>Ga0306910_1000014_pt1 | contig 171027 bp, 162 predicted proteins | sample AntRauMFilla2698_FD_190438 | JGI IMG/M metagenome (GOLD analysis project Ga0306910, IMG submission 190438) | Saline lake microbial communities from Rauer Islands, Antarctica - Metagenome Filla 2 #698 (v2) (version 2) | ecosystem: Environmental > Aquatic > Non-marine Saline and Alkaline >... | reverse complement strand
TCCGAAACAGCCAAGAAAAAGCGAAAGGAGGCAACAGCATTGACGCCATCATAATGCATAGAACATAACAACTGCGTGGGTCAGATCTTGATGAAAATGCCGGGTCAGTTCTCAGTGACAATCAACAATCGTGGAGGCTACTATTGCCTTGGCCAAGGGATTGGGCTGCACGGTGGTTGCCGAAGGAATCGAAACCGAGATGCAGGCGGACATCCTGCGGCGCTTGGGATGCGACGCTGGACAAGGGTTTTTCTTCGATCGAGCTCTGCCCGCGGAAGTTTTTTCGGACCGGTGGCTCAAGCCCTCGTCGCAAACTGAAATCAGTCTTGCATAAGACATGGGAACCCACTGGATTTGGCTTTGCCCTGAGCATCCAAACGCTTTCAGGTTTGGAATGAGAGTCGACGAAACGAGCATTTCAACAAGCACCTCGAACGGCTTCTGGATTGCCTGGATGGAAAGTTTTCGCAAACCATCCTTTAACCTGCTTGGATGGAAAGCATATGTCGAAGCCTGAACGCGCAAGCGGTGAGCATTTTCTTGAAATTGATTAAAGAGGAAGGGCTCGCATTTCAGTTAAGAACTAACGTCAATAGAATTACCGACCTACGTCAATAGTGCCATATCCACATCTATCGCTTCTCGGAATCGTTCAAGCGAAAAGGGCTTATATAGCGTAGTCCCAACATCCAGATCCCTTGCCGTTGCGATCATGCGAGCCGCAACTGCATGTGTGTCTTTGCCGCCAGTCATAAAGCGCAAACGAAACTTTCGATCAATCAACTTAAGATCTTCGATTACCTCAATCCCGTCTTTTTCAGCCATATGGATATCAAGAAAAAGGAGCACTGGAACAAGTGACGAGCCCATTTCCTTCAATAACTCTTCGGCACTTTCGCAAAGAACGACATTCCAACCAGATGCTTCTGCTGCTTTACCCAAGAGCTTTCTGATTGCTGGATCATCATCAGTTATGATCAAAACTGTATTGATTTGAAGCCCCCGCAGATGCTCGCTCATGATTACTGACCGTACTGCTTTCACCAGCCCCATAACTAATACACATTTGAGTAAATCGTTCTCTAAAGGATTAGTCAAACTTTTGAGATCTGCTGTGGCAATATGTCCGACATGCGGCCTGTACTTATCCGTAAGCTGGTTGAATCCGCGATGCAAACAATGAAATTTACTGCACTTCAGATATGACGGTGCTGCTCTCAATTTAGGCTGCCATCGGTATCCATATGCTGACCACAGAAAGAGGACGACATCCAGGAGCACGATGCTGTTGCTATCAGAAGTGCCGTGAGATCAGGCTGGTTTGCCCTTGCTTCGCATAGCTTTGGTGGATCTATGGCGAAAGCATTCTTCGAAGGATGCGGATTCTGCGTAATCTCAACTTCCCATTGTATGGGAGGATTTGCATGTTCCTTTTTCTGAAATCTTAAACTTTGAAACTCACACTATCGGTTAGACATGTTGGAGCTTAGGTTCACGGCGACAGTCAATCTGATTTTTTCTTAACCGCGGTGAAGTCGCTTGGGGTGTCTTGTGTAAAATGTTACCCAGTATCAGGATTACCTTCCGGACGATGTTTTACTTGGCAGCGTGGCTATTTGTAGTGATGCTGGCAAAGGACGGAATAAAGGAATTTTACATAAAATCTTCTTTCCCGGAGCTGCAAACGTGAAGGGTTCTGCATGTTTATCGAGGCACTTCACAACGGGGCATTACTCTGCTTCACCGCGATTGGCCTGTACGCGGTTATTCAATCAATTGATCAATCGAAAGGTATTACCCGAGCGGTCGTCCTTGGTCTGAGTTACGGACTGGTTACGTTTCTCGTTACCTTATCGCCGCTCGTGATCGGAGGCTCGGCAACTGTCGACACTCGGGCGGGTCCAGTAATTGTTGCAGGGATCGTCGGCGGACCGATCGCTGCGTTTATCACTGCTGGTTTCGGGGCTGCTGCCCGATGGAGCCTTGGCGGTAATTTCGTCCTGTCCGGCACTTTCGTTTTTCTGCTGTACGCTTTTATCGGAACACTGCTTTGGCGACGGTTTTTCACCAGCCAGCTTGGAGAAGGCCTTAGCTTCGCTCGGATGATGTTGGGCGCAGGGCTCAGCATCATTGCTGCGGGTCTCATGTATTTCCTGATACCGATACAGGATGTGGCTGACAGGTGGCTGACAGGCGTCTTGCCTTTCATTGTTGTGGCAAACACAGTTGCGGTCCTGCTGTGTGGTGTCATCGGAAGAGCAGCCCTAAGCGCAATCCGGCAGCGACGAAATCTGGAACAGGCCTTAGATACACTCGAGCTTGCGAAATCATCTGCGGGCATCGGAATTTGGGTCGTGGATCAAAAAGATGGCACGGCAGTATGGGATGAGACGAACAAAAGGCTGCATGGTGTCGAGCTGAAGGGTGAAACCATAAGTAGAGAGGAATGGGCGAAGGCGATACACCCCAAAGATCTGACACGCGTCACCAGGGAGTTCGAGACCGCCCTGAGAGGTGAAAAGCCACTAAATACGAAATATAGAGTTATCCTGCCCGACGGGCGGGTAAGACATCTCCGCGGGAATGCAATTGTTCTCAAAAATGCCGCAAACGCTCCAATCCGCGTTGTCGGCGCGAATTTCGACGTGTCCGATCTTGTGGAAAAAGATGAAGCGCTTGAAGAAACCCGGTCGATTGCGACGCAAGCGCGGAAAATGGAATCCATCGGGCAGCTGACTGGCGGGGTAGCCCATGACTTCAACAACCTCCTTGCCGTCATTCTTGGCAATCTCGAATTGATTGAAGATGTCAATGACCCCAGAGAGATACGGGAATACTTGGACGCGGCAAAAACGGCGACGCTCCGGGGTGCAGACCTGACAAAAAGTCTGCTTAGCTTTGCGCGCCAATCACCATTGGCACCCACCACAGTTGATATCAATCAGATCGTGAAAGAGACCAAGACGTGGTCGTCACGTGTGATCCCAGCGACAATCAGCGTCGAGATCTCTCTGCTCGCAGGGCTCTGGCCAGTCTTGGCGGACCCGACCTTAACTCAGAATGTACTTCTCAACTTGATCTTGAACGCTCGGGATACGATGCCCAATGGTGGGAAGATGACGATTGAGACCTCGAATGTGCGAATTGACGAAGAATATAAAGAGCTTCGCGGCGAGGACATCGAAGTTGGGCGATACGTGATGCTTGCCGTCAGCGACACGGGCGAGGGCATCCCAGAAGAACACCTTGAGAAGATATTCGAGCCCTTCTTCACCACCAAAATGGTCGGCTCCGGAAGTGGCCTTGGTCTCTCGATGGTTCAGGGGTTCATGAAGCAATCTGGCGGGACAGTGCGGGTTTATTCCGAGCAGGGTGTGGGAACCACATTCAAACTGTATTTCAAAGCAATCAGCGGCAACCCCGAACCAGCATTGCCCTTGAAGCCGGATGCCTTGCACTTGACGGAGACCAGAGCCAGAATTCTGATAGCCGAGGACGAGGCGGCCGTATTGTCCGTTCTCAAGGGCACATTGGAAAAAGCAGGTTTCCGCATCACGGCGGCACGGTCTGGGGACGAGGCCTTGCGGATTTGGGAAAACGACCCGCATTTTGATCTGTTGGTCACGGATATCGTTATGCCGGGCGATTTGCAGGGCACCCATCTGGCCCAAGCCTTGCGTGATCAAAAACCCGATCTCCCGATTGTATTCATGTCCGGCTATGCCAGCGAAGCCACAGTACACGGCAACGGGTTGCGCCCGGAGGACATTCGCTTGATGAAACCTGTTCCGCGCACTGAGCTTCTTGCTGCGGTAGAAAGAGCGCTCGCCGCAGTTAGATAGTGCTACTCGCGTACTACCATCAGTACTCTGAAACGTTCTCTTCATCCCATAAAGGCAGTCGTACCGGGGTGACGGAAAATGATCGGTACAAAATTGTGAAATCTCAAACGGTAGGTAGCGCAACACCTGCGAAATCTCGCGTTGTCCACTGAGCTACCGTCTTAGGGCTAATGATGCCGCAAGCCGTATGAAGGACCGCTTTCGATAAGTTGCATTGCAGCGTCGTCGGTTCCATCAGAAGTCCGCTAGGGCCGTTCAGGTTGGTCGGGGCGAGTTCATTTGGCATTACTGCTGCGACGGATCTAATGGCGGCAGTGAGCCCACTTTGGCTGCTGTTGCGACGTGCATCAATGTCGACTGTCCACATAATCTTTATGGACATCAAGCAAGCCTGAACAATCAGGCCAGCGAAACTGCCGAGTGGATCGCAAGTTCTAGAGACATTAACAATTGAGATGGTAAGAAAATCACCCATCGATGGTGCGAACGCGTTTTCAAATTTGCCAGATTTAGTCAATTGGCGCTTCGGCTGGCTAGCGATACAACTATGTCCAGGCGATATTTTGATGCCTAGTTGTGTGTGACCCCGCTGTCCAACTCATTTTCGAGGCGTTAAAAAACATTTTCAGCAAGTGCAGGCCGTGCCCAAAATGAGTGCGGCCTTTTTGCTGTCGGTTGCTCGGACTAGGACCAACCTTAGGGCCAAACCCTATGCGCCTTTGCACACAAAAGTAGACCTTTGGCTAATCCCTTATCGAATAGCCGGAATGTCCCGCATTGCAGACCTCACACTTAACAGAATGCTGCGCACCTGCTCGAATGCCCGCTTCGGGGAAGTTGTGCCGCAGCGTCGAGAGCTTGCGTGAACGGCAGCAATGGGCCGTTCCTGCCAAGTCCGATCTCGTTCTTCGGTCGTGACACCGTCACGCATGCCACTCTTTTTCTCGGCCTGGTTAACCCAACCACTTAAGGTCTGGGTAATACAGCCAATCTTGGGGGCAATGGCTGCGATCGCGCCAACCTGCTCTGAGTATCAGCCTTGATGCTCGAACACCATTCGAACTGCACGTGCGAGGCTCCCTCACGAGTACCGACTTGCCAATTTTGATTGTTGTACAATAATCATAGTTACTTCAGATGGTGGCTCCAACCAACTCGGGGTCGTTCGCAACTTGTAAATGGTGGACCTTTTCAGCCCCGGTCAATGCGCGTTTGCCAACCAATTGGCGAAGCTGGCGGACGAAACACAAAGGCCACTCACCACTCTTCATCGACATATTTTCCCCTATTTCCGTTCAGTGTTAAAGAGGGAGAGGGATCACCCGCACGGGGTGCAATAGGCCCATTCTCAACTATTTCCCTCCACTACCTTAACTTCCGTCAGTCGCTCGGCGGAAAATACCGTTTTCTCAACACATTAGAAAATAGCAAAAGTCTGAGTTGGTCTAAATAACGTAGCAAAAAAAATTGGATTGAACTGGCTTAGGTTTCCATCCCCGCCGCTCCTCTTGGCGAAAGCGCCAGCGAGGAAAATCCAACTGAAAGGAGCCTGCCAAACGCAAGTATCTCCAGCAAATAACGCCGACGATCCAGACAAACCAGCACCGTTTTCGCCGCCGAATAAACGAAGATTCTCAGGCTTGATACCACCGCCCTCCATACTGAACGGATGGATCACCCCGAGTTTGTCGAAGGCCATCAACTTAAGTAAAGGATGATGGTTATGACAAAAAGTAAAATGGCAGATTGAACCGCCCCTTGTTTGCCGGAGACCCAGAAGTAAGGATACTGGCTTATGGAAAAGAACAAATGTGGAAACAGATATTCACCTGAAGTGCGCGAACGTGCTGTGCGGATGGTGTTCGAGCATCAAGGCGAATTTGACAGCCAGTCAGCGGCGATCAAATCGATTGCCCCGAAGATTGGTTGTGGGCCTGATACGCTTCGGGCGTAGGTTCGACGCGCTGAAACGGACAGCGGTCGACGTGATGGTGTGACGACCGCCGAACGTGACCGGATCAAGGCACTTGAGCGCGAGAACCGCCAGCTTCGACAGGCCAATGAGATCCTGAAAAAGGCATCAGCGTATTTTGCTCAGGCGGAGCTCGACCGCCCGTTTCGGAAATGATTGCGTTTATCAAAGAGCACCGGGAAGTGTGTGGGGTCGAGCCGATCTGCCGTGTTTTGCAGATCGCCCCGTCGACGTTCTATGCGCATCTCGCCGTTGAGAATGATCCGGACAAGACGTCGGATCGTGCCAAGCGTGACGCTGAATTGCGCGCAGAGATGAAGCGTGTCTGGGAAGATAACCTGTCAGTCTATGGTGCGCGCAAGTTGTGGCATGCAATGAAGCGAGAGAAGTTTGATATTGGCTGCTGCACCGTTGAACGACTGATGCGAGACATCGGCATCGAAGGCGTTCGGCGTGGTAAGAAGGTCAAAACAACTTGGCCGGACAAGGCATTGCCATGCCCAATGGACCGTGTGAACAGGCAGTTCCGTGCGACCATGCCCAACCAACTCTGGGTGTCAGACTTCACCTATGTCTCGACCTGGCAGGGTTTTGTATATGTGGCATTCGTCATCGATACCTTTGCCAATAAGATCGTGGGCTGGCGCGCATCAAGATCACAGCAAACACAGTTTGTCTTGGATGCTTTGGAACAGGCGCTTTATGAGCGACGGCCTTTAGAGAACCTAATTCATCACAGCGATCGGGGCAGCCAATACCTGTCGATCAAGTACACAGAGAGATTGGCCGATGCTGGCCTGGAACCCAGTGTGGGAACCATCGGCGACAGCTATGACAACGCGCTCGCTGAGACGATGATTGGCCTGTTCAAAGCCGAAGTCATCCACAGATTGGGCCCGTGGAAGTCCGCAGATGCCGTCGAATGGGCAACCCTCAAATGGGTCGACTGGTTAACAATCGTCGCCTGCTCGAACCCATCGGATACATCACACCAACCGAGGCAGAGGAGGCATACTATGCAAACGTGAACGCGATCGATAAGGTCGCTTGAGAAGAACTAAACAGTCTCCGGTAAAACCGGGGCGATTCAAGATCGCTACTTGCCACGGGTCCGAGCTGGGACGGGACACTCCGGTGCGGAGTGCCAAGAATGTTGGCGGAACCCACCGCAGACGGCGCTCTGTCGGTGACGGTAGGTAGCGTTTTTAAGTGCCCTTTTTCCATTTCTCCTCGAACGCCTTGTATGCTGCTTGATGGCGATCTTCAATGATAGCGGCGAAATCTGTAAGCATCATGAGTCGCGTGGCCTTCTGGCTTTCATCGAGGCGAAAAAACGGTACTCGGACATCCCCACTTTCAATTTTTTTTTGCCAATGTATCCGCTTCATAGTCCCAGTATTGCGCTGCCGTCTCCAGGGGGATAATCGGGATGCCGCCGTAGTGTGCTACGAGCATTTCAAGTGTGGTCATGTTTGCCTCCGAATGTTTGCTACAGAGGAAGTGGGGACGTTCGCTTCAACGCAGAAAAGAATTCTTGATACAGCAGGACATTGTCGCGTGATCAGCCAGGTCGTGTCAGCGCAAAGAACGCGCCGACGTCAGTTATTTGGCAGCTCATTAAATGGTAGTCCAGTATTCCAGCACCCAGTCCCATTTCTTGAACTTGTCACCCTTCTTTTCGATGTTCACATAGCGATCCAAACACTCTCGTGACTCGTGTCCGGAAGTCTGCATAACGAAATGGTCCCGCTTCCCTTTCTCAAAAAGGCGGCTGATACCTTCATGTCGAAGATCGTGGAATCTGAGATCGTCTATCCCAACGCGCTGTCGGTGACGACGAAACGCCGTTCCCACCGATCGCGGATTGTAGGGGAATATGAACTCTGATGTCCTTGGCATAGACAGGATGATTTTCATCGCTTGGGGAGGAAGTTTGACCCAGACGTTGTTGCCTTTCTTCTTGCGAGGGTGCTTCATGTCCCGAACAAGGATTTTTCGGTCCGCAACATTGAGATCGCTCCAGCGAAGACGGCAAATTTCACTGAGGCGGCGGCAGGAAAAAATGGCAAATACGCTTATGGTGATGACGGGAATCTTCTGCCTTTTGTTTGCGAGTACCGCATCAAAGATCATGTCAAGCTCGCCAAGTGTAGCGCGCCGATCTCGTGCCTCGGAACGTGCCAGTATCTCGTCATGCCAGAGAACTTTCATGGCACGAATGATAACACCGTATGGAACATCCTCGTCGCGTTCGGCAGCCCACTTAAGGGAAGAGGAGAGCATTGTCATATAGGAGGCAGCGGTTTGCGGCAACATTTCCTGTTTGAGAAGGTCATCTGCAACATCTTGAAACCATTTTAAGTCTATTGTCGACGCGGGCACTTTGCACCTTTCATGCTTGATCAGGAAGTCGAGGTTTTGCGTCGCGGACTTACCGACGCGTCGGCCTTTGTCCATCCTTTTCTGGATTAGGTCGCATACCCGTGGCTCTAATTTCGAGGTATCCTCTTCTTGCCGTGGAGCGATCTGCCCCAATTGTATCCTTGCCAACGTGTCGTCCCGCCACTTTTTGGCATGTTCGAGGCTGGAGAATGTCTTACTCACGTTGATCGGCCCTTCCTGTGTTCTGCGACGGATCTGGACGCAGTATCTTGGCAGGCCATCCTTCGGAGCACGCGCAGAAATGAAGGGCTCGTTAAAACAGTCGTTCGCCACGGGCGGTGTATTCGCTTTCTTCGACGCCTTGGACTTCTCAATCTGATTTGAATTTTGTTCAACGCTTTTGCTACTCGGCTTAGGCCCCTCATCGGGTCGCGGCTGAGCGTGAACTCTGACATGTGGTGTGAATGGAGAGCCCGCAGATTTGGCACGTAAGATTTGCTGGAACAGCTCTGCTGGGGTATTTGATGTCGTGTTAGTCATGAATGTCGCTTTCTTGATGATCGTTGAGAATTTGGTGTCACTTCGATCTGGCCGGAAACCGCGCAAATGGTGTAAGTCGAGGTCCAACCAGATTCGGGTGGGGAGCCTGACTGAGGCGGGGCTCTGGCTCGGACATGTTGGGCCGGTCGGAAGTTGCTACTCGGTAGCAAGAGATCTCGGAAAACCCGCTGAAACAGAGGAAAACCTCGGAGAATAGTAAGAAGTCCCGGTAGGCGGGCGACAATCAAAAAGGAGCGTAAGTATATGAAACAAAAAGCAAGATATGCTTCACGTCTTGCTGTGGCACCCATGATGGATTGGACGGATACCCATTGCAGGACCCTGCACCGGCTGATGTGCAGCAATGCGCTGCTTTATACCGAGATGGTCACCGCTCCCGCGTTGGTGCGGGGCAGGGCGTTGCATTTGCTCGATCATAACCCCTCGGAGCATCCGGTGGCGCTTCAGCTTGGCGGCTCTGATCCCGCTGAGTTGGCGGAGGCGGCCTATCTGGGCGCGCAGGCGGGCTATGATGAGATTAACCTCAATGTGGGATGTCCGTCGGACCGTGTGCAATCGGGGATGTTCGGCGCGGTGTTGATGAAAGATGCGGCGCTGGTGGCGAAATGTGTCCGTGCGATGCAGCGCACGGTTGATGTGGATGTAACGGTCAAATGTCGAATCGGCGTGGACGACCAGAACCCCGAGGAGGTGCTGCCCGAATTCCTGAGCCGTCTGGTCGGCACCGGGGTCGAGCGGGTCACGATCCACGCGCGTAAGGCATGGCTTGATGGGCTGAGCCCGAAGGAGAACCGCGATATCCCGCCACTGGATTATCCGCTGGTGCACCGGATGAAGGAGCTGTTCCCCAATCTGCATATCTCGCTCAACGGCGGTATCACCACGCTCGATGCGGCGCAGGCGGCGCTGGATGGCGGGCTGGACGGTGTGATGATCGGGCGCGCGGCCTATCACCAACCGGCCGAAATTCTGTGTCAGGCCGACAGGCGCATTTTCGGCGTCGGCACCGACACCACGGCCGAAGGTGTCGCCCTTGCGATGCTGCCCTATATCGACGCGCATGTGGGGCGGGGCGGCAAGCTGGGGCAGGTGACGCGGCACATGCTGGGCCTGTTCGCTGGGCGTCCCGGCGCGCGCATCTGGCGGCGTGTTCTTTCGGAGGGTGCGCACCGCGAGGGCGCAGGTAGCGCGCTGGTGCGCGAAGCGCTGGAACAGACGCTGGAACAGATTGGGGCGCAGACGGCACTGGCACACGACGCGGACGCGGTGTAGCAGGGGCGCGTCCACCGCAGGAGCGCCCCTATGCCCGAGACCCTATTGCTTGTCCAGATGGCGGCCCTGCTGTTGGCGCTGGGCGCGTTTGCCGGGGTACTGGCCGGATTGCTGGGGGTTGGCGGTGGCATCGTGCTGGTGCCGGGGTTTTTCTATGTATTCGAGCGTCTGGGATATGGCGGAGAGCAGTTGATGCAGATGTGTCTGGCGACATCGCTCGCCACGATCATCGTCACTTCCGCCCGCTCGGTCCTGTCGCACAACAAAAAGGGTGCTGTGGCTTGGGAGATCCTGCGCACATGGGCGCCGGGTATTGTGATCGGGGCCATCATTGGTGTCGCTGTGGTGGCGGGACTGCGGTCCTCCACGTTGCAGATCCTGTTCGGGGTGCTGGCGCTGACGATCGGGCTCTATCTTGGATTTGGTCGCGCCGATTGGCGGCTGGGCAGCGAAATGCCAGGGGGCATCGTGCGCGCCGCGCTCTCGCCGGTCGTGGGGTTTTTGTCGGTTTTGCTGGGCATTGGCGGAGGCAGTCTTGGCGTCCCGTTGATGACGCTCTATGGCACACCCATTCACCGCGCGGTGGCCACGGCAGCGGGTTTCGGCATTTTGATCGCCGTACCCTCGGTGATTGCCTTTATGCTGGTGCCGCTGGATCCGGCGCTGCGCCCGCCTTTTACCATCGGCTCGGTCAATCTGGTGGCATTCGGGCTGGTGATTGCGATGACGCTTCTGACGGCGCCGCTGGGTGCGCGGATGGCGCATGGGATGGACCCGAAACCGCTGCGGCGGGTGTTCGCGGTATTTCTGGTGCTGGTGGCGCTCAATATGCTGCGCAAGGCGTTGGCGGGATGATGCGCGACACCGGATTTCGCATATTCGAGCATGATTCGCGCACGGCGCGCTGGGCGCAGGGGGCTTTGGGTGTTGCGCGCGATCTGGCGGCGCGGGCTGATATGCGCGGCCCTGACAATCTGCGCCACGGGCAGACGTGGTTCGTAGGCGTCGATGCCCTGCCGAACGGGCCGGATGGCAGCATCGGGGGCGTCCCGCTGGCCGGACCGTGGGGTGATCATGTGCGCGATCTGCCGCTGCACCCCGCGCAAATGTCGATCATCTATGCGGGGTATCCGCGCCAAGATGCGGGCGAGAGCGACGCGAACCACCGCTACCGGCGCGACCGGGCGGCGGCCCATGTGGACGGTCTGCTGCCCGTTGGTCCCGCGCGGCGGCGCTTTGCGCGCGAATACCATGCCTATATTCTTGCACTACCGCTGAACGATCTGGCCGCGTCGCCGACGGTGGTCTGGCCCGGCAGTCACCGCATCATGCAGCGCGCGCTCAGCGAGGCGATCGGTGACAGTGACCCCGCGCAGGTCGATATTACCGATGCCTATCAACGCGCACGGCGCGACGCTTTTGAAACAGTTGCCCCCATGCCACTGAAGATCAAACCCGGACAATCCGCACTTCTGCACTCTTTTCTTTTGCACGGAACGCAAGTCTGGGGCGACGAGGTGGACCGCAAGGGCGAGGGCCGGATGATCGCCTTCTTCCGCCCCGAATGTGCCGGTGGTGCCGCCGAATGGCTGGCGCTGCCATGACCGGCACGGTTTTCGCCGCCGTTCTGGCCGCCGCTTTTCTGCATGCTGCGTGGAATGCGATGGTCAAAGGCGGCGCGGACAAGCGGGTGACTATGGCGGCAGTTATGCTGGGCCATGTGCCGCCTGCGGCTCTCGCTTTGCTCTTTGTGCCCGCGCCGACACTCGCCAGCCTGCCTTGGCTGCTGGCGGGGATGCTCGCGCATCTTGGCTATCAGGTCTTCCTGCTGGGCGCCTATACCAAGGGTGACCTCAGCCAAGTCTATCCAATCGCCCGCGGGCTGGCGCCGCTGGTCGTCACCGCCGCTTCCGTCCTGCTGCTGGGGGAGCGGCTGGCGCTGCCCGAAATCCTTGCCGTAGGCCTGATCGCGCTGGGTCTGATGAGCATGGCCCTGCTGCGCGGCGCGGATGGCGCGCGCAACATCGAAGCGGTGCGTCTGGCGCTGGTCACGGGGTGCTTCATCGCCTCCTATTCGCTGATCGACGGCTATGGCGCGCGGGGTCTCCGGCAGTCCCGTAGGTTTTTACGCCTATCTCGGAACGGGTAACGCGGTGCTGTTCGCGCTCTACATCCGGCTGCGGTTTCCCGGCGTGCTGACCACCACCTTTACCAGCGCGCGGCGGGTCTTCTTCATCGGCGGCACCGCGTCCTTTGCGGCTTATGCCATCGTCATCTGGGCCTTCACACAGGCGCCCATCGCCCTTGTCACAGCGCTGCGTGAGACCAGCATCGTCTTTGCGGTGCTGATCGGGGTGGTGGTGTTCAAGGAAAAGCTCGACCGCGCCAAGGTGATCGCGGTCACGGCGACGCTGCTGGGGGCGGGGCTTTTGCGTCTGGCACATCTGTAACCGTTTCGCATCGGCACATAATTATCTTGCCTTTGCCATATTGTTGCCCAAACGGATTGGCATGTAGGCTTGGATAGTGTCCCCGCAAGAGGGGCCGGGTTTGAGCGAGGGCAGGCATGAAACAGATCATAACAGGACCATATGGGCGCGTGGCGTATCACGGTGCATCCCATGCATGTGGCCAATATCCGGCGCTCAATCTGCCCTGCCGTGCTTTTGCGCGCGGTGACCTGTTGGTCGCTGCGAACTCGGCCAATGCGCCCGGTGTGATCGCGATGCCGCGGCAGCTCCGCACGGGGGCGGCCATGGCCATGTTTGGCACGCCTGCGAAACGCTAAGTCTGGTATCCTACAGCTTGGGCGCCAGCCGTGCCGCACGCCCGCCGCGCCGTTTGCCCAAAAGGCCCGCGCGGGAAGGTAATTCCGCCATCACAGCGCGCCGGACATCTACACTCATCTTCGACCACGCGGTGATTTCGTCGATAGAACGGTGACAGCCTGTACACAGGCGGCTTTCCGGATGGATCACGCACAGCTTGATACAGGGGCTCTCGACTTCGTCGCGCTTCCAGATGTCGTCACTCATCGCTCAATCTCCCCTCGTGTCGCGCGCAGGACGCGCAGCCGGTCCAGAACCCCTTGCAGAATATAGCCTGCCGCCACGTGATCAATCACCTCCGCGCGACGTTTGCGTGACGTATCCGCCTCCAGCAAGGCCCGCTCGGCGGCGACGGTCGACAGCCGCTCGTCCCAATAGCCGATGGGCAGGGTGGGGTGCAACCGGTCTAGATTGCGCGCGAAGGCGCGGGTCGACTGGCATCGCGGGCCCTCGGAGCCGTCCATGTTGAACGGCAATCCCAGGATCAGCCCCCCGATAGAGCGCGCGGCCATGATCTCGCCCAGCCGCGCGGCGTCGAGGCCGAATTTCTTGCGCCGTACCGTCTCGAGCGGAGTGGCCACCGACAAAAAGCTGTCGGTGACCGCGACGCCGATGGTTTTTTCGCCCAGATCAAGACCGATCAGCGCACGCATCGCAGGCAGGGCTGCGGCAAACTCTTTGATGTCGTCGAAAATCAATCGACCACGCCCGCATCGCGGCCTGCCTCGTTGATCAGGTCGATAGCGACAGGATCATCGGCGAAAACCTCCACGGCGTTGGCATGGATCGCCTGCGCCCGCTCCCATTCGCCTAGCACACCGAGCGAGGAGATCAGCCGCGCCCAATCGCGCGCGGGGCCACCTTCGGTCGCGAGACGTTGTGACAGGCCTGTGACCATGGAGCCGATCATGTCCATCCGCTCGGCGGGAGTCATGGCGGCGGCATTGTCCACGTCCTCGACGCTGGGGCCGCGCTGGTCGCCATTGCCGATCTGCGGGATCGCGTAGCGGACACCGGCAAGCTGCGCCAGCTCTTCGATCTGTGCCAGTATCGGTGGAATCCACGGGGCTTCTTCGGGGCCCGCGCGCAGCAGGCTGTCCCAGATGCGAAATGCCTGATCCGGCCTGCCGGTCTGGAGCAGCATCAGCCCCAAATAATACCGCGCGCTGCCGTTGGCAGGATCCTGTCCCAAGGCCGCGCGCAGGTTGTTTTCGGCCTCGGGCGAGACATAGCCACCGGCAGCCAGCACCTGCAACTCGCCCAGATCGCTCAGATCCGAGGCGCTGATGGGTCCTTCGCGGAGTGCTATCACACGTTCCTGCGCCTGCTTGGCGGCAAGGAAATTCCCGATCCGCCGCTCTTGCTGGGCCAGCAACAAATGCCCCTGAAGGTCATCGGGGCGTGCAGCGACTGTGCTGCGCAACTGGTCCATCAGCGCGCGGTATTGTGCGTCCATGTCGGCCGGGGGCACGAAGGGCGGCAAGGACGCTTCGGCCACTTCCTGACGCGGGCGCGAGGTGCGCACTTCTTCGGCGAATGCGATCCGGTCTTTCAGCGCCATATCCCCGTAGCCGGGCGCGCCAAGCCACAGATAGCTGCCGACGCTTCCCGCCAAACCAACGGCTATGAGCGCGAGCGCGACGGCGGGCGGCGATGTCGTGGCACTGCTGTGTTCCTCGCTCACCGCCTTGTCGGCGGCGATCAGGCGGCGGGCGACCTCGGCGTGGACCCGCTCGGCGTCGTCCGCGCTGATCACACCGCGCGTCACATCGCGGTCCACCTCCGCGAGCTGGGCGCGGTACACCTCTACGTCGGATGAGGCCCGCGACGACATTTCGCCCCGCGCGCCAACCATCACGGCCCGCACCAGTATCACGGCAACCATCAGCGTGATTGCACCGGCTGCAATCCAGAAACTCAGCATCGCGCCATCCTCCCATATTCTTGGTTCTGCATGTAATACGGCTTGGCCCGAACCAAAAGAGGGCAAAGCCCGCGTAGGGGCGAATAGACTGCGACAAACCTGCCTGCTTGCGGCGCATGTCGTAAATTGGGTAAAGAGTGCCGCGCGGAGTATCCTCTTTTCCGGCCACTCCCCCATGAAGAACCCAACGGGATCGCACGTGATCCGAATCCTTATCCGAACTGCCTTAGGGACCTGCGATGAAAAAATACTCCGTATTTGCCGTGGCGCGCGAAGCGATGCGCCACCACACCGGCTGGACCCGCGCCTGGCGTGATGCGGCGCCCAAGAAACGCTATGACGCGATCATCATCGGGGCAGGGGGGCACGGCCTGGCGACGGCTTATTACCTGGGCAAAAATTTTGGCATCACCAATGTCGCCATACTCGAAAAAGGCTGGCTCGGCGGCGGCAACACCGGGCGAAACACGACCATCATCCGCTCCAATTATTTGCAGGATCCGTCCGCCGCAATCTACGAAAAGTCGCGCTCGCTCTACGAGACGATGTCACAAGATCTCAACTATAATGTCATGTTTTCCCCGCGCGGGGTCATCATGCTTGCACAAACCGAACATGAGGTGCGCGGATACCAGCGCACGGCCCACGCCAACATGCTGCAAGGCGTGAAGACCGAATTCATCGGCCCCGCGCAGGTCAAAAAGCTGGTCCCGATCATAAATCTCGCGGGTCCACGCTATCCCGTGCTGGGCGGGTTGTGGCAGGCGCGCGGCGGCACCGCGCGGCACGATGCGGTCGCATGGGGCTATGCCCGCGCGTGCTCCGATATGGGCATGGACGTGATCCAGCAATGCGAAGTCACCGGCATCCGCTCCGAAGCGGGCAAGGTGGTGGGCGTCAGCACCACCAAGGGCGATATTGCCTGCGACAAACTGGGAATGGTGGTCGCGGGCCACTCCGGCCACCTCGCCGACATGGCGGGCTTCCGTCTGCCCATCGAATCTGTCGCCCTTCAGGCGCTAGTCTCCGAGCCGATCAAACCCTGCATGGACGTGGTCGTCATGGCCAACACCGTGCACGGCTACATGAGCCAGTCCGACAAGGGTGAAATGGTCATCGGCGGCGGCACGGACGGCTACAACAACTACACCCAGCGCGGGAGCTTTCACCACATCGAGGAAACCGTCCGCGCGCTGATCGAAACTTTCCCGATGGTGAGTCGCCTCAAAATGCTGCGCCAATGGGGCGGCATCGTTGACGTCACCGGCGACCGCTCACCGATCCTGTCCAAAACGCCCGTCCAGGGCATCTTCATCAACTGCGGCTGGGGCACCGGCGGCTTCAAAGCAATCCCCGGCTCGGGCTGGGCCATGGCAGAGCTGATGGCCAAAGGGCGATCACCGCTGACGGATGCCTTCGGGCTGGAGCGGTTTACCGAAGGCCGGTTTATCGACGAGTCAGTAGCCGCGGGAGTGGCGCATTGATGGAAAGCTTGAATAATCACGGAGGCATAGCATGTTAATCGTATCCTGCCCCAACTGCGGCATCACTGCCGAGGAAACCGAATTCCACGCCCACGGCGAGGCGCATATCACCCGCCACGCCACCGACAGCACCGACGATCAGATGGAAACCTATCTGTTCATGCGCAAAAACCCCAAAGGTGTGCATTTCGAGCGCTGGCGCCATCAATACGGCTGCGGCAAGTGGTTCCACATGGCCCGCTGCACCATGACGCTGGAGGTCTTTGGCACCTATAGCGCGCAAACGCTCGCACCGCCCGAGGATCTGCTGGTCAAAATCGACGCGGGGCGCCCCGGTTGGAGGGACGACCTCTGATGCGTCTTCATTTTTCCTATAAACTCAATTCCGCACCCAAAACCCGCGCTGGAGCTGATACATGAGCACCCGTCTCGCCACAGGTGGCCGCCTGCTGAACAAGGCCGCGCCCGTCAAATTCCGCTTTAACGGCAAACACATGAGCGGCTACGAGGGCGATACGCTGGCCTCCGCGCTGCTGGCCAATGACCAGATGCTGGTGGGGCGGTCGTTCAAATACCACCGCCCGCGCGGTATCGTGGCGGCAGGCCCGGAAGAGCCGAACGCCCTTGTGAACCTTGGTCGTGGCAGCACCTTTGAGCCAAACGCCCGTGTGACCACGACCGAGCTTTTTGACGGTCTCTATGCGGAGAGCCAGAACCACTGGCCCAGCCTTGAATTCGACGTAGGTGCCATCAACAAACACCTCGCCCGCTTCCTGCCCGCCGGGTTCTACTACAAGATGTTCATCCACCCGCGCCCGCTGTGGAAGCATGTATACGAGCCGATTATCCGCCACTCTGCGGGCCTTGGCCGCGCGCCGAAATCGCGCGACGAGGATACCTACGAGCATTTTTACGCCTTCTGCGATGTGCTGATCGTTGGTGGCGGTGTGGCCGGGCTTGAGGCGGCGCGTGCCGCAGCGCTTTCGGGTGTCCGCGTGATGCTGATCGAACAGACCGCCCATTGGGGCGGCCGCACGCCGGTCGATGGCGGTGAGATTGGCGATGCTCCCGCGCAGGATTGGATCGACGCCACCGTCGCGGAGCTGCGGGGGATGGACAATGTCACCCTGCGCACCCGCACGATGGGGGCGGGGGTCTACGATCACGGCTATGTGTTGGGATACGAGAGTTTGACCGACCATACCCCCGAGAAATCCGGTCCGCGTCACCGCCTCTGGCGGATCCGGGCGGGTCATATCATCACCGCCACAGGTGCGATCGAGCGGCCACTGAGCTTTGCGGGCAACGACATTCCCGGCGTTATGCTGGCTGCCTCCCTGCGCGATTATGTGGTGAATTACGGCGTTTCGGCCGGGGACCGCACGGTCGTCGTGACCAACAATGACGACGCCTATCTCACCGCGTTCGCGCTGAAACACGCAGGGCTCGAAGTGCCCGCGATCCTCGATGCCCGCGTGCTGGCGCAAGACAGCGATGCAATGGTGCAGGCCAAGGCGCTTGGGATTCGCGTGCTGATGGGGCACGGTATATCCACCGTCAAAGGCAGCAAGCGCGTGACCGGCGTCGCGATCTGTTCGCAGGCGGGCGAGGGTGCCGTACTGGAGGAGATCAACTGTGACGCGGTGGCCATGTCAGGTGGCTGGTCGCCCGTGGTTCACCTGTGGTCGCATTGCGGTGGTAAGCTAAAATGGGACGCGGCAAACGCCTGCTTCAGCCCCGATCCCGACCGCGCGCCCCAAGGGGCGGATGGCGGGCAATTCGTCTCGACTGCGGGTGCCGCGTCGGGCCTGTTCCAGCTTGACGATCTGTTGGGCGATGCCTTTGCCGCCGCTGACGGCACCCTGCGCTGTCTGGGGCGCAAGCTGCCCAAAGATGCGAAGGCGACCAAGGCAGAAGGCCGCACTGAGGCCCCGATGGCCCCGGTCTGGCTGATGCCGCAAGGCGCCAGCGTCAAGCTGCGCGAGAAGGCGTGGCTGGATTACCAGAACGACGTCAAGGTCTCGGACGTGCGCCTTGCTGCGCAGGAGGGGTTCGTCTCGGTCGAGCACGCCAAGCGCTATACCACGTTGGGTATGGCCACGGATCAGGGAAAGTTAAGCAATATTAACGGTCTTGCAACACTTGCTCATGCATTGGGTGAAGATATTCCTGCCGTGGGCACCACCACGTTCCGCCCGCCGTATCATCCAATCTCAATGGCCGCGATTGGCGGAGAGGCCCGTGATGCTGCGTTCCAGCCGGTGCGCCGCACCCCGATGCACGACTGGCACGACAGCAACGGCGCACAGTGGGAGCCGGTGGGCCAGTGGCGTCGTCCCTATGCTTATCGCCGGGACGGCGAGAGCACGGAGGCGGCGGTCATGCGCGAGGTGACCAACACGCGGACGAACCTCGGGATGCTCGATGCCTCCACGCTGGGTAAACTGGTCGTGAAGGGGCCCGATGCAGGCAAATTCCTCGACATGCTCTACACCAATATGATGAGCAACCTTGCGCCGGGCAAATGCCGGTATGGCCTGATGTGCAACGACAACGGTTTCCTGATCGACGATGGCGTGGTCGCACGGATCGATGACGATACATGGTTGTGCCACACCACCACCGGCGGGGCGGAGCGGATCCACGCGCACATGGAGGAATGGCTGCAAACCGAATGGTGGGACTGGAAGGTCTATGTCGCCAACGTAACCGAGCAATACGCCCAGATCGCGGTTGTCGGCCCCAACGCCCGTAAGGCGCTCGAACATCTCGGTGGTATGGACGTCAGCAAAGAGGCGCTCGCGTTTATGGAGTGGGCCGACGGCGAGATTGGCGGGTTCAAGGTTCGCGTTTACCGGATATCCTTCTCGGGTGAATTGTCCTACGAAATTGCGGTGGATGCCGGGCAGGGACAGGCCTTCTGGGATGCGCTCATGGCTGTGGGCGCCGATCTGGGCGTGATGCCTTACGGCACCGAATGTCTGCACATCCTGCGGGCTGAGAAGGGCTTTATCATGATCGGTGACGAGAGTGATGGCACCGTAATTCCACAAGACCTTGGCCTGCATTGGGCGCTCTCGAAGAAGAAGGTCGACTATCTGGGCAAGCGCGCGCATTTGCGCCCCCACATGGCTGATAGCAACCGCTGGAAGCTGGTGGGGCTGGAGACTGTTGATGGCTCAGTGCTGCCCGATGGTGCCTATGCTGTGGGTGGGGGGCGGAACGAGAATGGCCAGCGCAACATGATCGGGCGGGTTACCTCGACATACCATTCGCCAACGCTGGACAAGGGGATCGCCATGGGATTGGTGCACAACGGCCCCGACCGTATGGGCGAGGTGCTGGAGTTCCCCGGTACCGATGGCAAAACCTATAAGGCGCGGATCGTCGATCCGGTGTTCTACGATAAAGAAGGGGCAAAGCAGAATGTCTGATCCTGTATCTGCGTTGAAGAACGCCTCGTACACTACTGGTATTGCAGAGATTTCAGAGATGGGTGAAGTCGGTATGATCACCCTGCGCGGCGATCTGGCGGCCAAGCTCGTGAAAAAGGCCGCTGTCGCCGTGGCCGGGGTCAATGTGCCTGAAATGCGCCACTGCCTGACCGAGGGCGACGGCGGGATGGCATGGATGTCGCCGGACGAAGTGTTGATCATGTGTGCCTACGGCGATGCCCACGCAAAGATGGAAGATCTGAACGGGAAGCTTGCGGGCCATCACGCGCTCGCGGTCAATGTCTCGGACGCCCGCGCGATGTTCAAAGTGAGCGGTCCGCACGCAAGGGAGGTTATGGCAAAGCTTGCGCCGGTCGATCTGGCGCCTGGCCAATTTATGCCCGGCATGTTCCGCCGCACGCGCCTTGCGCAGGTGCCCGCCGCCTTCTGGATGCCGCAGGAGGATGTTTTCCACATCGTTTGCTTCCGCTCGGTCGCGCAATACGTTTTTGATGTCCTTAGCGTGGCGGCGCAGCCTGAATCGGAAGTGGGCGCGTTTTAGTCGGGCGCGCTGCCGGAGTGGTCAAAGATTGCGGCCATCGCCCCTTGACGCGGCCTGTATCTGCGCTTCATTTGGGGGAGACCTTTAAATATTTGAGGAGACCCGATATGGCCTTTGAACTTCCTGATCTGCCCTATGCCCACGACGCCCTTGCCGCAAAAGGCATGAGCGCCGAGACGCTGGAATTCCATCACGACAAGCACCACAATGCCTATGTCGTGAACGGCAACAAGGCGATTGAGGGCACCGAATGGGCCGGAAAATCCCTCGAAGAGATCATCAAGGGGACCTACGACGCCTCCGCCGTGGCGCAGAGCGGCATCTTTAACAACATTTCGCAGCTGTGGAACCATAACCAGTTTTGGGAAATGATGGGGCCGAATTCCTCCGCAATGCCCGGTGATCTGGAAAAAGCGATCACTGAGAGCTTTGGTTCCGTCGACAAGTTCAAGGACGCGTTTAAGGCCGCAGGCGCTGGTCAGTTCGGGTCGGGCTGGGCATGGCTGGTGAAGGATACAGATGGCAGCCTGAAGGTTACCAAGACCGAGAACGGCGTCAATCCTGTCTGCTTTGGCCAGACAGCACTGTTGGGTTGTGATGTTTGGGAGCATTCCTATTACATCGACTTCCGCAACGCGCGTCCGGACTACCTGACAAACTTCCTCGATAATCTGGTGAACTGGGAAAACGTCGCGTCGCGCATGTAATTCCCGCCGGTTGAGCAAGATCCAAGCCCCGCACGCCTCGCGCTGCGGGGCTTTCTGTTGGGAACTCCCCATCGTCTGTGCGTGTTTTATCAGCAGACATGATGAAGGAGACAAAAATGACCGTTCTGAGCAAAGACACTTGGGTACTGGTGACCGACAGCGAGAAGGCATTGTTCCTGCGCAATGAGACCGACGGGCAAGACCCCCATCTGGTGGTCGTGAAAAAAGAGACACAGGACAATCCGCCGAACCGCGAGCAGGCGGCAAATCATCCCGGACGTTTCAATGACGGCCCGTCAGCGCATAGCTCAGCGGTGCAAGACACCGACTGGCACGAGCTGGCTAAGGAACGCTTCGCGTCCGATCTTGCCGATATTCTGTTCAAAAAAGCGCATACCGGCGAATTCGAGCGTCTGGTCATCGTCGCTGATCCATCGACCCTCGGCAGCTTGCGCGACGAGTTGCACATGGAGGTGAAGGATAAGATAATCGGTGAAGTACCGAAGACACTGACGAACCATCCGCTGGACGAGATCGAGAAAATTGTCAAAGAGACGCTTGAAGAAGCCTAATTCAGTCTGCGTACCTCAACCGGTCCGGTGCTGCGCAAAATGCGCGTGAAGCATCCCAAGCGCGGCATCGGCATCGGGCGCCCAAGTCAAAAACGCCAACAGGTTCTCGTCGGCAAACTCTTTAGATATCACGTGATCCAGCAATTGCTTTAACGGATCCCAGTAACCCGATGTGTTTACGATGAAAACGGGCTTTTCGTGAAGACCCAACTGCCGCCAAGTCAATACCTCGAACAGCTCGTCGAGTGATCCTGCACCGCCGGGCAGGACAACCACGGCATCGCAATTCATGAACATGACCTTCTTACGCTCGTGCATGGTTTCGGTGACGATGTACCGGGTCAGATCGGTTTTCCCAACCTCCCACGCCACCAAGTGTGCGGGGATCACCCCGAATGTATTGCCGCCCGCTTCCTGTGCGGCCCGCGCGACCGTGCCCATCAGACCCACGTCGCCCGCGCCGTAGACCAACCGCCAGTTTTGGCCCGCGATACCTGCCCCCAAGACCTGCGCATCGGTAACAAAGGCCGAATCGTTCCCCGGCCGCGACCCACAGAAAACGCAGACGGATTTGGGAGTGGGTCCGGGGGAACGGGGGGATTGCATAGGGGACTCCTGCATCACTTTTGATAAATCGGGGCAAAATAACATTGGTGTTTTGACCTGTGATAGGCGTCGGCGCTACATTCCTCAATGGCGACAGGCCACACGATGGGAGAAACTTTGGTTATGGGGAAAATGTCATCTGGATCCGGTCGCACCACCGGGGCTATTGTTGCCGGAGGTGTCATGGCGCTGGCCCTCGCCTTTGGCGCCTACATCGCATTTGGCAGGAGCGATGAGGGTTCTGCAATTCCCGTAGTGGCCTCTGCTCCGCAGGATGCGGCAGTGTCGCCGCCATCCGCACAGATCATGACCGAAGCGCCCCGTTTTGAGGAAGTGCGCCGCGAGACCGATGGCACAACTATCATCGCGGGCAGAGCGGCCCCGCTCAGCGAAGTCCGCATCATTGTGGACGGCGCGCCGGTCGCAACGGCGACTGCCGACAGCACCGGCGGCTTCGCCGCGATCACGCTGCTGCCGCCCAAAGACAGCGCGCAGGTCGTGACCCTCTCTGCAAACTCCGGCGCCGGAGAGACAGCATCGCAAGACGAGATCATTCTGGCCCCCTCGGTCGCACTTCCGGTTGCCCCGGCTCTGCCGCAGAATTCATCCGTTGACCCAGCGCCTGCGCAAACCGAAGACCCGCCAGCACCCCTTGACGCAGTGCCAGCGCCACAACTACCCCGCGTTGCGCTGCTTAAATCGGATGAGGCAGGTGTGAGCCTGCTCAATCCAGCGGTCCCGGCCGCCAACGCCGTCGCGCTTGATACCATCGGCTATTCGCAGTTGGGGGAGGTGCAGTTGACCGGGCGTGCACAGCCCGAGACGGCAAAGGTTCGCGTCTATCTTGATAACCGCGCGGTCATCAGCCTGCCCGTGGATACGGACGGCCGATGGCGTGGTGATCTGCCGGGGGTAGACGAAGGGGTCTATACCCTGCGCGTCGACGAGGTGACGGCGGCAGGTGATGTCAGCAGCCGTGTGGAGACGCCGTTCAAACGCGAATCTGCCGAAACGCTGGCGCAGGCCAACGTGACAGCGGACGGTCCGGTCACATCGGTGACGGTCCAGACCGGTGCGACGCTCTGGGCCATTGCGCGCGACCGCTACGGCGATGGCACGCTGTTTGTGCGGGTGTTCGAGGCTAACGCCGGTGCAATTCGCGATCCGGATCTGATTTATCCCGGTCAGGTATTTGATTTGCCAAACTGATATGGCCCTCGGGTTTGATCCATCCTAAGAAGGGGGGACCGAATAGGAAGCCAGATGACCGCTGAAAGAGCCGCCGCCACCCGCACCGCCTCAGATAAACAGGCCGTAACAGAAGAAGAGATCGCCGCCGAACAGGAGCGCCAGTCCGCAGGGCGCGTTTTGCGCAAGGTGGCACCCTACCTGTGGCCGGCGGATATGCCGTGGGTCCGCAGGCGGGTCATCTGGGCGATGGTCGTTCTGGTGCTGTCAAAGGTTTTCACCGTGATCACGCCGCAATTCTACCGCGGCGCGGTGGACGCGCTGGCCGAAGAAGGGGTGCCGATGCTGGCGCTCGGTGCCGTGGGTCTGACGGTGGCTTACGGCGCGGTGCGGCTGATGGGTGTGGGCTTCCAACAGCTGCGCGATGCGATTTTCGCCCGCGTCGGCCAGCGCGCGCTGCGCATGCTGGCACTCGAGACGTTCAATCACATCCATAAACTTTCCATGCGCTACCACATCACTCGCAAAACCGGCGGTCTCAGCCGCATCATCGAGCGCGGCGTGAAGGGTGTCGATTTCCTGCTGAGGTTTTTGTTGTTCAGCATCGGGCCGCTGATTCTCGAGCTGTTTTTGATCGGAATCATCCTGACCATCCAGTTCGACGTGACCTATATGCTGGTCGTTGCCGTGACGATCGCCTTCTACGTGTGGTTTACTTTTGCGGTGACCGAATGGCGTGTGAAACTGCGCCGCCAGATGAACGATCAGGACACGGACGCCAATCAAAAGGCCATCGACAGCCTGCTCAACTACGAAACGGTCAAGTACTTCGGCGCGGAGCAGCGCGAGGCGCGGCGCTATGACGGGGCGATGGCAGGCTACGAGGAAGCGGCGATCAAGACCAACTATTCACTGGCCTTCCTGAATTTTGGCCAGTCGGTGATCATCACGATCGGTCTGGTTGCCGTAATGGTCATGGCGGCGATCGAGGTGCAGGCGGGTACGCTCACGGTCGGTGAGTTCGTCATGATCAACGCCTATATGATCCAGATCACCGTACCGCTGAACTTCCTCGGCACGGTGTATCGCGAAATTCGGCAGGCGCTGGTGGATATGGGGCAAATGTTCGATTTGTTAGAACAGCCGTCAGAAATTGTGGATAAACCTGACGCGCCGGTTCTGAAAGTGACAGGCGGGCAGATCAAACTCGACAATGTGCATTTCTCCTACAACGATGATCGACGTATTCTCAACGGCGTAAGCCTTGTGGCGGAGCCGGGCGAGATGGTGGCGATCGTGGGCTCTACCGGGTCTGGGAAATCGACCATCGGCCGACTGCTGTTCCGGTTCTACGATGTGCAGGAGGGCAGTCTGACCATCGATGGTCAGGACGTGCGCGATGTGACGCAGAACTCTTTGCACAAGCAGATCGGCGTGGTGCCGCAGGACACGGTGCTGTTCAACGATACCATCGGCTATAACATTGCCTACGGCCGCGATGGCGCCACACAGGAGGAGGTCGAGGCCGCCGCAAAAGCAGCGCAGATCCATGATTTCATCAAAGCGTTGCCAGACGGCTATGAGACATCCGTGGGCGAGCGCGGTTTGAAGCTGTCGGGCGGCGAAAAGCAGCGGGTCGGCATCGCGCGCACGCTGCTGAAGGATCCGCCGATCCTGTTGCTCGACGAGGCGACAAGCGCGCTGGACAGTGAGACGGAGCACGAAATTCAGGATGCCCTGCGCCGTGCCGGTAAGGGGCGGACGGTTCTGACCATCGCGCACCGTCTGAGCACCATTGCCGAAGCGGACCGCATCGTGGTGCTGGAAAAGGGTGAGGTGGTCGAGCAGGGCACGCATGAGGTACTGCTGGCCCAGAACGGGCGCTATGCCCAGCTGTGGTATCGCCAGCAAAACGAGGAGTAGCGCGCGCGACCCGCGCCGTATTTCACACATCAGCGGCCCGCAATTTCTTGACGGGCCGCAATATGTTCAGGCCGCTTTAGTCAGCGGCGATCGCCGCGCCGGTCAGCTTGTCCAGCGCGCCGGTCATCATCTTGAGGTATTCCGCATCCGCAGGCAGGCCGTGATCCTCCACCATCGTGTCGGGCATGTGATAGGTGACCTGCACCACCCCCTCCGCATCGGCATAGGCCAGCACACGCAGCGGCAGATCAAGCCCGGCCGTCTGCGCGTCGATCATCGCCGGTGTGCCCAGTTTCGGATTGCCGAAAATCAAAAGCTGGGTCGGGCGCAGATCCATCTCGACCTTTTCGGCACCTGCCGCGTGATCCACCCGGGCGAACACCGTGGCGCCGGCGGCAGTCACAGCCGCTTCAAGGCGGTCCATGGTCTCGGCCACGGAATGGGGGCTGGTTTTCGTGATCATTTCGGCATAGGCGGGCGCGCTGATCGCGGCCAGTCCCAGTGTGAGTGCGGTGGTCAGCTGGAGAAGGGGGCGTCGCATGGCGGTATCCTTTTAAAATTTTATGTGCCCATAGCATAAGGCCCCCCGCAAATCATGCGAGAGGCCTTATGTCACAATGCGGTGTGGGAGGCGGAATTATTCCGCCGGGGTGCCCCGTGTTGCCGGGCGCAGCGGCTCTGGCATATCGTCGGTCCAGATCAACTCATCCGTGCCGGAGCGTTTTGCATCGCGCTGCAACGCCCAGTCGCGCGCGGCGGCACTGGCACGGCCCATCGACATACGCGCCAGCAATTGCGCGATCCAGCCGACATAGGTGCTGGCCCAGACCCGGATCGCCAGCAGCGAGGGCGTCAGCACCAGCGTCAGTACCGTCGCCACGCCAAGACCGAACACCACTGCGGTCGCCAGTTGCTTCCACCAAAGCGCGGTCGGGCTGTCGATGGTATAGCCGCCGTTGGCGAAATCGAGGCTGAGGCCGAACATCATCGGCGCCAGCCCCGCCATGGTGGTGATGGTGGTGAGCAGAACGGGGCGGATCCGTGCCTGCGCGGTGCGGATGATTGCTTCGATGCGCGGCATGTACTGGCTGAATTCCTGATAGGTATCGATCAGGATGATGTTGTTATTCACCACAATCCCGGCAAGTGCGACGATCCCCGTGCCGGTCATGATGATGCTGAAGGTCTGGTCCATGACCAGCATCCCGATCAGCACACCGGCGGTGGACAGAACCACAGCGATCAACACCAGCACGGCATTGTAGAGCGAGTTGAACTGCGCCAGCAGAATGATGAACATCAGCCCCAGCGCGGCGGTGAAGGCCGAGCTGAGGAAGGCTTGGCTCTCGGCCTGATCTTCCTGATCGCCGGTCCATTCATAGCTGATCCCATCGGGCAGATCCGCCGTCTCGAGCCATTTCGTAATCTCGGCGATCCGCTCGTTTCCGTTGATCGGCACCAGCCGCAACTGCTGCGTATCGTACTGCTGTTGCAGGTCGATCCCTTCGGCCGCCGCCGTCCGGTCAGTGACCTTATAGGGGGTGCCCTCCAGATCGCGGAAATCAGCGTCGGCCCCCGCAGGGCGCAGGGTGGCGAGGGTAGGGGCATCATCCGGCGCGTCGCCTCCACGCGTCGTAGCGACGATCTTCATCAGCCCCGGCGTCACGTCCGCTTTTACATCCATATAACGCTGCTGGTCGATGCGGCTGATCTCGGCCAGCTTTGGCACGGGGGTGCGGGTGATGAAATTGCTCAGCGGCACCAGCCCATCGGGCGTGCGCACCTTAAGCGTGTCGAGGGTGGACAGGAGGCGGTCCTGTTCTGGCAGGCGCACGCGGATCTCGATTTCCTCGTCCGAGCTGTCGACGCGCATCGTATCCAGCAGCAGGCCACGGGTCACCAGCTGGACCATCGCACCCACGCTGAGAACGTCGGCACCGTATTGGCCCGCTTTCTCCACATCCACGTCGATCTGCCAGTCGATACCGGGCAGGGGGCGGGTGTCTTCGATAAGGCTCAGGCCGGGCACTGTATCAAAGTGGTCGCGCGCCATGCCGGTGGCGGCCACCAGACCAATGAAGCTATCGCCCTTAAAACGCAGATGCACCGGCTTGCCGGACGCAGGACCCATGTCGAGCGAGAGTACCTCGATCTGGATGCCCGGGATCTGGGACAGCTGCTCTGTCAGTTCTGCGATGACGATATCGCCGTCCAGTTCGGGCCGCATCATGCGGTCGACCCAGGGGATCGTCTCGAACTGTACCTGACCGACAAGGTCTTTCGGTGCGGTCGAGCCGCCCGTGTTGCTGTCGAGACCGCCCTCACCGGCGAAGGCAAAGGCCGAAGAGATACCGGGGTGCTGCAACACGACTGCTTCCGCCTGGCGCAGCAGATCGTCCTTTTCCTCCAGCGACAGGTTGCCGCGCGCCAGAACATAGACAAGCGCCTGCTCGGGTTCGGATTCGACAAAGAATTCCACGCCTTTGGAGTTATTGGTAAAGAAGATCAGCGTGGTGCCGACAAAGACGAACACAACACCCGCCATCACCAGCGGCATCACCGGATTGCCGGCGATCATCTCGATCACCCGGCCAAAGGGCGAGCGGCGGTAGCCCGCGTTGATCCGGTCGGGCGCACGGCGGAACATTCTGGAGGCAAGCCAGCGGCCGCCTTTGCCCAGACGTGTCAGCACCGCAAAGAGCGCGAGCAGCACGAGCATGAAGCCGCCAAGGGCTACCAGAAGCACAGCGGCACCGATGAGCACGATACCGAAAACTTTGATAAAGGTCGGGATCACGGAGGTGAGCAGGTCGAGCCCGTCCATGACGGCAAACTGTGCGCCGATCCAGCCGAACAACGTCCCCGAGCCGAGCAACACCAGCGCGGGAAAGATCATCGCGACCGCCGCCGGAAACAGCAGCAGATGCAAATACCACGGCAGCACCGCGATCCGCTCCATATTGGCTGCCATCCACTGCTCCAGCCGCCCCGTCACCCCGCCCAGAACCGGCAGATACACAAGAGCGACGACCAGCGAGGCCGAGAGCACGAAAATCAGCGTCACGGGCAGCATGCCCATGAACTCGCCCGGCACTCCGGGCCAGAACAGCATCGGCAGAAAGGCGCACAGCGTCGTCGCGGTAGACGAGATCACCGGCCACCACATCCGCTTGGCCGCCGCGACATAGGCGGCCATAGGCTCTTTGCCCTTTTCCTGCTCCTGATCGGCGTATTCGACGACCACGATCGCACTGTCTACCAGCATGCCGACCGCGAGGATCAGACCAAACATCACGATGTTGGAGATGGAGATGCCCATGAGCGCCAGGAAGGCGAAGCACAGCAGGAAGGATGTTGGAATCGCAAAGCCGACCAGCAGGGCCGCGCGGATGCCCAATGCGGCCAGCACGACGATCATCACCAGCGCAATCGCGGTGAACACCGAGCCCAAGAGCTGTTGCACCATGCTGTCGACCACACGGCTTTGGTCGTTGGACGTGCCGACCTGCACGGCGGCCTTCAGCTCGTCCGGCCACTGCCTGCTGCTTTCCGCGACCAGCTCTTTTACCGCCGTGGCCGTGTCGATCAGGTTAAACCCCTTGCGCTTGACCACTTGCAGCGCCATCGAATTCTCGCCGTTAAAGCGCGCAGTGCCGAGGCGGTCCTCGAAGGTCAGATTGATCTCGGCCAGATCGCCGAGGGTCACCACGCGGTCTCCGTTGGTCTTGACCGGCAAATTATAGACATCGCGCGGCTCGTCAAAGCTGGACGGGATCTTGACCGAAAACGTGCCCGTGCTGCTTTCGACTTCGCCCGCCGCGATCAGTTGGTTGTTGTTCTGCACGGTCTGGATCAGCTCGGCTGCGGTCACGTCGTATGATTCGAGCTTGAGCGGGTCGATCAGCACTTCGAGCATCTCGTCGCGGTTGCCTGCGATCCCGGCCTCCAGCACCGCATCCAGCCCTTCCAGATCGTCCTGCAACAGCTTGGCAAAGCGGGCCATGGTGCGCTCCGGCACGGGGCCGGTCATGTTGACGATGATGATGGGGAATTCGGAAAAGTTGATCTCGTTGATGGAATAGGTCTCGGCGCCTTCGGGAAATTGCGATTCTGCTGTGCCCATCGCGTCGCGCACATCCGCGATGATCGAGGTCTTGTCCCAGCCGAATTCGAACTCCAGCACAAGGCCTGCGTAATTCTCAGCTGCCGTGCCAGTCATGGTTTTCAGACCGTCCAGATCGCTCAGCTCAGTCTCCATCGGTTTGAGCAGCAGGGTTTCGGCATCCGCCGCCGAGATGCCGGGGAAGGGGACGGAGACGAAAAGAGCCGGAATTTCGATGTCCGGCTCGCCCTCTTTGGGCAGGGTGGTGTAGGCATAGCCGCCGACCACAAGGCTCAGCAGGATAAAGGCCAGCACCATGCGCGCACGCGAGGCGGCCCAATCGACGATACCTGTCATTGCGTAACCTCCCGCAGGGTCGGCGCAACGGTGACGCCTTCAATCACATATTCCTGGCCGACGACGATGATATCGGACACGGTGGGCAGGCCGGTGACCCAGACCCCCTTTGCCGTGTCGCGAACCAGCTGCACGGTATGGAATTCCACCACATTGTCCTCATCGACCGTGCGCAAGCCCAAGGCACCCTCGTCATTCAGCGTGAGTGCGCTTTGCGGCACCAGATGCGCGTCGGCACCATCGGACGCGATAAGGATCTCGGCAGTTTGCCCGTCCCGGATCGCCAGATCGGGGTTGGGAACTTCGATTTCGGTCAGGAACGTGCGCGTTGTCGGATCGGCAGAGCGCGACAGAAAGATCACACGCCCCTGCACATCACCGCCGCCTGCCGCCAGACGGGCACCGGCCATCGCGCCGACCTTGACGCGGTTGACCTGCTGCTCGGGCACGAAACCCACCAGCTTGATCGGGTCGAGTTGCACGATCGTGCCACACAGCGCACCGGGTCGCAGCAATGTGCCCAGCTCGGCGGTATCGCTTTCCAGCAGGCCGCTGAACGGCGCTTTGATCACCAGCCGGTCCAGTTCGGCCTGCGCGCCCGCAACGGCCGCCTGCGCGCCCTCGATACCGGAGCGCGCGGCGCTCAGCCCCGATTGCGCCGAGCTGACGCCCGCCTCCGCCGTAGCCACCGCAGCGTCCGAACTTGCCAGACGGGTGGTGGAGGCAAAGCCGTCGGCGTTGAGCCGCGATGAGGCGTTCTGGTTAATCTTGGCTTCCTCAAGGCGTGCCTGCGCTTCCTGAACCCGCGCCTCGGATTCAGGTACCCGCGATTGCGCCTCAGCCAATTGAGCGGTGGCCTGTGTCAGGGCAGCACGGCGGGTGCCTTCATCGAGGCGGCACATGACCTGACCTTCCTCGATCTGCGCGCCCTTGCGCAGCGGCTCCGAGATGACGATGGCCGATGTTTCGGCCCGCACGTCGACCTGTCGCGCTGCCGCTGTCTGGCCGCGCAGTACCACGGCGCTGTCGATGCTCTGGGCGGTCACCCGCTCGACCACGACTTTCACTCGGCTATCGGCCAGCATTGTCGCGACTGGCGCTTGCGTCGTCGTCTCGACGGTCTGATCCGGCTCCGCACCGAAAAACGCCAACAGCGTCGGCCGCTCCAGCACTGCCATATACAGAAGAAACGCCAGTGCCACGGCGGCCAGAACGGGAAGGATACGCATGAAAAGCCTCATCTCAACAATAACAGCAGTCGCATAGACGCACCCTATGGGGGAAGGAAGCGTCCGGACTTGTACCCGCATGTAGTGCAATCGCGCTTAGCTGCACAGTTCAGAACTTTATTTATTTCAATTCGTGCTGTGTGAGCGCGCGAGAGCCGCGGGCCGAGATCCCCCATACTCTGCTTGGGCCTTGGCTTGGGGCGGCGCCTTCGTTAAGAGGAGCAGACCGAAGCAGGCAAAGGCCCCAGCGCGATGAGCAATAGCGATACATTTATTGACGAAGTCACCGAAGAGCTGCGCCGCGACCAGATGATGGCCAAGCTCAAGCGCTATGGCTGGATTGCTGTGCTGGCGGTGTTGCTGATCGTTGGCGGTGCCGCGTTTTCCGAATTCCGCAAGGCGCAGACCCGCGCGCAGGCCGAGGCGTTGGGTGATGCCATTCTCGCAGCGCTCGAGAGCGATGCTGCGGCAGAGCGCGTGCAGGGGTTGGCAGCTGTCGAGGTTGCCGATCCGCAGGCCGCCGCCGCGGTGGCCCTGCTCACCGCCTCCGAGCAGATCGCTGCCGATGATCTGGCCGGTGCCATCGCCAACCTCGACGCGGTGGCTATCAATGGCGATATTCCACCGATCTACCGCGAGATTGCAAAGTTTAAGGCACTGACCTTGCAGGCCGACACGATGCCCGTGCAGGAACGCAAGCAGGGCTTCGAGGCGCTGGGCAACGCTGGCAACAGCCTGAGCCTGCTCGCACAGGAGCAACTGGCGCTTATTGCCATTCAGGAAGGCGATACCGCAGCGGCGCTATCGCAGTATCAGGCGATCCTGAGTGATGCACAGGTCACACCAGACTTGCAACAACGGGCATTGCAGGTGATTGTAGCGCTGGGCGGGGAGCCTGATCTGAACGGGACCTCGATTGACGAAAATAACGGATAAGGATGCTGCACCTTTTGTACGCAAACGGGTGAGATGCAGACCAGAGTGAGCAGGCCATGACAGTATTCACATTTCCTTTGCAGCACAGGTTCGGACCGCGTGTCGCAGTGTTTGGCGCAGTGGCCACGGTCGCGTTTCTTGCGGCGTGCAGCGAGCCAGATGTGATCTTGCCGGGTGAGCGGGAGAATGTGCGCTCGGTTCTGCAGTCGCAGGACGCATTTCGCGACGAGCAGCCGGCATTTACCGGAAACGTCAGCCGCGCCATCGCACTGCCTGCGATGCGGGACAATGCGGAGTGGAGCCAGTCGGCAGGCAGCGCCGCCAACCGTGTGAGCCATGCCGCACTGGGCAATGCCCTCTCGCTGGCCTGGAGCGCGGACATCGGCGAGGGTGACAGCCGCAAATACCGCATCACCGCCGATCCCGTGGTCGCGGGCGGGCGGGTCTTTACGCTTGATGCGCAATCTGTGGTGACGGCGACCACCACGTCGGGTGCGCCACTGTGGCAGGCCAATCTGCGCCCCGCGCGCGATCAGGCAGGCGATGCGACCGGCGGCGGCCTCGTGGTGGCCGGGGATACGGCCTATGTCTCCATTGGATACGGCGTACTTGCGGCGCTGGATGTGGCAACGGGCGCTGTTCGCTGGACCCAACAACTCGATGCAAGCGGATCGGGGACGCCGACCGTATCAGGCAATCTGGTGTATCTGACCGCGGGCGACACCACCGGTTGGGCGATTGACCGCCGCACAGGAGCGGTCGAATGGCAGATCGGCGCCAGCACCGACACGCACAATGTTCTGGGTGCGCCCGCACCCGGTGTTACCGATGATCTGGCGATTTTCGCCTTCGGCTCGGGTGAGGTGCAGGCGGTATTCCGGCAAGGTGGTCTGAGCCGTTGGAACGCGACAGTGCTGGGCAAACGTCCGGGCCGTGCGCTCAGCAATGTATCGGATGTGACTTCGGGGCCTGTCGTGTCGGGCGACCGTGTCTACATCGGTAACCAGTCTGGGCGTATCGTGGCGCTTGATCTGGGGTCCGGCTCTGTAGACTGGACAGCGCGCGAGGGGGCCATTGGTCCGGTCTGGCCCGTGGCCGACAGCGTTTTTGCCGTGAGTGATCAGAACGAGCTGCTGCGCCTTGATGCCTCGACAGGCGCAAAGATCTGGGGCGTTGAGCTGCCCAATTTCGTCAAGACCAGACCGAAGCGGCAGGGCCGCGTGGTCCCGCATCACGGTCCGATCCTTGCAGGGGGCCGCGTGATCATCGCGTCCGGTGACGGGGTGCTGCGCAGCTTTGATCCGGTGAACGGTGCGCTGGTCGGCACCGCCGAGATCCCGGGCGGCGCGACATCGGCGCCCGTAGTTGCGGGCCGCACGCTCTATGTGGTGAGCACCGACGGCCAACTGCTCGCCTACCGCTAGGCGCCACTCCACGAGACAGGGCTTTCGCACGACAGCGCTTTGCGCTATTGCGCGGGTCTAGCCTTTATCGGAGCTGTCAGATGTCTTTCACCCTCGCAATCGTGGGTCGCCCCAATGTGGGGAAATCCACGCTGTTCAACCGCCTTGTCGGCAAGCGGCTGGCGCTGGTCGACGACCAGCCCGGCGTGACGCGCGATCTGCGCGAGGGCGCGGCAAAGCTGGCCGATCTGCGCTTTACCGTGATCGACACGGCGGGTCTGGAAGAAGTCACCGACGACAGCCTTCAGGGCCGCATGCGCCGCCTGACGGAACGCGCGGTGGACATGGCCGACATCTGCCTGTTCATGATCGACGCCCGCGTGGGCGTGACCTCTTCCGATCTGGTGTTTGCCGATATCCTGCGCAAACGCGCGGCCAACGTCATACTTGTGTGCAACAAGGCCGAAGGGAACGCCGCCGAGGCTGGTGTGCTCGAAGCTTACTCTCTTGGTCTGGGGGAACCCTTGCGCCTCTCGGCAGAGCATGGCGAAGGGCTGACCGACCTTTACACCGTGCTAATGCCGCTGGCCGATGGTTTCGCCGAGACGCGCCGCGATGACACACCCGAGGTAGATGTTGATCTGAGCGAGGAAGACGGCGACGACATGGACGCGGTGCCCGTTCCCACCCGCGCGCGGCCCTTGCAGGTCGCGGTGGTCGGGCGGCCAAATGCCGGTAAATCCACACTTATCAACCAGATCGTGAAGGAAGACCGCCTGCTGACCGGACCCGAAGCGGGCATCACCCGCGATGCGATCTCGCTCATCACCGATTGGGCGGGGCCCGACGGCGTCGGGGTACCGATGCGTATTTTCGACACGGCGGGCATGCGCAAAAAGGCCAAGATACAGGAAAAGCTCGAAAAACTCAGCGTCAGCGACGGGTTGCGCGCGGTGAAATTCGCCGAAGTCGTCGTGGTTCTGCTCGATGCCGAGATCCCGTTCGAGCAGCAGGATTTGCGCATCGCCGATCTGGCTGAGCGGGAAGGTCGCGCCGTGGTCATCGCGGTGAACAAATGGGATGTCGAGGAAGACAAACAGGGCAAGCTCAAGGATCTCAAGGAAAGCTTTGAGCGGCTATTGCCGCAACTGCGTGGCGCGCCGTTGATCACGGTCTCGGCCAAGACGGGCAGGGGGCTGGACCGTCTGCACCAGGCCATCATGCGCGCCTATGACATGTGGAACCGCCGCGTGACCACGGCACAGCTCAACCGCTGGCTCTCGGGTATGTTGGAGGCGCATCCGCCCCCCGCACCACAGGGCAAACGGATCAAGATGAAATACATGACGCAGGCCAAAACGCGGCCTCCCGGTTTTGTGGTGATGTGCAGCCATCCCGACAAAGTGCCCGAAAGTTACAGCCGCTATCTGGTGAATGGATTGCGCGTAGATTTCGACATGCCCGGAACGCCGATCCGACTTTGGATGCGCGGCCAGTCGGAGGCCAACCCCTATAAGGGGCGCAAGAAGGCACCGCCGTCAAAACTGCGCAAACACGTGGGCGGCAAGCCGAACGACGGCAGCCGTTAACGCCGCGCGCTACCCGCCCGCGCGCCACGCCTTGAATGTCGGGAAGGCCAGAGCGATGGCGCCACCAGCGGCAAGGGCGGCCACCGTCGAGTTTGGTTGCGCGACGTTCTGCACCACCACAGCCACCAGCGCCCATATCACCGCGATGCCGTAGCTGGGCGCGCGGCCCAACTGGTTCTGCACCATTGAGGCGATCACCAGTGCAAGGATGATCGCCGCGATGGCTGCGGTGGTCTGCTCGAGATATCCATATCCTGCCGCCAGCAGCCCCAGCGAGACGCAAGAGGCCGCACTCAGCCAGCCAGCGTAAAGGCCCAGCGGCAGCGCGGCGAACCATTTGTCCTGCACCGGGCTGCGGAACAGCGCCCACAATGCCGTCACCAGCATGATCCAGATCAGCACCGAGGCCCAGATCGGGCTGCTGACCGCCACGGCGAGCCAGATGGCACCCACCGCCAGCGACGGGATCAGCGCCAGCCGCATTGCGTGCCACTGCGCATCCTCGCGCCGTTTCCAGATGCCATAGCCGAGACCCACCAGCAGCCACAGATAGACCAACCCCCAGATGGAAAACGCATAACCGGCGGGCTGTACGGGGGGATCTTCCTGCGGCACCGGGAACTGGCCTGCATCAAAACCGCCGAAGTCCGGAACGAACGCGGGGGAGACGGCAAAGAGGCCTGCAAGAATAAATGTGATAACCGCGATGGCGCTACGTGACATTGGAGACCTTTCGGGTCAAAACTGGAGCTTTAACAGCGAGATATAGCACAGAGGAAGTTAGCCAATGGCACGCATCGCACTTTTTTGCGACGGTACATGGAACAGCCCGACAATGGAACAGCCGTCCCATGTGGTGCGTCTGTTCGGCAAGACCCGGCAATCCAACGCGCAGCACACCCACTATTTCGAAGGGGTCGGCACCGGCGGGCGGAAGACCGGCTTTTTCGGCAAAACCCTGATGAAGATTGGCGGCGGCGCCTTTGGCTGGGGCCTGAACGAGAACATCAAGGAGGCTTACGCAACCCTGTGCGAGCAATACGAGGCGGGCGACGAAATATTCATCTTCGGCTTTTCGCGCGGTGCCTACACCGCGCGGTCGCTGGCGGGGATGATCCGCAAATGTGGCATCGTCGCGGATCCGACGCCTGACAAGATCGACGAAGCATTTGCCCTATACCGCAAGCCGGGCGTTGAAAACCACCCTGATGCGCTGCACGTGATGCAAAAGCGGCGCAGGCTGTCGCCGCGTTTTGCCACCTCGCGCGCTGATCTGGATTGGCGCACAGTGACGCCTTGGGCGGATGACCCCAAAAAGATGCACAAGGTCGAGATCGCCTTTCTGGGCATCTGGGACACGGTCGGATCACTGGGCGTTCCCGCGCCGCTGCTGGGGCCTGTCGCAAACATCTGGAACAGCAAATATAAATTTCACGACACAATGCTCAGCTCGATGGTCAAGGCCGCGCGTCATGCCGTGGCACTGGACGAAAGGCGGGTGTTCTACGCGCCTGCGCTGTGGGACAATCTTGAGGCGTCGCGCAACGACGAGGGGCTCAACAAAGGCGACCGCAGCGAAGCGCGGCCCTACCAGCAGGTCTGGTTCACCGGCAATCACGCCATCGTCGGTGGATTGGCCCCCAAGGCGCGCGCGCTGACCGGCCAAACGCTGCAATGGATCGCGGAGGGCGCGCAGGCGGCGGGGCTGGAGATCGAGATGGAGGATCTGCTCGACCGCGTGCCCGATCCGCTGGCCAACAGCCATACGCTGGACCAGCCGCCGCCGCTTTATGTGATTGCGGGGAATTTGCTGAAATGGCGGGCCGGGCCGGGGCACCGGGTCGATCTGCACCCCAGTGCCGACGCCCGCGTCAAAGGGCGCCGGGATTACCGGCCACGCTCGCTCAGAAACCTGATGCCCGAATTGTTCGGGCCGGTCGAACTTGTCCGTCCTCCGAAAAAGGAGGGATCGCCGCGCTAGACAGCGATCCCGTCAGATCAGGCCAGCGTGCCGCCCAGCGTGAGCAGCGTCTTGCCGCCCAGATAGGGCGCGAGAGCGGCGGGCAGTACGACCGTGCCATCCGCCTGCTGCCCGTTTTCGAGCACCGCAATCAGACAGCGCCCCACCGCAAGGCCGGAGCCGTTGAGCGTGTGCACGAATTGCGGTTTGCCGCCATCTGCCGGCTTGAACCGTGCATTCATCCGCCGCGCCTGAAAATCGCCGGTGGTCGAGACGGAGCTGATCTCGCGGTAGGCGTTCTGCCCCGGCAGCCACGCCTCGATGTCATAGGTGCGCCGCGCGCCAAATCCCATATCGCCAGTACACAGCAGGACAGTGCGGTAGGGCACGCCGAGCTTCTTCAGAATTCCTTCGGCGCAGGCCAGCATCCGCTGCTGCTCGGCATCGGATGTGTCGGGATGCGTGATCGAGACCATCTCGACCTTTTCGAACTGGTGCTGGCGCAACATGCCTGAGGTATCGCGCCCCGCCGATCCCGCTTCGGAGCGGAAGCACAGGGTATGGGCGGTCATCCGGCGCGGCAGATCGGCGGCCTCCAGCGTGTCATTCGCCACCGTGTAGGTCAGCGGCACCTCGGAGGTCGGCACAAGCCACATGCCATCCTCGGTGCGGTAGCTGTCATCGCCGAATTTTGGCAGTTTGTCTGTGCCGTACATCGCCTCATCGCGCACCAGAACGGGGGTGTTGACCTCGGTCAGGCCGTTCTCGTCCACATGCGTGTCGAGCATGAATTGCGCCAGCGCGCGGTGGATGCGGGCCACGCCGCGCTTGAGCATCACAAACCGCGCGCCGGAGGTTTTGGCGGCAGTCTCGAAATCCATCGAAGCGGCGACACTGTCCAGATCATAATGTTCGCGTGGGGTGAAATCGAAGGCGGGCACATCGCCCCAACGCTTGACCTCGACGTTGTCTGTCTCGTTGGCACCCTGCGGCACGTCGTCGGCGGGGCTGTTGGGAACACGCGACAGCATGTCGGTCAGCTGTGCGTCCAGATCTTTGGCTTCGGCCTGCATCGCCGCCACTTCGGCCTTTTTCTCGGCCACCAGCGCGCGCAGGCGTTCGAACTCGGCCTCGTCGCCATTGGCCTTTGCGGCGCCCACTTGCTTGGAGGCGGCATTCTGGTCGGCCTGTGCGGCCTCTGCTGACTGGATCTTGGCGCGGCGCGCGGTATCGAGTGCAAGGATCGCGGAGGACAGCGGTGCATCGCCGCGCCGCGCCAGTGCGGCGTCCAGGGCGTCGGGTGTCTCGCGGATGGCGCGGATGTCATGCATCGGTGTGTCCTTTGGTGATTGAATCGTCTGCGCCGCGTTATGGCCGATTATTTCGTACGGGCATAGGGGGGGAAACGGGGGCAGGTGAAAACACAGCCGAATTAGGCCCGATTATGCCCCGCAGCGCCTTGCAAAGCGCCGTTGCCGCGCATAGGTTCTGCCGAACTTCAGACCACGGGGCGATGTCCCTGTCAGCACCTCAAAAAGGACCGAGCCATGTCAGGTATCGAGCAATTCATCCCGCTTATTCTAATCTTCGGGATCATGTATTTCCTGCTGATCCGTCCCCAGCAGAAAAAGCTCAAGGATCATCAGGCGATGGTATCTTCGTTGCGCCGGGGCGATCAGGTCGTCACGCAGGGCGGCATCGTGGGCAAGGTCGTCAAGGTCAAAGACGACGGCGAGCTGGAAGTCGAGATTGCCGAAGGCATCAAGGTGCGCGTGATCCAAAGCACGATCGCCACCGTGATCAGCAAGACCGAACCGGCCAAGTAACTTTACCGACGATCCAGATAAAAGGCGGGCGCTATGCTCCAGATATCCATATGGAAACGCATCGCCATCTGGCTTACCTGTGCGGTGGGCATTTTGCTGGCCGCGCCGAACGGTTTTTACACCGTCGTCGAGGGCCACAACGACGCGGTGCAGGAGATCGAGCGGTCCGGCTCTACCGATGCGCTGGAGCAACAACGCGCCCTCTGGCCGGATTTTCTGCCCAATAATTTGGTTAATCTGGGTCTCGATCTGCGCGGCGGTGCGCATCTGCTGGCAGAAGTGCGCGTGCAAGACGTTTACGCCGCGCGACTTGAAGCGATGTGGCCCGAAGTGCGCGATGCAGTGCGGGGCATTACACCGGTGATCTTGCAGCAATCCGCGCCCGGCGAATTGAAAGTGCGGCTGAACGATCCTGACATGATGGCGCAGGCCCTTGAGGTTGTGCGCGGTCTGGCGCAGCCTGTCCAGACCCTGACGGGCGCGGGCGCCAACGATATCGACGTAAGCGGCGCAAATGGCATCATCACTGTGGTCCTGTCGGAGGCCGAACAAAGTGCTACCGACGAGCGCACCATGCAACAATCGCTTGAAATTATCCGCCGCCGCATCGACGAGGTCGGCACGCGGGAGCCCACGATCCAGCGTCAGGGCAGCGACCGTATCCTTATTCAGGTGCCCGGCATCGGGTCCGCGGCAGAGTTGAAGGAAATCATCGGCACCACGGCCCAGCTGACATTCAATCCGGTCGTAAGCCGCACCACCGACGCGGCGGAGCGTCCCGGCCTCGGCAATGATCTGGTGCCGTCACTGGACCAGCAGGGCGTTTATTACGTGATCGAGAGCGCCCCTGTCGTCACTGGCGAAGAGCTGGTCGATGCGCAGCCCAGTTTTGACCAGAACGGCGCGCCTGCGGTCAGTTTCCGGTTTAACACCTCTGGCGCGCGCAAATTCGGGGATTACACGGCTGAGAACATCGGCGCGCTGTTTGCCATCGTTCTGGATGACGAGGTCGTCAGTGCGCCCACGATCCAGAGCCATATTCCCGGTGGCTCGGGTATCATCACCGGTAATTTCGGCGTCGAGGAATCGACCCGCCTTGCCGTGCTTCTGCGCGCCGGTGCCTTGCCCGCCCAGCTTGATTTCCTCGAAGAGCGCACGATCGGGCCGGAGCTGGGACAAGACAGCATTGACGCGGGCAAAGTGGCGACCAGCGTGGCTTTTGCTGGCGTTCTGTTCTTCATGTTTGCCGCCTACGGGCTGTTCGGCATTTTCGCCAATATCGCGCTTATCATCAACGTGGCCCTTCTGTTCGGCCTGCTAAGCCTGATCGGCGCCACGCTGACCCTGCCGGGTATTGCGGGGATCGTGCTTACGGTGGGCATGGCGGTGGATGCAAACGTCCTGATTTTTGAGCGGATCCGCGAGGAATTACTGACCGCCAAAGGGCCCGCCCGCGCGATCGAGCTTGGCTATGAAAAGGCGCTCAGCGCCATTCTGGACGCCAACATCACGACATTCATCACGGCGGTGATCCTGTTCGCCATGGGCTCGGGGCCGGTGCGCGGCTTTGCGATTACGCTGGGTCTCGGCATTCTCACGTCGGTCTTTACGGCGATCTTTGTAACACGTCTGATGGTGGTTATGTGGTACGAGCGCCGCCGTCCCAAAACGATAGAGCTTTGATATGCGCCTCAGACTTGTAAGACAGAATACAAATTTCGATTTTTTCACCCGCTGGAAACTGTGGTTGGGGATCTCGGGCCTGATGATGGTCGTGGCTTTTGCCTCGTTCCTGTTGCAGGGGCTAAACTATGGCATCGATTTTCGCGGCGGCACGACGATCCGCACCGAAAGCCCACGACCCGTCGTCGTGGCCGAATACCGCGATGCCATGACCACGCTGGGTCTTGGCGATATCACGATTACCGAAGTTTTCGATCCTCAGTTTCGCGAAGACCAGAATGTGGCGATGATCCGGATACAGGCGCAGGACGGTCAGGAATCTGTGACGCCCGAATTGATCGCCTCGGTCGAGGCCGCACTGACCGAGGTGCGCCCGGATATCAAATTTATCTCCGTCGAATCTGTCGGTCCGAAAGTCTCGGGAGAGTTGATCAATACGGCCATTATTGCGGTCGTCCTCGCCATGGCGGCGGTGCTGATCTACATTTGGCTGCGGTTCGAATGGCAGTTTGCGGCGGGGGCCGTGCTGGCGCTTGTGCATGACGTGATCCTGACGATCGGCGTGTTCTCAGAGCTTCAGATCAGGTTCGATCTCGCGATCATCGCGGCACTTCTGACCATTGTGGGCTATTCGCTCAACGATACGGTGGTGGTCTTCGACCGCGTGCGCGAGAACCTGCGAAAATACAAAAACCGCCCCCTCAAGGAAGTCCTCAATATGTCCATCAATGAGACGTTGAGCCGGACCTTCATGACCTCGCTGACCACACTGCTGGCGCTGATTGCCCTGTTCGTGTTGGGCGGTGACGTGATCCGGGGCTTCGTCTTTGCGATGATCTGGGGTGTGATCGTGGGGACCTATTCCTCGATCTTCGTGGCCACGGCAGCACTGCTGTACTTTGGGGTCAAGCGGGACTGGTCCAAGCCTGATGCGAATGCAGGCAATCAATACGCGAACATAGATCCTTGATATGCTGGCGCAGGCCCTCGCGACAGAGGGGCTGATCTGGCTTGTCATTGCGGTTTTTATTGCGGGACTAGTACGCGGTTTTGCGGGCTTTGGCTCGGCTATGATCATCATGCCGGTGACGAGTTCCGTACTGTCGCCGGTCGAGGCGATCACGTTTCTGATCTGTGCCGAGCTGGTCGGCCCGATCCCAAATACCCCAGCCGCCTGGCGTGAGGGCAGGCGTGGTGATGTGGCACTGCTGATGACTGGTGCGGTTCTGGCTCTGCCGCTTGGTCTTTGGGCGCTCAATATGATGGACCCGACGCAGTTTGGCTGGCTCGTCTCTGGCACCGTGCTGGTCCTGCTGGTGCTCACGGCGTTGGGCTGGCGTCTCAAAAGTGGGCTGACGCCGCGCCTGATCGTCGGGACGGGAGCGTTGGGCGGTTTCATGACCGGCTTTGCGGGGCTTCCCGGTCCGCCCGTCATCATGCTTTATATGGCCAGCACTCTGCCGGTCCGCGTGATCCGCGCCAATTTTCTTCTGTATCTCGTGGCGCTTGATTTGTTGCTTTTTGCGATGCTGTGGTCCTTCGGGATGATGAACTGGGGCATCGCCCTGTTGGGGCTGTTGGTCGGTTTGCCCAACCTGATCGCGAATATGATCGGCGCGCGGCTTTTTGACCCAACGGCGGAGCGTATTTTCCGCAACCTGGCCTATCTCGTGATCGCCGCATCGGCTATCGTCGGGCTGCCACTGTGGAAAGGATAGATCATGCGATTGAATGAAATTGTCTTCAACGATGCGAAACCGGTCGAGGGCTATGGTCCCGGATTTTTCCGCATTGGCGGGCAGGTCGTGCAAGGGCCGGTGATAACCTCGCCGCGCGGCACACAGACATGGGGCGGTCTGGACGATCTGGACGCGCTCGAAGCGCTGGCGCCCGAGTGTGATGTGATTTTTGTGGGCACGGGGGCCGAGATCGCCCACCTCCCCGCAGGGTTGCGCGACCGGCTGGAGCAGGCGGGCGTGGGCGTTGAGGCGATGTCCTCTCCGGCGGCCGCGCGCACGTATAATGTCCTGTTGAGCGAGGGGCGCCGCGTCGCCCTTGCAATGTTGCCGATCTGACGATGGAATTGTGCCTGACAGATGTGGCTGTCGCACGCGGCGGCGTGCCGGTGCTGAGCGGTGTGAGCTTCACGCTCGCGGCGGGGCAGGCGCTGGTGCTGCGCGGGCCGAACGGGTCGGGTAAAACGACGCTGCTGCGCGCGATTGCGGGGCTTCAGCCAGTGCTGTCCGGCACGATTACCGGTGCGAGCGATCGTGTCGCCTACGCGGGCCATGCCGACGGGCTCAAGTCGATGCTGAGCGTGGCGGAGAATCTCCAGTTCTGGGCGGCGGTGTACGGGGAGCATGATATCGGTGCTGCGCTTGATGCTTATGCGCTGGCGCCCTTGGCGGACCGGCTGACGGGGACGCTGTCTGCGGGTCAGAAACGGCGGGCAGGACTGGCGCGGCTGATGGTGACGGGTCGGCCGATCTGGGTGCTGGACGAGCCTACGGTCTCGCTTGACCGCGATGCGGTGGCGCTGTTTGCGGGTGCGGTGCGGACCCATCTGGGGGCGGGGGGCATGGCGCTGCTGGCGACCCACATTGATCTGGGGCTGGAGGCGCAGGTTCTGGATGTGACGGGCCTGCGCGCCGACTCTGATGCGCTGCACGGCGCCAGCGATGAGGCCTTCCTGTGATTGCCTTGCTGATCCGCGATCTGCGCCTCGCCCTTCGCGCGGGCGGCGGTTTCGGCCTTGGCCTCGCGTTTTTCCTGATCCTCACGGTGCTTGTGCCGTTCAGTGTGGGACCGCAAAGCGCGCTTTTGTCGACCATCGCACCGGGCATCCTGTGGCTTGGGGCGCTGCTGGCCTGTCTGTTGTCGCTCGACCGCCTGCTGGCGCTTGATTTCGAGGATGGCACGCTGGATGTGCTTGCCACCGCTCCGCTGCCGCTGGAGGCCGCGCTCGCCGTCAAGGCGCTGGCGCATTGGGTCACGACGGGCCTGCCGTTGGTGCTGGCCTCGCCGTTTTTGGGCGTCTTGCTCAATCTGCCGCAGCAGGGGTTTGGCTGGCTGGTGATATCGCTGCTGCTCGGAACGCCGGCACTGTCGATGATCGGCACGTTCGGCGCCGCCCTGACCGTCGGGATTAAACGCGGCGGGCTGCTGATGTCGCTGCTGGTGCTGCCGCTCTATGTGCCGACATTGATCTTCGGCGCCGAAGCCGCGCGGCGCGGTGCGATTGGCATGGCGGTCGAAACACCGCTGCTGTTGCTCGCCGGGATCAGCCTTGGTGCGGTGGCTTTGCTGCCTTTCGCCGCTGCGAGCGCTTTGCGGATGACAATCCGGTGAGCGATGCGTAAATCATTGAGCCTGAGCACTCGGAGCATTAAATAGCTAATATGTCACTTTTGAAATATGCAAATCCGGTCAAGTTTCTGGCCCTCAGCGGACGTGTGCAGCCTTTTGCATGGGCTGCGGCGGCCATTGGTATCGCTGTGGGGCTGGGTTGGGGGTTTTTCGCCACGCCGGATGATTTCCGGCAGGGATCCACGGTCAAGATCATCTACATTCACGTGCCGTCCGCGTGGATCGCGATCAACGCCTGGATCATGATGCTGGTCGCCTCGGTGATCTGGTTGGTGCGGCGCCATCACGTGAGTGCGTTGGCCGCGCGGGCCGCGGCCCCTGTCGGGTTGGTGATGACGGTGATTGGTCTTCTGACAGGTGCGATCTGGGGCCAGCCTATGTGGGGGACATGGTGGGCATGGGATCCGCGCCTGACCTCGTTCCTGATCCTGTTTCTGTTCTATCTTGGCTATATCGCCCTGTGGGAAGCGGTCGATGACCCCGATACCGCCGCCGATCTGACCTCCGTCCTGTGCCTCGTGGGCTCCGTCTTTGCGTTGTTGTCGCGCTATGCGGTGCTGTTCTGGAGCCAAGGGCTGCATCAGGGAGCGTCGCTGAGCCTCGATAAGGAAGAGAATATCTCGGACGTGTTCTGGTTGCCGCTGGTGGTGTCGATTGGCGGCTTTACCCTGCTGTTCATCGCGCTGGTTCTCTACCGCACCGGCACTGAAATTGCGTTGCGCCGCGCCCGCGCGCTGAGCCTGCGATTGGATCGAAGCGTATGATGCCTGATCTTGGAAACTATGGGGTATACGTCCTCGGGGCTTACGGCGGGACGCTGTTTTTGATGGCGGCGCTTGTGGTACTGAGCTTGCGGCGCGGAAGAAAAGCACGCGCGGCCCTGCGCCGGATCGAAGAGGAGACCGCGCGAAATGCCAAGAATTAGCCCCCTTATGGTCGCGCCGCCGCTGATCTTTGCGGCATTTGTGGCGCTCGCGTTTTTCGGGATGTATCGCGACGATCCCAATGGCATCCCCTCGACGCTCGTCGGACAGACCGCGCCGGGCGTGCCGCCGCTGCCTCTGGCTGATTTCCCGCCTGCGACAGCTGAAATGCTGGCGACGGGCGACGTGACACTGGTCAATTTCTGGGCAAGCTGGTGCCCGCCCTGCCGCGTGGAGCACCCCAAGCTTCTTGAGATGGAGGCTGAGGGTGTCAATATCGTCGGTATAAACTTCAAAGACACCGAACGCGCGGCCACAAAGTACCTGATTGACGATGACAACCCGTTTGCGGGCGTCGGCTTTGATCCGCAGGGCCGCACCGCAATCGACTGGGGTGTGAGTGCGCCGCCCGAAACTTTCATTCTGGACGGCGACGGCACTATTCTGTTCCGCTTCGCGGGTCCGCTGATCGGCAGCGATTATGAGCAGCGCTTTTTGCCCGCGCTCAATGCGGCGCGAGGCAACTAGCCCTACACGCTGCGCATCACCACGACCATGATCAGTGAATAGAGTGCGACACCGCCACCAATGAGGAAAGGTGCCCAGTTTTTGCTGATCGTTGCAGTGGTGATCGAGCGCAGTTGGTACAAAAGATCGGGCCAAGTGTAGGATACGAAGTCACCTTGGGTGAAGACGGCCTTGATCCGACCGTCTTTATCGACGACGGGCAGGCGGCGAAAACGCTCGTTCGACATGATCCGCAGCCAGTCTACCAGATCGTCTGTTTCGCGCGCCAGTCGCGGGTTTTCGGTCATAATATCCGACAGCTTTGTCGTTTTAGCGTCGAGCCCTTTTCCGACAAGCTTGTTCATCACATCCCGTTCGGTCACGACACCGATCACCTTGTCATCGGCGTCAACCACCATGACGGAGCCGTAGTTCTTCTCGGACATCGCTGAGACGGCGTCGAAAACAGTCGTTTCCGGCGGGCGCGTCAATGGCTTCATTTTGGATTTGTATTCCGGCCGGTCCATCAGACGGTTACCGGGGCGCTGTGCGGTTTCTGGCATGGTGCGATAGCTCCTTTAAAACAAGTTCCTTGGATCACCTAGCGCCTGTATACACCATTGCCACCCGATGACGCGTCGCCATCCGGTCCCCGGACACAAAAAAGCCCCCGCTGTGGGTTACAGCGGAGGCTTTCATGAGCAGTGCGGGCAGCTTACTCAGCCGCGAGGCTTTTGTTTGCCAGATCGCGCAGCACGTAATGCAGGACGCCGCCGTGCTCGATATACTCGATCTCGATCGCCGTATCGATCCGGCACTTGATCATGATCTCTTTCACCGTGCCATCGGCCATCTTGATCGTGCACGGCACTTCCTGCAATGGTTTGATCGTGTCCAGACCCGAAATGCTGACAGTTTCTTCACCGGTCAGGCCCAGCGTTTTGCGGGTATCGCCACCTGTAAATTCGAACGGGATCACACCCATACCAACGAGGTTTGAGCGGTGGATCCGCTCGAAGTTCTCGGCAATCACGGCTTTCACGCCCAGCAGAGCGGTACCCTTGGCCGCCCAGTCGCGCGACGAGCCCGCGCCATACTGTTCACCGCCGAAGATCACCAGCGGAGTGCCTTGTTCCTCGTATGCCATTGCCGCATCGAAAATCGAGGTCTGCTCGCCGTCCGGGCCTTTGGTATAGCCACCCTCGACGCCGTCCAGCATCTCATTCTTGATGCGGATGTTGGCGAAGGTGCCGCGCATCATGACTTCGTGGTTACCACGACGCGAGCCGTAGGAGTTGAACTCGCGCACCGGCACCTGACGCTCGACCAGATACTGGCCTGCGGGTGTCGTTTCTTTGAACGATCCGGCGGGCGAGATGTGGTCGGTGGTAATCATATCGCCCAAGACCGCCAGTACCTTTGCGCCCTCGATGTTCGTGATGACGCCGGGTTCCTTGCTCATCCCCTGAAAGTAAGGCGGGTTCTGAACATACGTGGACTGCGGGGGCCAGTCATAGGTCTTGGCGTCCGTGGTCTCCACGTCCTGCCATTTCTCGTCGCCTTTGAACACATCGGCATATTTCGACTGGAATGCCTCGCGCGTGACGGTCTTTTCGACCAGTTCGGCGATTTCCTGCGTCGTGGGCCAGATGTCTTTCAAATAGACATCATTGCCATTCTGGTCTTGGCCCAGCGGGCTGCCGGCCAGATCGTGGTTCATGTCACCGACCAGCGCATAGGCCACGACCAGTGGCGGCGAGGCCAGATAGTTGGCACGCACATCCGGCGAAATCCGCCCTTCAAAGTTGCGGTTGCCGGACAGAACTGAGGTGCCGATCAGATCATAGTCGTTGATCGCCTTGCTGATCGCGGGCTCCAGCGGACCGGAGTTGCCGATACAGGTGGTGCAGCCATAGCCGACGAGGTTGAAACCGATCGCGTCCAGATCTTCCTGAAGATCGGCGGCCTCCAGATAGGCGGAGACGACCTGCGAACCGGGTGCCAGCGAGGTTTTCACCCAAGGCTTGCGGGTCAGGCCGAGCGCGCGCGCTTTGCGTGCAACCAGACCGGCACCGATCATAACATAAGGATTCGAGGTGTTGGTGCAGGACGTGATAGACGCGATCACGATGGAACCGTCATGCAGCTGGTAATTGCCGTCTTCCGTTTGGACATAACCACGTTTGTGATTGCCCTCGTCTCCGGGGATATCTCTTGGCTCGGGCTGGCCGCCTTCACCTTCCCAAGTGATTTCCTGCGCTTCCGAGGCGTCCTTGCCGCTTCGCACGCCTTTAACGTACTCGGCGAACGCCGTGTGCGCTGAGGTCAGCGCGATATAGTCCTGCGGACGCTTCGGCCCCGAGATGGCGGGCACGATGGTCCCCATATCAAGGCTGAGCGTATCGGTGTAGATCGGCGCATAATCATCGCCGCGCCACATGCCGTTCTCTTTAGCATAGGCTTCGACCAGCGCGATGCGGTCCTCGTCGCGGCCCGTGGTGCGCATATAGCGCAGCGTCTCGCCGTCGATGGGGAAGAAGCCGCAGGTGGCACCGTATTCGGGTGCCATGTTGGCAATGGTCGCGCGGTCGGCAAGAGGAAGATGATCAAGGCCTTCGCCGTAGAACTCGACGAATTTGCTGACCACACCCTTGGCGCGCAGCATCTCGACGACCTTGAGCACCAGATCGGTGCCGGTGGTGCCTTCCATCATGCGGCCGGTCAGCTCAAAGCCTACGACCTCGGGGATCAGCATGGAGATCGGCTGGCCCAGCATCGCGGCCTCCGCCTCGATCCCACCGACGCCCCAGCCCAGCACGGCCATGCCGTTTACCATGGTGGTGTGGCTGTCTGTGCCCACCAGCGTGTCGGGATAGGCGACCTCATCTCCGTTCTGGTCTTTGTCGGTCCAGACGGTTTGCGCGAGATATTCGAGGTTGACCTGATGGCAGATGCCGGTGCCGGGGGGCACGACGCGAAAATTATTGAACGCCTTCTGGCCCCATTTCAGGAAGGTGTAGCGCTCGATGTTGCGCTCGTATTCGCGGTCCACGTTCATTTGGAACGCGCGCGGATTGCCGAATTCGTCGATCATCACGGAATGGTCGATGACCAAATCGACGGGGTTGAGCGGGTTGATCTGATCCGCGTCACCGCCAAGCGCCACAAGCCCGTCACGCATCGCGGCAAGATCGACGACCGCAGGCACCCCCGTGAAATCCTGCATCAGCACCCGGGCAGGGCGGTATGCGATCTCGCGCGGGTTTTTGCCCCCCTTGGCGCCCCATTCGGCGAACGCCTTGATATCATCTACGGTGACAGTCTTGCCGTCCTCGAAGCGCAGCATGTTTTCCAGCACTACCTTTAGCGCGGCGGGCAGGTTGGAGAAATCTCCCAGACCCGCAGCCTGCGCCGCTGGAATCGAATAATATGCGATGGATTGCTTGCCCGCAGTGAGCGTTTTGCGGGTCTTTGCGGTATCCTGACCGACGATGATTGTCATTGATCTCTCCGAATTAGGGTATGGCTACAGGGCGAAATTACTCTCTAAATGACCTATAAGGGCGATGTTTTCAAGGTAAATCACCGTGATTGTATACCATTGTACACCAAAATTTTCATATTTACGCCCAACTCTTGCGCAATGCCGGACACTCTCGAAACCTTGATTGGTTATTTCAGGACTGCGTAGATAGGTCCTGTTGGTCAGCTTGCAGATGATTGGAATCACATGCACCGTATTTTTCGCATCATACCGGCAGCCCTGTTAGGGTTTGGTTTCCTATCCGCGGTTCCCGCCATTGCGGAACAACGCCCCGTGGTGGTTGAGCTCTATACGTCTCAGGGTTGTTCCAGCTGCCCGCCGGCCGATGCGATGTTTGCGCAGCTCAAAGACCGTGATGACGTAATCGCGATCGCGTTGCATGTGGATTATTGGGATTATATCGGCTGGAAGGACGAATTTGCGCAGCCGGCTCACGCAAAACGCCAGCGCGCGTATGCTGCCCAAGCGGGTCGTAGTTCAATATTCACCCCTGAAATGGTGGTGAACGGCCAGACAGACATTGTCGGAGCCAAGCCGATGCAACTGTCCAAAGCTATCGCTGAGCACAAGGCTGAGGACGCAACGATGGATCTGGCAGTGCGGCGCGACGGCGACGTTGTGCATGTGCAGGGCCGGATGCTGGCAGAAAAGACCGGTGCGATGGAGGTTCACCTTTTGCGCCTGATGCCCAGTCATATCAGCGAGATTACCCGCGGCGAGAACCGGGGCAAGACCTATGAATACACCAACATTGCCCATAATTGGCAGGTGGCTGGGGCGTGGGACGGTCAGACTCCGCTTGATCTGACCTTGGACGTAACGGGGCCGGATCCGGTTGTCGTGCTGGTCCAGGAAAGAAATGCGGGGGCCATTATCGCCGCCGCGCGCGTCGAGTAGAGGCGTAACAGCCTGTCGATTTTGCTCCAGATCAGGTGTGCCAGACCCACCATGGTGGGCACAGCCAAACTGAAAGTCGCTTTTGCGGTCCTATGTGACGTCGCTTCGACTCGTTTTACGCTTTAGCCCGTTCCGTGTTGCGTGATCATTCGGCCCTTGCGGGTTGAGTAGTGATTGGCGGTGCAGCAAAGGCAGGCCGCTTCGCGGCGTGTACCGATGGTCGGGTGAATGCTGAACAATTGGAAACCACTGTCTTACGGCGTGATTGTACTAACCCAAACTGCAGTTTCAGGTGACCAAATTTTTCGATCTGACACTGGATATCTGCTGACAGATTGCGCGACTGCTGATCTATTGCTTTTTTCTGCCTGAAATACGGTAGGTAGAAATTCGATTTTCTTGCTCAGTTGCTTAAGCAAATGCACCGATGTAGCGCACCGCGTCACCCGCGTGGCGGCTGTTGAGCTTTACGTATTACTGGTCTGATCAGATGGTGAATTGGTGTGGGGGTGCCTTCGCCTTTTGGGGTGACAACATATCCTAGCCCGTTGGCACCGCCTCTCTTCGCCGTCTCGAACAGTTGAATCTGGCCGATCAGGACCGCAGATCAGAAGAAATAATGTGGCGTCGTAGAGGATTTTATCGCCATGGGCATATTGCTCGACCAGTAGGGGATCCACTGTTCCCCGTGGGATGGCAAGAAGGATTTTTTCACAGTGATGCGTGTCATCAATACTTGGCAGAATTGGTCCGCTGGACGGAAGCCGTGGTCTGTTTCGAAGCCACAGGTGGTCAGGAGACGTGGCTCTGGGCCGCGATTGATACGACCGTAACAGAGAACCGGCAGTTGCCGTCAGTGCAAATTAAAGCACGCAAAAACAAATGTTTGGCGTACCATTTGCATGCTTGGGCGCGGCACACGGTATTCTTCTTGATACTCACTTGACCAAATCGCAAGGTCAGATTGAAGGCCGGATCGCAGATGACGCAGCATCGGTGGAAACGGCTGCGCCGCGACGCACGGTTCACGGGATTGGCCGTGTAGCGCGCACGATGTCGATCGCGGAAATGCCAGAACGCGGTCAAGTGTCCGGCGAACACGCGGCTAATTTGACAGATTATTGCTCCGATTACCCACGGCAGCGGTGCATTGCGTGTAAAGCGTGCCATCGGCGGTGACCGGCATCTGTTCCCGCAGCTTCCGTTCCAGATGGCACGCATAGCGCACCGTCACTGTCCTGTTTTGAAACCTTTGTCCTACCGACCGAACACAGCTGTAAAGCCGCAGAAGGGTGTCACTGCTGCGGTTGCCTCAAAGCACTCAACCGTCGTCAGTTTCCTTTGTGAATCACCCCAGAGATGGCTAATTCAGGCAATTTGAAAATATTGCTGCAACGTAGGATCATCTGTTTTCAATGCGCTGACATTGCCCAATAGCTTTTGCGGCTGAGCAAATTTGACAACCTTTGTATGATAAGACCGCCAGAATAGCGCGCGATCCCGCTGTGGTTGCCAGAAAATAGGGCGCGTTGGCACGACGCATGGCTCCTGTGATATTGTCGTTGCGACTCCAAATTGTCCACTCGGATAAACGGATCTATTCTTCGTCCTCCTCGCTTATAAAAGTAAGGTTGCCCTGTTCCTGCATCGTGCGAACCGCAGTTACCACCGCGAACATTGCTTCGTCTGCTTCGGCTGGTTTTACCTTTCCCGCCTCAGTGAGATCTTCGCGCAGCTGGTCGGCCATGCGTCCGGACATATTCGCAAGAATAAATTCGCGGGTATCGCCAAATCCCACAGCCTCGGCACCGGCCATTGCTTTGATCAGAACGGCACCGTCGATTTCACGCAAGATCCGTGGAATGTCGCGCGGGGAGACCCGTGCCGGGATGTTGCCAAAAGTAAAAATCGCTTTGCGGACAGCTTCGGCAAAGCCCTGATCGCTTTCTTCGAGACCGGTCAATACGTCGTTGCGCGTTGGTGTCGAAGAGGAGTTGAGGATCGCGCCAAGGCGCTCGACCGCGCCGGTCTCGAACGCGGGCGTGCTTTGCGACTCAAGTTGTGCTGCGAGAGACAGGCCAATCCGGTCTACCGCGTCCGGGCTGACATCACTGGTGAGAGAGACGGCATAGGTGATCCTGCGCGCCTCTGGCCCGCTCAGGCGACCCAAAAGGCCGGCCGCGATGGGCACCGACAGTTTCGACAGCAAAACCGCAGCAACCTCCGTGCTTTCTTGTTTGATGATATGCTCCAGATCGTCGACTGTGAGGCTGCGCAGGCGTTTCCACGGGTCTCCGGACGCACGAACCCCTGCTTCCTTGCGCAGACGTCTTGCGGTATCACGGCTTATTTTACCCTCCAGCGCGTCGAGTGCGCCGACGATCCCGCCCGGAAACGACAGACCGATCGCTTCGACCGCCTCCGTGAACTCCTCGACGACTGCGGCAAGGGTCACGCGGTCGACCACCCGCATCGAACCCATTTGCTGGGTCAGTTGCGCCTGAAGCTCTGGCGGCAATTCCTCCAGCGCGATATCGGCGCCTTCGTTGAGGAGCAGACGGACGACGATCGCGGCCTTTGCCCGCTGGCTCAGCGTGGTGATCGGTGCGGTGCGTGTCATCGCCGTGGGCGGCGGCGCCATGGGTATTGAAACGGGGACTGGGGAAAAATCGCTCATCGGTACCGATCTGTGGTCAAGGAATAAGATCTGTATGAGGGCGAAAAGTAAAAAACCCCTGAAAGGCGGCGTGAAAGCTGGATCGTAGTGCCGGAATTATCGGAGAAGGCAGCTTCGCAGTTTTACCGGCTGCGAAACGCGAAACGCGCGCAGGATGTGTATCACATCGCCACGCACGCATGGTTGGTCTGTGCCGCGGATCAGGTTGTGGTTGCGACGCAGCTGTTGCTGTCGGCGTCATATACGGATCCGGCAGCGCAGGACATCGCCTGTTTGCCGTAGCTACAACCGGCGGCCATGCTCAAAGTCGGCAGCAGCATCAGTGCTGCGGTAGCAAGTGCAATCTTCATTTTCATGTCCATTACTCCTTTAGTGACATTGACGCAAGGTAATGCAGGGAGATGCCATTTCAAAAGGAAATCGCGCCGTGAACTGCAATATGTGGCAGTCTGCCGCATGTTTGTTGCGCAAGTGCCCGTGATTTGGGCAATATTCAATCGCCAAACACGCGCTTGAAGATCGTATCAACGTGTTTGGTGTGGTACCCGAGGTCGAACTTCTCTTCAATCTCCTCGACGCTGAGTGCGGCCAGAACTTCCGGGTCGGCCAACAGCTCGGTTTTGAAATCCGCGCCGTGCTCCCAGACCTTCATCGCGTTGCGCTGCACCAGCTTATAGCTGTCCTCGCGGCTCACCCCGGCCTGCGTCAGTGCCAGCAGTACCCGCTGGGACATCACCAAGCCGCTGAATTTATTCATATTGGCCAGCATGTTGTCGGGATAGATCAGCATCTTGTCGATCACGCCCGTCAGGCGGTGCAGTGCGAAATCCAGCGTGATGGTGGTGTCGGGACCAATCGCACGCTCCACGGAGGAGTGGGAGATATCGCGCTCGTGCCAAAGCGTCACGTTCTCCATCGCCGGAATCACGGCCATACGGATCGTGCGCGCAAGGCCTGTGAGGTTTTCGGTCAGCACGGGGTTTTTCTTGTGCGGCATCGCTGACGATCCCTTTTGCCCCGCCGAGAAGAACTCCGCCCCCTCCAGCACTTCGGTGCGCTGCATGTGGCGGACTTCGGTGGCGACATTCTCGATGGAGCTTGCGATGACACCGAGGCAGGCAAAAAAGGCTGCGTGACGGTCACGCGGAATAACCTGCGTGCTGATCGGCTCGGGGGTCAGGCCCAGTTTGGCGCAGACATGCTCCTCGACGCGCGGATCGATGTTGGCGAATGTGCCGACAGCGCCGGAGATGGCCCCGGTGGCAATCTCGGAGCGCGCGACGTGCAAGCGGGCAAGATTGCGGTCCATCTCGGCGTAGAAGCGCGCGAAGGTGAGGCCCATGGTGGTAGGCTCCGCGTGGATGCCGTGGCTGCGGCCCACACGCAGGGTGTCTTTATGCTCGAGCGCGCGACGCTTGAGCGCGGCCAGAAGCGCGTGCATATCCGCGATCAGGATATCGGCAGCGCGGGTCAGCTGAACGTTGAACGCAGTGTCCAGCACGTCGGAGGAGGTCATGCCCTGATGCACGAACCGCGCCTCGTCGCTGCCGACATGTTCGGCCAGATGGGTGAGAAAGGCGATCACATCATGTTTGGTCACGGCCTCGATCTCGTCGATGCGGTCCACGTCGAATTCCACGTCCTTGGCTTTCCACACGGCGTCGGCATTCGCGCGCGGGATCACACCGATGTCGGCCATCGCGTCACAGGCATGTGCCTCGATCTCGTACCAGATGCGGAACTTGGTCTGCGGTGACCAGATGGAAACCATTTCGGGGCGGGAATAGCGGGGGATCATCGGCATACCTATGTGTGAGCTGCGGGATAGAGGCGCAATAGCGCCAAGGGCCGCCAAGGACAAGGCGCGGGCGCGTTATTCCCGCACGCGGTCAGGCGCCGATGAGCTGGGTGACCACCCGCGAGGTCCGCTCCAGCGTGCGGTGTACCGGGCAGCGGTCGGCGATCTCCAAGAGCCGCGCGCGGCGCTCCTCGCCCAGATCATCGCCGCTCAGCGTGATCACACGGGTAAAACTGTCGATCTTCTCGTTCGCACTCAAGGCAGCGTCCTGTGCATGAACCTTGTCGTGGCTTACGTCCACGCTCACATGCTCCAGCGGCCACCCCTTGCGCCGCGCGTACATGCGGATCGTCATCGAGGTGCAGGCCCCGAGGCTGGCCGACAGGAACCCGTAGGGCGACATGCCCATGTTGGTGCCGCCGTAAGCCAGCGGCTCGTCTGCCAGCAGATGCACGTGACTGCCGGAGGTGATGTCCTGCAAGAACCCGTCGGGGTTCGCTTCTGAGACGCGTACGATGCCTTCGGGTATGCCCACGGGAGGTGCGGGCTGCGGACGCTCGATATAGCGCGCCGCCCATGTAGCGATCATGTCAGCGGCATATTCGGCATCCGCGGCTTTGGTGATCAGGTGGTCGGCATCGTCCAGCGAGACAAAGCTTTTCGGGTGGCGCGCGGCCGTGAAGATGTCGGCCGCGTTGTCGATGCCCACAATTTCATCGCGGGGCGCGTGCATCACCAAAAGCGCCGCGTGCAGCGATCCCAGCACCTCTTTCAGAACGCCATTGCCGGTGTCCTCGATGAAAGATTTGCCGATGGTAAAGGGGCGACCGCCCAGCGTGACCTGCGCCGACCCTTTCCGGGCGATCTCGCTGAGGGCATCCTCGAAATGCCGGGTCACATGGGCAGGGTCGAAGGGCGCGCCTATGGTCGCGACCGCCTTGATCCCGTCGAGCAGCCCCGCCGCCTTGATCACCGCCGCACCGCCCAGCGAATGCCCGACCAGCAGGCTTGGCGGCATGCCCTGTGCCGCCAGCCATGTGGCGGCGGCGACCAGATCGTCTACATTGCTGGAAACCGAGGTATTCCCGAATTCCCCTTCCGAATGGCCAAGGCCGGTGAAATCGAAACGTAACACCGCGATGCCCATCGCGGCAAGACGCGCGGCGATGCGGCGCGCGGCGGGGATATCCTTGCCGCAGGTAAAACAGTGCGCAAAGAGCGCCGTCGCCAAATGCGGCCCCTGCGGCATGTCGAGCCGCGCCGCCAGTTCGGACCCGTCATGGCCGGTGAATGTGATCCGTCTTGCAGCCATGGGCGCTGTCTCCTTTGTACAATCCCAGCGTGGCGCAGCAGTCAGTGGGGTACAAGGGCTGTTCCTCCGCCTCACGCCTGTGTGACGGAAACTTCTGCCGCGATGTTTATGCAGACATGTTTACACTGGCTGACGCAGGCGCTTAAACGGGATCAGAGATCCCAATCACATCCCACCGCAGCGGAGCACGCTTATGTCGCCGAAAAACCTGGCATCCCTTCACCCCGCCACCATTGCAGCACAGGCAGGCGGATTGCTGGATCCGGGCACGGGCGGCGTGGTGCCGCCGATCCATCCCGCCACTACCTTCGTGCGCGACGAGGATTACCTGCCCGCCGTTGATGGCAACGTCTATTCCCGCTCCCATGCGCCCAATGGCCGTATGGTCGAGCAAGTGCTCGCACAGCTCGAAGGTGCCGCGCAAGCGATGGTGTTTCCATCGGGCATGGCAGCAGTCGCGGCGGTGTTCCGCACTTTGCCCGCAGGTGCCTGCGTTCTGGTGCAAAGCCAGATCTACTGGGGCACCACCGCGTGGATCCGGACTTTCTGCACCCGCCGCGACATCACTCTGATCGAGGTGGAGGCCGCCGATACCGGCGCCTTTACGGCCGCCTGCACCGCGCATAAACCTGCGCTGGCGTGGATCGAGACGCCCTCGAACCCGTGGCTGCGCATCGTCGATATCAGGGCCTGCGCCGATGCGGTACATGCCGCCGGTGGCATGCTGATCGCGGATATGACCACGGCCACGCCGGTGCTGACCTGTGCGCTGTCGCACGGTGCGGATATCGCGATGCATTCGGCGACAAAGGGCCTCAACGGCCATTCCGACGTGCTAGCCGGTGCGCTGTGCTGTGCGGATGCCAACAGCGATATGTGGCAGGCGATCCGGCTTGACCGCGATACGGCGGGCGCTGTTCTTGGGCCTTTCGAGGCGTGGCTTTTGCTGCGGGGCATGCGCACGCTGCCGCTGCGAGTCGAGCGGATGTCATCCAATGCGCAAAAGCTGGCAGAGTATCTGAGCGATCATCCGGCGGTCGAGACGGTGCTTTATCCCGGGTTGCCGACCCATCCGGGCCATGCGCTGGCTGTGCAGCAGATGACGGGCGGCTTTGGTCCGCTGCTGTCGTTTGTGGTCAAGGGCGGGGCGCCTGCTGCGCTGGGCGCTGTGGCGCGGCTTCAGCTGTTTCACCGCGCCACATCGCTGGGCGGGGTCGAGAGTCTGGTCGAGCATCGCCACACCATCGAGCCGCACACCGGCATCCCCGAAGGTCTGCTGCGCCTGTCGGTGGGCATCGAAAACGCCGCCGATCTGATGGACGATCTGGGGCAGGCGCTGGGACAATAGGGACGCGCCTCAGGGGTCGGCGTCAGCCGCCAGACAGGCGCGCAGCACGGGGGGCAGGGCTTCGGGCAGATCCTCGGCGATCAGGCCGGGGCCGATGTGCTGAGCGCAGTGCAAATGCAGATGTGCCCCCACTGCCGCCGCATCAAAGGCATCGAACCCGCGCGCCATGAGGCCGGTGATGAACCCCGCCAGCACGTCTCCCGATCCCGCAGTGGCAAGCCATGCCGAATGGGAAAAGGGCGCAGATCTGACGGTGATGCACTCTCCGCCGGGCCGCGCGATCACGGTGTCGGGACCTTTGAACAAAACGCAGCAGCCGAACTGCTCCGCTGCTGCCCGCGCAAGGGTTGCGCGGCAGCTTGTCCGCTCAAAAGCTGCGGGAATGAGGCGGCGCAATTCGCCCGCGTGCGGGGTCATAACAGCGTGAGGGCAGGGCATCCACTGCTCGGGCGCGCGGGCAATCAGTGTGAGCGCATCGGCATCGAGGCAGATCGGAACTTTGAGCGACAGGGCGTCGAACAGTTGCGCGCTGTCGATGTCGTCTAATCCGAGGTTGGGCCCGATGCAGATGGCCGAAGGTTTGAGCACAGCGAGGGTCTCGGCAAAACTGCCGGCAATCCCGTAGGTTTTGACCATGATCGCGTCCAACCGCGCCGCATGCTCGGCCTGACCCTCGCGCGATGTTAAAACACTGACCAGCCCTGCACCCACGCGCAGCGCACCGCGTGCGGCCAGACGCGCCGCGCCGCCCTGACCCGGCGGGCCGGAGATCACAACCACATGTCCGTGATCGTACTTGTGGGTATCACCTGATTTTTTCAGCATGTTTCGATGCTGCGCCGTGAGACGGAATGCGCGGATTTCTGCATGGTCCTGTGTCATATCGAAATCGCCTGCGCTTAACTCATTGAATTTCTGCAAAAGCACCACCGGCCCGCAGAGACATTCCCTAACGTAAAGCATCATCCGGCCCGAGTGGCGGTGCGGGGCAGCGACATCGCGTCAAATGCACCGAGATAGCGGTCACAGAGGTCCGATGACCATATGCGGTACACCATCCGATGTTTTCAGCGCAGACTCTCCGCGCGCGTCGATTGTGCAATTCACCTGACGCCGCAGCGCGCTGAAATGCTCGGATTCAACAACATCTACAGGCTCGTCAAAGCGGACTGTGAGGGACCAGATGTCTTGGGGGTCAGGCTCCGCGTTCTTGATCACGCCGGTGAACGGCTGCCCAAGATAGCGTCCCGACACGCGCAGGCCCGGTTGCCACGCTACAGCACTCACTTGCGCGCGCGCGGCGAGTGTATTCCAGTCGCGCATGCCCCATTGTTGGGTCAAGGGCTCCGGCGTGCCGGTCCCGGTCGCCTCTGTGCTTTTTGCGCCGCTGTCCGCACTCTCGCGTTTTGCCTCGGGCGCTTTTCGTTCAGGGATCTTTGCCATTCCCAGCACTCCGACTAAAAGGTCCCAAGCCGCCAATGGCGGGCTGGGGCAGGGATTTTATTAGGACAGGCGCGGCTTAGCCGTCGATCCTGGCACCCATGATCGCAATCGCCTGTTGATAGACCGTCGCCGCGTTCCACTGTTTGATCACCTGAAAATTAGGCTGACCTTCCTGATAGCCCTGACCCGTCTGCCACCCTTTCTGGCGCAGGAAATTGGCGGTCGAGGCCATCGCATCTGTCAGGTTGTAGAGATCCACGCGCCCGTTGCCGTCGCCATCCACACCGTAGCGTTTGGCGTTGCCGGGCAGAAATTGTGTGTGCCCCAGTTCGCCATGCGCGGCACCTTTGGTGCTGCCAGTGATGGTGCCCTGATCCACCAACAACAGCGCACCAATCGCGTGGGGCGCAAAGAAATCAGCGCGGCGGCAATCATACGCCAGCGTGGTAATGGCGGACACGACCGAGGTATTGCCCATGAACCCACCAAAGCCCGTCTCCATCCCGTGGATCGCGAGCAGAACACCGGCGGGCACGCCGTACTGACGCTCGAGCGAGGCGTAAAAATTTGCGTTCTGCGCTTTGCGCTTGCGGCCCTGATTCACGATCGTGCTGGCGCCGCGCACTTCCATGAACTTGTCCAGCGAGTAGCGGAACGACTTTTGATTGCGGTCGGCCTGTATCGTGGCATTTGCATATTGTGCCTGCGCCAGTGCATCAAGACCGCGCTGGCCCACGCCCGCACGCTGGGCTTCACCGGCAAATGAGGCCTTCCACGCGTTAAAGCCGCCTGAATCGTTGCCACATTGCGCGGCAATTGCAGGTGCGGCGAGCAGGCTGATGATCGTTGCCGCAACAGCGGTCTTATTTCTCAAAAACATAATGGGCATTTCCTCACAAAGGTCCGCTCGAAGATACCGGAGTTGGTTGGACTTGCAAGAGAAGTTGCCGCATGGCGGTTTGAACCGGTGATGCAGGTCCGTGAAGACTGGTACGTCAAACGTGTTCAGCGGTAAAGCCGCTCATGGTTTTTTGCCGCCAAGAGAATTTAGCAGCTTTCACGGGCGCCAGCTCAGAGGCGGTCGATCATCGTGAAGCGAGAGGTCCACTGGCTGGCGTCCCGTCGCGCTCAACGCAGGGGCAACACTGAGATGACGCGGTGACTGCTCTTTTGTCATCAAACGCTTGCGAAACGAAAAAAGGCGCCCAAAGGGGCGCCTTTCAATTCTAGACTGGGAAGCGATCAGCAGCTGTAATACATGCCGAACTCGACGGGGTGGGGTGTGTGCTCATACTTGTGCACTTCTTCCGTTTTCAACCCGATGTAGCCTTCGATCTGGTCGCGGGTGAACACGTCTCCGGCCAGCAGATAGTCCATGTCCTTCTGCAACTCGTCCAGCGCTTCGCGTAAGCTGCCGCAGACGGTCGGGATGCCAGCCAGCTCCTCTGCAGGCAGGTCATAGAGGTTCTTGTCCATCGCCTCGCCCGGATCGATCTTGTTCTTGATGCCGTCAAGGCCGGCCATCAGCAGGGCTGCAAAGCACAGGTAGGGGTTTGCCGCCGGATCGGGGAAGCGGGCTTCGACGCGCTTTGCCTTAGGGGATTCTGTCCACGGAATACGCACACAACCCGAGCGGTTGCGGGCGGAATAGGCGCGCAGAACCGGCGCTTCGAAGCCGGGTATCAGGCGCTTGTAGCTGTTTGTCGTCGGGTTGGTGAAAGCGTTGAGCGATTTCGCGTGGGTCAAGATCCCGCCGATGAAGTACAGCGCCTCTTGCGACAGATCTGCGTATTTGTCGCCCGCGAACAGGGGCTTGCCGTCTTTCCAGATCGACATGTTCACGTGCATACCGCTGCCGTTGTCGCCGTAAATCGGCTTTGGCATGAAGGTTGCGGATTTGCCGTAGGCGTGCGCCACGTTGTGGATCACATACTTGTACTTCTGGATCTCGTCGGCCTGATGGGTCAGCGAGCCGAAAATCAGACCCAGCTCGTGCTGGCAGGACGCGACTTCGTGGTGGTGCTTGTCGACCTTCATGCCCAGACGCTTCATCGTGGACAGCATCTCGCCGCGCAAATCCTGCGCTTCGTCGGTTGGGTTTACGGGGAAGTAGCCGCCCTTGAGACCAGGGCGGTGACCCATGTTGCCCATTTCGTAGTCCGTGTCGGTATTCCACGACCCATCAGACGCATCAACTTCGTATGATACTTTGTTGATTGTGTTGGAGTATTTCACGTTGTCGAACAGGAAGAATTCGGCCTCTGGACCAAAATACGCCGCATCTCCGATGCCGGAGGACACAAGATAGGCCTCGGCTTTCTGCGCCGTGCCGCGCGGGTCGCGATCGTAGGATTCGCCGGTGTCGGGCTCAACGATAGAACAGTGGAGGCAGAGAGTTTTTTCCGCGTAAAACGGATCGATATACGCGGTCGACACATCCGGCATCAGCTTCATGTCGGAGGCCTCGATCGATTTCCAGCCCGCGATGGAGGAGCCATCGAACATGAAGCCTTCTTCGAGGAAATCCTCGTCAACCAGATCATTGACGATGGTAACGTGCTGCAATTTCCCGCGCGTGTCGGTAAAGCGGATATCGATGTATTCGATGTCCTCGTCCTTGATGCGCTTCAAGAGGTCTGCATTGCTCATGGCGGTTTCCTTCTACTGATATCTTGTCTTTAGGGTTGTGGGTTAAAGGGCGTCTGAACCGGTCTCGCCGGTGCGGATGCGAATGGTTTGCTCGACGGGCGACACAAAGATTTTGCCATCACCGATCTTCTCGGTCTTTGCGGCAGTCACGATGGCCTCGATGGCGGCATCTACCTGATCATCGTCGAGTACGATCTCGACTTTCACCTTAGGCAGGAAATCGACCACATATTCTGCACCCCGGTAAAGCTCGGTATGACCCTTCTGACGGCCAAATCCCTTTACTTCGATAACCGAGAGGCCCTGCACGCCGACGTCCTGAAGGGCTTCCTTCACCTCGTCGAGCTTGAACGGTTTGATGATCGCTTCGATCTTTTTCACACGCACGCCTCCCTGCGGCTGATTTCGCTATGGTCATTCCATTGCGGGGAGGAGGAATCCAGACAAGTCGATTGAACCGGCAGACGGAGCCGGTAATTTTGACGCGCGCGACTTAAAATTAGGCGATGTGATTATTTATTGGGCGAAATTGAAACGCTCCAATATGGAGGCTGAAAGCAAGGTGCAGCGGGCTCGTGTGGCTGAGCGGACAACATGCTGTATCAATAGGGAATCTAGCAATGCCAAAGGCTCCGGACGACATCCGGAGCCTTGTATGTCACAAGAAACAGCGTCGGTACGACGGTACTCAGGCGGCGTGCAGAACCTGCCCGCGTGCGCGTGCGCCATCTGCGGTGCTCACTTCGAGGCCATCGGCATAGAGGATATGCGGCGCATCACAGAAAAGCTGGATCAGCGTGTGCTCCTGCTGGCCCAGATCGCGGATGAATTCGCCATCCACCAGCGTACGCGCGGCCACCAGCGCGCGGTCGGCGCTGAACATCGCTTGCGCACGCCAATCGCGGATCAGGCACATCTGGTCACCGGCAAGCAGTGCGTCGCGCTCGGGGCGTTTGTGCCCTAGCGATCCGGCCGCCACCGAAATCGTGTGAACCATGCGTGTTGTCCGCTGAATATGCTCGACGCGGGCGATGCCGCTGTCACGGGTGATGATTTTGTCGCCGACAGCAATAAATTCGACAGGCATTTCGCCATCGAGTGTCAACAATGTGGTGCCTTGCAACAGCCCGGTATCCCGGGATGCATAAGGCGCGTATTGGCCCGTCTGTGGAATTTCTCCACCAACGCGCCCGACCGTATTCGGTTTCATGGGCGTCTCTCTTTGCTTGTTAACCTGCCTCAGGTTGTCGCAACAATATGACAAGATAATGTTTATGTCAGGCACTTTTTTGTCTCGCCACTCTGGGTGTGGTTTGTTAGTGACGTATCTGTTGGCGCAATGAGGATTGCACTGGCACGTGCGGGTGTGGCGGAATTGGTAGACGCACTTGGTTTAGGTCCAAGCGCCTACGGCGTGGGGGTTCGAGTCCCTTCACCCGCACCACTTTGATTTACAAATATTAGTACTAATGATGCCCGCCCTCTGAAAGGGCGGCAGCCATTGTTTCCGCGCCTTAACCCAGAACCGACAACCAAACCCAGACTGTGAAAATCGACGATCCGGTGGCGATCAGCACCGATGATGCGGCGACCCTGCGGCCGCGGCCATACATATTGGCAAAGATATAGGCGTTGAACCCCGGCGCCATGGCCGCTGTCAGCACACCAGAACGGAACAGATCCGGCGGCACCGACAGGGCAGAGCCCATGAGCCACACGATGGCCGGATGCACCAGCAGTGCGATACAGCAGACCATGGCGATGGCCTTCATATCGCCTTCGGGTTTGTACTGGATCAGCACGCCGCCCAAGGCGAACAGCGCCGCAGGCAGGGCCGCGCGCACGATCAGCGACAGGGCGTCGTCGATCACCGAAGGGATGACGATGGCCGATAGGTTCACGGCGAACCCCGCCAGAATACCGATCACCAGCGGGTTGTGGAACATCGCGCGGCTGATCGAGCGGGCAAGTGCTAAGCCGCTTTGGCCGCGGTTACGCACGAATTCCATCACCGTGATCCCGAGGCCGTAGCAAAACGGCGAGTGGATCGCGATGATCATGTAGTTGCCGGTCAGCTGGTCGGCGCCGTAGGCCCGCTCGGATATCGGCAGGCCCAGCAGCACCGAGTTTGAAAACAGACAGCAAAACCCGATGGCCACGCAGTCTTCCCAGTCGCGTTTGAAAAACAACCGCGCCCCGAACAGGCCCAAAGCAAAGCAGATCGCGGCACCGGTGTAGAAACTGATCAGTAGCCCCGCGTCGAACGCAGCGCCCAGATCGAGGTTGGCAATCGCCTGAAACAGCAGGCAGGGCACTGCAAAGCTTTGGGCAAAGCGCAGCACGCCATCGACGCCCGCCACCGGGAAAAGCCCGCGCCAAACCGCAAAATAGCCAAAGCCGATAACCAGAAAGACCGGCAGAATGACATCGAGAAGAAGTTGCATGGGTGGGTCTCGGGCTGTGGATCGCTTCTGCCTACACCCGCGCGCACCGGCATGAAAGTGCCGATATCAGTCGAGATCGAACTCCAGCTGCATACCGTCGAACGCGGGCTGGATATGGTCGGGCGTCTCGGCGCACAGGGTCGCATAGTCGAGATCGTTGTGCATGTTGGTCAGGACCGCCGCACGCGGGTCGACCCGTTCGATCCAGTCCAGCGTTTGGGCAAGATGACTGTGGGTCGGGTGCGGATCACGGCGCAGCGCATCGACGATCCAGCAGCGCAGGCCTTCTAGATGGGGCCAGATGTGATCGGGTATGCTGGCCACATCGGGCAGGTAAGCCACGCCATTGACACGAAATCCAAGCGCATCCATGCCGCCGTGAGGGACCAGAAAAGGCGTGAACCGCAACATGCCACCGGGGCCGTCAATCTCCACATCGCCGTCCATCAGATTCATGTCGAGTATCGGCGGATACATCGACCCTTCCGGCGTCACAAATGCATAGCCGAAGCGGTCCATCAGCGCGTCATGTGTAGGCTGGTCGGCCCAGACGGGCAGGCGCGCGCGCATGTTGATCACGATCATGCGCAGATCGTCCATCCCGTGGACGTGGTCCGCATGGGCATGGGTATAAAGAACGGCATCGAGCCGCCCCACACCGGCATCCAACAATTGGCTGCGCATGTCCGGCGAGGTGTCGATGAGCACGGTGGTGGTGCCCGCATCCGTCACCCGCTCCACAAGGATGGAGCAGCGGCGGCGCGCGTTTCTGGGCTCGGACGGATCGCAGGCGCCCCAGATGCCCCCCAGACGCGGCACGCCGCCGGAGGAGCCACAGCCGAGGATGGTGATGCGCATGGTATCGGTCATGTCGTGGCCTCGTAAGCGGCAGCTTTCGTGAACAACCGCTCGAAATTCGCCTCTGATTGGGCCGCAAAATCGGCATAGTCGATCCCGAAGGTCTCGGCGGCGCGGCGCGCGGTATGGGCGGTATAGGCAGGCTCGTTCCGCCGACCCCGGTGCGGTGGGGGTGCGAGGTAGGGGCTGTCGGTCTCGACCAGAATACGCTCCAGCGGGGCGCTGGCAAATATATCGCGCAGGGGCTGGCTTTTGGGGAAGGCGGTGATGCCCGACATGCTGAGATAGAAGCCCAGATCGAGCGCGGCGCGTGCCAGTGCCTCTGAGGACGAGAAGCAGTGCATCACGCAGGTATAGGCGCCATTGGCATGCTCTTCGCGCAGGATTGACGCCATATCGTCATCCGCGTCGCGGCTGTGGATGATCAGCGGCAGACCCGTCTCGCGCGCGGCGGCGATGTGGATGCGCAGGCTGTCTTGCTGCATCTGTGCGCTCTCGGCGGTGTAGTGGTAATCAAGGCCCGTCTCGCCGATGCCGACCATCTTGGGGTGCTGGGCGATCTCGATGAGCTGCTCCAGTGTGGCCATCGGCTCGGCTGCGACGCTCATCGGGTGGGTGCCCGCGGCATAGAAAACAGGGACATGGGCCTCGGCGATGGCACGCACGGCAGGCTCGTTCTTGAGTTTGGTGCAGATCGTCACCATCCGCGCCACACCGGCCGCCTGCGCACGCGTGATCACCTCTGGCAGCTCCTCGATCAGCTCGGGGAAATCGAGGTGGCAGTGACTGTCGGTGATCTGGGGGGTGTCGGTCATGAGGCTCCGGTAGGGTCGGGGAGGGCGTCAGCGCGGTGCGGCTTTGGCCATTTTCAGGAAGGTATCTAGGACCAGTGCGGCAGGGTCAAGGTTGACGGCGATGCCGTGGCGTGCGCGTGCGCCGATGTGTGCGGCCAGTTCGGCCCAGATCCGCGCCTGATCGGGCGTGGGCGAGAGGCGGCGCAGAATCTCTGCCTCGCCTTGTGCGGCTTGTGGGGTGGGCGGCGTGCCGGTGGCGCCGGTGCGCGCCAGACGGCTTAGCAGCAGGTCAATGAGGGTGAACAAAAGATCGCGCTTGGCCTCGCCGCCGCGCGCCGCTGCAAGCTCGGCCAGTTTCAGTGCGCGCGGGCGGTCCATCTGGGGCAGGGTGCCCATGAGGCCCACCAGCTCGCCGTAAAGCGCCGCGCCGCCCAGCAGCGACAGCCGCATCGCACCGCCCACCGAGCCGCCCGAGAGTGCTGCAAGCGCGTCCGCACTGGCCGATTGCACCCCCGCCTGCGCCATCGCTTCGGCTACCTCGCCCGCGTCCAGCGTGCGCAGCGGCAGCGTGCGACAGCGCGAGCGGATCGTGGGCAGCAGACCCGAGGGTTGGTGCGAGATCAGGACCAGCAGCGCGCGCGCGGGCGGCTCTTCGAGCATTTTCAGCAGGGCATTGGCGGCTGTGGTATTCATCTGGTCGGCATCGTCGATGATCACGACGCGGTAGCCGCCGTCAGGGGCAGACATCTGGAAAAAACCGTTCAGCGCGCGGATGTCATCGGCCACGATCTCGGTGCGCATTTTCTTGGTGGTTGGGCTGATCGTGCGGGTGACGTTGCGGATCCGCCCTTCGCCGCCCGACGCGATCCGGCGGGCAACGGGATGATCTGACGGAATGTCGATCGAGGTGGGAGGGGGCGCCGCGAACATGCCGCCCTCCTCGACCGCAGGTGTCGCCAGCAAGAACCGCGCGATTTGCCAGGCCAGTGTCGCTTTGCCCACGCCACGCGGTCCGGTCAGCATCCAGGCGTGGTGCAGACGGCCGGTGTTGAAGGCATCCACGAACACCTGCTGCGCCGCGTCCTGCCCGATCAGGCGGGGCGTGTCGCGCGGGTGCGGGGCACCTTCAAGGCGCTCTGGTTGGGGGTGATCTGTCTCGCTCATAAGCGCGGTTTATCGGGGATTGCCGGGCATTGAAATGGGCATCGGCGGAATTGAAAAATTCCCTTGGCTTTATTCAGGGGTCACAGCACCCAGCGCCAGATCGACCGCGCGCGCGATGTCACTGGCCACGTGATCCACCGCTTGCGCGCCGTCGATCACCCGAAAGCGGTCGGCGAATTCCTGCGCCAGCGCCAGAAACCCCGCGCGCATGTTTGCCTGCATTTGCGCGCCGAAATCCTCGAACCGCTCCTCGGTACCCTGACGCCCCTTGGCGCGTTTCAGACCCTCTACGGGATCCATGTCGATCAGGATCGTGAGGTCCGGCTCGATCCCGATCATCAGATCATGCAGGCGGTCGACAACGGAGCGCAGATCACCCCGGCTTAGGCCCTGATACATGCGGGTGCTGTCGGCGAACCGGTCGCAAAGCACGATTTTGCCCGCCGCCAACGCGGGGTGGATCACCCGCTCCAGATGATCGCGGCGCGCGGCGGTAAACAGCAGGATCTCCGTCTCCGCTGACCAACGCTCGGGATCGCCTTGCAACACCAGCGCGCGGATCTCTTCTGCGCCGTCCGAGCCGCCCGGCTCACGCGTGACAACGACATCGCGGCCATTGCGCGCCAGATCATCGGCCAGAATTTTCAGCTGGGTCGATTTGCCCGACCCGTCGATCCCCTCAAAGCTGATAAACAGCCCTTTGGCGGTCACGAAGCCTCCGGCGCACGGCGATCATTGATCCGCTCCGCCAGATCAAGAGCGGCGGCCAGTACACGGGCCACAAAGCCGTGCGGCGCGATCGTGCGGTCGGCCAAGAGCGGCACGCGCGTCTCCGGCAGTCCCTCGGGGCTGATGATCAGCTCGGCAATCGGGTCACCCTCCTGAAACGTTGCCTTGATCGGTCCATTGTAGACAACCTCCGTCTTGAGCGGCGTGACCGGATTAACGGGCAACAGCAGCGTCAGATCCTCGGCCAGAACCAGCCCCACGGTCTGCTCGGCACCCAGCGAGACCTCCGCATCGGCGATTTTTGTGCCGGCACGTCCCAGATCGGTCTGGGTGAACTGGCGGAACGCCCAGTTGGTGATGGATTCAGATTCGCGCGCACGCGCTTCTGCTGTATCGAGGCCGGAGATCACGAAGATGATCCGGCGGTCGCCCTGAAGCGCGGAGCCGACGAGGCCATATCCCGCTTCCTGTGTGTGGCCCGTCTTGAGCCCGTCCGCGCCGATGCCCAGTCCAAGAAGCGGATTGCGATTGAAGCGGTTGGCAGGTTCTGCCGGATCAAACAGAAATTCCGTCTCCGCGAACATTGGATAGAACTGCGGAAAATCGCGGATCAGTCTGGTGGTCAACAACCCCAGATCGCGCATCGACATCACGTGGCCGGGGCGGGGCCATCCGTTGGAATTGATGAAGGTGGAATTGGTCATGCCCATCTGCTGCGCCCGCACGGTCATCTTTTGCGCGAATGCGGCGTCCGTCCCGCCAAGTGCCTCCCCAAGAACCACCGTCGCGTCATTGCCCGACAGCACGATAATCCCCCGGATCAGGTCTTCCACGCTGACACGCTCCCCCTCCACCAGAAACATGGTCGAGCCTCTGTATGCTTGTGCCGCCGCTGAAACAGGCAGCTCCGTCTCAAGCGTGAACGTGCCATTCTGATCCTGTGCCAAAGCCTCGAACGTCATGTAAAGCGTCATAAGCTTCGACATGGAGGCGGGGGGCAGCGGCTCATCCGCGCGTTTCGCCAGCAGCACGGTGCCGGTATCGAAATCCACCACATAGGCCGAGGATGCGGTGGTATCGAAAGCCTGCGCGCTTACCGTCGAGGCCAGCAGCGCAAGAGCACTCAAAGCAAGGGTCAGTCTGCGCATATCAGGCACCTTTATGATCAGCTGGAGACGGCATAGGCATCAGTGAAGCCTTCCGATTTGATGGTGGACAGGATACCCGCGCGCTCGGCGTTGGTGGCGGCGGGGCCCACCAGAACGCGCCAGAATGTCTTGCCGTTGATTTCGCTTTGCTTGACCGTCGGGGCCAGGCCTGCGCCACGCATCTGCTTGGCCGCGCGCTCGGCGTTCGCCTCTACGCTGAAAATACCGATCTGGATGAACGGTTTGTCTAGCCTTGTGGCCTGAACTGGCGGCGCGGGTCGGGGCGCTGGCGTCGGGGCTGCCGCCTCGATCGCGGCACCCGCGGAAGTCGTCACCGGATCGAGGCTGGCGGTGGCGATCTCGGGCGCTGCCTCAAGCGTGCCATCCGTAGCGGCAGGAGCTTGCGGCGCGTCCGATGGTTCCTGCACCTTGGTCAGCGCGGTCACGTTGAGTTGCGTCGGGGCACCAGCGAGAATGCCAAGCGACGCAGCCGCGTCCGACGAGATCTGCAGACTTGGACCGGGAATATTCCGTTCGCGCCGGAAGAGGGCACCTACGACGAATTTCTCGTTGGTCTGGTTTCGGATGATAACGCGCTCGGGCTCATTCACATCGGGGTGGGCAACCCAAACCCCGCCAAGGCTTGGCCGTCCATCCCAAAGTCCCTGATCGGTCACCGAGAAAATCTCGGGTGCCTCGATATCGCGCTCGACAACGGGACCTGTCGCGGCCATCGCGTTGGCCCCCGTCTGCTCCGCACCCGGAAAGGCAAATTGACCTTGCTCGTCGCATCCTGCCAAAAGGCCTGCCACAAGAAGACTACCCGCCACACCACGCCGTAATCTGATCCGCGTAATGCTCTCAAACCGTTGAATATTAATGCCCATCTACCCTCGTCCTTGTCTGCACCGGCGTTTAATTACAACGCAGGTGAGCGTCCTTTTGCAGGACATTGCGCGCACTCTAGCGTGCGCAAGCCATGTGGGACAAGACGCACAAGGCCAGATCGGCAGATTTCCCCACATTTCGGCGATCGCAATCAGCATTTTCCACAATTGCAGAATCGTTACAGCCGTTTTACGAAGCCATCACAGCGGAGGTTTGGCAGAGTGGTCGATTGCACCGGTCTTGAAAACCGACGGGCGTGAGAGCGTCCCCAGGGTTCGAATCCCTGAGCCTCCGCCAATATCTAAGCTATTCGCGCATTACTATCGGCCGATAGCGACGATTTGCAGATCGTTTCGGTGCCTAGATTTACCGATGCAACATAATACGACACTTTCTTTATCGGACGTTTCTGCACCGCTTCAAGGTTGGAGGGGCGCCATGATTTCGCAGCCCTTCCGGCTGGGTGAGACTAAGTGTCCGAGCCGGGAAGTGCTGGCGTGTTTTTAGCCGACTGTTCGCTCGCGTGATCATTACTCCAAATCATCACGCGAGCGGCAGGGGTCTTTGGATCAGGCCCGTGAGTACCGGACTTTCCGATGTCGCACCGAGCGGTGTGAACAGGCAAATGGGCGGTCGTCCGCCCGCATAGAGCTCCGGGAGATTGTCCACCGGCGGATGGAGCATTGCCGCAATAGATCAAAGGCTGATGACAGATTTACAGCTCCACCGAACCAATCATGAGGGCTGCCTTCAACTCGATTGCCAATGGCAAGGATCATTGATCGGATTTATTCACAGTGCGGCGGAACATCGCACTGTTTGCGGCGTTAGATCGCATGAAGCAGTTTTTTTCCGCGATCGCCCTGATGTTTCCCGCAACCCTGTGGGCCGAGCAGGTTGGAAATGTTGATGTCGACTGGCTTGGTAATGATCTGATCATCGAAGCATTGGCCGACCCCGACATTGAAGGCGTGACCTGTCATGTCACCTATTTTGAGCGTGGAATAATCGACCGGCTTCAGAAGGGCAACTGGTTCGAAGATCCCTCGAATTCTTCTATTTCCTGCCGTCAGACGGGCCCGATCGTGGTAGGCGACATCGACCGGAGCGACGAGGGCGAAGATGTATTTAGCAGGAGCCGCTCGATTATTTTCAAGTCGATCAAAGTGAAGCGGATTTTCGACGAGGCGAACCAGACTATTATCTACATCAGCCACGCGCGGGACGTTCAAAATGGCTCCGCCAAGATGTCGATGTCCACGGTGCCTTTGTATCAGCCCTGACAGGTGCAATTCAGTCGGCGGCAGGCCGCAGGGCCGCGCGTATCATGTTGCCACGCAGATCCATTCGTTTAGCATATAGCAAAACAATATGCATATCGAGGCAGCAGCACATGACAGTTTCCCGCAGATTTTTTTCATTAGGCCTTGGCGCACTCACGCTCTCCGCGTGTAGCGGCGTGAGCGCCCCGACCGGCGCAAGACACTCAGGCGGTGGTGGCCTGCCTGACGACCTGCGTCCGGTGCCCAATGCGGGCTATGACGCCTGGGTCGCCAGTTTTCGCAGTCGGGCGGCTGCGGGGGGCATATCCCAGCCTACGCTGGCTGCTGCATTTCGCGGCACAGGGTTTTTGCCCGGCTGCGTGACGCGGGATCGTAATCAGACAGAATTCAAGCGAAGCCTTGAAGATTATCTCGCCATCGCCGCCTCCGACGAACGGATCACGAAAGGCCGTGCGGCTTTTGCGCGCCACCAAAGCACGCTTCGGACGCTGGAAAGCCAGTACGGTGTAGACGCCGAAATTATCTGTGCAATCTGGGGGCTGGAGAGTTTTTTCGGGGAGCGGCGGGGCGATGTGCCGGTAGTCTCCGCCACATCGACGCTGGCCTTTGACGGAAGACGCGGCGCATTTTTCGAGCAACAGCTCATGGCTGCGCTGAGGATTTTGCAGAACGGTGATATCCCTGCAGATCAGATGACCGGATCCTGGGTCGGCGCGATGGGCCATACCCAATTCATCCCGACTTCTTATGAAGCGTTCGCGGTCGATTTCACCGGTGATGGCCGCCGCGATATTTGGTCCGAGGATCCGACTGATTCGCTGGCATCGACGGCGGCCTATTTGGCAAAGAACGGTTGGGCGCGCGGCATCAAATGGGGCACAGAGGTCGGAAATAGCGCACTGGAGGGTACTATTCTTCAACCCCAGCCCGGCGGACCGAGGTTTTCTGTGACCCGCAATTTTCGGGCAATCAAGCGCTATAACAATTCCGACGCATACGCGATCGGTGTAGGGCATCTGGCCGACCGGATTGGCGGGGCAGGCCCTCTGCGTGCAAGCTTCCCTCCGGATGCAAACGGTCTGACTAAAGATGACAGGATCTCATTGCAACAGCGCCTGACTGCCAATGGATTTGATACCGGCGGCGCGGATGGGGTGATCGGCCCGAACAGCGAAAAAGCGATCAGTGCCTTTCAGGCAAGCAGAGGTTTGGCCGTTACGGGCACCCCCTCGCGAGCGTTGCTTGCAATGTTGCGGTAACTGCCCACCGCACTCAATGCAGCGCCTGACGGATGGTCGGGCGCTGAATTAATGCGGTGTGTTGGCGACACAGGTTTTGCGGCGAACGGATTGAAAAAATGCAGGGCTGATGCTGCCCAGCCGCTGCCGTAATCTTCGCACATAGCAACGAAAGTCTGGTGCTGTCGGGGGAGCAATGAATTCCAGAACCCGACGTATCCGCAGGGTGCGTAAACTCGGACGAACCTGTCGCCCGCGACCCGTGATCGTGAATTAATGGTGCTGTTGGGGAGGATTGAACTCCCGACCTCGTCATTACCAATGACGCGCTCTACCACTGAGCTACAACAGCGCCGGATGCGCGGTCAGTAGCGGCAATCGCTGACCCGTGCAACCCAAATTCTTGAGTAATCTGGACCCTGCCGAACAGCTAGGCTAGACAGACGTCATGGCAGACAAACAGTCCTCTCCAACACCGGCTCCAACACTGGCGCAAACGCCAAAGGCAGCCGAGGCCGCGCGCAAGCAGGCGCGGCTGGCTCAAGCGCTCAAGGCCAATATGGCACGGCGTAAAGGGCAGGCTCGCGCGCGCGCACCAGAGGATGAACCCACAGGCACAGCGCAAGACGCGCAACACAAGGAAGACTAAGGCATGGACGCAATTCTGGTACGGGGCGGCGGGCCGCTCAAGGGATCGATACCGATCGCGGGCGCGAAGAACGCCTGCCTCACGCTCATGCCCGCAACCTTGCTGAGCGAGGAGCCGTTGACCCTGACCAATGCGCCACGCCTCAGCGACATCCGTACGATGACGCAATTGTTGCAATCGCTGGGTGCCGAAATCACGACCCTGCAAGAGGGCCGCGTGATTTCCATGTCGTGCCACGGCGAGATTAACACCCGCGCGGAATACGATATCGTGCGCAAGATGCGGGCCTCAAATCTGGTGCTGGGTCCGCTGCTGGCGCGGTGCGGCTATGCCGAGGTCTCGCTGCCCGGCGGCTGTGCGATTGGTGCACGTCCGATGGATATCCACACCGACGGACTTAAAAAGATGGGGGCAAGCATCGACCTGCGCGATGGCTATCTTTACGCAAAGGCCGCAGGGGGCCGCCTCAAAGGTGCGGTAATCGATTTTCCGTTTGCCTCCGTTGGTGCGACCGAGAACATCATGATGGCCGCGACGCTGGCCAAGGGGACGACCGTGATCAACAACGCCGCGCGCGAGCCGGAGATTGTCGATCTCGCCGATTGCCTGCGCCGTATGGGCGCGCAGATCGAAGGGGATGGCACTTCGAGCATTACCATTCAGGGTGTCGATCGCCTTGGTGCGGCAACCCATCCCGTCGTTACCGACCGGATCGAGTTGGGCACCTACATGCTGGCCCCCGCCATTTGCGGCGGCGAGGTGGAGCTGCTCGGCGGACGCCTCGATCTGGTGGGTGCGTTTTGCGAAAAGCTCGACGCCGCTGGCATCGATGTCATGCAGACCGAAAAGGGTCTCAAGGTGAAACGCCGCGAGGATCGTGTAAGAGCCGTCGATGTCACGACCGAGCCTTTCCCCGGTTTCCCGACCGATCTTCAGGCACAGATGATGGCGCTTTTGTGCACCGCCGAGGGCACCTCCACACTTGAGGAGAAAATCTTCGAGAACCGCTTCATGCATGCCCCCGAACTCATCCGTATGGGTGCAAAGATCGACGTGCACGGTGGCAAAGCGATTGTGCAAGGCGTGAGCAAGCTGAAAGGTGCGCCGGTTATGGCCACAGATCTGCGGGCATCTGTCTCCCTAATTCTCGCAGGGATGGCGGCAGAAGGAGAGACGAAGGTCAGCCGCGTCTATCACCTCGATCGCGGGTATGAGCATGTAGTGGCAAAGCTGCGCGGCGTGGGCGCAGATATTGAACGGATCAAAGACGAATGACGGAAGATGCAAAATTTGAGGACGGTGCATCGGCACCTCTAAACCTGGGCGCGCTCGATGCTGATGATCTGGCGGTGATCTCGTCGCTGGTGCAGGACGCCGTTTTTCCGGCTTCGGAGATGCGCTGGCTCAGGCGGGAGGGTCGCTTTGCCCTGTTGCTCAACCGCATGCGCTGGGAGGATGACGGAGCCGCGCGCGACGCGCCCGAGCGGGTGCAATCTGTGTTGATGTTCACAAATGTGCAATCGATAGCGTCACAGGGTGTCCCGAAAGGTGACGCCGACACCGTTTTATCGCTTTTGCAAATTGGCTTCGAGCAAACCGAATCGCCCTCCGGCCATGTCATTCTGACCCTTGCCGGTGACGGCGCCATCCGCCTGTCGGTCGAGGCGCTTGATGTCACGCTCAAGGACGTCACCCGCCCCTATGTTGCCCCGTCGGGAAAACGTCCCACCCATCCCGACTGACCGGCCCGGGGCTTCATTTTTCCAATAAACTCAAATCCTGCCCCCGCCGCACGCACAAACGCCGCACCCCTCTTGAGCCGCGCGTCATTCCCCGCTACCTGCCTGTCCCAACACAGGAGCCACCGCCATGCCCGTATTCCTCGACGCCACCGCCCCCGATTTCGAGGCGGCCTTTACCACACTTCTGAACGCCAAGCGGGAGGACAGCCCCGATGTGGACGCGGTCGTGGCGGACATCATTGCGGATGTGCGCACGCGCGGCGATCAGGCTGTGATCGATCTGACAGCCAAATTCGACCGCATCACCCTGACGCCCGGCACCCTGCGCATCACGGCTGAGGAAATTGCATCGGCGGTCGCTGAAGTCAGCGCGGCGGACCGCGAGGCGCTCGAACTCGCTGCCGCTCGTATCCGTGCCTACCACACCCGCCAGTTGCCCCATAACGAAGAATGGACCGACGAGACCGGTGCCACGCTTGGCTGGCGCTGGTCTGCGGTCGGTGCAGCGGGGCTGTACGTGCCGGGCGGGCTTGCGAGCTATCCTAGCTCGGTGCTGATGAACGCTGTTCCAGCCAAGGTGGCGGGTGTGCAGCGCCTTGCCATGGTCGTGCCGACGCCAGGTGGCATCCTCAATCCGCTGGTGCTTTTGGCTGCGCAGATTTCTGGCGTAGACGAGATTTACCGCATTGGCGGCGCGCAGGCTGTCGCAGCGCTTGCGTATGGGACGGAAACCATCGAAGCGGTCGATAAGATCACCGGCCCTGGCAATGCCTTTGTCGCCGCCGCCAAACGTCGGGTGTTCGGTAAGGTGGGCATCGACATGATTGCCGGGCCTTCCGAAATTCTCATCGTGGCGGACGGTGACAATGACCCTGACTGGATTGCGCTCGATCTGCTCAGCCAGGCCGAGCATGACGAGAGCGCGCAATCTATTCTCATCACCACCGACGCCGCTTTTGGCCGTGCCGTGGCGCAAGCGGTTGAAAAGCGGCTGGAGACGCTCCAGCGCGCCCATATTGCAGGGCCGTCCTGGCGCGATTTCGGCGCGATTATCACGGTGCCAGACCTTGATATGGCGGCGGTGCTGACCGACCGGATCGCCCCCGAACATCTTGAACTGTGCGTCGCCGACCCCCACGCGCTCAGCGATAAGATCACCCACGCCGGGGCGATATTCCTCGGCCAGTGGACGCCCGAGGCCATCGGCGACTATGTCGGCGGACCGAATCACGTGCTGCCCACGGCCCGCTCGGCGCGGTTCTCCTCGGGCCTGTCGGTACTCGACTTTATGAAGCGCACGACGCTGGCCCATATGACACCCGCCGCCCTGCGCGCCATCGGTCCGGCGGCCGAGCGTCTGGCCGCATCCGAGAGCCTGGAGGCGCACGGGCTGTCGGTCACCGCGCGCCTGCGCAAGCTGAACGAGTGAACATTGCCCCCAAGGGGATGCTGGTCTAAGACAGACCAGAATCTTTATCCGGGAGCCATGCCGTGTCGCGCATCACCCATATTACGATCGACGATGCCAATCTGCCGCCGCCCACGGCGGAGATTGAGCAGGAGCGCCGGGTCGCCATGTTCGACCTTCTGGAAGATAACACTTTTGTGTTGCCGGCGCGCGATGACCGCCCCGCGCCCATCGGGCCATATCACCTGGGTCTGTCGATCCGCGATAAGCGGCTGGTGTTTGACGTCGCCACGGAAGACGATGAAAAAGCTGCCGAATTTCACCTGTCTCTCGGGCCATTCCGGCAGGTGGTGAAGGATTATTTTCAAATCTGCGAAAGCTATTTCGACGCAGTCAAAAAACTCCCCCCCGCACAGATCGAGACGATCGACATGGCGCGCCGCGGCATCCACATGGAAGGCAGCCGCGTGCTACAGGAGCGTCTGGAGGGCAAGGCGGAGATCGATATCGACACGGCCCGCCGTCTGTTCACCCTCATCTGCGTCCTGCATTTCGGGGGTTGAGCGTGACGCAAGAGCTGCCCCAGTCGGTCCTCTTTTGTTGCGATCACAACGCCGTGCGCTCTCCCATGGCCGAGGGGTTGATGAAGAAACTCTACGGGATGGATGTCTATGTGCAATCCGTCGGTGTGAAAAATGACATGGAAATCGACGGGTTTTCCATCGCCGTCTGTCAGGAAATCGGGGTCGAGTTGTCGCGCCACCGCTCCCGCAGCTTTGACGAGATGGAGGATTGGGGAGACGATCTCAGCTCCTTCGATCTGGTGATCGCACTGTCGCCCGCTTCCCAGCGTCGCGCGTTGGAATTGACAAGGTTCTTCCACCTTGAGGTGGAATACTGGCCGATCCTTGACCCCACCGGACTGGGCGAGGGACGCGAGGCCAAGCTGACCCAGTTTCGCGCCGCCCGCGACCAGATCGCGGGCCGCCTGCGCAACCGCTTTGGCCCGCCGACTAAACCCCAGATCTAGGAGCACGTTGATGAACGCCACCGTCAAAGCCTATTTCGACGCCTTCAATGCAGGCGACATTCCCGCGATGCTGGAGTGTCTGTCCGACGATGTCGCCCATCACGTGAATGAGGGCAACGTGCGCGTGGGCAAAGCCGCCTTTGCCGAATTTTGCGCGCATATGGATCACTGCTATGACGAGCAGCTGACCGATATGGTCATTTTTGATGCGCAGGGCGGCGCCCGCGCTGCTGCCGAATATATCGTGAACGGGACCTACAAAGCCACCGACGCGTGCCTGCCCGAAGCACGCGGCCAGACTTACAAGATCGCGGCGGGATCCTTCTTTGATCTGGCGGACGGAAAGATTACCCGCGTGACCACCCGCTATAATCTCAATGACTGGACTGCCCAGGTCGCATGAAGGTTGTCGCACTCACCGGGGATGCACTTGTGGCCGCATTGGACGATGTGGCGCGCCTGCGGATCGCGGTTTTTGCCGAATGGCCTTATCTTTACGATGGCGACCTGGACTATGAGGCGCAGTATTTACAAACATACCGGGATGCCCCGCGCAGTATTCTGGTGGGCGCCTTTGATGGTGACACCCTCATCGGCGCCAGTACAGGCACGCCGCTGGCTGATCACGACGACGATTTTGCTACGGCTCTCGAAGGAACGGACCTAGATCCTGCGGATGTTTTTTATTGCGCCGAAAGCGTTTTGCTGCCGCAATACCGGGGGCAGGGCATCGGGCACCGCTTTTTTGATCTGCGCGAGGATCACGCGCGGACGGCGGGGTTCTCCAGATCTTGTTTTTGCGCAGTTGTGCGACCGATGGATCACCCCGCGCGACCGACAGATTATCGCCCTCTCGATGGGTTCTGGCGGTCGCGGGGATATGCACCTTTGCCCGGTGCTGTGGCACATTTTAGCTGGCGTGATCTGGGGCAAGGGGCGCAAACTCCCAAGTCGCTACAGTTCTGGATCACGGATCTTTAGTGACGCGTCAAACGCGCGAACAGACCCGCGTCGCACTCTCGCCAAAGGCTTTCCACGTGCTCCAGAAGGCATTGTCACTGGAGCGGTCCGACTGGCGCCATTCCTGCATTTTATGCGGATCTTTGAACGCTTTGACGCCGCGGCGTTGTTCTGCGCCGGACAATTCGCGGTCAGCCACAGCCTGAACACAGCCGCATCGCGCGGAGGTGGCGTCGCGGCGTCCCTGCGACATACACGCACGCTGGATCGGGCCGGTGGCAAAAAGCTCTTGCGGCGCAAATGCACCGCGAGTCGTATAGTTTGACGCGCCGCCGCCGCAGGCTGCCAAAGTCGATAGCGCAATCAGCGCCAAAATCGTTGATTTCATGATCTCTGCCTCTGTCTCACGCCGCCGTGGGGTTGGTCCCTTTTGGTGCGGCTTTATTAATGCCTACTAAACAGTAGCACGGATTCGCCCTTATTCGCAATCGGCACGGCGGGCACGGATCCACGTTGTTGGTGCTCAGATGCGCAGCAGGGAGGCCTCGTGTCGTTTGATCACCGGATAGCCGCAGGCTGGCAGATCTGCGGTTTCAAGACTGCGCAGCTCCGGCATGATTTCGAACAGCTCGGCGCGTGCGGCGGGTGATACGCATTGCAACGCCTGCACACCGGGATGAAAACTCTCGGTCCAGGCGCCGTTCGTCTGGATCACCGCATGATCGTCGAGCAAGAGGTGGTGATAGCGAACCATTCCGCCACGTTTCAAACGGACGGTCGTATCATTCAAAAGATGCAGCGCTGGCACCAGCACGGGCCCTTCGCCATAGAGTAACTCAGCCTGCCACCCCTCCACCAACATCCGGTGTTGCTGCGATACCATGAGCGGCGCGGTATTGCCCAAAGCGCCGGTGTCAAAGCGCACGGGGGCAAAGTTACCGCTTGCCGGAAAACTGCGCGCACCCGTCCAGCGCACGGTCTGGACGCCGTGATCGCGCGTGACGACGGGGTCTCCGACCTCGATATCCTCGACCCGGCGAATACCGCCGGGCGTGAGGACTTTGGTGCCGCTCACCACGCAGATCGGGGTGGCATAAGACGCTGCCGCAAACGAGGGTGATTCCTGCGTACCAACAACCCTCAGGGCCACGCCGATCGGAGGGAAACCGCCCGGCTCTCCGATAAACGTCAGCCCTTCGACGGTGCCATAGGCCGGGCTGGTGGTGTTGAGGTTGAACGCGAGAAGTTGCCATGTGGTGGTGCCGTCGGTTACGGTGATTCCGTATTCAGCCTCGACGATTGTGGCGTTTGCATAATTCACCCCATCGACGGTCTGCGCGCCAAACAACCGCTGGCTGGTGTCGGAGTCCTGAAAATTGGGGTCATTGTCGGTGATCGCGACGGGTGCCCAAGCGCTGCTGTTGAGCGTGATCGTCCGCCCCGCAAGATGCGTGCCATCGCCTTGGGTCACCCCATCAAGCTGGCCACCCCCACTGATGGTGATCTGGCTCTCGCCCAGGACGTAAATGCTGTAATCTGCGGGCATACTGCTCCAACCACCTCGTTGGCGCGGGTATGCTGGGGGAATAGGTGTAATTTATGGGGGATTAGCGGCGAATTTTAGACGGTGGGGTTTGGGTCTCAGCCCGTAAACAAGCTTACGACCATATCAACGAGCGATTGTGCCCTCATTCCGATTTTCAAACCTGACATAGGCCCCGAGCTTTCGAGGTTCTTGGCGCGCTCCGACATGCTAATCTTCGCGGCCCTTTCACCGCTCATCTTGATCGCAATCGCCTGCGCTTCGGTCCCACTGTCCGACCCTACGGTTTCCGAGGCCAGCGCAAATTCAACAGCCAAGCGGCCAGTGGTGCCATCTGTCATAACGCCAATCCTCTTGGCGATCTCGAGCCGATGCGCATCATCAATCTCGCGCAGCTTTTGCTTGAGACGCTTCTCCGCCGCACTCCCCACGTCTGGGTGATCCGCGCGCATCTGAAGCGCGGACTCGTCCAGCGTTGCGGTCAGTAACTCTAATTCGTCATCATCGGCAAATTGGCCCTCGGCAATCTTGCGCTTGATCATCTCACTGGCTTGGCGAAAAAACTGCTCGATGGCGTTCGGATCATCCCGACAGTTCTCAAACACCTGCCGAAGAATTTTTGCGGGTAAACTCATCGCATTCAAGTCACAGGCATTGCTTTCAAGCGCCGTTTGAAAGGCAAAGCTGACGCGGGCGAGGACGCTCTCCACAAGGGTGCTGGGATCAGCTACAGAAGCGCGGACATCATATTCACCGGTTTCTGTCTCAAAGATGATCTCAATCTGCGGTAGCTTTTCAGAAAGGTGCTTGTCCTTTAACTTTGCTATCTCAAGAGCAACCGCCTCCGCCCCTTGCTCCCAAACATCATTCGGTATCTTCGCCACCTCAATAGCCAAATCCCAATCCGTAAAGCGCCCCTCCCACATGGCGAGATACCAGTCATGCCAGAACCCCCAAGTGCTGCGGTCTGCATCTAGCCTGCTCAAAAAAATATGGTGATTTCTTGGGCCGTCATCTTTTGAACTTTCGTAGTGCCATAGTGGGCTGCTACTGTCGGTAAGCTGATGATCGGCGATGTCTGCGTTTACCTGCCGTATGTCAACTGAGTAGCGAATAGAGCGAAAAGCTGAATCCACCGAGGTTGAAGCGGCCGCAGCAGATGCAGCGGAGCGTGCCGTCTTATAGGCCAAGTCATCGACGGTGTTCGAGTCAGTTGATCGAGAATTCAAGCCAGCCGCGAAGCGGGCTGCAGTGGCCGCGGTTTTAATCACTTTTGCATCAACGAATTTTCTTGCTCCTTTAGCCGATGAGGCAAGTGCTGCCCTGAAGCTGGTTATCGCTACACGTTCGAACACACGTTCATTTAGAGGAGCGAAAGATCCGAACCCCCGCAATGCAGCGCGACTACAAAGGATACAGCGCAATTCAGCGCTTTGATCTCCCAGCCAAGCAATCGCCATTCTCTCGTCCGAAAAATCAACGCCAGTCACACCCTCACCCCCCGCGACATCATCCACCTTGACCGCCCCTCAAAACCGCACCATATCCATGCTATGACACCACTTTCACACATCCGCAATTTCTCCATCGTCGCCCATATCGACCATGGTAAATCCACCCTCGCTGATCGCCTCATCCAAGAGACGAACACCGTCTCCCTGCGCGATATGAAGGCGCAGATGCTGGACAGCATGGACATCGAGCGCGAGCGGGGCATCACGATCAAGGCCCAGACCGTGCGGATCAATTATACCGCTCTGAATGGTGAGGATTACGTTCTCAATCTGATCGACACCCCCGGTCACGTCGATTTCGCCTATGAGGTCTCCCGTTCCATGCGTGCGGTCGAGGGCTCGCTTCTGGTCGTGGATTCGACGCAAGGGGTCGAGGCGCAAACGCTGGCCAACGTCTATCACGCCATCGACGCCGATCACGAGATCGTGCCCGTTCTCAACAAGATCGACCTGCCCGCAACCGATTGCGACCGTGTGGCCGAGCAGATCGAGGATGTCATCGGCATCGACGCCTCGGGTGCGATCCGCGTTTCCGCCAAGACGGGGCAGGGGATCGTGGAGACGCTGGAAGCCATCGTCCACCATCTCCCCGCGCCCAAGGGCACGCTGGATGCACCGCTCAAAGCGATGCTGGTCGATTCGTGGTACGACAGCTATCTGGGCGTGATCGTCCTTGTTCGCATCATGGACGGGCGGCTCAAAAAAGGTGACCGCATCACGATGATGCAAAACGGCTCTGTGCATCACGTCGACCGCATCGGCGTGTTCCGCCCCGCCATGACCGAGATCGATGAGCTGGGACCGGGTGATATCGGCTTTCTCACCGCCTCGATCAAACAGGTCCGTGACACGCGCGTGGGCGACACGATCACACACGAGAAAAAGCCGTGCGACAAGGCGCTGCCGGGCTTCAAACCGTCCCAGCCCGTCGTCTTCTGTGGTCTGTTCCCCGTGGATGCCGCCGAGTTCGAAGACCTGCGCGACAGCATCGAGAAGCTGGCGCTGAACGACGCGTCATTCTCCTATGAAATGGAGACTTCCGCCGCCCTCGGCTTTGGCTTCCGCTGCGGATTCCTTGGGCTGCTGCACCTAGAAGTCATCCGCGACCGGATCGAGCGTGAGTATGACATCGACCTTATCACCACCGCGCCCTCGGTCATCTACCACATCCACATGCGCGACGGGACGATGCAGGAATTGCACAACCCCGCCGACATGCCGGACCTCACTTTCGTTGACCATCTCGAAGAGCCGCGGATCAAGGCGACCATCCTTGTTCCCGACGAATACTTGGGCGATGTGCTGAAACTGTGTCAGGACCGACGCGGCATCCAGTTGGACCTCACCTACGCCGGCTCCCGCGCTATGGTGGTCTATGATCTGCCGCTCAATGAGGTGGTGTTCGACTTCTACGATAGGCTCAAATCCGTTACCAAAGGGTATGCGTCCTTCGACTACCAGATGATCGGCTACCGCGAGGACGCGCTGGTCAAAATGTCCATCCTCGTCAACGACGAACCCGTCGACGCCCTCTCCACTATGGTCCACCGCGACCGAGCTGAGCAGCGCGGCCGCGCCATGGTCGAAAAACTCAAAGACCTCATCCCCCGCCATATGTTCAAAATCCCGATCCAAGCGGCGATTGGCGGCAAAGTCATCGCGCGCGAGACTTTGTCGGCGATGCGCAAAGACGTGACGGCCAAATGCTACGGCGGCGACGCCTCGCGCAAACGCAAGCTGCTCGATAAGCAGAAGGCGGGTAAGAAGAAGATGCGGCAGTTTGGATCGGTTAATATTCCGCAAGAAGCTTTCATCAGCGCACTGAAAATGGACGGCTAAAAGCCGACCATTTACAGCGCGGATGGAAGACGGTGGGAGGCAGCGTATTGCAAAGCAATGCGCGTTCCCACACAGGAGTTGGGGATTTGAGAGTTAGTCATTTCCAGATTGAATTAGCATCAATAGTCTTTCGGGGATACGTTGTTCAATTATTCCATATTTTTCAAATTCATCACTATCTAAGTGGTCACGACTAACCGAAAGCCGATCTCTATTTATTTCGAAATATAGCCCAAGTCCGATAGCGGTCGGAACCCCCCACCGTAGTTCAATTTTTGTGCCGTTATCAGCTTTAAAATCTCTTTCATGTATCTTAACCAATCCGGCGTGTTCAAGAACTTCGGCGACACCATCAATTTCGCCCGTTCCAAGGCCTGAACTGTCTGAACTGATATGAAAGGAAATTAGATGGCCATCTAAAAGTCGGCCAATAATTCTCGAGCACTTTCGAATATCTTTGTGATTGATAACGCTGGGAAGTGGGATCTCGTTATCCTTCAATTTTCCAAAGTAAAGACTGACAAGCTTTTCGCAGTTATGAGTGCAGTTTTCGGTTGTGCACCAGCGAAAAAATTCGCTCCCTGAACCTGACCGTAATCCAGTGATGTATCTTGGTTGTATAAAACGATTTATTATTAAAGCTTCTTTTGGGCCAATTTTACGCAGTGCATCGTTATAAGCTAAAAATCGTGCATCGAACTCAGAGCTAGAGTTTGCTAGAAGCCGTGCCCAAAGCTCCAAAATATTATCTGACGTAACGTCTTCATTGGAAGAACCTTCGATCCAGCTCGCTAAGTACTTTTGAGAAATCGGTTCAGAAACCTCTCCCCTGTCCGCCTTAATATCTTTTGCTCTCTGCATTGCTATTGCGCTCGCTTCAACCTGGTTCAATCGAAATGCAGCAAGCTTATCTTTAATCAGTCCGAGTGGCTCACCAATGATCCCGATAGTATCGGCGGCGTACTGAGATACTTGGGCGAGAGGTTTTAGCCCTTTGATCCGCAAAGAAACGCCTTTTCCTTCGAATTCTAAATTTGGTTCGTCAGACAATTCAGTGGCCTCATAGTTGGTTGAGTGGGTCATTGGCGGTAGTTTCGAGCAACAATAGAAAGCAGAAACTTCTGTTTTTGGATTACTGTAGTTAGTGTGTATCTTGAAACTTCGTTAGTCTAGCCAAAACAGAAATTTGGCAGCGCTTAACCCTACAACGCAGGGCGGGCGCGGCACTCCTAATTGAAGACTGCTCGAAATGGCCTATCTTTGAGACAACCCAAAGAGGCCCCCCATGCTCCACTTCGCCTTCGCCATCTACTCCATCGTCTTCTCCACCCTCGCTGGCACCCTCTCCGTGGCCGTCATCGTCATGGGCTATTTCTCATGGACCTCCATGATCTCCTGCATCATCGCAGGGGCCATCATCTCCGTCCCCGCCACATACGCCGTCCTCAAACAAATGGACTGGTCGGAGCCTGACGAAAAGCATGCAGCAAAGCCTGATCGGTGGTACATCCGCTAAAACGCCTTAGCGAAAGCCCTATCCATGACCTGCCCCCTGTGCGAAACCCCCGATGTCCCGCTGACCGAAGTGCCCGTTCCCGGCGGCCCCGAGAATGCCTCTGTCGAGATTTGCGGCATCTGCACCGATCACCTCACCAACGAGGCGCCCAATCCCGATCACTTCCGCGCGCTGGGCTCCACCATGTGGTCCGACGATCCGGCGATACAGGTTCTCGCGGCGCGGATTTTGGGGAAGCTCGATACAGACTGGGCGCGCGATCTCTCGGATCAACTTTATCTCGATGAAGAGACGCAGAAATGGGCGGAAAATCTCCCCCTGACGTCCGATCACAAGGATGCGAACGGGGTCGCACTTAATTCCGGGGATACCGTGGTTCTTGTCAAAGATCTGACTGTAAAAGGGGCGGGATTCACCGCCAAACGCGGCACTGCCGTTCATAAAATTGCGCTGGTCCCCGACAATCCGGCCCAGATCGAGGGGCGTGTCGAGGGCCAGCGCATTGTCATCCTCACGGAGTTCGTCAAAAAGCGGTGAGGCGATCAGTGCCCCGCTTTTTCCTTCAGCGCCTCGATCTGCTCTGAGGCGTCTGCTTTGGTCATGTCGCCATTGAATTCAGCGCCCGTCTCTTCGCATAAGGTTTTCAGATAGCTGGCCTGCGCTCCCGTCATCGGCTCATCACCCGTGACCCAATCTTCGGGGTCTTTGACGGCGTTTCCGGTCGGATCTGTCTTTGGATTGTCCATGATATTCTCCTTTTGTTCACACTCTAATGCACCAGACGCAGTTTGGTTCCCTGCTCTGGAGGGGCGGCGACCATGCGTCTCAAGCCAAACAGCATGTCGTTGACGGAGTGGTAGCAATTTTGACCTGCGTCAAAGTCGGCTGGTCTTTTCGCGGCTAGGCTCCCGCTAACAACCGGCACAAGGGAGCCTTTTTATGATCCGTCTTGCATCAATTTTGTATTCTATCGTTGCGACGACCCTCGCGGGGATCGGCATTATCATCGTCCTCGTAATGGGCTATGTGAGTTTTCCGGCAATTCTGATCTCAGCGGCGATCGGCGCCGCGATTGCGGTGCCCGTCTCCTACGTGGTGGCCCGCAAAATCACCCACCTCACGGCTGGCTGATCCAGATTGAGCGGAAAAGGCGGTGTACCTGCGGTTTCCGTTAGGTCTACAAGGAGGCATCTTATTTCAGTTTGTGGAGCCTGTCATGACCCCCTGCATCCTCTGCGTTGCCATCACCGGCTCCGTCCCGACCAAAGCCGCGAATCCTGCCGTGCCGATTTCCGTGCAGGAACAGATCGAAAGCACGCACGAAGCCTATGAGGCCGGGGCTAGCATTTGTCACGCTCATGTGCGCAACGACGACGAGACGCCTTCCTCGGATCCGGATAAATTCGCCGCCTTGCAGGAGGGGCTGCGGCAACATTGCCCTGATATGATTATCCAGTTCTCCACCGGTGGCCGATCCGGCGCTGGGCAGGAGCGGGGCGGAATGCTGTCGCTGCGCCCCGATATGGCAAGCCTGTCGGTCGGGTCCAACAACTTCCCCACCCGCGTCTACGAGAACCCGCCGCAGCTGGTCGACTGGCTGGCGTCAGAGATGGTGAAATACGAGGTGAAGCCGGAGATTGAGGCCTTTGACCTGAGCCATATCCACAAGGCCGCCGAGATGAACCGCGACGGCCGCATCCCCGACCCGCTGTATATCCAGTTTGTTATGGGGGTCAAAAACGCCATGCCCGCCGACCGTGAGACGTTTGATTTCTATATCAAGACCGTCGAGCGTCTGGTGCCCGATGCGCTGTGGTGCGCGGCGGGGGTGGGGCCGCACCAGATCGTGTTGAACGAGTGGGCCATCGCAGCAGGCGGTCATGCCCGCGCGGGGCTGGAGGATAACGTACGCCTCGACAAGAACACTCTCGCGCCCTCGAATGCAGCGCTAATCAAACGCGCGGCTGACCTGTGCGAACAGTACGAACGCGCGGTGGCGACACCTGCGCAGGCGCGCCAGATGCTGGGGCTGCGTCCCGCCTGAGCGGTGCGCAGGTGACTTAACCGCCACGGGTCTCACTGGCGGTGATCTCGCACCCGAGGATTTTTGGCGGTGACGTCGCTGCGGGCTTTACCCTTGGCGCAAAGCCTGTTGTTCTGACGCCACAGCAATTGCACGTCTAAGCAGGCCCTGTGGCCCATCCGGTCGTGCCGCAAATACCTACCCGCCGCCGAAAACGCGCGGCGCGGATTATTCGAGGGAGCAAAATATGTCCGATCCTGTGTCTTACACCGCCCAAGGTGCCGTTGCCGTCTTGCGGATTCAGAACCCGCCGGTGAATGCCCTGTCCCAAGCCGTCCGGCAGGGCCTAAGCGATGGCATGGACCGGGCTGAAGACGATGCGGCCATCAAGGCGGTAGTGATCGTGGGCGACGGGCGCGCCTTTATCGCGGGCGCTGACATCACCGAATTCGGCAAGCCGCCTATGGAGCCTGCCTTGCCCGATCTGTGTACGCGCATCGAGGCCTCGCCCCTGATCGTTGTCGCGTCGATGCACGGTGTCTCGCTGGGCGGGGGGCTGGAGGTGGCGCTGTCGGCGCATTACCGCGTGGCACAGCCCGATGCCCGTGTTGGTTTGCCGGAGGTGCATCTGGGGCTGTTGCCCGGTGCGGGCGGCACCCAGCGGCTACCCCGCCTTACAGGTGCGGACCGCGCGATCGAGATCGTTACCACGGGTCGTCAGGTCAAAGCGGAGGAGGCGCTGTCGATGGGTGTCATCGACCGGATCACCAGCGGCGATCCGCAGGAGGAGGGCCTTGCCTATGCCAATGAGCTGCTGGAGTCAGGTGCCCCGCGGCGTCCGGTTTCAGAGCTGCCCGCGGCCGAGGCGATTGACTGGGATGCCGCCTACGACGGGGTCATGCAAAAAGGGCGCGGCCAGATCAGCGGTGGTGCTGCCGTGCGCGCGGTTCAGGCGGCAAGCGAGCTGCCGTTTGACGCCGGCATGAAGCGCGAGCGCGAGTTGTTCGCGCAGATGTTGGCCAGCGATCAGAGCAAGGGGATGATCCACGCCTTTTTCAACGAACGCGCGGTGAGCAATCTGCCGGAACTGAAGGGTGTCACGCCACGCGCGCTGGATGCCATCGGCGTGATTGGCGGAGGCACCATGGGCGCGGGCATCGCCACTGCCGCGCTGTTGGCAAAATTGCAGGTGGTGCTCATCGAGACCGCAGACGCGCAGGCGGCGGCCGCGCGAGACCGGATCGAGGGCAATCTTCAAGGCGCGCTCAAGCGTGGGAAGATCTCGCAGGAGCAGTTTGACGCGCTCACCACGAAGGCGCTCACAGTCTCAACCGATTACGCCACGCTGAGCGATGTCGATCTGGTGATCGAGGCAGTGTTCGAAAACATGGACGTCAAAAAGGAAGTCTTTGCCAAGCTGGATGCAACTTGCAAACCTGGTGCGATCCTTGCCTCGAACACCTCCTATCTGGATGTGGACGAGATCGCCGCCGCCACCTCGCGGCCGCAGGATGTGATCGGGCTGCATTTCTTCTCGCCCGCACATATCATGAAACTGCTGGAAGTGGTGGTGGCAGATAAAACGGCGCTGGACGTGGTCGCTACCGGTTTCGATCTGGGTAAACGGCTGGGCAAGACCTCGGTCCGGGCGGGGGTCTGTGACGGGTTCATCGGCAACCGCATCCTGGCCCACTACCGCACTGCCGCCGATCATATGGTGCTCGATGGTGCATCGCCCTACCAGATTGACCGCGCGCTGACTGATTTCGGTTTTGCCATGGGCCCGTTTGCCGTGGCCGATCTGGCGGGTCTTGATATTGGATGGATGACGCGCAAGCGCAAGGCGCCTGACCGCCACCCCGAGGAGCGCGTGCCCACCTATATCGACAAACTATGCGAGCAGGGCCATTTCGGCCAGAAAACCGGTGAAGGGTACTACCTTTATGAAAAGGGCCAGCGCGCAAGCGTTCCGAACCCTAAAATCCCCGAGCTGATCGCCGCCGAGCAGCAGGAATTGGAAATTACGCCACGTGATTTCAGCGATGAAGAGATTGTCAGGCGCTACATGTGTGCGATGGTGAGCGAGTCCGCAAAGGTTGTGGAGGAGGGGATCGCCCGACGCCCCGCCGACGTGGATATGGTGCTGCTCTTCGGCTACGGTTTCCCGCGTTTTTGGGGTGGGCCGCTGAAATGGGCCGACTTGCAGGGGCTGGAGGGAGTACTGGCCGATATTGAACGATACGCGCAGGAGGACGCATGGTTTTGGAAACCCGCCCCCTTGCTCAAGACCCTTGTGGCCGACGGCCGCAGCTTTGATGACCTGAACCGTGCGAGCGCTAAGTCGTGACGCGCATGACAATCGATAGACCAAGAAAGAGGATCAACACATGGACCTGAGCTATTCCCCCGAAGAAAAAGCATTTCGCGACGACGTGCGCGCCTTTCTGGATGAAAAAGTAACCGACGACATGAAAACCAAGGTGCGCGGCAAGGCCGAGCTGACCAAGGCGGACATGGAGAACTGGCACGCGATCCTGAATGAAAAAGGCTGGCTTGCCCCCAACTGGCCCAAGAAGTTCGGCGGTGCCGAGTGGAACGCCGTGCAAAAGCATATCTTTGAGGAAGAGGCGGCCTCCGCCTCCGCGCCGCGCATTGTACCATTCGGTCTGGGCATGCTGGCGCCGGTGTTGCAGAACTTCGGCAGCCAAGAACAGAACGACTATTGGCTGCCCCGGATTCTTTCCGGTGAGGACTGGTGGTGTCAGGGCTATTCTGAGCCGGGCGCCGGATCTGATCTGGCCTCGCTGAAAACCACTGCTGTCAAGAACGAGGCGGGCACGCATTACATCGTGAACGGCCAGAAAACTTGGACCACGCTGGGCCAGCACGCCAACATGATTTTCTGCTTGGTGCGCACGGACAAGGACGTGAAGCAGCAGGAGGGCATTTCGTTTCTGCTCATCGATATGGACACGCCGGGCATTGAAGTGCGCCCGATTGTGCTGCTCGACGGGACGCCCGAAGTGAACGAAGTGTGGTTCACGGACGTCGAAGTGCCGGTCGAAAATCTTGTGGGCAAGGAGAATGAAGGCTGGACCTACGCGAAATTCCTGCTGACCCATGAGCGCACGAACATCGCGGGTGTAGGATTCTCCCAAGCCGGTCTGGCATCGGTAAAGCGTCTGGCGCGTGCCGAGATGGCAGGTGGCAAGCCCCTCATCGAGAACCCGCATTTCGCCGCCCGCGTGGCACAGGTCGAGATTGACCTGATGGCGATGTCCACCACGAACCTGCGCATCGTCTCCAAAGCTGCCGCCGGTCAGGCACCGGGCGTGGAGAGCTCCATGCTCAAGGTCAAAGGCACGATCATCCGTCAGGAGATCAACGATCTGGCACGCCGTGCTGCGGGTGTCTACGCGATGCCTTTCGCCTCCGAGGCGGTCGAGGGCAGTAACGCCATGATCCCCGATCCGATGGGCGCGGGGCCGGTCGCAGCCAAATATTTCAACAACCGCAAACTGTCGATCTTCGGCGGATCCAACGAGATCCAGCGCGGGATCATTGCAAAAGTAACGATGGGAAGCTGATCACATGAATTTTGATCTGACCGAAGAACGGCAAATGCTGCAAGATACGCTGCGCCGTTTTCTGCGCGACCGCTACGACACGGCGACGCGCAACAAGATCCTCGATTCCGAGACCGGCATGTCGTCCGAGATCTGGGCCGAGCTTGCGGAGCTGGGCGTCATCGGCGCGCTGTTTACAGAAGAGCAGGGCGGTTTTGGGGGCAAGGGTTTCGACATCGCCGTGGTGTTCGAGGAGTTGGGCCGCGCGGGAGTGGTCGAGCCATTTCTCGACACCGCCGTGTTGGCCGGTGGCCTGATCGCCGATCTGGGCAACGAAGACCAGCTTGCGCATATCGAGGAGATCATCGGCGGCGGCATGCATCTTGCCTTCGCCCACGGCGAGCCTTCCAGCCGCTATGACCTGACCCGCGTCAGCACCACCGCGACCGAAAAGGGCGATGATATCATCCTGAATGGCCGCAAAGCCGTGGTGGTCAACGCCGAAGCCGCCGACATGCTGGTGGTCTCGGCCCGCGAAAGCGGCGAGCAGGCAGATGCCGACGGGATCTCGCTGTTTCTCGTTCCAAAGGATGCCAAGGGCCTCACGCTTCAGGGCTATGCCCTGCTTGCGGGTGGCCGTGCTGCCGAGGTGACGCTAGATGATGTCACCGTACCTGCCTCCGCTCGTCTGGGTGTCGCGGGCAAAGCGTCGCCCGCGATTGAGGCGCGCATCGCTGCGGCAAATGTGGCACAGACCGCCGAGACGTTGGGCGCGATGGAAACCGCTTGTAGACTGACCAAAGACTACCTTGGTCAGCGCAAGCAATTCGGCCGTCCCATTGGCACGTTTCAGGCGCTGGCGCACCGGATGGCCGATCTGCTGATAGAGATGGAGCAGGCCCGGTCTGCCGTGATCCTTGCCGCCGGCCATCTGGAAGAAGAGCGCGGCCCGCGCGAGCGCAATATCTCCGCCACCAAGAACCTGATCGGTCGCGTTGGCCGTTTAGTGGGCGAGGAATCGATCCAGTTGCACGGCGGCATTGCCATGACGCAGGAATACGAGCTGGCCCATATCGCCAAACGGATCGTCATGGCTGATCACCGTTTCGGCGACGTCGACCACCATCTGGAGCGATTTATTGCCCTCGCCGCAGCCTAAAGAAGACGAAGCCGGTTTCATCCATGGTGAAACCGGCACCCAGCGTCTGATCGGCTACATCGTGGATGTACGCGATCCAGCACACGCGCGCTGTATTCTCGATGTAACGGACGACCATCTTAATCGCCACGGTGTCCTGCACGGCGGGATTGCGGTGACGTTGCTCGACAATGCCTCCGGCAGTACCGGATCACTCACGGTGGATGCCACGGGCAAGGCGCCGTTTCTCACCGTTTCCATGAACACACAATTCGTTGGATCGGGCCGCAGGGGCCGGATGACAGCAACCGGCACAGTCACGGGGGGCGGTCGCAGCCTGTTGTTCATCGCGGCCGAGCTGCGCCACGAGGACGGCACATTGGTTGCCACATCGACAGGGGTGTTCAAACGCGTGCCACAGGATAAACTAGCTTAACGGGAGAGACGATATGAGCGCACGGCTCGAGGACGCAGGCGACCGCCTGATCATCTGGAACGGTAACACGGACAAGCGCGGGGCGCTCTCGCCCGAGCTTTATGCCTGCATCATGCAGGCCTGCGAGATGGCATCGGAGCGCCGGATCCGTTCGATTATCCTCACTGCCGAGGGGCCGTTTTTCTGCGCCGGTGGCGATCTCAACCAGCTGATCAAAAGTCAGGGTATGTCCGCAGACCAGCGGACCGCACGCATTGACGGTCTGCACGATGTGATCCGTGCCATGCGGTCCTGTCCCGTCCCGTTCATCGCGGCCGTCGAAGGCGGTGCTGCGGGCGCGGGGCTCAGCTTTGCGCTGGCCTGTGATATCATCGTGGCGGCGGAAGGTGCGAAATTTGTGGCCGCCTACGTCAAGGCAGGATTGGTGCCCGATGGCGGGCTGACTGCACATCTGGCGCGCGCACTGCCGCGGCAACTGTCGATGGAAATGTGTATGCTGGCCCAGCCGGTGCTGGCCGAGCGGATGCACGCCTTGGGCGTGGTGAATACGCTGACGCCTGTGGGCGGTACGTTGGAGGTGGCCCGTGCCTACGCGGATCGGTTCGGCGCCGGGCCCCGCGACGCGCAGGCCGCAATTCGCAAAATGGTCGCACATGCATATGACGCGACCGAGGCCGAACAGCTCGATGTCGAGCGTGACGCAATGGGCCATGCCACCGGCGCACCCGAGGCCGCCGAAGGCATCGCAGCATTTCTGGAAAAACGCATGCCGAACTACGGCTGAGAGGGAGAACGCCGCATGGCACGGGTTGAAGATTTTTTGAAAGACCGCGTGGCGGTGGCCCCCGACAGTCCCGCACTCAGCGATTCAAGCGGTGTGCATTGGAGTTATGCCGAATTTGACCGCGCAAGCGATGATCTGGCCCAAGCTTTGCGTGACGCCGGGGTACAGCCGACCGACCGGGTGCTGATGTTGGTCGAGAATTGCGCGGCGGCGGTGGCTGGTCTGCATGCCGCATGGAAAGTGGGGGCGGTTGTCATTCCTTTCAACGCCCGACAGACCGAGGGCGAAGTCCAGAAGATCCTGGATCATGCCACGCCCGCAGTCGTTCTTATGACGGCCCATGTTTCGCCCGATGCCGCGGCGCATGGCGAGCGGATGGGGGCACGCGAAATTTCGGGCGCCTTTGGCACCTTGCAGTTGGCACAGCGTACATCCGACCCTGACCCTGTTCTCGAAGATGTGGCCGTGCTGCTTTATACAACCGGCACCACCGGAGATCCGAAAGGCGTCATGCTGACCCACGATAACGTGCGTTTTGGGGGCAAAGCGTCGAGCGGGCTGCGCCGGATGACCCCCGATGATGTGGTCTATGGTGTGCTGCCGATGAGCCATGTGTTCGGTCTTGTCTCGGTGCTGACCGGTGCCTGCTTCACCGGTGCGCACGTCCGCATCGAAGCGCGGTTCTCGGCGCAAAAGCTGCACGAGGCGGCGATGGACGGGATCACGATCATCCCCGCCGTGCCGCAGATGCACGCGATGGTCATGCAGTACACCAAAGAGCAGGGGATGGCCCGACTGGGCGCGCCAAAGCTGCGCTATGTCTCGTCTGGCGGCGCGCCGCTGGACCCCGCGTGGAAGCGCAAGGCGGAGGCGTTCTACGAGCTGCCGTTACAGAACGGCTTTGGCATGACCGAGACGTCTTCGGGCGCGTCGGCGACTGACAATCCCATCGGCTCGCCCGATGTCTCAGTGGGTCCAGTCACGCCGGGGACGCAGACGCGCATCGATGTGGACGCGCCGGGCGGCAACGGCGTCGATCAGGGCGAGGTGCTGGTGCGGGGGCCCCATGTGATGAAGGGCTACTACCGCAATGAGGCCGCGACAGCGGGCGCGCTGATTGAGGGCGGATGGCTGCGGACCGGTGATCTGGGCAAGATCGATGAGAATGAACGCTTGCACATTCTGGGGCGCTCGAAGGAGTTGATCATTCACGGGGGATTCAACGTCTATCCGCCCGAAGTCGAGGCGGCGCTGAACGATCATCCACAGGTCATCCAGTCGGCGGTTGTGGGCCGTACCAAAGACGGAGACGAGGAAGTGCTGGCCTTTGTGCAGGTGTCGGATACCGACCGGCCAGAGGTCGAGGATCTGCGCGCGTTTGTGAAAGAGCGGCTTGCGGGCTATAAGCGGCCCAAGCATATCATTCTGGCCACGGCATTGCCTGCGGCGCCCACGGGCAAACTGCTCAAGCATAAGATGATCGAGGTTCTGGGTGGCGATCTGCCGTAAGGCGAGTCGCGGCTCAGAGTTTGAGACAGTTTTGTCCGCAGCCTCGTCGCGTTATCAGACGTAAACGCCAGCCGCAGCCTCGCGGATGGCGCGGATGTTGTTGCCATAGGGGGCGGGATCGGACACAGAACCGCCCTTGAACACCGCGGAGCCTGCGACCAGCACGTCAGCCCCGGCTTTGGCCACGAGTGGCGCTGTTGTCGGGTCAACGCCGCCATCAATCTCGATATGAACCGGCCTGTCGCCGATCATCTCACGCAGGCTTTTGATCTTGGCGCTCATGTCGAGGAATTTCTGACCGCCGAATCCGGGATTCACCGTCATCACACAGACCAGATCCGCGATATCCAGCAGGTCGGCCACCGCTGACGCAGGCGTGCCGGGATTGAGCGCGACGCCCGCCTTGGCACCACTGGCGCGGATCGCTTGCAGCGTGCGGTGAATGTGCGGGCCAGCCTCGACATGGGCGGTGATGACATCTGCACCGGCATTTGCGAAATCCTCGATATAGGCATCGACCGGCGAAATCATCAGATGCACATCCATGATCCCCTTGATGTGGGGCCTTATCGCGGCACAGGTGGCGGCGCCAAAGGTGATGTTCGGGACGAAATGACCGTCCATGACATCGACATGGATCCAGTCTGCGCCCTGCGCCTCGACAGCGGCACATTCCGCGCCGAAATTGGCGAAATCGGAGGCGAGGATCGAGGGGGCGATCTTGATCGAGCGGTCGAAGGGCATGGCGATGGCCTTTGTCTGGGAGGGTTGTCTTTGTCATACCGTGTGACGTCGGGCAGGGCAATCGGGCGGCGCAGATTGCTTGACTTGGGCGGAGAGGCGGGGGCAGTGTAAGCCAAAACAAGTCCTCGGGAGGATCATAAATGACCATTTTGACACGCCGCCAGACCCTCGGCGGCCTTGCCGCATCCGCTGCTGCACTGGGCCTCGCCGCGCCCGCGATTGCGCAGGGGCGCAAGATCATGTTGGGCGCGCTGGCCTTTACCAGCCATGCAGGCACCTTCGTTGCCGCAGAGCGCGCGTATTTCAAGGAGGCGGGTCTGGACGTCGAGATCCGGTTCTTCGACGCGGCCCAGCCGATGGCGGTCGCGATCGCTTCGGGGGATCTTGATTATGCCGTGACGGCGATCTCGGGCGGTCTTGTATCGCTGGCGGACAAAGGTGCGATCAAGGTGATCGGTGGCGCGTTGCAGGAAGAGCCGGGGATCGACGGGCAGAAATTTCTCGTCTCTGACGCGGCGTTTCAGGCGGGGATTACCGCGCCGAGAATGTTGGATGGTAAATCTTACGGGATCAGCACGGCGGGATCGTCGTTCCATTATATGGGCGCGAAAATGGCCGCCGCTGAGGGCATTAACCTGACTTATAAACCGCTGCAAAAAGTCGGCGCGATCATTGGCGCTCTGAAAAGCGGGCAGATTGATGCCTGGTCGATCGTGCCGCATATCGCCAAGCCGCTGGCGGCGTCAGGTGAAGTGCATATCATCGGCGATGTGTCGGATTATCTGCCCGATTATCAGGTCACGACCGTCTTCACCTCGGCCAAAAACGCCAGCGAGGAGCAGGAGATGACCCGCGATTACCTTGCCGCCTATTCGCGCGGCGTGGCCGATTACAACGCGGCAATGATCGCCCGCTCCGGTGGCGACGAGGGTGAGGCGGCGATTGTCGATCTGCTGCATAAGTATGTCTATACCGACAGCCCGCGCGACAAGGCGGCGCCCTCGATCATCAATGGTACCATGCGCCTGAACGAAGGGGCCAAGATGAACGTCGCCTCGATCCGCGACCAGCTGGAGTGGTCTCAGGCCGAGGATCTGGTGGGCAAGGACATCCCGCTCGATGCGCTGATTGATACGTCGTTTGTGGAAACTGTGGGCGCGTAAATTTGCCAATGGTCAAAGAGGGCCGGGCCGCTTGGTCCGGCCTTTTTAGTAAGGGGTCGGGATGGATTTGAAGCTTGAGGCGGTCACGCACCGCTACGGCGATACGGAAGTGTTGCGCGATATCTCGCTGGAGATCCCGTCCGAACGGATCACGTGCATTGTGGGGCCCTCGGGCTGCGGTAAATCCACGTTGCTGCGCCTTCTTGGCGGGCTGGAGCAGCCGTCGCAGGGCGCCGTGCGGCAGGTGGGCACACCGCCCGAGGGGTGTCTCAACGCGCTCACCTATATTTTTCAGGACTTTGCCCTGTTGCCGTGGCGCACGGTGCAGGGAAATGTCGCGCTGGTGCTGGAGGATCATAAACTTGCCAACCAGGAGGCGATCATCGCCGATGTGCTGGCCCGCACGCGGCTCACGGATTTTGCGGGTGCCTTGCCCAAGCAACTGTCGGGCGGCATGAAACAGAGAGTGGCGATCGCACGCGCGCTGGCGGTGAACCCTGCCGTGATGCTCATGGACGAGCCGCTGAGCGCGCTCGACAGCCAGACGCGCGAATTGCTGATGGACGATCTGGTGGGTCTGTGGACACGCGAGCCGTTCACCGCCGTCTACGTGACCCACAATCTGGCGGAGGCGGTGCGCCTGGGTCACCGGATCGTCGTTCTGTCGCGCCGCCCCGGCGAGGTGCGCGAGATCGTCGAGATCGACACACCGCTCGAGCAGCGCGCTCACGGCGACCCCGCGCTCGATGCGCAGCAACAGCATCTGTGGAGCCTAATGCGCGACGAGGCAGCGGCGGCGGATGCGGAGCTTTTGCATGTCTGACCGGGTGCCATTTCGCGGCGGTGGCTTTGCCCCGCTGCACATACGCGGTCTGGGGATTGCGGTGTTTGTACTGCTGATCGCTTTGGCAGAATGGGGCACACGCACAGGGTTTATCTCTGCACTGACGCTGCCGCGCCCCTCGGATGTCTTTGGCACCTTTGTCGAGCTGTGGGAGACAGGCGCGCTGTTCCAGCATCTGCTGCCCTCGCTCAGCCGTCTGGCGGTGGGTGCCAGCATCGGCGCCGTACTGGGCGTATCGGTCGGCGTGATGATCGGGCTGTTTGCCTATGCCCGCGCGGGCCTTGTGCCGCTGGTCGCCGCGATTTTCCCGATCCCCAAAATCGCGCTGCTGCCGCTTTTTGTGATCTGGTTCGGTATCGACGAGGCCAGTAAATACGCCCTCATCGCCTTTGGCACCTTCACGCCCACGGTCGTGGCGACCTATGCCGCTGTGGACAACGTGGATCGCACCCTCATCCGCATGGGGCAAAGCTTTGGCCTGACGTGGTGGTCGATCGTGCGCAAGATCGTGCTGCCCGGCGCCATGCCCGGCATCCTGTCGGGGCTTCGCATCTCGCTCACCATCGCGATCATCCTGCTGGTGGCGGCCGAGATGCTGGGCGCGCGCTACGGCGTTGGCGCCTATATTCTGGAGGCGGGCAGCCTCTATGATCTTGAACGGTTGTTCGCCGGTGTCGTGATCCTGTCGGTACTTGGGGTGACGCTGTCATGGGCCATCGGCGTGCTGGAGCGGCGGGTGCTGCGCTGGCGGGTATAGGGCCGTTTCGGCCATATAGGACATGGTTATTGACCTAAATCGCGAATCCATGCTTTGTGTGCCTTGACTGATGTTCGGGAGGGACAGATGGGCGGACAGCACCTAAATTGGCACCAGATTTTCGCGAAACGCAACGACCGTATGAAAGCCAGCGAGATCCGCGAGCTTCTCAAGCTGCTGGACCAGCCTGACATCATCTCTTTCGCGGGCGGTATCCCTGACCCCGATCTGTTTCCCGCAACTTCGTTTGCCGATGCATTTGCCGATGCCCTTACGCCCGAAAATCAGGCGACAGCCCTGCAATATTCCGTCTCCGAAGGCTACGGCCCGCTGCGCGACTGGATCGTGGACGAAATGGCACGCCTTGGTATTCCGTGCACCCGTGACAACGTGCTGATCACCTCCGGATCGCAACAGGCGCTTGATTATCTGGGCAAGCTGCTGCTGAGCCCCGGCGACACTGCGCTGGTCGGCTGGCCCACGTATCTTGGCGCGCTGGGCGCATTCAATGCCTACGAGCCGCGCTATGACCGGTTGGACCCGGAAACGAACCGCTCTGCTGCCGATTATGCCGCCGCAGCGGGGGAGGGCCGTGTGAAATTCGCCTATATGTCTGTCGATTTTGCCAATCCAACGGGCAAGACACTTGATGCGGCCATGCGCGAGCGGGTGATCGATCTGGCCGACGCGCTGGACATCGCGGTGATCGAGGACGCGGCCTATCAGTCGCTGCGCTATGAGGGCGAGGCACTGGCGCCGGTGCTCGCGCGCGAGATCGAGCGCAAGGGTGATATAAACGCCTGCCGCACGCTCTATTGTGGCAGCTTTTCGAAAACGCTGGCGCCGGGGCTGCGCGTCGGCTGGGTCTGCGGTGCGCAGGAGGTGATCAGCCAGCTGGTGCTGCTGAAGCAGGCCGCGGATCTGCACAGCTCGACCATCAACCAGATGGCGATCGCTACCGTGGCGCGGGCGCAGTTCGACAGCCATGTGACCAAGATCAAAGCCGCCTATAGCGCGCGGCGTGACCGGATGTTGGCGGCGCTGCAAATGCATATGCCCCCCGGCGTGACGTGGACGCGGCCCGAGGGCGGCATGTTTATCTGGCTTGATCTGCCCAAGCATCTGAGTGGCGCCGATCTGCTGGCACAATCGCTGAAATCCGAGAGGGTCGCCTTTGTCCCCGGTCACGCCTTCTTTGCCGACGGGTCCGGCACCAATACCGTTCGGCTCAGTTTCAGCCGTACCGACGAGGCGCAGATCGACGAGGGGATCGCGCGTCTGGGCCGGCTGATTACCGCCGCATTGTGAGCGTAAGAGCGATTGAATACGCCCCCGCGCGCGCGTAGATTGCCCGTCATGAAAATACCCGCTGCTTTTTGTTTGACGCTGTTTGCTGCCCCCTTGGCAGCGCATCCGCATGTGTTTGTGAACACAGGTCTGGTGATGCTGGTCGATGCGCAAAACCGGCTCACCCACGTGCAAGTTACCTGGGAGTACGACGAGCTGTATTCGCTGCTGCTGACCGAGGATCTGGGCGTCGACAGCGATTATGACGGGGTCCTGACGCCGGCGGATCTGTCCCTGCTGAACGGCTTTGATATGCAGTGGATCAAGGGATATAACGGCGATCTGGTGGCAACGCTGGACGGGGTGCCGCTGACGCTGTCCGGGCCGTCCGCCCCTACCGCAACGATGCGCGAGGGCAAGATCATCACCACCCATCTGCGCAGCATCGAAGGCGCGCCGCAGATCACAGGGCCGGTGGTGTTCAAACCCTATGACGCGACCTATTACACCGCCTATGACGTGGGCTTGCCGGTGCGGGTGCAGGGCACCGACGCCTGCGATGTGGCGCTCAACGTGCCCGATATCGAAGGCGCGTTGGCGATGATGCAGGCCGAGATCGCTGCCATGCCCGAGGATTACGATATGGAAGCCGCCGGTTTCGGAGACATCGGCGAGCAGTTTGCCACACGGATCGAGGTTACATGCGCGGCGCTTTAGGATTGGCGCTGGCGCTTGCGGCTGCTTTTGTAGTGTGGCTGTGGTTGAGCGGCGGATTTACCGGACTGGCCAGTTGGGCCGCGACCGAGCAGCGGGAGTTCCAGAACGGTATCGCGCGCACGTTGCGTGCCCTTCGCGCGGGCGAAGCCGGTGCCTATGCCCTGCTGATGGGCAGCTGTTTTGCCTACGGGTTTTTTCACGCGATTGGTCCCGGCCATGGCAAGCTGTTGGTCGGCGGATACGGATTTGCGCGGACCGTGCCCATGCTGCGCCTGTCGGTGATCGCCCTCTTGTCCAGTCTGGGTCAGGCAGTCACGGCGGTCCTGCTGGCCTATGGCGGGCTGTGGTTGCTGGGCCTCACGCGGGAGCGGATGGTGGGCACGGCTGAGGACTGGCTGGCGCCGATGAGTTACGCAATGATTGCGGCCATTGGCATGTGGCTGATGTGGCGCGGGGCCGCGCGGCTGCGGCGTGCGCAAATGACCCATGACAACGTGCATGAAGGTCACGGTGATACCTGTGGCAGTTGCGGCCATCGCCACGGCCCTTCGCTGGCGGAGGCCGAGCAGACCCACAGCCTGCGCGACGCCGCCGTTTTGATCGGTGGGATCGCGATCCGGCCCTGCACGGGGGCGCTGTTCGTCCTGATCATCACATGGCAGATGGAAATTCCGATGGCCGGGATCGCGGGTGCCTTTGCGATGGCGCTGGGTACGGCATCTGTCACTGTCGCTGTGGGGATCGCCGCAACCGGGTTTCGCGGTGGCGTGATGCGCAGCGTTGCAAGCATCGGCGCGCTGACCTGGGTGATGCCGATGATCGAAGTCGCGGCGGGGCTTATTGTGGTGGCGTTGTCCGGTGCACTGCTGTTGCGCGCAATTTAGCCCAAATTCAAGGGCTACGCGGGAATGGTGATCAGCCTCTGTTAATCTTTCACAGCTAGACCTGACTGCGGTTCTGCGCTGTGGAGATTGCCTTCTTGCCCCCTATTGCGTTTCTTGAAAACTGGCGCACTTCGACGCCTGATCTGCGCGCTGGCGCGCAGCAGGAGAGTGCGGGTGCTGGACGGGCGATGGGGTTTCTACGCAGGCTTACTGTAACGCACCGCGGCAGCCGGTTGCTCATTCTCAGCTGTTTGTTCGTGACGATCATGGCTTTTAACCATGCTTATAAATTTGAACAGCTTCAGGACCAGTTCGACTTTCGAAAGCTGACGACAAGCAGTTTTAGCAGCATCAGCCTGCGTATCGGAAGCTATGCGCAGGTGTTGACGGGAGCAGGCGCACATATTCGGACCCGTCCCGATCTGAGCTTGTCGGAGTTCGACAGCTATGTTGCCGGTCTGGATCTGCACAGCAACTCACCGGGCATGATGGCGATTGGTTTTGTGCGGCCAAATGAAGTGCAGGGGGTGGATTTCGATGCTGGAGATGCTGCTGAACCTGACGCAAGCGAAAAAAAGGATGAAGCTGCGGCACCGCAAAGAACAACGTTTCCAGAGCAGTTGACCGTCACGCATCTGGCGCCCAGGACCGGCCATGGGTGGACGATCGGACAGGATGTTGGCTTCGCAACACCAAAACGCGCCGCCTTTGCACTGGCACGCAGCAGTGGCAAAACCGTCATCGCACACCACAGTCCACCCAACAGGGACAGCTCTGCACCGGCCGAATTCCTGATGATAAAGGCTGTCTTCGGCGTGCCCGAGACCGGGCGCGCGGCGCAGAGTGGCACGGTGACCTTTCTTGGGTGGGTCATTGCGCCCTTCGGTGCAAAAACTGCCTTATCCGGGCTTACGGGATTTTTCGGCGTTGATTACGAGCTCTCTGTTTTTGATGCATCGCAGAGCGGCGCAGAACGAAAGCTCTTTTCAAGCGCCACAGATGGCGCAGCCTGCGGCAGATTCGTCCAGACCTACACCAGCGAGCAGTATGGCAGTACATGGTTGATGCGCTTTGAGAGCACACCGGCGTTCGATGCAGCCTATACCAGTTATTTGCCGCATATGCTGCTGGTTTTGGGTCTCTTGTTCACGCTTCTGGTGCGCTTTGCGCTCAAATCGATGACATTGCGACACCGCGCCCTCAAATCTTTGGCAGAGCGACGCATGCGGCAGCTCGGCGCCCGAGAAGAAGAAAACCGTGCGCTGATTGAAACGAATGTATCCGTGGTGATGGTGCTGGACAGTGATGCATGTATCGTTTTTGCAAATGAGGCCGCGGCGGTGCTATTCGGGACACCGCGTGCGGACTTTGAAGGGTGCCGGTTTGAGCAGTTCGTACAGCTCAGAGCCAGTCGGGAAGGGGGTGCGATCTCAAACGCAGAAGGCATACTTGCGTCGGGCGCGCGCCTGATGCTGGATGTTCAAACCAACTGTTGGCACACCGCCGACGACGTCCTCCAGACGACCGCGCTGATCCGTGACGTAACAGGCCAGATCAATGGGCAACGAGAGATTGAAGCGGTCCGCCACCGCTACGATATTGCTCTTACGGGCGCAGGCATCGGAATATTTGAGATAGATCTGGTGACAGGCGCCGCAGAAATGTCGGAAACGTGGCACCGGATTACGGGCACCGACGCGTTAGACGTGCCATTTGACCACCGCGAACACTTTCTGGGCCGGGTCCACCCGGATGATCTGGCCACTCTGATAGAGGCTGACCGAAAATGCATCATGGGGGAAACGCCGCGCAGCGAGGCCGAATACAGGTTTCGATTTGGGGATCAATGGCGTTGGATGTATTCAGATGCCGTGGCTGTCGCACACAGCGAGGAGGGGTTCGCCACCCGGCTGATCGGCACGCAAACCGATGTCACCGCACTGCGTCACGCGCGCAACGCCTTGGAGCTGAGCGAGGCCCGGTTTCGCATGGTGCTGGAGGATGCGCCCGTCGGCATGGCTGTGATGGATGACGCCGGTACATTCGTCGGTGTGAATCCTGCCCTCTCATCACTTTGCGGTTACGAGCTTTCAGCGCTGCACAACAAGATGCGGCTGAGTAACATTTTGTCCCGCAGAGATTTCGTGACCCTGTCCCACGATATGCGTGCACTGCATAAATCCGATCAGACAAAGACTTATCAGAACCAGTTTCGTCTGCGCACCCGGGGCGGAGAGCTGCGCTGGGGGCTGTTCAATATCTGTTGGACTTTTGACAAGAACCTGAACGAAAACGTCTACATTGCGCAGATCGTCGATATCACGGATCAAAAACGTGTCGAGCAGATCAAAAGCGAGTTTGTGGCCACTGTAAGCCACGAATTGCGTACACCGCTCACGTCGATCAAGGGCGCTCTGGGTCTTCTGCATGTGACGCTGGACGATACGGTGCCTCACAGCGCGATGCGCTTGCTGGATATCGCAAGCACGAATGTCGACCGGCTTACTGTGATGGTGAACGATATTCTGGATCTCGAGCGGATCTCGTCGGGCGACGTCGCGTTCGAGCCGCAGGATGTGCCGCTTTATGACATTGTGGAGCAAACGGTTGCCGAGGTGGGAACTTTCGCAGCTGAGCATTTGAACACGCTGGAGATTGCGATCCCCAGAAGCGATGTGTGTGTGCATGCCGATGCCGGACGATTGCGCCAGGTTATGATGAACCTGTTGACCAATGCCTGTAAGTTTTCTGATCCCGACACGAACATTTACGTGCGACACGAGCAACGGGACGGTGCAGTTGCAGTGCTTATCGAGAACATCGGACCGCCGGTACCCGATGCTTTTCGGAGTGAGATTTTTGGTGCTTTCACGCAGGTAGATGGATCTGACACACGTACGATCGGCGGTACGGGCCTCGGGCTCAATATTGCGCAACAGATTGTGATGCGGCTGGGCGGCACGATCGGCTTGGAGCACTATCCGGGGCGCCGGACCGTATTCTGGTTTACGTGCCCGCTTGTCGCTTCCACCGAAATAGCGGAATTGGACAACAGGAGGGTTGCGAGGTGAAGACGCAGCGCGCCAAATCTCTGCTGAACAGCTGGTCAGTCTCTGCCAGCTCCGGCGCATACCCGCCGGACGTGCGATTTTAACATCTTCTCCTGGCAAGAGCCTGGGCGGTGGTGGTTGGCTTTTTGCACTCCTTTTGTCGGGTGCCAGTAAAAAATCTTTGCTGGCGTTTTCTGCTTCAGCTGCGGTCATTATTGCCGCAGTCTTAATTGCTGCGCTGTACCACGAGCGGCAGTATAACGTCGCCAGTGTGTGCCTTCGGGTGAGAAACTTTGCTGCAGGGAGCTGAACTGGCCCCCGGTCGCCCCTCATTCATAACGAGAGTCCTTGTGTTTGATAGTCGTCGATTTCGGGTGTGGCAAGCGCGCCGGGCGCGGTGCCATCAAGGAGCTCAAGCGCCCGGCGCGCTTCTGTTGGGATCTTATTGCCGAGCGATGAATGTGGCCTGACGTTGTTGTAATCGTAGCGCCAGAGGGCCAGCGTGCGGCGGGCATCTGCCAAGGTGTCGAAGATTTCCTCGTTCAGGCATTCGTCTCTTAGGCTGCCGTTTAACGACTTGATGTAGCTGTTCTGCTGCGGCTTGCCGGGATCAATGTAATGCCATTCGACCTTGTTGTCGTTTGCCCATTTCAGGATCGCTTTGCTGGTGAACTCCGTTCCGTTGTCGGAAACTATACAAGCGGGTTTCCCATAGATCCCGACCAGAGCATCCAACCCCCGCGCGACCCTGGCCCCGGAGATACTGGTGTCGGGGACCAAGCACAGGTTTTCGCGGCAGCAATTGTCGTTCACGGCCAGAATACGGAACTTGCGGCATGCTCCAAAGGTATCGGACAGGAAATCCAGTGACCAACGCTGGTTCGGGCGCAACGGGACAGGCATTGGCGTGCGGCTGCCTCGCGCCCGTTTGCGGCAGCGTCTGTGCCGAACTGACAGACCCTCTTCACGATAAATGCGGGAAAGCTTCTTTCCGTTCATAATCATGCCCACGCGCTCCAGCAGGACGCCAATGCGCCCCTCTCGGCAGATTGCTGCGCAATCGCCTGCCGGGCAGTGGGATAACCGAACCGGCGCCGCTTCTCAGCAATCTTGTTCATTTCCAGACGGATCTCCGGGTTATCAGGCGGCCTTTCGCGCAGCACGGTCTTGGGATCGACACTCCCTCTCGTGACGTTGCCTTGCAATGCACTGCCGGGCCGTGGATCAGGACGCAGACCCGGCGTTGAGAGATCGGATGATCCCGCATCGCCCGCAGCGCTGCGTCCCGCCGTTGAAACGGCGTCGTCAGGGCTTCCCCACGAGATCCTTCAGCACAGCATTGTCCAGCATGACATCTGCCACCAGGCGTTTCTGCTTCGCGTTCTCATCCTCGAGCTGCTTCAGTCGCTTGGCGTCGGACAGATCCATCCCGCCATACTTGGCCTTCAGCTTGTAGAACGTCGCAGGGCTCAGGCCATGCTTCCGGCAAAGATCAGCGGTGGCCAAACCAGCCTCCTGCTCTTTATTCATTCCGATTATCTGGGCATCGGTGAAACGGCTTTTCCTCATATCGTCTGCTCCTTCAGGTTGGGCAGACTCTACATCAGATCGAGGGAACTTCCGGGGGGCAGGTCAGCTTCAGTAAAACGGCTCTGTCGCATTTGTTTGCTCCTTAAAAGGTTGAGCAATCTCTACATTTAACTGAGGGATGTTTCGGGCGGCAGGTCAGATCTGTTGGCACCTTCGCACCCGGAGCATGAGGGTACGCTTCGCTGCAAAAGAACTTTGCTCGATCGTCGATGGGGCGGGCAATCTTCCACCCATTGCCGCTAGATATTCGGAGCATGCGTCGCGCCTACGGCTTTATTGCATTTGAATACCGTCAAACGTGGTTGAGACAGAAAATCTGGTCCATATTTGAGCATTTATAAAGCGATTATTGAGACTTTGCGCGATACTATCCAATGGACGGTGTCGAAAATACCGTGAGAATCTACTTGTGATTTCTGCCAGCTCCGAACTGGAGTCTGTGCCAGTGACGGCGAAACGCAACGGATGGTTTCAAACTAAGTGCCCCGATTTGGAGTTTTTTATGATCAGATTACTACATGTTGAGGACGATCCGGACATCCGGGAGATTGCGAAGCTATCGCTTGAGTTGTCGGGTGATTTAAAAATTGTGCAATGTGTTTGCGGACCGGATGCGATTGCACAGCTGGCTGTTTTTACGCCCGATGTCTTGTTGTTGGATATGATGATGCCTTGGATGACTGGCAAAGAAACATTGGGACGTATCCGCGAAATCGACCAATACAAAGAAATTCCGGCGATCTTTATGACGGCTCGCGCGCAGCTATCTCAGATGGACGAATTGCGTGCGGCAGGGGCTGCGCATGTGATCAGTAAGCCCTTTGATCCGATGGCGTTGGGCGACCAGATCAAGAAAGCAATGGGCTGATAGCCCGACCGTGTCAGGTTGAGGTAACGTGTCAGGTTGAGGTAACGTGTCTCAAGCTTGATCGGTCAGGTTCGTGCAGGCTTCGACAAATGTGTCGATAAACCAGATGATATCGCCCGGACAGATGGCAAGATCGGCGTAATCGCCCTCGAGATGAGCGATGATCTGCGCTTCGCATTGCTGTGCGGTCTGGCCCAGTTCGGGATAGCCAACAGTCCCTGCCGTGCCAGAAATCTGGTGCAGAATACCGCGTGCATTCTCGAGGTTCTGATTGATGTCCTCGGCAGTCTCACCGTCCCATGCGGCCAGAGCATAGTGCGCAATTTCCGCTTTGCGGTCGTGTAGCAGCTCAACGAACCGAAGACGAATGCGGTCAAGGCCCGGCATCTGGGGCGCGGGTCCCGAAAGGGCAAGAGCGGTCATGCGGATTTCCCTATATGAAAAAAGTCGGTCTTGAGACGTTCAAACTCAGCTGCGGCAGCCTCGGACGAGGCTTGGGCATTGCTGAGAGCATTGAGGATCTGGTCACCTGATTTCCAGATAAGACGAATAGCGACCCCTGCACTGACGCGCGGGTATAATTCTTTGCCGTCGTTCGACATGATCTGCGCCCTGCTCAGGCGTAGGTTCACGGCGTCCATGAGCTTTGGCATATCAGGGCGCCATCCGCTTTCGGTGATGCACAGATAGGTACCACTACCGGCGTAAGTCATCAAAAACTGATGCCCGGTCAGACTGTCGGTGATGACCTCGGCGACGTCCTCAATAACGAATTTGAACTCTGCCGCCGACAGCGCATCGCATAAAACTTCAGGTTGGCGCAGCGTGAAAGCGAAAACAGTCGAGCCAAAGAGCGAGCTGCGGGAGAGCTGTGATACATAGTTTTCCATTGCGATGCAGCTGATGACATAGTCGATGTCGTGCAACGCGATTGGGTCATGCAAATCAATCACGTCCGAAGTGGTCCGGGATGTGGGGTGGGGCGCCGGCGCAAAAAAATTCGTTGTTTTACGGCTCTCCACCAGCTGCTCGACGACACTGATGCGGGTGCGTAGCTCGGTCAAGTCAAAGGGTTTGGTCACATAATCTGTCGCACCTGCGGCGAAAGCGCTGTCGATATAGCGTTTCTCGGACATCGCGGTGAGCATAATGATCGGTGTGACGCCGTAGTCGTGCATCTGGCGGATACGGCGCGCAAGGGTGGTGCCATCCATGCCGGGCATCTGGATGTCGAGCAGAAAACAATCGTAGGGCTCCGCGCCCGCGGCTTCGATCAATGCAATCGCGTCCAGCGCGCCGGTCGCGGTTGTGATGTCGTGGTCACCAAATGTGTTTAGAAACTGTGCCAGCAGCTCCAGAATGATCGGATCATCATCCGTCGCGAGAATTTTCATCTCAGGGTACTCCACAAACAGAACGTAACTGAACAAATCGGTAATTGTTAAATGACGGCGAAAGGTGGCGAAATTAGGACGTTTTGGGAGCGATGCGGTGGAGCTGTCATAGGGCCGTCTGCGGTTCGGACAAACCCCTTGTAAACAGGGGGTGATCCGTACAAACCATATTAAATTACAATGGGATAAGCTTCTTTGTTGTCAGCTTTTTCAGGCAGGAAACCCCCGGATCGATGCATCACTGATCCGGTGCGCCATCCGCCCGTTTGGCCAAGGCGTGTTTTGCGTAGTTGGCACCAATACACGCTATGATCGGGTTCTCATTAAATCGGATCAAAGCAGGCAGGCATCCGGCGGTACCTTCGGTTTCGCGGGCCCGCAGATCAGGGTGACCACCCAAAGGACAGCTGCCGGTATTCAATGCCGCGCGCCGCTTCACGCCTGTACCGGCCTGAGAAGAATACGCTGAGATCGCTGATCGAGGTGACTAAAATGTATCAACGGCCGACCAGGGACGGGGGATATTAGGTCGGTTTGCTGCACTAGTTTACGGCTCTGAGACGCGGCTCTGCATCTGCTACGGCCAGACGGGTCAATTCGATATAGAACACGGTCCCGCCGCCCTCGTTTGGTTCGAAATTAATCAATCCACCGTGCGCCTCGACGATCCGTTTGGAAATATTGAGGCCAAGCCCGGTACCATTGACTTTACGGATGTCGGAATTGTCGAGCTGGCTGAAGCTGTCGAAGATGCGGTCGTGGTCGGCAGGGTCTACGCCAACGCCCTGGTCCGCGACACTGATCCGGATCTGATCGTCGGTGGCGGTCACGCCCAGTGTGATCTCGCTGCCCGGATCAGAGAATTTGGCGGCATTCGACAGCAGGTTCGTGATCACCTGTTCAAGACGCATGGGATCGGCGCGCACGTAAAGGTCGGTATCTACGGGCAGCATCTTGAGCGTGACTTCCAGCTCCTGCGCGTAAGAGCGATTGTCGTTGACCGCATCAGCTACGAGACCGGCCAGCTGCACCTCGCAAAAGTCGAACTTCATCTTTCCGATCTCGATCTTCTGGAGATCCAGCAGCTCGTCGATGAGCGCGCTGAGGCGTGTAGCGTTGCGCTGCGCGATGCCCAAAACCTGCGTGGATTTGTCCGGCATCGGGCCGAATGCACCGGCCATTGCAAGGTCAAGCGAGGCGCGAATTGACGTGAGCGGCGTGCGCAATTCATGGCTGACCGTGGAGAGAAATTCGGTTTTGGCATCCAGTGCTTTGTTGGCGCGGGCATTCTCGGCGCGCAACTGGTACAGCTGTCGGCGGTTGGTGCGGTAATAGCGCATGCCAATCGCCGAACAATCAGCGATAAAATAGATCACGACAAGGCTCGCAAAGAAGTTGAGCCATGCCTCGTGTCCAAACGTGCCCTGCGACAGAACCAGACCGAGCAGCGGGATGGCGAGAAAGGTCGCGCCATAAATACCCAGCCGGATCACGAGTGCCGAGAAAAGCTGGTGGTTGTTCATCGCCGCAAAAAGAGCTGCGGACAGTAAAAAGAACATCGGAATGAAATTGCTGGTGCCGCCCTGTCCCATGGCAATTGAAAGAGACAGAAAGCTGACAACGCCTGCGCCGTAAGCCGCACCGATGTGGATCCGCCGCAGCACAGTACGCAGGTTTTCCCCATCACCCAGGCGCAACGCGCGTGCCTGCGCAAAGGTGCGCGCGTCAAACACTTCAGCGACGATGATCAGCACCACCGATATCGCAACATATTCGACCCGGATAAAGAAGGCCTGAAGGACCAGAGCGACCGAAAAGATCAGCAGCCGCTGTGCGCCCAGCACCATGCCGCGCTCAGCATAATCCTGAACATGGGCAACTGTCGCATCCGGGTCGGCACTGGCCTGTCCGCCAAGGCCAGTTCTGAAAAAGATACTCATGCCGCAATCCTACCTTCAACGTCACACAGGGTCTACCGCCAGAATGGTGCGGAAATGTGGCGCGCGCGGCATGTATTGCGGTGCATTTGTATCAAACTGGTGGCAATGGTCTCAGACGATGTGCTGGATTGCGGTGAAACTCTCGAAAACCGGTGTGCCCTGATAAAGCTTGGCGGTGTCTTTTGCGCCTTTGTGCGAATTGCGAAACGCATCGCTTTTTGTCCAGCCGCGAAACGCATCCTCGGACGTCCATACGGTGTGAGAGGCATAGACGATCTTGCCGTCCACCACCGGCCCTTTGAGCATGTGAAACTCGACAAAGCCTTCCATCTGCTTGAGGTTGCTGTCGCGGTTAAGCCAGAGCGCCTCGAACGCCTCGGCATTGTCTGTCGTTACGGTAAAGCGGTTCATGGCCAGATACATTTTGGTCTCCATTGAGCAGGCAGTGTTGGTGCGGAGTTTACACAATCCAGCACTACAATGAACTGCGGCCGTGCAATTATATGCACGGCCGCAGCTTTATCTTCGAAGGGTGGCGGAGATTATTTCCAGCCGACGGCATTAAAGATCCGCTGAGCGGCGGGCAGATTTTGCGCCACAGCCGACAGGTTCACCGCGTCTGCCTTGAACTCACCCAGCTTCGCGACGCTCTCGCTCAGCGCGACGCCTTCGACGGCGGGAAATTCGTCGTTACCAGCCGAAAAATACTGCTGCGCCTGATCGGAGGCGAGATACTCAAGAAAGGCGACCGCATTGTCGCGGTTGGGCGCATGCGCCGCCATGCCGCCGCCCGACAGGTTCATATGCGCGCCCTCGGCCTCCTGCGCGGGAAAGATCCATCCGATCTGGTCGATATCCTCGCTCACGCCGGTCACATCCGTGCGCAATGCGCGGGCAAAGTAATAGGTGTTGGCAATCGAGATGTCACACTCGCCCGAAATAATCGCAGCCAGTTGGTCGGTATCGCCGCCCTGTGGATCGCGCGCGAAGTTATCGACAACGCCCTGCGCCCATGCGGTCGCGGCTTCCTCGCCGTGATTTTCGATCACGGAGGCCAGCAGCGTTTGCGAGTAGACGTTTGAGGAGGACCGATGGCATACCATACCCTTGAATTTAGGATCGGCGAGGGAAACGTAATCGAGCGGCGGCTCGCTCACGTCGTCCTTGTCGTAGAAGATGATGCGCGCGCGCTGGGAAAATCCGAACCACTGGTTGTCGCTGTCTTGCAGATTGGCGGGGATACGCTCTTCGAGCAGGTCACTGTCCAAAACTTGCAGCACGCCGGAATCCTTGGCGCGTTGCAGGCGCGATGTGTCAACGGTCAGCAAGATATCAGCGGGAGAATTCGCGCCCTCTGCCTGCATTCGCGCGATCAGCTCGTCGGCGTTGCCCTCGATGCGGTTGATGGTGATGCCTGTGGCCTCGGTAAAATCGGTATAGAGCCGTTCGTCAGTATCATAATGACGCGAAGAATAGAGGTTCAGCTCACCTTCGGCAGAGGCGGCGAGGGTGCCCGCCACAAGGGCCACTGATGCGATAGCGAGGGCGGAGGTGCAAGTATAACGGGCCATGTTGGATCCTCTTTGGCTTAATTCCGATTAATTTAGTCAGATACAGATTCTCCTGATGCCGTGCAATAGTTGATTGAAACTGTCGGGATAATTTTGTGCCGCAGTTACCATGATCTGAAACGACACTGAAGCCGCGCTTCGTCACTTGCATCACCGCGCGGCACCGCTAGCTTTGGTTCAAGGAGTGTGCCCATGTCAGTCAATACCACCCCGATATCCGCCGGTGCAGCGCTGGATGCTTTGCGCGTGGGTTTCGCCGCGCAGGCAGCGGGCCAGATGACCGCGTCTTGGATGCTGCACGGGCGTCCGGGCATCGGCAAGACCGAGGTCGTGCAACAGCTTGCCGACGAGACGGGCAGCAGGCTTTATGATCTGCGCCTGACCACGATCGAGCCACAGGATCTGCGCGGTCTGCCGTTCTATGACCACGAGCAACGTCGCACCGTTTGGTATCCACCCGAAGATCTGCCAAGCGATGAGGGGCGTCCGACGATCCTGTTTCTCGATGAGCTGACGGCGGCGGCGCCTTCGCTACAGCCTACGGTTTATGGTCTGTTGCAGGAACGGCGCGTGGGACAGCATGCACTGCCTGCCGGAACCTTCATCGTCGCTGCGGGCAATATGGTCGAGGACGGTGCTGTGGCCTATGAGATGGGCACCGCCCTGTCGGACCGTCTGATCCATCTGAGCCTGCGGGCCGAGGCGGGCGACTGGCTGGCCTCCTATGCCGTGCCGCAGGCCTTGCATCCTGCGGTGACGGCGTTCATTCGCACGCGGCCCGATCTGCTGGATACGACTGAAGAGGCGATCCGCCGCGGCCAGATGATCGCCTGCACGCCCCGGTCATGGGCGCGGGTGAGCACGATTTTACGCGCGGTTACAGACCGGGCGCTGCGCGATGTTTTGATTGCCGGCACTTTGGGGGATCAGGCGGCAGCCGAGTTCATACTGATCGTGGACGAGATCAGCGCCACCGTTCAGGCGCAAGCGATGCTGGAGGAGGAGGGCCGCGCGCGGCTGGCACTTTATCCGCGCAGCCTGCACGGGCTGACAGCGCTGGTGTACGCGCTCGTGACGCTGGCGGATGAGCAAAATTTACCCGCCGCCATCGACGTCATGGCGGGCATCGGCACGCTGGCGCAGGACCGGATCGAGCCCGAGTTCGCGCGCCTGCCTCTGGGCGAGCTGGTCACCTACGGCTTCGAGTTGTTGATCGACAAAGCGCTGGCGCAGGGGTGGCAGGAGGCATTTCGCACCTCCGCCTCCTACACTGCCTATATTGCCGCGCGCGAAAAGTGAGCGCGGATCGGCACAGCACTCGTGCGGGCCCCGCGTTAAGGGCACTGGTGGAGGCGGACCCCGCGATTGCGGCGCTCTCCTTGTGGTGTAGCCATCGCGATGGGCGGAAAACGTCGACAATGGGCGAGACGATCACTTATGGCCCTGAGTTCGAGACGATGCCGCTGCATGAGCAGATGGGTCTGGCCGCGCACCACGTGTTGCACGTGGCTCTGCGTCATTCGGCGCGTGCGGCGGCCCTTGAGGCGCGGTTGGGCGCTGCGTTTGATGCGGAGCTTTTCAATCTTGCCGCTGACGCTCTGATCAATGAGGCAGTTTTGGCCGGAGATCACGCGTTGCCGCGCCCTGCGGTGCTGGCGCGTGATCTGCTCGCCCACGCGTTGGAGGTGGAGATGACCGGGCCGGAGGCTTTGGCCGAATGGGATGCCGAGCGTCTTTATTTTGCGCTGCAAGGGCAGGGTGGGACGGGTGCTGCGCGCGAGGGCGAAGCGCGGGTCTATGCCGATGCTCAGGAGTTCACTGCCGATCTGAAGCGCGAAGCGGGCACGACCGGCGAAGGTGACGCGGTGCAGGATGCGGCGCGCTGGCGCCAGCACATTACGCGGGCGATGGACGCGGGCCGCGCAGCTGGGCGCGGTATCGGTCGGATCGGTCACAGGCTCGCCGATGTCGCTCAGCCGCGTGTACCCTGGGAGCAGATATTGCGCGGTCTTCTGGCGCAGGCTGTGATGCAGGCACCGAGGCGCATCCCGCACCGTCCCGCACGGCGCTGGCTTGCCGCCGCAGCGCAGGCGCAGCGGGCGGGAACGCCTGTGCCGGGCTTTGAGGCCAGCAGCAGCCCGCGGACCGATGTGCCGCGCATCGCCATCGCCATGGACGCCTCCAGCAGCATCGACGACGCCCGGCTCGCGATGTTCTGGGCCGAGGTGACGGGACTCGCGCGGCGGACGCGGGCACAGCTGCATCTGATGGTCTTTGACGACCAGATACGCCACCGCGCCCGGATCGACCCGACCAGTGGCCGCGTCCCGCTGCCCGATCTGCCTCGTGGTGGTGGCACTGCGTTTCTGCCTGTCATCGCCGAAGCGCAGCAGCTGGGGGCGACGGCACTGGTAATCCTCACGGATCTGGAAGGCGAGGCTGGCCCCGCGCCGCGCGGCCTGTCCGTCATCTGGGCCCTGCCGGAGACAGGCGGTATCACGCCACCGTTTGGGCGCCTGATCGATCTGTCAGGCTAGGGCGGCGGCCAGCCGGGCATGGGCGGAGACACCGCGCGCGTCAAAGCTGATGTCACGGATAAACGCGCCCTGCGATTGGTTTACCCGCTGCAACAGCGCTTCGGTCAGGGGCGGCTGGAACAGGGTTTGGGCAATGATTTCGCACTCGGCGTCACTCAACCGCAGCACTTCGGGCCCATTCTCGGACTGGACCGAGACATAGGTGAGCGGGGGGAGGCGCCATAATTCGGACTGCTCGACCACAAGATGCAGCGCGCCTTGCTTCATCTCGCGCGCGGCGGCGATCTTGGTCAGGGTCGCGCGGGACCGCACGCGCAACAGATCCAGCGCCCGCTCGGCCTGTGCCCCCTCGATCAATCGCGGGCGGCGGGATTTCGATACACGCAACACCCGCATTTCGACGAACCAGATCATAAAGATCATCAGGATCGGCGCCTGCGCCATGGGCAGGGCCAGGGCGTTCCAGCTCAACCCGATAAAGATGAAAGGGCTGAGCGTCAGGATATAGCGGATGGCCTGAAACTCAAAAATGAGGCGCAGGAAACCGGCAAAGCGCAGCTGGCCGCGTGGCCAGACGGCGACACGGCCAAAGAACTTGCGCGGCAGTTGACGCACCTTGAGAATGTCGGGATTGCGCAGAGTGCTATGGGTGAGGATCAGCATGACTTTTACTTTAATGCAGCGCGGCTGTGTGCAAACCCGAAAGTGACACCTGAGACGATTTGGCAAGTGCGGATATGTGGGGCAGGTGCAACACCACCCAAAACCGTGACTTTTTGCACTGCCCTTTTCAAAGCTGTGCTCTATCTGGTCCAACTGAAGAATTAGAAAAGTGTGCCCTCCCGTGAACGAGCCGACTACCGACCCGCACCACGATGATGCGATCGACGCTGTGATCACCTGGGTTGATGGAACGTCGCCAGTTCACCGCGCGGCGCGCGCACGCTTTATCACGCAGATCGGGGTGGTGCTGAACGAAAATGCAAGCAATCCGCACCGTTGGGAATCGAGCGACGAGATTTTCTATTGTCTGCGGTCGATCCAGTATAACGCGCCATGGGTACGCTATATCTGGATCCTGGTGGAGGGCGACGCGCCCGATCTGTCGGGGCTGCCCGATGCCTTGCGTGCCAAGATCCGAATTGCGTTGCATGCAGATATCTTTGACGGCTACGGCGAGGTCCTGCCCACCTTCAACTCGCTCGCGATTGAAAGCATGATGTGGCGGATCGACGGGCTGAGCGAGCGGTTCTTGTATTTCAACGATGATGTCTTTCTGACGGCCCCGCTTGCACCCCAAGATATGTTCGAGGGGGAAAAGCCGGTGCTGCGCGGTGCGTGGCGTGATTACAGCGCGCTGGCGGAGAATGAGGCTGCACGAGACGATCCGGCACTGTTCAACCATTTTATGCAGATCAATGCGGCGGCACTTTGCGGGGTCGGTGCCGGGCGTGTGTTTGCGGCGGCGCATGTGGTGCATCCGATGCGTCGCAGCATTATGGCTGCGCTGTTTGAAACCCACCGCACTGCGTTCGAGGCCAACATCAGCCACCGTTTTCGCGACCTGAGCCAGTTCATCCCGCAGGGTCTGCACAATCATTTCTGTATCGCGTCGGATTTGGCGGTCTTCAGGCACGGGCGCGATCACCTGCACATCAAGAGCGGCCAGGGCGCGGGGGATGCGCCTGCGCTGACGCGGGATCTGCTGCTGGAGAGCGCGCTGGGCGGGGTAGGGTTCCTTTGCGTCAACGACCTGCCGCAGTTGGAGCAACTGGTGCCCGACGCGCGCGCATTGATCCACCGGGCCATCCGCAATGGAGCACCCTAGCTAAACGTCTGGGGCAGTCGCTTGTTATGAAAATTGCCGGATATAATTAATTGCAGGGAGTGCGATGTTTACCGCACTCCCTGATTGTTAATTTACCATATTAGGTAGGAACAGCACGAGGTTCGGGATGGCGATCATGACGGCCACGATGACCAGATCGATGATGACGAACCAGAACACACCGCGAAAGACCTGCGAGAGCGTCGCCATGTTTCCGATGACGCCCTTGATCACAAAGACGTTCATGCCCATCGGTGGCGTGATCATCCCGATCTCCAGCAATTTCACCAGCACGACGCCGAACCACAGCAGGCTGTATCCGGTCTCCTCCACGATTGGCAAAACGATCGGCAGGGTCAGCAACATGGCCCCCACCGGCTCCAGCATCATGCCGAGCAGCAGATAGATCACGACGATGCCGACCATGATCATCAGCGGCGAGACACCAAAGCCCAGAATGGTATCGGAGAGCGCATCGCCGATGCCCGACAGTGCAAGAAAACGGGTCAGCAGGCTGGCACCCACAGCGATGATCAGCAGCGCTGCCGTGGTGGTGAGCGTCTCGGTGATGGCCATGCGCAGCGCTTTGAACGTCAGCGTGCGGTAAAGCAGCGCCACAACCATCGACAGCATCGCACCGATAGCGCCCGCCTCGGTCGGGGTGAAAGCGCCGCCGAACAGGCCCGCAAATACGCCGATCACGATCAGCAGCACGGGCCATGTCTGGCCCAGCGCTTTGATCTTTTCCGAGCGTGTGGCGATGATGGTAACAGGTGGTGCAAGCTCGGGGTTGAGTTTTACCCGGATCACGATCACCGCGATATAGGCGAACAGTGTGATGATCCCGATTACCAGACCGCCGAGGAAAAGCGAGCTGACCGATTGCCGCGAGATGATGCCGTAGAGGATCATCAGGATCGATGGTGGAATGAGTGCGCCGATAGTACCCGCCGCAGCGACGGTGCCGGTGGCCAGTTCCGCGCTGTACCGGTTTCGCACCATTTCGGGCACGGCAATTTTCCCCATGGCAGCAGAGCAAGCGACCGAGGAGCCGGTGACCGCCGCAAAGCCCGCGCAGCCAAAGACCGATGCAATGGCCAGCCCGCCGGGCAAGTTCGACAGCCAGATCTGCGCCGCGTTGAACAATCCTTGGGTCAGTCGTGTGTGGTAACAGATGAACCCCATAAACAGGAACGCTGGGATTGAGCTGAGCACCCATGAGTTGGCGAAGTTATAGGGGACGATCCCAAGCGAGCCCCAAGCGATGTTCCAGTTGAACATCTGCCACAGGCCCACAAAGGAAACCGCGATCAGCGAGATGCCAATGGGGATCCGCATCAGGATCATCACCAGCAGAACAGCAATGAAGATGCCCGCGATCTGAAGCTCGGTCATTGGGCGTCTCCGTTCGACAGATAGGGATCTTCAATCCGCAGCGCATCAAGGCCGTGCGGCCGCCCGAGCATCAGGCACAGAAACTTCCAGCCCGCGACCACAGACATGAGGCCAAACCCGATTGGCAGCGCCAGATAGGTGGGCCATGTGATGACCTTGCCGCCCGCCTCAATGGAGAATGATCCGCCCATATATTTCGCCAGTGCCTCGTCACCGGTGCGGATGGCTACGGTGGCTGTGACGATGAAGGTCAGCAGGATCGCGAGACCCGACAGGAAGTTCTGGATCTTGGTAGGGAATTTTTCGACCAGAAGCTCGACCGCGATATGGCCGTCGCGCTGCTCGACCGCGGCAAGCGGGAGGAAGGCGATGGCGACCATATAGAAGGCGGAGACGTATAGGATGGTGGAGTTCAGTGGCGTCTCGAAGACAAATCGCATGAGCACATCAAGCGTGACATGGGCCACCAATAGCAAAACCATAATACCGGCGATGGTTGACGTGCCCGAGATGAGCCAGGAGATGCCCTTTGCGATGGGTTTCATGGGAAATATCCGTTCTGGGAACAAGGGAGTACGAGGCGCCGCGCGGTATCGCACGGCGCCCCGACGGATCAGTCAGGCCAGCGCTTACTGCGCGTAGGTGGCCGGATCGACTTTTGAGATCACCTCGTCCCACAACAGCTGCTGTAGTGCTTCTTTGCTGTCGATATCAGCGACCAGACCGTTCCATTTGTCCAGCAGCGGGCCGAAATCTTCGCGAATTTCGTAAGCACGCTCGACATTGTAGGTGTCTTTGAACAGGGTGGAGACGGTTTCCAGATCAGCCTCCGAGAACGCCCTTACGGCGGCGACCAGTTCGGCATCGGGCTCGTGGAAGTTGATGCCCAGCTCGCGTGATTTCTCAATCGCGGTGCTGTCGTCGGTGTAGAAGTTCCATGTGGTGCTGGCGGTCATGTGGCTTCCGCCCCACAGCAGCGCTTCGCGACCGGCATCATCCATGGCTTTCCAGCGGTCGGCGTTGACGTTGGCCGAGGAGACGCCCGCAAACGCGCCGCCGGGAATGGCGAGCGTGATGTCGGTGACCACTTCGTAGAGGTTATAGTTCGTAAGCTCGGGCGCCGAGAGCATGGCGCAATCGATGATGCCCTGATCGAGCGCCTCATAGGCCTCGGATACCGGCAGACGCACGCCCTGCGCGCCAAACGCTTCGGCAAAGCGAACGAAACCCGCACCGCCCGCGCGCAGACGCAGACCCGCCAGATCCTCGACAGATGTAACCGACACGTCCTTGCACAGCAGGTTATACAATGGTGTCACGCCACCGCCGGTAAAGACCTGATTTTGCGCTGCATTCTCGGCCAGACACTCGGGGCAGTTGTTGAAGGTATACTCCAGCATAACGCCTGTGTAGGCCAACGGCTCTTTGCCGGTCGGCTCCTCGATCAGATTGATCAGCAGGTTCAGCTCGTGCAGGAACAAGTTTGTGGGATATTCCGCAGGATAGTAGGGCGGCAGCACGAAGCCCACATCGGCAAGACCGTCACGCACACCGGGCGATGTTTCGGGCAAGCTCAGCAATGACATAGCAAAGCCAGTCACGTCGATTGATCCGCCGGAACGGTCGGCGACCGCAGCGGCATAATCTTCCACCGCAAGGCCGATCGCCGAGGTATTCGGATAGCCGTAGGCAAAGTTCAGGCTCTCTTGTGCGGCGGCCTGTCCGGCAATGCCTGCCGCAACGATCGTCGTGGCCAGAGCGAGGGTGTTTTTATGTGTCATTCAATGTCCTCCCAAACATATATTATGGCGAACGGCACCTGCTGTGCCTGTCCATGGTGTTTTTTGTTCCCCGGCGCATATTCGCTGTCCGGGTGCGTCGATGTTTCGCCGATAAGATTTTGACGAAACAACATTCTCAGTAGTATGTTAATGTTGAGACGTGGCGACCAACTGTCAATAGCTATCATTTCGAAGGTGAAATTGACATGGCGGCATGGATCTCTTTGTATGCCGCAGGCTAGCACAATGTAATCACGCGAAGCCATAAGTGACGGCTAATATTTATGGTCGACACTGCATGCGCGGGGAAAAAATTTATGGTCGATATACTTCAGGCGCGACATTCCTCCACTCAGACGGGTAGGGCGGACAGCAGGCAGCAGATCATCGACGCTGCCGCGCAGTGTTTCATGCGCAAGGGTCTGGAGAAGGCCACCATTGACGATATCGCCGAACTTCTGGGCGCGACCAAAGGGCGGGTCTATCACCACTTCCGCTCCAAGAACGCGATTTATTTCGCCGTTCACCGGCAGGCGATGCAGTATTGTTTCGAAGCGGTGAAGCCGCTGCTGCCGCGCGTCCTGCCCTGCGATCAAAAGCTTGAGGCAATGGCGGCGGCCCATGCCCGTGTGATGATGGACACGCTGCCCTACCAGCGCTCGATACGTCTGGGGGTCGAGATTTATCTGCGCGGCTCCACCACCGAGGCCGAGCGCGCCGTGCTGACCGAACTGATCACCCAGCGCAACGATTATGAAGATCTCTACCGCGATGTGCTGCGCGCGGGTGTGGCCGAGGGGACACTTCGGGTGCCCAGCGTCGAGATTGCGGGGCGGGTGATGATGGGGGCGCTCAACGGATTGGTCGACTGGTACCGCATCCGCCCCGAGCAGACCGACACCGACCGTGACACCATCGCCCGTACGCTTGCGCGGACCGTGGTGCGGGGCATGGCAGCCTAAACGTCAGACCAGTGCCCGCAGATCGTTCTTCATGACCTTGCCATTTGCGTTGCGCGGCAGCGGCACGTCGGTAAGGGTAACGAAGTCGGGCGATTTATAATCGGCCAAATGGGTGCCAACGTAGCGCTTTACGGCCTCGGCATCGAGGGTCGGATCGGTGCTGTGGACAAACACATGCAGCTTTTCGCCCAGTACCGGATCAGGTCGCCCTATGGCCGCACATTCGATCACCGCAGGGTGGGCGGTCAGCGTATTTTCGATCTCGGCCGAGTAGATATTGTACCCGCCGCGAATGATCATGTCTTTGCGGCGGTCGTGCAGACGGATGAACCCTTCTGCATCGCATGATCCCACATCGCCGCTTTTCCAATAGCCGTCCGTGAACTCTGAGGTTGTCTTCTCGGGATTGTTCCAATAGCCGGGCACCACCATGGGCCCTTTGATCCAAAGCTCGCCGTGCTCTCCTTCGGGCACGTCTTTACCGCGCGGATCAACGATGCGGATCTCGCCGCAGGGAACGGCAATGCCGATGCTGTCAGAGCGGGAGATCCCCATCCCGCGGGGCGTGATCGTCGCGGGGGAGGTTAGCTCGGTCGCGCCATAGGCATTCATCAGGTCCATGCCGGGCAGCTTTTCGGCCAGCTGGGCAATGGTGGATTGCGGCATCGGTGCGCCGCCGTAGCCGCCGATGCGCCAGGCGGACAGATCATAATCCGCCACCTCACAGCGCAGCAAAAACAGGTTGTACATCGCAGGCACCATGAGTGTTTGCGTGACCCTCTCCTCAGCGGCGAGTTTCAGAAAATCGTCGGCGCGAAAAGTCTCCAGCATGACGGTGCAGCCCGCTGTTTGCAGCATGGTGAAAATCGTCGCCACAAGGCCGGTCACATGGCTGGCCGGCACCGAGAGCAGCGATCGCTCCCCGTTGCCCAGACCCATGCACAGCTCGAAATGCATGGCAGAGTGGACGATATTGAGATGGGTCAGCATGGCACCCTTTGGCCGCCCCGTGGTGCCGGAGGTGTAGAGGATCACGGCCGTGTCTTCTTCGTCTACCGGCACGGCAACGACTGCACCGCTTTGTTCCAGCAGCGCGAAGGCCTGTGCGTCCACGTCGATGATATGTTCGAGCGCCTTTATTCCGGCAGGCAGCCGGTCCGCCACTTCCGGCCCATGCACCAGCACCCGCGCACCGCAGTGATCAAGGATATACGCAAGCTCGGGCGTCCCTTCGCGGATATTGATCGGCACGGCGATGGCGCCCAAACGCAAGGTGGCCAGCAATACGGTCGAAAACGCAGCCCGGTTGCTCAACAGGATCGCCACGCGGTCCCCCTGAATCACCCCCAGGTCGCGCAGACCACCGGCAAGCTGCGCCACCTCGGCATCCAACGCGCGATAGGTGAGGCGGCTCTTGCCACTCACCAATGCTTCCGCCTGCGGCGCGCGGGCAAGGGCCGCTGCGAACATGCCATTCAGATCGGCAGGCCGGGTCTTGAAACACCTCAGCGTGCGGTCGTCGAAATGTACCTCGTCGTGAAGTCGGTCGGTGATTTGATCTGGCCACTGTGTCATCGCTGCACTCCTGTTGGGCGGAACCGTATTCATATCGGGCTCTGACGCAAGACCCTTGCGCAGCCGGTGCATTTTTCGACTTCCCCGCACATCGCCCAAGACGAAGGTCAGGAATTTAACTCTACATTTATGTGCAGGACTTAGACACGGGGCATGTCACACCTTTGCGAGCGATTTATGCTTAATGTTCTGCGTCTGATTTCGGCGATCACCGTCTTATCCTGCGCGTCTTTCACGGCCTGTGTGTTGTCCGCGCAGCCCGTAGCGGAACGTCCAACCCTGCGCGCGGTTTACGGCGATTTCTATCCCTACAGCTTTAAGGGAGAAGACGGCATCCCACAGGGCTACAACATTGATGTGGTTACAGAACTGGCAAATAATGCTGGGTACGATGTGGCATTTGTCGAAGCGGAAAACCCGCGACAGTTTCTTCAGATGCTCGAGAGGGGCGAGGTTGATCTTACGCCCTTGCTCGCCCTGACCCCCGAACGGCTTGCTGCGGGGCTCACCACTCGGGAACTGGGGCAATACGTGCTGTCGGTCTATGTCCGGGCGGACCACCGGATCGAATCCATCGAAGCGCTGCCCGGTGCGCGGATCGGTGTTGTTGTGGGATCGATCAGTCAGACTGCGGCAGAGCTTTTGCGCGACGTCGAGATCATCGAATATCGCACCTCCGATGCCCTGTTGTTGCCATTGCTCAACGGCGAGATTGACGCGGTCGTCGCAGTGGCCGAGACGTTCGAGGCACGGCTCAGATCCAATTACCTCAGGGACAATGTACGCGCGCTCGCCCGCCCACTCACGGCCATTCCTTACGGCCTGATCGTTCACCGCGACAGAGCCGAAGTATTTGCAGCGTTCAACGATGTTCTCGCGCAACCCGAAACGCTTTCGGCATTCGCAGCGATGCGGTCCGTTTGGTTTGGACGCGACCGTAGTATCTTCGAGCATCCGTGGTTCGGCAGCGTGGCGCTGATCGTGAGCGGAATCGCTTTGACCACTGTCGCGCTGGGCATTTATGCCGTGCGCTTGCGCCGCCGGTCCGCCCGACTGGTGCTGGAAAACGGGGTGAACCAGCTTTTGATTGATGCGTTCGATAAAATGCGTGCAGCGATTGTGATTTTCGACAGCGAGATGAAGGCGCGGCATTGGAACAGCGGCTTCGAGGCCAGATTTGTCGATATCCTCCCCGAACTTGTAAATGGTGCGACGCTCAATGATATCTGTCGTCACTTTTACGACGTGGACCCGGCGCAGGATGGCGCGCCTCAGGATGCTACGGGCAGAAGTGCTACCCCGACGATCCCGCTGATGCGGGATGGGAAAACGGATCAGCGCATCGTGCGAACAGCCCACGGGAACAGTTTTGATCTCAGCATGTTCCCCCTTGGCACGAGCTACTTTGCCGCGATCTGGGTCGATGTCACGGAAATGCAAAGACAGCAGCAACATATCGCGTGCCAGGGAGTCGAGCTGGCGCGCTCAAATCAGCAATTGTTGGCTTTTTCGGCAATGGCCGCGCACGACCTCAAGGCACCGCTTATGCAGCAGCGCGCGCTGGTCGAGTTTATCGCCGAAGACATTGCCGATGCGCAGATGAGCCTTCCTGCCGAGGTCGTGGCCCATTTTGCAATGCTGAGCGATCTTTCTGGACGTATGAGTTTGCTGGTCTCGGATCTTCTTGATTTCGCAAGAACGGATACGGATGGAAATTCCGCGCAACAATTCTCGCCGAATGGCCGCCTCGAGAATATCCTTAAACTGGCGGCACCCGAGCCGGGGATCACATTCGAAATTATGCCCGATATGCCGTCTGTAAGTGTGGACCCTATCTGTTTTGACCTTGTGATGCGAAATCTGGTGAGCAATGCGGTCAAGCACCATGATCGCAAGAACGGCAAGATTACGGTGCGGGCATATAAACAAGATCATCACGTCGTGATCGAGATCGAAGACGATGGGCCAGGCATACCGGCAAAGTACGAGGCGCGTGTCTTCGAGCCGTTCGCGCGCTTGACGAAGGTCGAAGGTACCGGGTTGGGGCTGGCCTTTGTCCGAAAAACAGTTGCAGTGTGGGGCGGGGCTGTCAGCCTGCGGTCCGCACCGGAGCGGGGTTGTGTATTTTCGGTCACTATACCTGCCGCGAAAGATAATGTTGTGACGTTGACCAGTGACAGGGCATACGGGCTGCGCCAGCCGCATCGCGGCGCGCTGTAGAGCTTTCAAAACTTGCGCGCCAGACCAGTATTTCGTCCGGCGGCAGCTCGTTAGGGGGATAATGGTCAAACGCTCACCCTACAATCGAAGTGAAACATCTGCGCGAGATTTATCGTAAAAACGAAACTTTCATCCGCGCTGAAGCGTCGAAGGAAACCGCTTTGGGTGCTCTGATACTTTTCGATGCCTGTGCGATCTTCCGTATCGTGGCGCTACGCGCGCGGGGCTCTGGCTCACGCAATGGATATCCGTATTCAAGATGCAACGCATGCATCAAAAGCTTGCAATACGGGGGGCTCTGACATCCGCTTTTCACGCAGTGATCCTGGGCCTCTGCGCCTTACCGGGGTAGGTGCAGCGGACGAAGGTGCCAACGCAATCGCGCCGATCGAAAAGTAGATCTGTATGGCAAAACTTGACCATCTATTGAAGATGTCTGGAATTAAGGCGGCAGGATGGGCTTACTTATTCGGGCCTATGTGCAAAATTGTCCGCATGTGATTTGGTGGATACCGCACACCCGATCGGCGCCGACCTATCCCGAGATCACCGCATCGGAAAGGTCAGCGAATCTTTCCCGAGGTTCTTACTTTAACACCGTCTTTTGGCCTGTGAGCGTTACTCTTGAGACATCTGTGATAGTTGATTTATCAGGGGCCTTGGTTTTGTAAATTACCGAAAAATCAACTACTAAGGGTTGAATATCACACCGGACTGGCAACCCATCCCCACGTGAGCATTGTCGTACCAGTTTCCGACAAGGACCGTGTAGAAGGCCAGAAAAGTTGACCTTTACGTTCTGCCTCACATTTGACGCGTAATGCAATAACTTGCCTTACCGTGCTTGTAACTTCCGGCGCCGGGGGCACTTTTTTCCGAAGAGTGGCGGCAGATTACGGCTCATGTATCGTCCACTCGCGTTGATTGAGGGCATATGACCAAAGCGCGCTGCGAGAGACAAATCCGACCGGTCTTCGGGGCCCGGACGGCGCCGGCTTCAGCATGAAACGCAATTGGGCATGTGTCACTGGCCCTCGATATCCGCCGCCTGAGAAAACCGCGCGGTTTGAATTGGCTTGGTGATGTGTCGCGCCGCGCCGTCCGCAGAACACTCAGTCCGGGCTACAAAGCTTGACCCAAGATCTGTATGCCACTCGAACGTCGCTTTAGTACCAGGGTATCAAAAACAGCGTTATGGCTGGAAAGAGCACCAGCAGCACGACGCGAAAAAGATCGGAAGCGACGAAGAAAAGCACGGCTTTGTAGGTCTCGATCATGGGCGTGCTGCGGTCCATCGCGTTGATGATGAACAGGTTCATCCCCACGGGAGGCGTGATGAGCCCGACTTCGACCACAATCAGCACCAGAATACCGAACCAGATCGCCGTTTGCTCGATGTTGATCCTGTTGAGCGCGCTCTCATTCGCGCCGCGTATGTTCAGGTCGCGCAGCAGATCGCGGCTCAGTTCCCCACCGCCCGCGACAACGTCGCGTGCCTGTTGGACCAGATCGGGTGTTGTTTCATTCACAATCGCTATGATCTGGTTTTGGGTCAGGCCACCTGCCTCCGCAACAGATCCGAGGCCAAGTGTCGCCATGTGAGTATTTGTATCGGCCAGCAGCCGCGCAAACCGCTCCGGCGACAGGTCGGGAATACTGCCGCTGCGCAAGCCGTCCCAGACGGCCATGCCTTCTTTCATCGCCGTGTCGAGCTTGGCCGCGTGCAGGTCGATCATGGTGACGAAACCGAAATCCAGCTCGATCATGATCGGCCAGAAGATCGGAATTGTCAGCAGGATCATCGAGAGGCTGTCCATAACACAGCCTAGCAGAAGATAGAGGATAAGGATGAAGATGAGCACCATCCAGGGACTGACCCCTTGCTCGACGACCCATGCGGCGATTTCCTGTGGCACCTGTGTCAGCGCCAGAAACCCGTTGTAGAATGCGGCACCCAGCACGATGAAAAAGATCATCGCGGTGGAGCGCGCAGTGACATAAAAACTCTCGCCCAGTGTCGAGCGGGTCAGCCCCCCGGCCCACCACGCGATCAGCCCGGTGCCCAGCGCGCCGACAGCGGCACCTTCGGTCGGGGTGAACCAACCCAGATAGATGCCGCCCACAACAGTTGCGAACACCAGCAGAACCGGCCAAACGTCGAAAAATGCGCGAAACCGTTCGGCATAGGGCATGCGCGCACGCGTGCCCGCGCTGCCCGGATAGAGGCGCACATAAATCGAGATCACAATGACATAGCCGAGAGCAGCGATGATGCCGGGCACAAACGCTGCGAGGAACAGTTTTGCAATGTTCTGCTCGGTCAGGATCGCATAGATCACCAAAACGACGGAAGGCGGGATCAGGATGCCCAGCGTGCCGCCTGCCGCCAGCGTGGCCGAGGAGAAGCCGCCGGAATAGCCGTAGCGCTTCAGTTCAGGCAGTGCCACGCGGCTCATGGTGGCGGCCGTGGCCAGCGATGATCCGCAGATCGCGCCGAAGCCCGCGCAGGCCCCGATGGCGGCCATGGCGACTCCGCCCTTGCGGTGGCCCAGCCAGCTTTCGGCGGCTTTGAACAAAGCCTGGCTCATCCCGCCCAGCGTCGCAAAATGGCCCATCAGCAGAAACATCGGAATGATCGACAGCGAATAGCTGGAAAACGTCGTGTAGGTCTCGGACTTCAGGCGGGCGACGGCGATAAAGGCGCTGCCATTCACCAGCCAAAGACCGGCAAATCCGACTGTAAACATCGCAAGCCCGATGGGCACGCGCGCAAAAATAAGCGCCAGCAAAAACGGAAACGACAGCGCGCCGATCATGACATCGCTCAATGGTCCGCTCCGTCCATGTGGGGCAGGTAAGTCTCGCCGGTGGCAACCGTCGCAATGCGTAAAATGGCGATGTATACGCTGACGAAGGCGGCGGTGGCCGCACCCAGCATGCACAGTGCGTAGCCCCACCAGACCGGAAATTGCAGCAACAGCGAAGTCTGACCGGAGTTCAGCTTGCTCAGCATGCCCGAGTAGAGCTGGACCGCAATCAGGACCAGCACTGCGGCGAATAACACGTCGATCAGCATTTGCAGAATCCGGTCCGCGCGCGGCGATAGTTTGGAGGTGAAAATATCGACAGACGCATGTCCGCCTGTGATCTGGCACAGCGGCAGAAAGGCGAAGATGGAAAAGGCGACGCCCGCCTCGACCAGCTCGAAATCGCCGTTCACCGGCCCCACGCCCGCATCCAGCAACCAACGCGCCAGATCGGGCATCATGGCCACGACCAGATCAGCGTGCAATATTCCGTTCAGGCTGCGTCCGATGATCGAGACACAGGTCATGATGATCAACAGACTGAGCATGACACCGCCCAGATAGGCCATCGCGCGCGACAGTTTGTAGATTGTGGAATACATATTGCCTCTGACGGTAGCGTTTAGGGTGCAGGTGAGGAGAAGGCCGCCCCGATCCCGGAGCGGCCCCTTTCAGGTCGTTATAATTCGGCTCAGAAGCTGGATGTAGCACCTTTGCAGTCACCGTTCATCAGCGCACGGGCCTCGTCGATCAGGCCCTGACCGTCTTTTCCCTTGCCGTCCATTTCAGCGACCCAGTCGGCGATGATCGGCTCTACCACCGGCAACCACTCCGCCTCGGCGGTGGCGGCGTCCACGGTCACGATGTTGTTGCCCAGATCAACCGCGACAGTGCGCGCTGGCCCGTCTGCGTCGGCCTGCGTGCCACCGGCAAAGACCGAAAACTCCATGCCGGAATTGGCGTCGATCACAGCTTTCAGATCGTCGGGCAAATTGTTGTAGGAGTTGTTGTTCATCGCCAGAACGAAGCCGAGGGTATAAAGGCCGGGGCCCTCGAACTCGGTGTGGTTCTCGACCAGTTCGGGCACTTTGATCGCCGGGGTCACTTCCCACGGGATAGTGGTGCCGTCGATTACACCTTTGGACAGACCCTCGGCGATGGCGGGCACAGGCATGCCGACGGGCGTCGCGCCTGTCAGCTCCAGCAGTTGGTTGACCATACGCGAGCCGCCGCGGATTTTCATGCCTTCCAGATCGGCGGGCACTTCGACCGGATCGGAGGTGTGGAACATGCCGGGGCCATGGACCCAGGTGCCAAGGATATGCACGTCCTTGAATTCTTCCTGCATGTCTTTTTCATACATCGTCCAATAGGCACAGGAGGCTTCGCGCGCGTCCGTCACCATAAACGGCAGTTCAAACACTTCGGTAGAGGGGAAGCGGCCGGGCGTGTAGCCGACAACGGTCCAGACGATATCGGCCACGCCGTCCACAGCCTGATCCATCAGTTCGGGCGGGGTGCCGCCCAGCGCCATGGAGGCGAAACGCTCGATTTTGATGCGCCCGTCGGAGGCGGCCTCGACCTTATCCGCCCAGACATCCAGAACCAGTGTGGGAACGTTAGCCTGTGCCGGCAGGAACTGGTGCAGGTTAAGTGTGACGTCCTGTGCGAAAGCGCCGGATGCGCCAAACGCGAGTGCGGTCGCGCCCAAGAGCGCTGATTTCATGTTTTTCATTGATGGTCTCCCTATTGTTTTCTTGAGGCGGCTCTCACGCGACTCCCCCCGTGATACGCAGCCAGAGTTGATGCTCTTAGTCAACCTGACCCCGCGTCCACCCTGCGCGATACGTTACACGACGGCACGCTTTTGTCCAAATGAAGTTACGCAACTGGCGGTGTTTTTTGGGCCTTTATCCGCGCGTCATCATGGTCGGACCACCAAGTCGACGACGTCCTTCAACCTGAGGTGGCTTTCGGGTGATGTGGCTTTACGGCTATTTAAGTACAAGTTCGTCTGATGGCGTCAGGTACCGTTGTGTCCGATCGCGCGGTTGAACCCTTAATATCGCTTTTCTCAGGCTTTTGCGGCGCTTGTGATCTTACCAAGCGCGCAAAGCCGCGCTATAGATTGACCCACGCGCTTCGACTTGTTCTTTTGGGAGGAATAATGAGCCAAGGTAATCGCCCGTGGACTGCCTTTTACGGCCCCGCGGTTCGCACAGATATCGAGACCGCAGCCTACCGGACCATCGGTGATATGGTTAGCTCCGTGGCACATCTTTATGGCAGTAAGCCCGCATTTACCGCCTGTCTGCCGAACGGTATGAACGGCTCTCTGAGCTTTGCGCAGGTAGACGAGATGTCGGATGCGCTCGCGGTTTATCTGCGTGAAACGGCGGGCCTGAGCAAGGGGGACCGGGTCGCACTTCAGGTGCCGAACGGGTTGTCGTTCCCCGTCGCTGCCTTTGCGGTGTTCAAGGCAGGCTGCGTGCTGGTCAACGTAAACCCGCTTTATACCGCCGAGGAGATGGCAAAGCAGTTTGCCGATGCACAGCCACAGGCGCTGATCGTTGTCGATATTTTTGCCGACAAACTGGCGCAGGCGCTGCGCGGGCATCCCGTCCCCAATATCATCGTCACCCAAGTGGCCGAGTTTTTTCCCGCGATGCCGCGCGGGATCGTACGGTTGGTGCAAAAACACTGGGACCGCACGCTGGCGCCTGTCACCCTGCCACACATCCGCCTGCCTCAGGCCATCGCGGCGGGCCGCGATATTCAGAGCGGCAAGGGCATCGCCGTCGAGAGCTACCGCGCGCAGATTGAACCCGATGATATCGCCTGTTTGCAATACACCGGCGGCACCACCGGAGTGTCGAAGGGCGCGATGCTGACCCACGAAAATCTGCTGATGAACATGGAGCAGAGCATGGAGATGATCAGCGGCGTCGAGAAAGGCCGCGAGGTCGCGCTCACCGCGCTGCCGCTTTATCATATCTTTGCCTTCACGGTTAACCTGCTGGGCTTCTATTATCTCGGCGCGCGCAATGTCCTGATCCCCAATCCGCGCCCGCTCACCAATCTCAAACGCGCTTTCGAGAATTATCCGATCACGTGGATGAGCGGTGTCAATACGCTGTTCAACGGGCTGAGCAACGAGATCTGGTTTCTCGACAGCCCCCCCAAACACCTCAAATTCGCCTCCGCCGGTGGCATGGCACTGCAAAGCTCTGTCGCGGCGCGCTGGGAGGAAGTGACGGGCAAGCCGGTGCTGGAGGGCTATGGCCTGACGGAATCCTCCCCCGTGCTCACCTTCAATCCGCTGGGCAAGACGCGCCCCGGCTCCATCGGTATTCCGGTGCCGTCGACCGATCTGCGCTGTCTGGACGATGCGGGCAACGAGGTTCGCCAGGGCGAGGCGGGCGAGCTTGCAGCACGGGGACCACAGGTGATGAAAGGGTACTGGCAAAAACCCGAGGAGACGGCCGGCACCATGCGCGATGGCTGGCTGTTGACCGGTGACATCGGGATTATGGACGCCGACGGGTACTTCAGCATCGTTGACCGCAAGAAAGACATGGTGCTGGTGTCGGGCTTCAACGTCTATCCCAACGAGATCGAGGATTGTCTGGTGCGTCATCCCGGTATCGTGGAGGCCGCGGTGATCGGTGTGCCGGACGGCGCATCCGGCGAGGCGATCAAGGCGTTCGTCGTGCGCAGTGACCGGACCCTGACCGAAGCCGTGATCCGCGCTTACTGCAAAGAGCATCTGACGGGCTACAAAGTGCCAAAGTCAGTGGAGTTCCGCGAGGATCTGCCCAAATCCAACGTCGGAAAGATCCTGCGCAAAGATTTGCGCAAGCCAGTGCCAGCGCTGCGCGACGCGTCCTGAACCCAGACATAAGAAAAGAGATACAAAATGGTCGGACCATTCGAACAGGCCCTTCTCGCGCTGATGATATTTGTGATCATGCTGGGGATGGGCGCGTCGCTCACGCCGCGTGATTTCGTGCTGGCGCTCAAGCGGCCCTACGGTCTGATGATCGGCGTGGTGTCGCAATACGGCTTTATGCCATTCATCGGTTTTCTGCTGGCGCTGCTGCTGCCCGTATCGGACCCGATAAAGATCGGTATTCTGATCATGTCGTGTATGCCGGGGGGCACGACGTCGAACATCTTTACCTATTTTTCCAAAGGTAATCTGGCGCTTTCGGTGCTGATGACCGTGACCTCGACGGTGTTCGGCGTGTTGCTCATTCCCATCGTGCTGGTGGTCTATGCGGGCGCGCTGGATGTGGATATTCCGCGCGAGAACATCATCATCACGCTTGTGTTGCTGCTGGTGCCGGTGGCGATCGGGATGGTCCTGCGCAAATTCAACGCCAACGTCGGGGCGGTGACCGAATTTCTGGGCTCGATGCTGGCGGTGTTCTTTATCCTGTTCCTCATCGTCTCGTGGATCCCGCGTAATTTCACGTTTCTGCTGGAAACCGGGTGGGCCACTTACGTTGCGGCGATTGCGATTGGTCTTATCGGGATCACGGTCGGCTATCTTTTCGCCAAGGCGCTGCGCCTGCATCCGCGCAATGCGCGCACCGTGGGCCTTGAGACGGGCATCCAGAACGGGCCGCTGGCAATCGCGATCATCGCGTTTACGTTCTCAGGTGCCGAGCAGCAGGCGATCAATGCAGTACCTGTTCTCTACTCGCTGTTCATCGTGATCGTATCGACCATGGTGACCCTGTATTTTCGCCGCGCCAATACGGCGGCAGAACAGAAGATGCCCGACGGTCTGCTGTAGGGGTAAAACACGGCGCCACAATAACACCGCGCGGGCGTCGCCGGGCTGCCGAATTCGGAAACTACTTCTTCGGGACGCCAGACGTGATATGTCTGAACCGAAAGCAAGAGGATGATGCGCGATGTTCTGGTTTACCCTCGCCACCATGATGCCTGCGGCCTTGCTGGCGGCTGCCTGTCTTTTCGGCGGCGTCTGGAGCGGTCTGGCCGTCGCCTCGATCACGGTAATGATGTTTTTCATGGACAGGGTGGTTGCCCGCCTGATGCCGGAAACTGCAACCTCCTCCGGCCTCGGCCTGTCCGTCGCGCTGGGCGGGGCGCATTTTGCGCTGTGGATGCTGGGGATTTGGGCCATTGGCAGCAACCCACAATTGCAGCCGCTGGACCGGATGTTGCTGGTGATTGGTCTGGGGTTATTTTTCGGCCAGATCAGCAATTCCAACGCCCATGAGCTGATCCACAATGCCGCACGCGGGCCGCGGCGCCTTGGCATTGCGATCTACGGATCGCTGCTGTTTGCCCATCACACGTCGTCGCACATGCGCGTGCATCACATCTGGGCCGCGACGCGCCGGGATCCGGGCACCGCGCGGCTGGGAGAGGGGTTCTGGCGGTATGTGTTGCGCGCATGGATCGGCGGATTTGTGGAGGGTAAGCGCGCTGAGGATCGGGCAAGAGCGGCGCGGGCGGTCCCGGTCTGGACGCATCCCTATCTGGGTTATGTGGCGCTGGCGGCGGGGTTTGTCACACTGGCCTTCGCGATTTCGGGTCCGAGCGGCGTGATTGCGCTGCTGGTGATTGCGGCCTACGCGCAGGTTCAGCTTTTTCTGTCCGATTACGTGCAGCATTATGGGCTGGAACGCCGGATCCTCGACAGTGGCAAGCCCGAGACCGTCGGCCCGCAGCACAGCTGGAATGCGCCGCATTGGTATTCCTCTGCGATGATGCTCAACGCGCCGCGCCATTCCGACCATCACACCAATCCCGCCCGTCCGTTTCCCGCGTTGACGCTCAAGCGGGGGCAGATGCCGATCCTGCCGCACTCCTTGCCGGTCATGGCCGTGCTGGCCCTGATCCCGCCGGTCTGGCGCAGATTGATGGACAAACGCGCGCTGCGCTGGCGGGCTGAAAAAGCGACTGGTGTATAGCCCTCTGAGGTGCTCATGCTACCTCGCGGTCCGATTGGCCCCGCGCTGGCGAAGCGCTTGCATGAGCATTTCGGCGAAACCGCAGTTCTAACCATTCGTACATCAGATAGCTGTCGAAGTGTGAAATTTTTGGGTGCTTTTTGGAACGCGCGCCTTAAATCAGATTGATGCCGCTGTGATCGGTGGCTTTGCTAAAAATTTTACCCAAGAGGAGCCGTAGACGATGAAAATCCATGACTTCCAAAATGTGCTGCCCATCGCGTCGAATTCGGCCTGTCGCGAGGAGACAAGACAGTGAGCGCGCCTCTTTTGATCATCGGTGCGACCTCAGGCATCGGCGCTTGCGCTGTCAAAGAAGCTGTCGGGCGTGGTCTGTCTGTGCGCGCCTTTGCCCGAAGCGCGGACAAGCTTGAGGCGACGGACCTGATTGAGCCGTTTGCCGGTGACGCGCGATCCGGCGATGATGTATCGGCGGCTCTCAAGGGCGCGCGGGCGGTGATCTGTGCATTGGGCATCAAGGAACGGCTTGCCATGCTTTGGGAAAAAGAGACGCTGTTTTCCGACAGTACCCGTGTGCTGCTGGAATCGATGAAAACAAGTGATACCAAGCGTTTGGTCGTCGTCACCGGTTTCGGTGCCGGCCGGTCGCGTAGTGCAATGAGTTCGATTGAACGGCTCGGACACGGTGCCATCCTTGGCAGGCCCTATGCCGACAAGGACCGCCAGGAGGAAATGATCACCCAAAGCGATACCGACTGGACCATTGCACGGCCCGTCATCCTCACGAACGGCGGGAAATCACGCGGGTTCAAGGTCCTGCGCGACCCCTCGAAATGGCGCAACGGTCTGGTCTCGCGGCGCGATGTCGCTGGCTATCTGGTTGACGCGGTGGAGGACGGTCTCGACATTCGCGGGGACGTTGTTTTGGCCCGCTGACACAGCGCAAGTGCCACCGCGGCATCCTGTAAGACTTTGCGACCAATAAGAAGGCCACACACCATGCCATCGTTGATCGAAGAAAATGTTCAGGACTTTCCCCGCCCGCCCGTGGTGGAGCCTGTGGAGCAACTTATTCGCGTCATGTTCGGCGGGGAAATCATTGCCGAAAGCACGCGAGCGTTGCGGGTGTTGGAAACGCATCACGCGCCGACCTATTACATACCGCCCGAGGATCTTCTGGTCGATCTAGAACCGATCACGGGCACCACATTTTGCGAATGGAAAGGGCGCGCGGCGTATTTCGACGTGGCGGCGGCCGGCAAAACCGCGCGTCGCGCGGCTTGGGCCTATTCCTCTCCGACAGCGTCGTTTCAATCATTGGCGGGTTTCGTATCCTTCTATGCTGGTGCGATGGAGGCCTGTTTTGTCGGTGATGAACGCGTCATCCCACAACCCGGTGATTTTTACGGGGGTTGGGTGACACGAAACCTTCAGGGCACGATTAAAGGCGCGCGGGGAACCGAAGGGTGGTAGCGCAGGGGCCAAAGGTCGCCGTGATCGGGGCCGGGATGTCTGGCCTGACTTGCGCGCGGGCGTTGGCACAGCGCGGTGTCGATGTGACAGTTTTCGACAAAGGGCGCGGATTGGGGTGGCGGATGGCCACCCGCCGCGCGGACTGTGATTTTCAATTTGACCACGGCGTTCAATACATCACTGCGCGCACCGAAGGTTTTGCCACATTGATGAAGCGTGCCGAAGTGAATGGTGCCGTGGCGCGCTGGCCGAACGATAGCGAAAGCCTGTCCTTTGTCGGCGTGCCCGGGATGACGGGCCTCGCCCGATATCTGGGTGCCGGTCTGGACATCCGCAAGGAAACGCGGGTGGACCGGATCGTGAAAGCGAACGGTCGGTGGCGGGTGGTGTGGCAAGGCGGTGAGGGTGTGTTCGACCGGGTGGTGGTGACAACACCTGCGCCGCAAATCGCGCCACTTTTGCCGGAGGACGATATCTTTACCGACGCTCTGGACAGTGTTGTGATGGATCCGTGCCTGACCTTGATGGTCGGTCTGTCGCACGGCACCCAGCTGTCGTTCGGGTCTCGCCTGTCGCCGGACGAAGACATCGCATGGATCACCCGTGACAGCGTAAAACCGGGCCGCCCTGCTGCGACCTGTATCGTGGCGCAGGCCGGGCGCGGGTGGAGCTTGCAGCATCTGGAGTTGGGCGCCGATGCGATAGCGGACCGGATGCTCCCCTTGGTGTCACAAGCCATCGGTGCGGATCTGGCGGTCGATGCGACCTATGTCTCGGCGCACCGCTGGCGGTATGCATTCACGTCCGCAGCACTCGGAGAGCCGTTTATCGCAGACGACACCCGAACGCTATTTGCCGGCGGCGACTGGTGTCTTGGCAAAAAGATCGAAGATGCATGGTCGAGCGGACAAGCGATCGCAGATGCGCTGCTAGAGGACATCTGATGCGGGTCACATCGCGGCAAGTGGATTGAGCATGCCTGCTGGGGCAACCAATGGGGAGGCGCTCTTAGAAATACAAAACAAGCGCGACGTTGTCAGCTAAGGCGCTCTCACGCAGTTCACGAAGAAGCCGATGGCGCGGTCAGCCTTCGTGCATGCTGCCGTTTATTTAATGGCGAAGTCTGCGTCAGGCAAGGCATTGGAAAGACTGAGAAGCCGTACCGTATTAGGACAGAACTCTTTGCTACAAATAACCCTTTGCTGCCCTGCGCGAGAGCGCTTCGACCGCCAGCCAGAGAGACAGCGAAAGTCCCGCCAAAACGATCAGCGCGGCAAACATCAACGCGGTTTGGCCCCGCCCATTCGACATCAGGATCAGGTGCCCAAGCCCTTGAGATGATCCCACCCACTCCCCGATTAGCACGGCCAGCGGCGCATATACGACGGCAAGCCGCAGACCCGACAACAGCCCCGGAACCGCGTATGGCAGCCGCAGCAGCAGTGTCTCGCGCCACCGGTTCGCGCCTGACAGCTGTGACAGATCGGCCAGACCGGGCGGCAGGGCCATCAGCCGGTCAAACATCGCCGAGGCGACGGGAAAATAAGTCACAAGAGCGATGGTCACAATTTTCGAGGGCATCCCGTATCCCAGCCAAAGGGTGATTACAGGGGCCAGTGCAAAGACCGGCACCGCCTGCGCCGCGACCAGCATCGGGCGCAGTAGCCACCGGGCCCGCCGCGACAATGCGAGCAAAAGCGCCGTCTCGACCCCCAGAATGACACCGATTCCCAGCCCAAGCGCGAGGTTGCCCGCCGACCAAAGGGCATTGTCGCAGATGAGCGCGGCATTTTCCCACAGGGCCTGTGCCACCAGTAAAGGTCCAGGCAGGATGAACCGGGGCACCCCGGTCAGCGCCACGACTGCCTGCCAGACCAGCACGGCGGTTGCGAACGCAATAAAGCCCCGTGAGATCCGCCCCGTCATGCCGCGCATCCGGCGGCACAGGTCCGCATTTGGTCCAGCAAAGCCGCCTGTGCGGCGAGTGTTTCAGGGTCAGCGGCGGCGCGGGGTATGGCAGATCGCGGCAGAGTACATTGCGTGATGCCTAAGGGCGAGATCATCCACGCGGCATCGGCCAGACGGATCGCTTCGGCGGGATCATGGGTGATCAGAACGACCGTGCGACCCGCCAACAGCCCGACGGCAAGCTCCTGCACGCTTTGCCGTGTCAGAGCGTCCAGCGCCGAAAAAGGCTCGTCCAGCAAAACGATATCACGGTCCTCATAGAGCGTGCGCGCGAGGGCGACGCGCTGGCGCTGACCCGCTGACATTTGCGCGGGTTTGCGTCCCTCCAACCCCGCAAGTCCGACCTGTACCAACAGCTCAGCTGCGCGGGCGGGCTTTGGCCGCACGCCCCGCAGGCGCGCGCAGATCGTGACATTGTCGAGCGCGCTGGCCCATGGCAGCAACTGGTCATCCTGCGCCATCATCGCGACACGTGAGGTGAGGGGCAGGGAGGCATCCGAAGTGATCCGCCCCGTCAGATGTGCGGCACAGGGAAGACCCGCGAGCAGCCGCAACAGTGATGTTTTGCCCACCCCCGAAGGGCCCAGCAACACGCTCCAGCGCCCGGCGGGCAGGGTCAGATCAAAGCCTGCGATAAGCTGTGTGCGGCCCGCAAACAACGTCCCGCTGATCCGGAGCGCGGGCGAGGTCATGGTCGGCCCGGATGCTGCGCCATATCCCAAAAACCGATCTCAAGCTGGGTCGCCGTGGTAAACCGCGATTGAAGGGTTTGGGCACGCGGTAGGCTGGTCCAGTCCGGCCCCAGACGCCGCACCAAAGCAGCGTCCAGCACCGCGCCGACATCTTGGCATAGCGCCTGATATTCCGCGCCAGCGTAGGTCGCGCACCACGGCGCATAAGGGCCGCTGTTGCCCAACAGGCGCAGACCGATTTCGCCGTATCCCAGTACACAAGGCGCGAGCGCGGCAAGAAGATCGAGGAAATCGCCCGAATACCCCGCCTCCAGCACATAGCGGGTGTAGGCCAGATTTCCGGCAGCCTCCGGTGTGGCCTCAAGGGCGGCCTGGTCAATGCCGTGCGCTGCACAGGTTCTCACATGCAGGGGCATCTCGACATGCACCAGCGCGTGCACTGTGGCGCTGGCTGCGGCCATTTCGGCGTAGGTCTCCGCCTTTGCCGCCGCCAGCGCCCATGCCCGGGCGAAATGGATCAGAAATACGTAATCCTGCCGCAGATAATGCAGGTAGCTTGCCTGCGGCAGGGTGCCGTCACCCAGCCCTTTAACAAAGGCATGGTGCGTGTAATCGGTCCAATCCCGCCCGGCGCCCGCGCGCCAGCGCGCGAAGGCGCGCCCATAGTCTGGCGCGCTCACTCCGCCACCTGTGCCGTCACATCCACCACCAGATCACCGGCGGGAATCACGGCATCAATTGCGCCCTGATCCAGTAAGAACGCCTCAAAGCGGGTGTAGCGGCCATGGTCCACGGCGGCTGGGCGGCTGGCAAAGCGCGCCCATGTGTCGCGCCAGGCACGGGAGTTCAACTCGTTGCGCAGCTCTGCGCTTGTGGCGAAAAACGCCTCGCCCATGGCAGCGGGGTCGTTCAGAATGTCGGCCGTGGCCCGCTCGGTCGCGTGCAGGAACCGTGCAATCTTGTCACGGTCCATGCCCTCGGCGCGGGCGACATAGATCAGCTCGTCGTAGGACGGCACGCCTTCGGCCTCGGGATAAAAACAGCGCCCCGCGATCCCTTCGATGTCCATCTGGTTCAGCTCGAAATTGCGGAACGCGCCGATGACGCCGTCGACCTGACCGGACATGAGCGCGGGCGAGATCGACCAGCCGACGTTGATCTGTTCGACCTCCGCAGGGTTCACGCCATTATGGGTCAGCATGGCGTCCAGCAGCATCTCTTGCAGCCCCGCAACGGCAAAGCCGACCTTGCGCCCCTTGAGGTCAGCCACCGATTGCACCGGGCCGTCCGCGCGCACCACCAGACAGGTCATCGGCGTCTCGATCAATGTGCCCACGCGCACCAGCCCCAGCCCGTCGCGCGCGTTCAGGTGAAGCTCGGGCTGGTAGCTCACCGCCAAATCCACGCGCCCCGCCGCGACCATGCGCGGCGGATCATTAGGATCGGCGGGGGTGATCACTTCGACTTCGAGATTGGCAGCCGCGAAATAGCCGCGCTCCTGCGCCATAATGATCGGTCCGTGATTGGGATTGACGAACCAGTCGAGCATGATCGTCAGCTTATCCTGCGCCAGCGCAGGCGTGGTGGTGAGCGACAGGGCGAGGGTGAATATGAGGTGTTTCATGGGGGGCTCCGTGAGATTAAAAATCAGGCAGGGCGAGCAGGGAAATTTGACCCGTCCACCGTTTGCGCAGCGCCATGCCCGCATGATGGGCGCGCAGACCCGTGCGACAGGCCAGCACGATACGGGCGTCGGTGCCGGGCAGGTCCAGATCAGCCAGCGCCGCAGCGTCCATATGCAAGGCAGAGGCGGTGAAGGGCGCGGGCGCCTCACCGCGCAGGTCGATCACCAGATCATCGGGGGTGATCTGGGTCCGGGCAATGAAGGGTGCAGGGGTCTCAGGCTCGGGCGCGCCGTCAAAACGAAAGCCGGACATGCGCCAGTTTGCGGCGTCAAGGACCATCATCTGGCCCAGTGGCGAAGGCACAAGGCCCAGCAGAACCGTCAGCGTCATCTGCGCCTGCACAGCACCGATCATGGCGACGACCGGGCCCAGAACGCCGGCCGTCTCGCAGGTGGCGGCGCTTTGTGGCAGATCGGGAAAGACCGCACGCAAGGAGGGGGCCGAGGCGCAGAACCCGCCCACATAGCCTGACATCCCGAGGGCCGAGGCGCTGATGAGGGGCTTGCCCGCCGCTTGGGCCGCATCGGAAAGCGTGAAACTTGCCGCGAAAGTATCCGCGCAATCGAGAACCACGTCGGCGCGTGCGACCAGACCCGGCGCGTTCGCGGGGGTCAGCCAGTCCGCAACGGCATGCAGCGTGATGTCGGGGTTGAGGGCGGCCATGGCATCCTTTGCCGCCTGCACCTTCGGGCGGCCGATGTCGGCCATCCGGTACAGCGGCTGGCGGTGCAGATTTGTCAGCGCCACGGTATCGCCGTCAATCAGCGTGACGGTGCCAACCCCCGCACCGACCAGATACTGTAGCACCGGCACGCCGAGACCGCCCGCACCCGCCACCAGAACATGCGCGCACCGCAGCCTGTCCTGACCTGTCGTGCCAACCTGCGGCAGCGCAATCTGGCGGGCATAACGGTTCACGCCGTTGCTTCCAGCCATGCGGCGATGCGCGCCTCAGGATCGGCGTGGAGCGTGATATCCGTCACCGCCGCCACCGTGTCGGCTCCGGCGGAGAAGGCGCCCGCCGCGCGCTCGACCGACATGCCGCCAATGGCGCAAAGCGGAGTATCTCCGATCAGTTTTTTCCATTCCGTGAGCCGGTCCAGACCCTGCTCCGTCCATTTCATCTTCTTCAGGATGGTGGGATAGACGGGGCCGAGGGCGACATAATCGGGGGTCAGCGCCAGCGCGCGGTCCAGCTCGGCGTGGTCATGGGTGGAGATCCCCAGCTTGAGACCGGCGCGGCGGATGGCAGCCAGATCAGCGTTGTCCAGATCCTCCTGACCCAGATGCAGCCACTCGGCGCCCAGATCAATCGCCAGCTGCCAATGGTCATTAACCACCAGCGCGGCACCATGATCGCGGCACAGCGCCAGCGCCCGCGCGATTTGGGCGCGCAAGACATCATCGGGCTCGTCCTTCATCCGCAGCTGCACCAGCCGCACGCCAAGGGGCAGGGCGCGGGCGATCCAATCGGCGCTGTCGAAAACGGGATAAAAACGGGGCAGGTTCATAGCCATGCCTTTCCAATGAGCGGGGTTGAGGGCACCGCCATATCGCGCGTGCCCATAGGGCCGGAGGTCGCGGCCAGCGCGCCGGCCTGTGCGGCCATGGCAAAGGCGCGGGCCATCGCGGCGGGGTCATCGGCTTCGGCCACGGCAGTGTTGAGCAGGATCGCATCGAAGCCCATCTCCATCGCCTGAGCAGCGTGACTGGGCAGGCCAAGGCCCGCATCGATCACCATCGCCACTTCGGGAAATGCCGCGCGCAGGGTGCGCAGCCCGTGGATGTTGTTGAGCCCCATGCCCGACCCGATGGGCGCGCCCCAAGGCATCAGTACCCGGCACCCCGCATCGACCAGACGCGCGGCCAGCACCTGATCCTCGGTGGTATAGGGGAAGACCTTGAAGCCGTCAGCGCAAAGCACCTCTGCCGCCTCGACCAGACCGAAGGGATCGGGCTGCAAGGTGTCCGCATTGCCGATCACCTCCAGCTTGATCCAGTCGGTCTGGAAATATTCGCGCGCCATCTGCGCCGTGGTGACCGCCTCGCGTGCCGAATGGCAGCCGGCAGTATTGGGCAGCAGATGCACGCCCAGGCCCCGCACCATGTCCCAGAACGCTTGTCCCGCACCGCGTTCACGCCGCAGGGAAACGGTGGCGACCGATGCGCCACTGCCCATGAATGCCGCCTCCATCACCGCAGGCGAAGGGTAGCGCGCGGTGCCGAGCATCATGGGTGTTTGCAGGGTGACACCGTAGAAATCGCGCATGGCTCAGCCCCCCTGCATGGCGGTGAGGACCTCAAGGCGGTCACCATTTGCCAGCGCAGTTGTGGCGCGGGCTGCGGCAGGCACGAAACTACCGTTGAGCGCGGTCGCTACCCGCGCCTCACCCCAGCCCAGCTCCGCCAAAGCACCGGCGACATCGGTCGCGGTAATTGCGTGCGGCGCCCCGTTTACGTCAATCTGCATGGAACAAATCCCCCTTTGTACCGGTCAAAAGATACTCCGCCGCCTGTTCGGCCAGCGCAGGCGCCATCAGATATCCGTGGCGAAACAACCCGTTAAGATGTAGCACGCGGCCCTTATCCACCACGCGGGGCACATTATCGGCAAAGGCCGGGCGCAGATCGGCGCCGGTCTCGACGATCTGCGCTTCGGCAAAACGCGGATCAAGGGCATAGGCCGCCGACAAAAGCTCCAGCGTCGAGCGTGCCGTGATGGGTCCGCGTGCGGCACTCTCGATCTGGGTCGCCCCCAGCATGAACAGCCCGCCCGCACGCGGCACCACATAGAGCGGATGGCGCGGATGCAGCAGGCGGATCGGACGGGTCAGTGTAATCTCGTCGGAGTGCAGGATGATCATCTCGCCGCGCACCCCGCGCAGACCGTTCAGCCCGGCGGCCAGACCGCGGCAATCGATCACCGGTCCGGTCATATCGTCTGGGGACGCATCCGCCGCTATGACCGTGACGCCTGCGGCTGCGAGGCTGTCCACCAGATCGCTCAGCGCTTGTCGCGGATCCAGATGGGCCTCGCCTGCAAAAAACAGCCCGCGTTTGTGCAGCCCCTCCAGATCAGGTTCCAGCGCTGCAATCGCGCCGCTGTCACAGGGGGCATGGCCGCAGGTGCGCGCGGCAAAACGGTCCAGCTCCGCGCGGTCCCGGTCGGGAGCGAGCACAAGCGTGCCAAGTTGGCGGACATCTGTGATGCCCTCCCACAGGGCTGCGGCGGTGCGCCCGTGGAGCGTGACCGCAGGCTCCGCCGTGGCCCCTTCACATTCGGGCGCCAACATGCCACCTGCCCACCACGAACAGCTGTGGGGTCCCGCCGCGCCAGTCCGGTCCAGCAGGCGCGGGCGAATACCGCGCATCAGGCACGACCGTGCCGCCCACAACCCCGCCACACCCGCGCCGATGATCGTTACGTCGGTCATCGGGCAGCACCTTGCGCGGGCCAGACCGCATGGAAATGATGGACCGGACCATGGCCTGAGCCGATCTTCAGAAAATCCGCTGCCGCGATGGCCCCTTGCAGATAGGCATGCGCCATCCTGACCGCTTCGGTCAGCGGCATCCCAAGCGCCAGCCCTGCCGCAATCGCCGCCGACAGGGTACATCCGGTGCCGTGGGTGTTGCGTGTGGCGCGGCGCGGCGCGGACAGGCGGATCACCTCGGTCGGAGTGATCAACAGATCGACGCAGGTGTCGCCGGTGGCGTGGCCGCCTTTCATCAGAACCGCACGCGGCCCCAGCCCAAGCAGCCTGCGGCCATGATCCAGCATCTGTGCCTCGTCGGTGGCCTCGGCGGTCTCCAGAAGGCGGGCCGCTTCGGGCAGGTTCGGGGTGAGCAGGGCTGCCAGCGGCAGCATGCGTGTGCGCAGGGTATTCACCGCCTCGCATGCCAGCAGCGCGTCTCCTGATTTCGCGACCATCACAGGATCAAGGACCACCGGAGCCGCGCGTGTCGCAAGGTTGCCTGCGACGGCTGCAATCGCTGCGTCACCGCCCAGCATGCCGACCTTGACAGCAGCAATCGACAGATCGTCAAAAACGGCATCCATCTGGGCGCAAATCATCGCGGGCGCGATCATCTCGACGGCGGTGACCGCACGGGTGTTTTGCGCTGTCACTGCTGTGATCACACTGGCGCCGTATACGCCCAAGGCGCTGAAGGTCTTAAGATCGGCCTGAATGCCCGCGCCGCCGCCACTGTCGGAGCCCGCAATCGTCAACGCCTGAAAAGCCATAGCAGCCCCATTTTGCAAAAGGGCCAAAGACACAAAGAACGAAAGGGTGTTGCGGCACGAACGCCGACGCTTCACTCCGTTCCCTACGCCGGCATGACCCGGATCAGGTTCGATGGGTCAGCTTTCACTTCTCAGCCTTTTACGGCACCCCAACGGATACCAAGACCCTACCTACAAGGAAAAACCGTGTCAATCGGTTTGGGCGGCTGATCGTGCGGCGCGACCGCCCGAAGATCCTGTGAGGCGATGCTACTCAGCCGCCTGCACGCAGCCGCAAACTCCGGCGCGATCCAATTTTTGAGGTGCATCGAAGGTCGGGTTTCGCCACAACCCCACCCGGAGCCTTCGAGATGCGGCAGGCTGTATTCGGGGTGCAAGTCGAGTTTCCTCGGAGTCCGTGTGTAAAGTAAAGAAATATTATAACATACCTATTGCATTGTCCGCGTCACGCGTTCAATCATGCGATTTGGAAGCAATGCACTGGTGCATAAACTGTGAAACAGGATCACCTGGTCAGGGGCAAGAACCTGATCTAACTGTGTCTGTCCGGCGGCCTTACCCGTTTGTGATCCGGAGAGGACATTATGAAATGCAATCTTGGCGCCACCGGCCTGCGCTGTAAACGGCGCAACTGTGATCCGATGCGCACATACGATGCGTTACCCGCACCGCTTCGGGGCTGGCTGGCGCAAGCGGCTTTGCCTTGGTCGCCTGCCTCTGCCCGCCGGGTCTGGGCCCGGGCCTGCGCATCGGGGCACACGCCGCAGGAAGCGCTGCGTGCTTTGTCGCGTGCCGAAGAACGCACGCTCGCCCGTGAGAAGAAACGGCCGGGTGGCGCACCCGAGCGATGGGCCGCAGAAACGGGCGTGCAAAGAACATGAATAAGGACAATGTGCACTCGTGCCGCAAACCTCCCGACAACTGCGATAAGCCGGGTGCCGCGCGGCACCGCAAGGAGCAAAAGAACCAAACCGTTTCGACCCCCCTTTGGCAGCCTCTACAACGGGCAGAGGCCGTTTTTGCAAATCCCGAGATGTGCGCGGGTGGTCCGAGCGATTTTCCTGCGGCTTTGATGGTTTCACCTTGCCTGCCACGGGCATAAGTTGACGTGGTTTCGCAAACTGGCCAACATGGAACCACCACCGCAATCCGTGCAGCGCGAGGCATCTCAGGCATCTCAGGCATCTATCTGGACACCCCCTTCCAATCCAACAGTTCAACAGGAGACCGTAAAAAATGAAGATCTCAGCCCTGATGGCCGCGTTTTTGCTCCCCACCGCAGCCTTCGCGCAGCAAACACGCGACCTTGGCGCGCATGAACACGGACATTCCGCGCTCAACATCGCACTCGACGGCACACAGATCGCGATGGAGCTTGAAGCCCCCGGTGCCGATATCGTCGGGTTCGAATATGAGGCGAAAACCGCCGAGGACCGCGCCAGGCTCGACGCGGCGATCGCGGAACTGTCCAAACCGCTCGCGTTGTTTGTTTTGCCGGACGCTGCCGGGTGTACGGTCATATCGTCCAGTGCGGGGCTGATCGGCGCGCATGACGCGCATGACAAAGAACATGCCCACGGTGATCATGCGGATGAAGATCACGCAGAGGAAGAAGGGACGGAGCATACTGAATTTCATGCCGAATATCTGCTCAATTGCACGGACCGCGGTGCCATCGACCGGATCGAATTTACCTTCTTCGACGTGTTTCCCAATGCCCGAGAGGTTGAGGTGCAGATGATTTCCGACAAAGGAGCGCAGGCGCGCGACGTTGGCCGGGATGCGCCCGTTCTCGATCTGTCGGGACTGATCTGACGGAGACGCGCATGACGGATACCACAGCTGAACACGCTCTGACCCTCGATCACGTTGCATTTCAATGGGGCGGACAGGGTGCGTTCGGCCTGAATGTCGCCGATTTCGGCATCAGGCGGGGGGAGCGCGTGCTTTTGCTCGGAGAGAGCGGGTCGGGCAAATCGACCCTTTTGTCACTGATCTGTGGGATCAATGCTCCACAGCGCGGCACAATCCGGATCGATGGCACCGAGATGACCCAGATGCGCCCCACCGTGCGCGACCGGTTTCGGGCCGAGAAGATCGGGATCGTGTTTCAGCAATTCAACCTGCTGCCCTATGCCTCGCCTATGGATAATATTCTGCTGCCGCTGCGTTTTGCACCCCAAAGGCGCGCCCGTGTAAGTGACGCGACCGGCGCCGCCTTCGCTCTGACCGACGCGCTTGGTCTGTCGCGGAGCGCCATGGCATCCGTAACTGCCGACCGCCTGAGTGTGGGCCAGCAGCAGCGGGTGGCGGTGGCGCGCGCGCTCATTGGCGCGCCCTCGCTCATTATCGCGGACGAGCCTACATCCGCGCTCGACGCAGGCTCGCAGGCGAGTTTCCTCGATCTGCTTTTTGCACAATGCACATCGGCCGGGTCGACGCTGTTGATGGTCAGCCATGACGAGCGGTTGGCTCCACGCTTTGACCGGAGTGTCCGGATGGAAGACATCGCAACCCTGACGCGCGAGGTGGCGGCGTGATCCTGTTGCGGCTGGCCCTGCGCAGCCTCGTCGCGCGCAGCCTGACGGTGGGCCTCACGATTTTTGCGGTCGCACTGTCTGTCACGTTGTTTCTGGGCGTCGAAAAAGTGCGGACGGGGGCCAAGGCCAGCTTTGGTGATACAATTTCCGACACCGATCTGATTGTCGGCGCGCGCTCCGGCTCGGTGCAGCTGTTGCTGTATTCGGTTTTCCGGATCGGCAATGCCACCAATAATGTATCGTGGGAAAGCTATCAGGAGATCGCCGCGCGACCGGAGGTGGACTGGATCGTGCCAATCTCGCTGGGGGATTCGCACCGGCAATTCCGGGTCATGGGCACGACGGCGGAGTATTTCGAGCGCTATAAATATCGCGGGGGCAGGGATCTGGAGTTTGCCGAAGGCCGCGCGTTCGACGATCTGTTCGATGCGGTGATCGGGGCGGATGTGGCGGCTGCGCTGGGATACGGCGTGGATGATCCGCTGGTGGTGGCGCACGGCCTTGCTTCCTTTGCCAATCACGATAACCAGCCGTTTCGCGTCGCGGGTATTCTGGCCAAGACGGGCACGCCTGTGGACCGTACCGTCATTGTCAGCCTTGAGGCCATCGAGGCCATTCACGTAGACTGGCAGGGGGGTGCGCAGGTTCCCGGGCAGGTCACGACCCCCGACGAGATCAGAGCGATGCAGCTGACCCCCGGTGCGATCACCGCCGCCATGATCGGTGTGAAATCGCGGCTCCAGATCTTTGCCCTGCAACGCAGTATCAACACTTATCCGGATGAGCCGCTGCTGGCCGTGCTGCCCGGTGTGGCCCTGCAAGAGCTGTGGGGGATCGTCGGCATTGCGGAAACCGCGCTGGTGGCCGTCTCGGGCATGGTGGTCGCCACGGCACTTTTGGGCATGGCTGCGATGATATTCTCCGGCCTGAACGAGCGGCGGCGTGAGATGGCGATTTTGCGCGCGGTGGGGGCGCGCCCGCGCACGGTCATGGGCCTGCTGATGCTTGAGGCGGTGCTGATGGCAGCGATTGCGGCTCTGCTGGGCATCGCGTTGCTCTACGCGGGGTTGTGGCTCATGCGCCCTTACGTCGATGCCGAATTTGGGTTATATTTGCCAATAGAAGGGCTTTCGCTCCGCGAGGTTTTGGTGGTGATCGCTGTGATTTGCGCAGCCGCCGTCACCAGTCTTTTTCCAGCGGTACGGGCGTACCGCCTTTCACTGAGCGATGGGATGACGGTCAGGAACTGACCCGAAAACAGGAGGTGATGACCGATGAACATTGAGCGCCGCACAATCCTTTCAGGTCTTGCGACCCTGTGCATTTCGACGATTGCTTCCCCGCTTGCCGCGAAATCGCCGAGGCAGATCGGCTGGGCCGAGCTGATCCCCGCTGGCGTGCCCCCGGCCGAGATCATCGGGGAAGGAACGCTCGACGCGATCAATGACATCTGGCGCCCGGTGTTCGACGAAAATGCCAATCGTTTCGTGGACGCACTCAACGGGGCGGCGGTGCGTATGCCGGGCTTCATGCTGCCCCTTCAATCAAGTGGCAGCGGCATCACCGAGTTCATCCTCGTCCCTTATGCCGGTGCATGTATCCATGTGCCGCCGCCGCCGCCCAACCAACTGGTTTTTGTGACGTCCAAGCGCCCTTGGAACGCGCAGGCCATGTTCGAGCCGGTCTGGGTGACGGGGACCATCAGGATCGATCCGATCAGCACCAATCTGGCCGATATCGGGTACAGTATGCAGGCCGATCTTGTCGAACTTTATGAATGGAACTGAACGGATCATGCGGATGCAAAAACCAAACCGCAGAATGTTCATATCCGCCGTTGCGGCAGCGATCGGCGTTCCGGTGGCAGGGGCGGCGAGCGAGGACGTCATCGATCTCGACTGGAGCGATCTGATCCCGCCGGGTCAGGAAAACATCAAACAGACGTTGCAGGGCATGGGGATCATTCCGCACGACGAGATGTCGACCCTGCGGTCGGAACAGCCGCCGTCGTCCGGCGTGACGGGCGAATTCAACGGGAAGGTCGTGCGAATCCCCGGATATGTCTTACCGCTCGATACGACGGGCGCCGGGGTCACGGCGTTCATACTGGTGCACTATGTCGGCGCCTGCATCCACGTGCCGCCTCCGCCGGCGAACCAGCTGGTTTTCGTGACGACGCAGACCCCTTACCAGAGTTCGGGCCTGTTCGAGGCCGTCAACGTGACCGGAATGTTCGGAACTGCGTCCACCAGCACACAATTGGCCGACATCGGCTATGCCCTCTCCGCTGATCTGATCGAGCCGTTTCGCTGGTGACACGGACATAAGTCTGCGTGCTAAACGAGTGGGCAAAGGGACCGGCGACTGCTTCCGGGACATCCATTGTAATGTTACGTTCATCTTCGCGTCATGCGGGGGTCAGGTTGGGGTGCCATATCAGGATCACAAGGGACGGATGACCCGGCCCGCACACAGGAAAAAATACCATGATCAGATCCTTCGCCCCCGCATTTGCCGCCCTTTCAATCGTCGCTGCGACAGCCACTGCCGCTCAGGCCGTTACGGCGACAGTCGTGGATCCCACGATCACACAGGCCGAAGTAGAGGCCGCGCAAGTCGCCTGGGGCGAGGCATTGGTGCAAATCTCGAATGATTATGCCGAGGGCGGGATCGATAAGGCACGCGTAACGGCAGAGGCCGTCATTGACGCCGCCTACGGCTATCAGATGGGTCCGGTCCTGTTCAAACCGACGCTGGCCCAGGCGCCACAGACCTTCCGCACCACGGCCGAGGGCGCGCTGGCCTATTTCGTCGGTAATGATGACGCCTTCCCCGCTGACACCGGATTTGCGCTCAAGGGCTGGACCGGGGTCGAGATTGCGAATGCCGCGATCTTTATCAGCGGCGAGACGGCCAAGACCATGGGTCATGTCCATATCACCGATACCGATGGCGCCGTGACGACCGTGGACAAAACATGGGGCTACCAGCGTGACGACGAAGGCACGCTGCGCATCGTGCTGCACCATTCTTCACTGCCCTACACCACCGACTGATCCAGACGCGTAACCGCGCCCGCCTTTGACTTATTAGGGGCGGGCGAGGTCCATCCGGTATCCCAGCCCGCGCACCGCAGTGATTTTGATGTCACGATCCAGCGGCGCGATCTTGCGGCGCAAGCGGCTGACATAGACATCGACGATATTCGTGAGCGGGTCGCGGTCGGCCTGCCACACCCGCGACAGTATCCGCTCGCGGCTCACGGTGCCACCTGACGCAGCCACCAAAAGCTCGACCAGAGCCATCTCCCGCAGGCTCAGCGGTACCGTCTGATCCTCCGTACGCAGTCCGGGCAGCTGTCGGTCCAGTGTAATCCGCCCGATCGTCGGCGCCGCGCGCGCGGCGGGACGGTTTGTCCGCCGCATCAGGGCCTCGATGCGGGCCAGCAATTCTTCGAACTCAAACGGCTTGACCAGATAATCATCGGCGCCGCGCCGCAGTCCGTCAATGCGCTCCTGACTTTCGCCCATCGCGCTGAGCATGATCACCGGCACATCGTGGCCGCGCTGGCGCAACATCTGACACAGGGTCAGGCCGTCGATCTCGGGTAACATGATATCGAGAATTACCACACCAGCCACGGATTGCTCTTTGCTGTTTCGCGAAAAGACCTCGGCCGCCGCCAGCCCCGTGCGCCCGGTTTTGGCCCAATCCACACCGTAGCCTTCGGCGCGCAACCCACGCAGCAAGAAATCCGCGACGCGGGTGTCGTCTTCGATCAGGAGGATTTCCATTGCTGCTCCTTTGGCGCGATTGGTGCGCCAACCGGCATGTGCAGCACGGCCCGCGTGCCCGTGCCCTCCGGTCTGTTGGCAATCTCCAGCCGCCCTCCCTGTTCCTGCGTCAGCTGCCTTGCAATCGCGAGCCCAAGGCCCAGACCATCGGGGCGGTGCGCGCGGGCCGTGTCCGACCGCCAGCCGCGCTGGAACGCGAGATCCAGATCAGCTTTGGCAATACCGATGCCCTCGTCGGTGATCTCGATAGCAATCTGCCGCGCATCTTCTTGGCGCACAGCAAGCGTGACATGACCGCCGACATTGGAATAGCGGACCGCATTGTCCAGCAGGCAGGTCAGCACCTGACGCAACCGCGCAGGATCGGCCCGCAGTTGGATGTCAGGCAGGACGTCAGGAATGTGCAGCGACACTTCGCGCTGCGCCGCGATTACTCTGGCTGTCTCGATCGCCTGGGCAAGGGGCGCGGCGAGGGTGGTGTCAACAGGCACAACCGCGGGCCTGCCTGCGGGATCGCGCACCAGCACCAGCAGATCCTCGATCAGATGCCCCATCTGGCGCGAAACCTCCACAATACGCTCCAGTGCTGCGCGGTACACCTGCACGCGCGGTTGTTTGGCGCGCAACGCAACCTGCGCTTCGCCGCGAATGACGGTCACGGGGGTGCGCAGCTCGTGGCCGACATCGGCCAGCAATCGCTGGCGTGCGGCCTCCGAGGCGGCCAGCTCGTCCACGCTTTGGCGCAACTCGGCGGTGCGGGCGGCGACATTCTGTTCCAGCTCGGCACGGTTTTGGGCGGCACGCGTCCGCGCCCGCTCCACCTCATCGGCCATTTCGTTCAACTGCCGTCCCAGCTTGATAAATTCCGTATCGCGGAATTGGTTGAACCGATAGGTGAAATCTCCGGCGCGGTACGCCCGCAATCCGGTATCGAGATGGTGCAGCGGCTGGCGCAGGCGACGCGCTAGCACGACCGCCATGACTACAGTCGCAACAAGCCCGAACGCGCCTGCGGACAAAAACAGCGCCCGCGCCGCCGACAGGCTCTGGTTGGCCCTCGCGCGCTCACGCTCCAAAGCCTCCGCCTCGGTGTCCATCGCACCTGCGAGTGCCTCGGCCAGAGAAATGCCGCGCAAGATATCGAAACTCTCGTCGATCCGGGGGATCGCGGTGGCAGGCGTCCGGTCTGCGTCCAGCAAAACGGCCGTCTCATTTGCCAACTTCCTCACCGCCTCGTTCAAAAGAGCCAGAAGGGCGAGACGATCGTCATGCTCCGCAAGAACTTTGCCGCGTCTCAGATCAAGGTCGGCAGCGCGCCCCGCCTTGTCCGATATTCGGTCGATCTGGGTTTGCATCCTCGCCAGACTGGCGGCGCGCACGCCGGGGTCGGCGTTGCCATACGACGTGCTGCGGTAGCTCCAGTTCCGCAAAGCCGCCTTTTCGAGGTCGAAGCTGAGCAGGGCGGTGAAGATGTCGCTGGCGATCCGGCCCCGCTCGAGCCTGTATTGCGACTCGACCAGAACGAACCACCCCAGCGCGGCCAGCACGACAGCGGGCACAGCCAGCCCCAGCAGGGAGAGGCGGACCTTGATCGCGTAGCCTGTGAAACCTGCTGAACCCATGTGTCGCTTCTAAAGACGGGCGGCAAGACCGATCCCGCACCTTGGACCGAACTGCGCGGCCCCTGACGGAAATCGTGCCCCTCAGACTTGTCTGAAAAACCGGTCTTGGGCAAGTTGATCACGCGCGCTATTGGTTTGAGACCCATAAAGTAAGGGTAGCACCCGCCACCCTAAAAACGCGCGCCAACGGGCGGCGCGGTATTGAAAGGGCGGCCCATCCGTGCGCACCCTGCGATACGCGATTGGCGATGTGAGCGGTGGATATGCAGGTAGAAGATTTTCTTGAGCGGTGGGTCGGATAGGGCGGCAGCGAGATGGCGACCGTGCAATCGTTTGCGATTGATCTGACGGATCTGCTGGACGTGCCGCGCCCGCATGTGTCTGACAAAGACGGTGATTTCCTTGATTAACGGTTCGAGCGGCCCGTGACGGAGATCCACACCGGGCGCCGCAAGAGCCGCCGGATCGACCTCTATAAAAAGGGGCATTTCATCGTTGAGGCCAAGCAGTTCGTCTCGCCCGACGCGGGTGCGCGCGACACGCTGGAAATGTTCTTGGCCAAGGACGCGTCAAAGCAATTGGGGCACGGCACCCGCGGCACGGCTAAATTCGACGACAAAATGATGAAGGCGCGCAATCAGGCCGACAATTACGCCCGCGCCGTGGCCCGCGAGGACGGCTGGCCCCCCTTTCTGATGGTGGTGGACGTCGGACACGTGATCGAGCTTTATGCCGACTTTTCGGGGCAGGGGCAGGGCTATAACCAGTCCCCCGATGGCAACCGCTACCGGATCAGGCTCGAAGACCTGCGCAACCCCGAGACCCGCGATCTGCTGCGCGCGATCTGGACGGACCCCGCCAGCCTCGACCCCTCCCTGCGTGCGGCAAAGGTCACGCGCGAGATCGCGGGGCATCTGGCGGAGCTAGGCAAATCCTTCGAAGGGCAGGGCCACACCAGCGAGACGGTCGCGCGTTTCCTGATGCGCTGCCTGTTCTCCATGTTCGCCGAAGACGTGGATCTGATCCCCAAACGCAGCTTTACCGAGCTGTTGATTAAGCTGCGCAGCCACCCGCAGGATGCAGAGCACGCGCTGGCGGGACTGTGGGAGGCGATGGATACGGGAGCGTATGCCCACGCGCTGCTGACCCGCGTGAAACGGTTCAACGGCGGGCTGTTCAAAGATCCCAGCGCGCTGCCGCTTAATGCGCTGCAACTGGGCCTGCTGATCGAGGCGGCGGAGGCGGACTGGCGGCAGGTGGAGCCCGCGATTTTCGGCACTCTGCTGGAGCGTGCGCTGGACAAACGCCAGCGCCACAAGCTGGGCGCGCATTACACGCCCCGCGCCTATGTCGAGCGTCTGGTGACCCCCACCATCATGGAGCCGCTGCGCGAGGACTGGCGCGATGTGCAGGCGGCGGTGCAACGGCTGGCCGCCGATGGCCGCGACGCGGACGCGCGCAAGCTGGTGGCGGAGTTCCACGGCCGGCTGTGCGAGATCCGCGTGCTGGACCCGGCCTGCGGGTCGGGCAACTTCCTCTATGTCGCACTTGAAATGATGAAACGGCTTGAGGGCGAAGTGACCGCGCTGCTGGAAGAGCTGGGCGAAGTGCAGACCTCCTTTATCACCGTGGACCCGCACCAGTTTCTGGGGATCGAGCTGAACCCATGGGCCGCGAATGTGGCAGAGTTGGTGCTGTGGATCGGCTATCTGCAATGGCACTACCGCACCCACGGGCAGGCGGCACCGAGCGAGCCTGTCTTGCGCGATTTCAAGAACATCCGCAACGGCGACGCGGTGCTGGAATGGGCGGGGCGCACGCCGCGACTGGACGCAGACGGCACGCCCGTCACCCGCTGGGACGGGATCACCACCCTCCGCCACACCGTCACGGGTGAGGAAGTACCAGACGCGTCCGCGCGCATCGCCGTCTATGATTATGCCAAGCCTAAGGCGACCAAATGGCCCGAGGCGGAGTTCATCGTGGGCAATCCCCCGTTTATCGGCGCGTCACGGCTGCGCGATGCCTTGGGCGGTGGCTATGTCGAGGCACTGTGGAGTGCCTATCCGAAGATGCCGCAATCGGCGGATCTGGTGATGTTCTGGTGGGAAAAGGCGGCACTGGCCGCGCGGGCGTGGAACGCCAAGACGGGCAAAGGCACGCGGCGCTTTGGGCTGATCACCACCAACTCCCTGCGCCAGACCTTTAACCGCCGCGTGCTGGAGCTGCATTTGAGCGATCCGAAAAAGCCGCTGTCGCTGATCTTTGCGATACCGGATCACCCTTGGGTGGATACGCAATTTGGTGCGGCGGTGCGGATTTCCATGACAGTGGCGGCGGCGGGCAACCGTGGCGGGCGGCTGCTGACCTTGGCCAGCGAGAGCAAGGACAAGAGCGAAGCGGACGGGCGGCTAGTGACGTTTGATCACCAGATTGGTAAGGTATTTGGGAATTTGCAGATTGGGGCAGATGTGTTGGGCTCTGCTAATCTGGCCGCCAATGAAGGGTTGGCGATCAAAGGTATGCAACTAAATGGCCAGGGTTTTATTCTACCAGACGCAGAAGCAGAGCCATATCTGCTCAAATATCCTGATATCAAGGATTTTTTAAGGGTCTATATTAACGGCGCTGATTTAAAGGACGGCAGAGCTTACCGCCGCGCATTTGATTTCTATCCGTTGGATATAGAAAAAATCGCAAAGAGGTATCCAGACGCGTACCAGCACTTAATGGACACTGTAAAACCAGAGCGAGACGAAAACTCAGACCCTTGGCGCAAAGCCAATTGGTGCTGGTTTGGGAGGACGCACAAAACATTCCGTGATGCGACCGAGTCACTAGGCCGGTACATAGGCACAACACGCACCGCAAAATTTCGGAACTTCTCGTTTATCAAAAGTGACGTAATCAGCGAAAGCAAAGTCGTTGTGATCGCTAGTGAAGAAGCGAGCCACCTTGCTTTGCTATCTTCTAGATTTCATGTGACGTGGTCATTTACTGTGGGAGGTATGCTTGGTGTCGGCAATGACCCCACTTACAATCATACTGATTGTTTTAACAAATTTCCCTTCCCAACCCTCACCGACACCCAAAAAACCACCCTCCGCACCCTTGGCGAAGACCTCGACGCGCACCGCAAGCGGCAGCAGGCCGCCCACCCCAAGCTGACCCTGACCCAGATGTACAACGTGCTGGAAAAACTCCGCGCGGGGGAGGTGATCGAGGGGAAGGACAAAGACATCTATGACCAAGGCCTCATCGGCATCCTGCGCGATCTGCACGACCGCATTGATACGGCTGTGGCCGAGGCCTACGGCTGGCCCGCCGATCTGAGCGACGAGGAAATCCTCCTGCGCCTTGTCGCGCTCAATAAGGAACGCGCGGAGGAAGAGGCGCGCGGCCTCATCCGCTGGCTGCGCCCCGACTATCAGAACCCCACCGGCGCACAGGCGTCCAAGGGCAAAACCGCCGATATGGATCTGGGCACCGTCGCGAAGATCGAAAAAGCCCCATGGCCCAAAACCCTGCCCGAACAAATCGCCGCCGTGCGCGAGGCGCTGGCAGAGGCGGGCGAGGGGACCCCCGAGCAGATCGCCCGCCGCTTTGTGCGCGGACAGGCCCGCACGGTCGAGCCGCTGATGGAAAGTCTGGCCGCACTGGGACAGGCGGAGCGGGGGGAGGATGGCCGGTTTGCCGCCTGATCCACCGCCTTACCCCCGCCCGATTTCCCGCCTCCGCGCGGACGCGGCGGCTATCCCCCGGCCACGGGAGACAGCGCGCCCATCTCATCCACCGGCACCCCCGCCCTGACCGCCGCCTCGCGCAGCTGCGCCAGCGTGCCCGCGTCCAGCGGTATCCCCTCGGCTGTGCGCCGCTGCGCCGTCGCGCGCTCAGGATCGCCGGGGAACTGGACGGGCGTGCCGCCGGGGGCAGGGGGCGATGATTTCACCCACGCGGCATAGCGGTCCATGTCGATGCCGAACGCCTGCCCCGTGCCGAACACATCGGGGTCGATCAAAACCGCCAGCATGTTGTTGGTGATGCTGCCCGGCACTTCACGCTCCGGCAGATAGGCGCCGCCACCGCTGAACGCCCCGCCCAGAATATCCCCCAACAGCGCCATCCCGAAGCCTTTGTGCTGTCCGAAGGTCGTGAGCGCACCGCCCCGGTCATCGAAGAGCACGGCGGGGTCGTTCGTGGACGCACCGTCCGCATCGATCACCGATCCTTCCGGCACCTCTCTGCCGCCCAGATGCGCCACGCGGGCCTTGCCCATCGCGATGGTGCTGGTGGCCATGTCGAGCAGGAACATCGGATTTTCGGCGGTCGCGGGGATCGCTGTGCAATAGGGGTTGGTCACGAACCGCGCATCGCTGCCGCCAAAGGGGGCCACGAGGGGGCGGGCGGATTGCACGTTGGCATAAAGGATGCAGATGAACCCGGCCTCCGCCGCCATCGCGCCCCAATCGCCCAACCGCCCCAGATGAAAGCTGTTGCGCAGCGAGACGACGGCGAAATGGCTGGTGCGTGCGCGCGCGATGCCAAGCTGCATCGCCTGTTCGGCAACGATGTGGCCAAACCCGCGGTGACCGTCCACCAGCAGGAATGGCCCCTTGTCCTGAACCGTCTGCGCATCGGCCTCCGGCCTGAGCTGCCCTGCGATGATGCCCTCCACATAGGCCGGGATCATGCCCACGCCGTGACTGTCGTGACCCGCCAGATTGGCCGCCACCAGCCGCCGCGCCACGCGCCCCGCTTTGGCCGGGCTCCCGCTGGCACAGCTCAGAATTGTCGTCGCCACTGTGGTCAGGTCCGGGGTTGATATTTTCACGTCCGTCGTCCTTTCATCGATCATACGCACCGCCCGGCGCGGGGGGGTGCCCCGGCCGCAAGATGCTGACGCTATTTCAGTACCTGCCGCTGCCTGTGGTCAAGTCGCTTTCTGGTCTGTGACAGATCTCGACCCCAGACGGTGATCAGGGCAAGCCCGGCTGCGGTGATCCGGCTCGCACGGTACCGGATGCTTGAAACCGCCTGTTTTTTGTGCGCTTGCTATAGACGCGGTTACGAATGTTCTGCATCGCCGCGCGAATCCTATGACCGCTTTGCGCCGAATGATATGCCGCGACGACCAATACACATCCCGGGGGGTTTCACATGATTTTCGACAAATTGCTTACAGCACTCGCGGCCACGCTGCTCGCAGCGCCGGTTTTTGCCCAGACTGAGATGCCTTTCACGCTCGACTGGAAGTTTGAGGGGCCCGCAGCGCCGTATTTCCACGCACTTGACGCGGGCTACTTCGCCGACGCCGGCCTGACTGTCACGATCAGCGAGGGGGCAGGCTCGCTCGACGCGATCCCGAAAGTGGCGACAGGTGCGTTTCCGGTGGGGTTCGCCGATATCAACTCGCTCATGCGGTTTCTCGATCAGAACCCCGGCGCGCCGGTGACGGCGGTGATGATGGTCTACGACAAGCCGCCCTTTGCCGTCGTGGGCCGCCGTTCACTGGGCGTCGAGACCCCCGCCGATCTTGCGGGCAAGACACTGGGCGCGCCGCCGCCCGATGGTGCATGGGCGCAATTTCCGATCTTTGCCGCTGAAAACGGCATCGACGTCTCCGCCGTCACGGTCGAGCCTGTAGGCTTTCCCACCCGCGAACCGATGCTGGCGGGCGGCAACGTCGATGCAATCACCGGCTTTTCCTTCTCCTCGACTCTCAATCTCAAACGTCTGGGCGTTCCCGCCGAGGATATCTCGGTGATGCTGATGGCGGATTACGGTGTGGATCTGTATGGCAACGCGATCATCGTGAACACCGATTTCGCCGCCGCGAACCCTGAGCTGGTGACCGGCTTTCTGGGCGCTGTCGCACGGGGCTGGAAGGATGCAATCGCGACGCCCGATGCCGCGATCACGGCACTGATGGCGCGCAACCCCGCTGCCGATGCCGCGCTTGAGACGGAGCGGTTGCAGATGGCGGTGGACGCCAATGTGCTGACCGATTTTGTAAAGGCGAATGGCATGGGATCCATCGATGCCGCGCGGATGGACAGCGCGATCGAACAGACGAAGTCGGTCTATGAGTTTCAGAACGCACCCGATGCCTCGCTTTATTTCGACCCGTCCTACCTGCCCACCGATGGCAGCCTGATGTTGCAATAGCACAGTGCGCCGGGCGCGCAGACCCGGCCACACAGAGGTGAATTATCGAAAATCTGATAGAGATCAAGGGCGTCACCCATGCCTATAAAACGGCGAGTGGTCCTTTGCCGGTGCTTGACGGTCTGGAAGTGTCAGTGCCAGCGGGTAGTTTTGCAGCCGTGGTAGGGCCTTCGGGCTGCGGGAAATCGACACTGACAAAACTGGTGGCCGGGCTGATGAAGCCCGACGCGGGCGTGGTCTGGCTGCACGGCGAGCGGGTGCAGGGACCGCGCAAGACTGTCGGCATGGCCTTCCAGAACCCCGTGCTGCTGGAATGGCGCAGTATTCTCGACAACGTCATACTGCCGCTTGAAATCGTGGCGCCCAAGATGCCAAAAGCCGACCGGATCGCCCGTGCGATGGAGCTGCTCGACATGGTCGGGTTGTTGGGCTTTGAGCATAAGCGGCCGTCGGAGCTGTCGGGGGGCATGCGCCAGCGCGCCTCGCTGTGCCGCTCGTTGGTGCACAAACCCGAAGTTCTCATTCTGGACGAGCCGTTCGGCGCGCTCGACGCTTTCACCCGCGAGGATCTGTGGCAAACCATGCGCGATCTGCGCCGTGCCGAGCCGTTCACCGCCGTCCTCATCACCCACGATCTGCGCGAAAGCGTGTTTCTGGGCGATCAGGTTATCGTGCTGTCGGGCCGCCCGGCGCGCACGCAATATGTGATGGATATTGATCTGCCCGAAGACCGCACGCTCGATATTCTGTTTACACCCAAAGCCGCCGATATGCTGCACACTCTGCGCGACCAGATCAGGATCGCACAGGGCCGTGACGGAGCGGGGCACTGATGCTGCGCAAGATCGCCCCGCCGCTGCTGGCCGTGCTGTTGTTTCTAGCCTCGTGGGAGTTGCTGGTCTGGGCCAACGGCTGGCCGAATTATAAAATGGCCTCACCCTCCGATCTGCCGCCCGCCTTCTGGCGCTACAAAGAGCTGTTTTTAACCATGGGCTGGCAAACCCTGTGGCGGACGGTTGCGGGGTTGATGCTGGCGGTGGTGTTCGGCACGCTGATGGGCATGGTCATCGGATTTTCACGGATCGCGCGCGATGCGCTTTATCCGCTGCTCATTGGGTTCAACGCCATTCCAAAGGCGACGCTGGTGCCTGTGATCTCGCTGATTTTCATTGGCCAGCATGATTTCAATACGGTGCTGATGGCATTCATGATCTCGTTCTTTCCCATCGCGGTGTCGGTGGGCATTGGCCTGTCCACGCTCGAGCCTGAATACCGTGATATCCTGCGCGCGCTAGGGGCCTCGCGCTTCACGATTTTTCGCAAGATTGCGCTGCCGAAAACCCTGCCGGAGTTCTTCGGCGCACTCAAGGTCTCGGCGACGCTGGCCTTTATCGGTACGAACCTCGTCGAAATCGTGAGCCCGCATGGTCGCGGCTTGGGCGCGCTGTTCAAATCGGGCGAGACGAACGGAGACTATCCGCTGATGTTCGCCGTTCTCATCGCGCTCGCGTTTCTGGGCATCCTTCTGTATTATGCGGTGATCTTTCTGGAGCAGATTTTTGCAGGCTGGGCAGACCGCGAGGGGGGCTGAGCCGATCAGAACAGCAACCCAGAGAACACCACGGCCAATCCCGTACCGACCATCGCAAGTGTCGGCAGCACCCGCCGCGCGCCGATGAGGCCGTAGGACACCAGCATCAACCCCACAGCGATCCGCAACATCGCGATCAGCGCCGCCACGGGATGTTCGGCCAGTCGCAGGATGTCGGGATTGGCGATCATCCCCAACGGAATGATATAAAGCCCGACCCCCAGCGCCATGGCGGTGAGCGCCACGCGCAGCCAGTTCTCCCCGATCATCCCCGCCGCGATGAACACGGCCCCGCAGACTGGCGGCGTGATCGTCGACAGCAGCGCAAACCAGAACACGAACAGATGCGCCTGCAACGGCTCCAGCCCCAGTTGCATCAGCGCGGGCCCTGCGACCGAGACGCAGATGACATAGGCGGCGGTCGTCGGTACCTCCATCCCCAACAGCAAACAGGCCAGCGCCGTGAGCAGGAGCGACGGCCAGAGCAAACCGCCCGAGCCTTCCAGAATGAGCGAGGTGATCTTGACCCCCAGCCCGGTGATCGACAGCACCCCGATGATGATCGAGGCGCACAGGATGATCGAGGCGATCATCGAGACCTGTTTGGCCGCGTTCATCACCGCACTGACAAAGCGGTCGAGGATCTGGTCGCGGCGGCTTTCCAGATTGCCGTTGATGAAAAGCAGCAGCGCACCGGCGAGGATGGCCAACGCTGCGGCATATTCCGGCGTATATTTCGCCCCGAACATCGCCCACAGCAGGACCGAGAAGGGTACGAGAAAAAACAGCGAGGTCACGATCACATCGCGCCGCGCGGGCCGGTCGGCCGCGTCCACGCCGCGCAACTCAAACCGGCTGGCATAGGCGTTGATGCCCACCCAGACGGCAAGGAAATAGAGAAAGGCGGGCAGGATCGCCGCCGCCATGATTGAAGTGTAAGGCACGCCCGTCAGCTCGACCATGACGAAAGCACCGGCGCCCATCAGTGGCGGCATGATCTGGCCGCCGGACGATGCGACGGCCTCGACCGCCGCCGCCAGCCGTTTGGGGTATCCCAGCTTGGTCATGGCGGGCAGGGTGACGGCGCCGGTAGAGGCGACATTGGCCGACGCAGAGCCCGAGATCGAGCCAAAGAGGGCCGAGGAGATCACCGAGACCTTGGCTGCACCGCCCTTGAGCCGCCCCGCAGCGGCCGCGGCGACGTTCATAAACCCTTGACCTGCTTCGCCCGCGTTCAGCACCGCACCGAAGATCACAAAGATCGCCACCACACTGACCGAAACACCGGTGAGCGATCCCCAGATGCCTCCTTCGGCAATGGTGAGCGTACCCATAAAGCTGGCCGTGGGCGTGCCGGAATGGCCGAATTGCCCGGGAATGTACTGACCGTACAGACCGTAGAGCAGCGCCAGCCCCGCCACGATGGGCAGCGGCCAGCCGATGGCGCGCCGCGCCGCCTCCAGCGTGATGCCGAGCAACACGATCGCCACATAAAGCTGAAAATCACTCTCCAGAAATCCGTATTGATCCCCCAGCGTGTCGGCGTTCACCGCGACCCAGAGGGCGGCGGACACCCCCAGCACGGCGAGAAAAATCCCGCTCACCAATGCCACGCGTGTGGCGGCACCATACACCAGAACAAACGGCAGGATAAACGCCATATGCAACGGACGGCTCACCAGATTGGGAACAAGACCGGAGAAAATGAGCGCGAGGTGATAGCCGACAAGACCTGTCGCCAGAACCAGCCAGAACGCGGCGTTCAGGCGGCCTTGGGGGAGCATGTGCATGGAGGGGAGCCTTGTGAGTAGGCAGGCCGGAGACACGCTCCGGCCTGCGTCAAATTACTTCTGCGCGTCGGTCAGCGCGATGCCTGCTTCGGTATAATAGCGCTGCGCACCGGGATGGATCGTGCTCTCGATGGTGGGCATCAGGCCTTGGTCCACACCGTTCCACCAGGGTGAATTCTCACCCAGCTTTGCTTTGCTCTCCCAGAACGTCTTGGTCAGCAGATAGGCCGTATCATCATCCATCGCGGTGGTGGTATAGGCGACCACGGGTAGGGAGGTGGTCGTGATATCGCTGTCTTGGCCCGCATAGGTGCCTGCGGGGATGGTCAGCTGCGTGCGCTTGGTCTGTGCGATCTGGTCATCCGTCATCGACAGCACGGTCACAGGGGTGGAGGCGGCGGCCTCGATCACGTTGGGCGCGGGCCAGGAGCCTGCGGTCACGAATCCGTCGATCTGCCCGTTCTTAAGGGCGGCGACCGCATTGGACAGCTCCGCGTCCGCGACGGTCACGCTCTCGGTGAGGCCGAACATCTCCAGATATTTCTCCCCCTCCGTCGCCCCGAACGAGCCTTTGCCCAGCAGGATCGTCTTGCCCGACAGCCCGGTAATGTCGGTCACGCCGCTGTCTGCGGACATCACGAAATGCATCGTCAGCGAGGGGATCGGAAACAGCGCGCGGATTTCGTCGAACGCCGGATCGCCCTTGCCCTCGAACATCGCCTTGCCGCCCTGCGCAAGGCCCACCAGCGCGGGGGGCGTGGTGAACACATAATCCCCGCCGCGTGCGCGAACCTCCATCACGTTCTGGACCGAGCCCTGGCTCTCCTCCAGCGTGACGATCACATCGCCCTCGGTGCCGGTCTTCATCGCTTCGGCAATCTCGACGCCCATCTGGTAATAGGAAGATCCGCTCTTGGCGGATTTATAGGTGATGCGGGTTTCAGCCGCTGCTGTGGTTGCGCCGAGCGCGCAAAGTGCGACTGCGGCCACGGCGAATTTCAAACGAGTGGTCATTCAGGGGTCTCCTCCAAGAGTGTTTTTATTCTGCGCAGAGCGTGACGCGTCCCGCACCGTTGCGCAAGATCACAATTTGCGCGGGTTGGTGGCGTGGCTAATTCCTTACATCCTGAGCGCTGATGACCGAAGAACCGGCCCATCCGACCCCCGCCGGAGACGGGTCATTGCGAGCGGTTTTGCGGAAATTTCCGTTCCTAGACTTTCACCCGCCTCTCGCGGAAGGCGATAAACAAGCCGGAGCCGAAGATCACTGCTGCACCGATCAGCGTGAACAGGTCCGGCAACTCTGCGAAAAACCACGCGCCAATCAGCGCGGTCCAGATCAACTTGAGAAAATCGAAAGGCATCAGCGCGGTCGGGTCGGTCTCTTTCAGCGCCTGACTCAGCGACATCTGCGCAATCGTTCCGAACAGCCCCACCAGCACCAACCAGCCCAGAGTGTGCAGGCCGAAAGGCTCCCAGACCCACAGCGCCGGTACCACCGAGAAAATGCCCAGAAAGATACCCATATACGCAACGATGGTCACGCTGGATTCCGTGCGCGACAGGATCTTGATGATCACCATCGCCACAGCCCAAAGCGCGGCCGAGCCGGTCACCAGCAGCGCGCCGGTGTCGATCTCGACGATCCCTGGCCGCAGGATGATCAGCATCCCCAAAAAGCCGCAAGCGATGGCGATCCAGCGGTACAGCCGAAACCGCTCGCCCAGTACCACAACCGCAAGCACCGCCAGAAAGATCGGCGCGGTAAAGCTCAGCGCTGTAACTTTCGCCAGAGGCGAGATCGACAGGGCAGTGAAAAACATCAGCATCGCGCCGATATTGACCACCCCGCGCAGCGCATGCAGCCAGATTCGCCCGGTGCGCAGTACGCCAAAGCGCGACCGCATCAACAGCGGCAGCAGAAATGCAAGACCGAAGACATTGCGAAAGAATGCGATCTGGAAGGGCGGCATCACTTCCGAGACATAGCGCACCAGCCCGTGCATGATCGCAAATGCGACCGTCGACAAACACATGAGCACGATCCCCCGCAAAGCGGCGGGCCTGAGCGCCCAACGCGCGGCAAAGCCGTAGAATATGCTCGTGTTCGGCGTCATATGTCTGCAAACTCCCCGCGTCCCCGGCCCCCTGCGGGCGCCTGACCCGAACGCGGTCTGTGATACAGTGATTAGCCGCACAAGGCGCGCTTGGCAAACCTGCGATGTGCGGTGCTTGGCTGACCGCAGGGCTATACTTGGGCGTGAAATGAATTATCACTGGCAGCCGAATGAATTGGAGGATGAGCACTATGAAGATTTCGGGACAAATCGCATTGGTCACGGGCGGCGGCAGTGGATTGGGCGCTGCGACCGCGCGGCATCTTGCGGGACAGGGCGCGCAGGTGGTGATCCTTGATTTCGACATCGCGCGCGCGCAGGCGGTGGCGGACGAGATCGACGGCATCGCCATCCAGACGGACGTGAGCGACGAGGGTGCCGTTGGCGCGGCTTTTGATGCCGTCACCGCGCATTTCGGTTCTGCTCCCCGCATCGCGATCAGTTGTGCGGGCATCGGGCTGGCCGCGCGCATCGTGGGTCGCGAGGGTAAATTGTCGGTCGATGTTTTTGAGAAAACGCTCAAAGTGAACCTTTTCGGTTCCTACTACGTGATGAGCCATGCGGCCCGTGGCATGACCGGGCTGGAGCCGCTGGAGGACGGTGAGCGCGGCGTGGTGATCAATACGGCCTCCGTCGCCTATGAGGACGGCCAGCTGGGGCAGGCGGCCTATGCGGCCTCCAAGGGGGCGATCGCCTCGATGTGCCTGCCTGCCGCGCGCGAGCTGGCGCAATCGGGGATACGCGTGATGGCCATCGCGCCGGGTCTGTTCATGACGCCCATGATGGAAAGCCTGCCCGAAGAAGTAACCGCCAAAATCACCGCCAATATTCCGTTCCCCGCCCGTCTGGGTGCGCCCGTAGAGTATGCCTTGCTGGCGGAGCAGATCATCAACAACCGCTTTTTGAACGGGACCACGATCCGCCTCGACGGGGCCGTGCGCTTGCCGCCGCGTTAGGTAAAGCGCGCGATCAGGGTGGCGGCGGTGCGCGCCAGTGTCGGCGCCTCCAGATCCGGCAGGTCGAACGGATGGACCACGCCGTCTTTTTGCGCGACCGATTTGGCGTAGCGCGGATCGTAGTGGTGGGTGATCAGCTCTGCGGCCAGCGCCTGCCAGTCATCGCCGTGGACCAGCGCCTGCCACTGCGCAATACGCGCCGCTGCATGGTAGGGCCGTAGCCTGTCAAGTACGGCACAGAATGCGGCCTTGTCGGCGATGAGATCGGCGTAGGCTCCGCATAGAAACTGTGCACGCGCGCTCATCGGTGCGCCGAGCCTGACACGCGGCGCGGCGTTCATTGCGGCCCATAGCGACGCAGGCAGCAACCGCTCGCCGATCTTCGAGCTTTCGGCCTCGACAAAGGTGATCTTGTCGGGGTCGAGCGGGGCAAGCTGGGCCGCGATACGGGTCTCGAACATTTTCTGCGCAGGTTGTGCTGCGTCCAGCCCGCCGAACAGCGATCCGCGGTGCGCCGCGAGCCCTTCGAGATCAAGGATCTGCGCGCCTTGTGCCGCCATCTCGTGCAGCAGCGCGGTTTTTGCCGTGCCGGTCCCGCCATCGACCAGCATCATCCGGTGTGGCAGGGGATCCTCATAAAGCATCCTGACGACCGCACTGCGGTAGGTTTTATATCCGCCGCGCAGCAGCTGCACCCGCCATCCGACCTGATCGAGGATGGTGCCAAATGCCCCCGACCGTTGCCCGCCGCGCCAGCAATAGACCAGCGGCTGCCAGCTGCCATCCTTGTCCTCCAGCGGACCTTGCAAATGCGCGGCCGTGTTGCGTGCCACCAACGCGGCACCGATTTTGCGCGCGGTAAACGGGCTGACCTGGGTATAGATCGTGCCGACCTGCGCGCGCTCCGCATCGCTGAGCACGGGCATGTTCACCGCGCCCGGCAGATGGTCTTGGGCGTATTCCGAGGGCGCGCGCACGTCGATGATGGTATCAACGGTGAGCTGGCGCAGATCGGCGAGGGATGTGAGCACAAATGGTTTCATCCGCACTCCTTAGCCGATATTTGTGCCGGATGTATCCTCTATCTCGCGGTACGGTACGACGTGCCGCGCGCCGCCACGTTCACGACGGACCGCTGTTCCAAATGTGATGGCTCGTGATAGACTTAAAGGCAACCGCTTAACAAATTCGCAAAAAGGCATCGACAGTGAGCACACCCGAACAACGTCAAAAGCCAAAGCGCGTCACCGGTATCGCCCATGTGTTTGCTGCGGCGGGCTATTCGCTTGGTGGTTTGCGGCGGCTGTGGCAGGAAACTGCGTTCCGTCATATTACGCTGGCAGCGCCGGTTGGGTTGGGTCTGTTGGTGACCGCTGGTGCGCAATTTTCCGAGTTCGCGATATTTATGGTTTTGTTTCTGCTCCTGATCGCGGTCGAGGCACTCAATACCGCGATCGAATGCATCGTCGATCATCTGGCGCCCGACTGGCAAGTCTTTGCGAAAGACGCCAAAGATCTGGGATCGCTGGCGACATTATGCTTGCTGCTGGCGAATGTCGTGTTCATCGGTGCTGTCGTGGCGCGCGGGTTTCTTCTCGCCTGACGCCGCGCACTCTGGCGCGCGACAAGACAGTCACCGATGCAAAAAAACACTTGCCAAATCACCGTGCCCCGGCGCAAGCATACGCCACAGGTCGGCGATGGCGTCGCCCGCACGGCTGTGCGACCCTGTGAAACCTTCCTGAACGCCGGGATCTTGCTGTGCCGTTGGCGCGGGGGAGGTCTGTGCTCCTTCTTCTTGCCTGCGGTTTGCGCATTTGAAGGAGTTGGTCATGAACCGTCCACAAAACTACCGTTTCCATCAGGGAGACCGCGTGCTTCCGTTTGCCGCCGCTGAATATGACGCGCGGCTTGCCCGTCTGCGCGCCGACATGGCAAGCGCGGGCGTTGACGCCTGTGTGTTCACCTCGATGCGCAATGTCGCCTATTATTCGGGCTTTCTCTATTGCGCCTTCGGGCGGCCCTATGCGCTGGTGGTGACACCAAGCGACAGCGTCACGTTCAGCGCGGGCATTGACGCGGCCCAGCCGTGGCGGCGTAGCCATGGCGACAATATCACCTACACCGACTGGCAGCGGAACAACTATTGGCGGGCGATCGAGAGCGTCACCGGATCGGGCAAAGTCATCGGTTTCGAGGGCGATCATTTGAGCATCACGCAAAAGGCGCTGCTGGATCAATTCCTGTCGCCTGCGTCTTGTGTGGATGTTGCCCCGGCAACCATGCGCCAGCGTATGCATAAATCAGTTGCCGAGCTGGATCTGATCCGGGCCGGTGCCACCGTGGCCGATGTGGGTGGCTATGCGATCAAGGACGCGGTCAAGGTAGGCATCCGCGAGATCGACGTGGCGATGGCGGGCCGCGATGCGATGGAGCTGGAGATTGCGCGACAATTTCCCGACGCCGAGTACCGTGACACTTGGGTCTGGTTCCAGTCGGGCATCAACACCGATGGCGCGCACAATCCGGTGACCAGCCGCAAGCTTGCGCATGGCGATATCCTTAGCCTCAACACCTTCCCGATGATCTCGGGCTATTACACGGCGCTGGAGCGGACGATGTTCGTGGGCGCTGTGGACCCGGCCAGCCTCAAGATCTGGGAGGCCAATGTCGCGGCACATGAATACGGGATGAGCCTTCTTGTGCCCGGTGCCAGCTGTGCCGAGATCACCCATAAGATCAACGACTTCTTCGCCGAACGTGACCTGCTGCAATACCGCACTTTCGGCTATGGCCATTCTTTCGGCATCCTGTCGCATTACTATGGTCGCGAGGCGGGGCTGGAGCTGCGCGAGGATATCGACACGGTGTTGGAACCGGGGATGGTGATCTCGATGGAGCCGATGCTGACGATTGGTGAGGGCACTCCGGGGGCGGGTGGCTACCGCGAGCATGACATCCTGATCATCAATGAAAAGGGCAACGAGAACATCACCGGCTATCCCTATGGCCCTGATTTCAACGTCGTTGCCTGAAGCGTCAGACTGCCGCCCATTAAGGTGCGGCAGTCCATTTCATCATTCGTCGTAGGCCGCATCCACGATGATCTCGACCTTCAGCTCAGGCCGTGCAAGTTTTGCCTCGCCGCAGGCGCGGGCAGGGGCGTGGCCCTCGGGCACCCAAGCGTTCCAGATCTCGTTGAGCCCGTCGAAATCGGACATATCGGCCAGCCAGACCGTCGCGCGCAACATCTGCTCGCGCGACGAGCCAGCCTTGATCAGAAGCGCTTCGACGCGGGACAGACACTCGGTCGTCTGCTCCTGAATGGTGGCGCCTTCACCGACCTGTCCGGTGATATAGGCGACGCCGCGATGCTTTACGATCTTGGAGGAGCGGGCGCCGGTTTCGATACGTTCAATCATGTCTTGCTGCTTTCCTTGGTTGTGTTGGGGTTAATCGCTGCGCGCGCCCGTAACCCATGCCACGATCACGCCGCGACTCTGTGGCGTCATGGTGGTGATGGCATTGGGCGGCGGCATGGCATTGCTCAGCCCCGCGTGCAGCAGGATCTGCTCCGCGTGGCGGGCGACATCGCTGCGGGTTTCTAGATGAACGCCCTTTGGCGCCCAGTGCATCCCCTCCCACGCAGGGTCGCGGGCGTGGCACATCGAGCAGTTGCCCAACACAACATCATACGCCGCGTCGAATCCGGGGGCTGTGGCATATTGCGCCTCGAAGGCGGTCAATTCGCGGCTTTCGGCGATCTCGTAACTGTCGGGGCCGCGCACCGTCGACAGCCACGCGATCACGACCATCAGCAGCACCGTCACGGCCCATGTCCAATGCGGCCCCTTGCCCGTTGCATGCATGGTGTTGAAGTAATGCCGGATGGTGACGCCGGTGAGGAATATCAGGCTGGCGATGATCCACGCATATTCCGTCGCAAAGGCCAGCGGATAATGATTGGCCAGCATCAAAAACACGACCGGCAGCGTCAGGTAGTTATTGTGGGTCGAGCGCAGCTTGGCGATCTTGCCGTATTTTGCGTCCGGCTTGCGGCCCGCCATCAGATCGGCCACCACGATGCGCTGGTTCGGCATAATCTGGAAGAACACATTGCCAGTCATGATCGACGCGGTGAACGCCCCCAGATGCAGCAGGGCGGCACGGCCTGTAAAGATCTGGCTGTACCCCCAGGCCATCACCACCAGTAGGGTGAACAGTAGCAACATCATAAGGGTAGCGTGTTCTCCTAACCTAGATTTGCACATCGCGTCATAGGCCAGCCACCCGATGGTCAGCGATCCGCCGGAAATGACGATACCCTGCCATAGCGTGAGATCTGCCTTGGTCGGGTCCAGCAGATAAATTTCGCCACCGACCCAATAGATGATCATCAGCAAGGCCGCACCGGAGACCCAGGTGATATAGCTTTGCCATTTGTGCCAGATCAGATGCTCGGGCATGTTCTCGGGAGCGACCAGATATTTCTGGATGTGGTAAAACCCGCCGCCATGCACCTGCCATTCCTCGCCGTGCACGCCTTCGGGCGCGTGGGCCGCCTTCCGCAGGCCCAGATCAAGAGCGATGAAGAAGAACGAGGCACCGATCCACGCCATTGCGGTGATGACATGAAGCCAGCGCACCGCGAACGCGATCCCGTCCCAGATTATTGCGAAATCGTACATGGAAACCTTCCCTCAGCGGGCGCCTTACCCCGATATCATCCGGGCTTTATGGGTAAAAGCCAAGGGGGATCAGCTGCCGCGATAGGTGGAATAGCCAAACGGCGACAGCAGCAGCGGCACGTGGTAATGCGACGCCTCCGACATGCCAAAGCGGATCGGGATTATGTCAAGGAAACGCGGCGCTTCGGGTGGGGTGCCGATGCTGTCAAGGTAGGCACCGGCGTGGAAGACCAGCTCGTAGGTGCCGGTCCGGAAATCCTCGGCGGGCAATATCTGGCTGTCGGTGCGTCCGTCGCCGTTGGTGGTAAGGGTGGCGAGCAGATGGCGCGCGCCTGCGTCGAGGCGAAACAGCTCGATCACCAGTCCCGCCGCAGGGCAGCCGCGCGCGGTATCGAGAACGTGGGTTGTCAAAAATCCGGCCATGGCTCTCTCCTGTGAATTGCAGTCTTATCGCCCGCGCGCGCCGCATTGGCAAATGTCCTCAGGCGTTGCGCTGCACCAGCTTGTGCGCCATGTCGATCATACGCGCCGAAAAACCCCATTCATTGTCGTACCAGCCAAACAGGCGCAACTGCTGCGTGCCGATGGTTTGCGTCTCGGGCAGCGCAAGGATCAGCGATTCCGGCCGCCCGCGCATGTCGCGCGATACGCAAGGGTCTTCGGTGATGCCGATGACATCCGATCCCGCCGCAATGGCGCGCACAAAATCATCGATGTCGGACCCGACAGGTTTGGACAGCTGCACCGTCAGATCAATCGCCGAGACGCTGAGGCTGGGCACACGCAGGGCGGCGACGCTGGTGCGCGCGCCGATGCGGGGCAGAACTTTTTCCAGCTCTTGCGCCGCACTGGTCGTGGTGGGCACCATGGATTCCGCGCCCGCCCGGCTGCGCGCCAGATCGCCGCGCGGCGCGTCCACCATGGGCTGGCTGCTGGTGTAGCAATGCACCGTGGTGACGTGCGCGCGCTCGACCCCAAGGGCGGTATCAAGGGCGCGCAGCAGTGGCGCAATGGCGTTCGTAGTGCATGACGAATTCGAGATGATGCGCGCATCGCCCAAGGCATGATCGTTGGCGCCCAGAACCGTGGTGACGTCGGCAAATGCCGAAGGACCCGAGATCAGCACCGCGCGGGCACCGTAGGCCAATCCACGCTCGGCCAGCGCGCGGGCATGTACCTTGCCGGTGCACTCCAGCACGATATCAACCTCGGGCAGATCAGCATCGCCGAGATCGGCGTGGTGCGAAAAGGGGATGACGCGGCCATTCACTTGCAGGCCCGTGCCCTCGCGCAGCACGTCAAAGGGCAGGGGGCCGAAGGTGCTGTCGTATTTGAACAGATAGGCGCAGGTCTCCAGCGGGGCGATGTCGTTGACGCGCACTACCTCGATGTTGGCGTGGGCGGGGGTGGTCAGGATCTGGCGCAGAATGGTGCGTCCGATCCGTCCAAAGCCGTTGATGGCGATCCGCATGGGTCTGGTCCTCTTGTGCTGCGCGGCAATCCGCACATCACCGATATGATCAAATTTTCAATGGGGTGCAAGCGGACCTAGAAGTCAACCTCGATGGCCACGCCGTTTTTCACGGCCAGATCGACCACCGCCGCCGCGACGGCCAGATCCTGCAACCCCACGCCGGTGCCGTCAAAGAGCGTGATTTCCTCATGGGATGTGCGGCCCTTGTGGGTGCCGTTGATCACGGCGCCCAGCTGGTGGACATCTGCTTCCGCGATCAGACCGGCTGCGATTGCATGCTGCGCCTCGCCGATGCTGATGGATTGCGCGACTTCGTCGGTAAACACGGTGGCGCGTTCCAACAGCGCTGCCTCGACCTCCTGCTTGCCCTTGGTATCGGTGCCCATGCAGGCGATGTGTGTGCCCGGTGCGATGTGATCCGCCATGATCGTCGGTGCAAAGGTCGAAGTGATCGAGATCACAACATCGGCCTCCACCATCCGCTCCAGCGGCACGACCTCGAAGGGCACACCCGCCTCATTGGCGACTTTCTCGATGTTTGGCAGCATTTCGGGGTGGTAATTCCAGCCGATGACCTTTTCGAACTCCCGCTGCTCGAGGGCGACGCGTAGCTGGAAGGTGGCCTGATGGCCCGCACCGACCATGCCCATCACGCGGGCATCCTTGCGCGCCAGATGCTTGATCGAGACGGAAGACGCAGCGGCGGTGCGCAGTGCGGTGAGCAGATTGCCCCCGACCATGGCACGGACCATGCCTGTATCAGGGTCGAACAAAAATATCGTCGACTGGTGGTTTATCGCCCCGTGCTTTTCCATGTTGTGAGGCCAGTAACCGCCCGCCTTGAGGCCCAGCGTCATGCCTGCCTTATCGAAACCGCCTTTGAAACCATAAAGCGCGTCCTCATGGCCAATCGCCTCGCGGATCACCGGAAAGTTATAGGCATCTTTGGATGCCATCGCGGCAAATACGCTTTCAACCGCGTCAAACGCGGCTTCGCGGGTCATCAGATTGGCAATTTCGCGTTCGGGGACGATCAGCATTGGCGGTATCCTTATTCTAAGAAGTGTCTGCGCGGACATCACGACGCCCGCGCAGGAAGAGCATCAATAGGCTTTGCCGCGCGCCGATACGGGCCAGACCGCCTCGACTTTGCCGCCGCGCACGCCCACGTACCAGTCGTGGACATTGCAGGTCGGGTCGCAGTGACCCGGCACCAGCTTGAGCTTGTCATTCACCTTGAGCACGCCGCCCTCGTCGGCAACCACGCCATGCTCGTCCGAGCATTTGACGTATTTCACATCTGTGCGACCGAAGATGAAGGGCAGACCACTGTCGACCGATTGTGCCTTGAGGCCCGCATCAACGATGGCTTTGTCGGCCTTGGCGTGGCTCATCACGGTGGTCAGGATGAACAGGGCATTCTCCCACTCACCCTCGTCGATGCGGTTGCCGTCCTTGTCAAGGATCCGGCCATAATCGGCATCCATGAAGGCGTAGGAGCCACACTGCAATTCGTTGAATACCCCCGACGCGCTCTCGAAATAATAGCTGCCGGTGCCGCCGCCGCCAACGATATCACACTCCAGCCCCTCGGCCTTGAGCGTGTCGACTGCATCCTTGACCATGGCGATGGCGATCTGGGTTTTGGCTTTGCGCTCCTCAAAACTGTCGAGGTGCTGCATTGCGCCCTGATAGGCCTGAAGACCCGCGAATTTCAGACCCTCCGCCGCGTCGATCGCCTTTGCCAACTCGACCACGGCAGGGGTCGTGGTCACGCCGCAGCGGCCCGCACCACAGTCGATCTCGACCAGACATTCGATTTGGGTGCCGTTGCGCACCGCAGCCGCCGACAGATTGACCACATTGGCCAGATCATCGACGCAACAAATCGCGCGCGCGCCCAGCTTGGGGATACGAGCCAGCCGCTCGATCTTTTGCGGGGCGGTCACCTGGTTGGAGACCAGCACATCCTTGATGCCGCCGCGCGCGAAGACCTCGGCCTCCGACACTTTCTGACAGCACACGCCGCAGGCGCCGCCAAGGCTCTCTTGCAACTTTTGGACATCGACGGATTTATGCATCTTGCCGTGGCTGCGGTGGCGCATGCCTGCGGCTTTTGCAAAATCGCCCATCTTCTTGATGTTGCGCTCCAGCGCGTCCAGATCCAACACCAGACATGGTGTCTGGATGTCGGCCTCGTCCATGCCGGGCTTGGCCGGAATGTCAAAGCCGACTTCGTATCCTTCGAGATTTACATGCTTGTTCATAGCGTTATTCCCTTTACTTAATCCAGTTATTTAAGCCACGGCAGCAGGTCGAGATCGACATTGCCGCCGGTAATGATGACGCCGATGCGGCGACCTGCGAACCGGTCTTTGTTTTTTATGATCGTGGCCAGCGGCACGGCGCAGCTTGGCTCGATCACGATTTTCATGCGCTGCCACGTCAGCTTCATCGCGTCGATGATCTCCTGCTCGGAGCAGGTCAGGATATCGCTGACGTGGTTGGATACGAAATGCCACGTCAGATCCTTGAGCGGCACCTTGAGCCCGTCGGCAACAGTCACAGGCGCATCATCTGCGATGATATGGCCTGCCTTGAAGCTGCGATAGGCATCGTCGGCCTGTTCAGGCTCGGATGCGATGATCTGGATGTCCGGCGCGATGTGCGACAGCGTGAGGCAGGTGCCGGAGATCATACCGCCGCCGCCGATGGGCGCCACCATCATCTCCACCGGGCCGCCATGCTCCTCCTGCATCTGCTCCATAAATTCAAAGCTGCACGTCCCTTGGCCCGCGATCACGCGCGGATCATTGTACGGGTGGACGAAATCGCCGCCCGTGCGCTCTTGCACCTGCGCGAAAACTTCTTCGCGCGAGGTGGTCGACGGCTCGCATTCCGTGATGATCCCGCCGTATCCCATGACCGCGTCCTTTTTCGCCTGCGGTGCGGTGCGCGGCATGACTACATTGCACGGGATCCCCCGCCGTCCCGCCGCATAGCTGAGCGAGAGGGCGTGATTGCCGGAGCTGTGCGTGCACACGCCCGCCGGGGCATCCGCGTCGGACAGGCCGAACACCGCGTTTGACGCGCCGCGCACCTTGAAGGCACCGGCCTTCTGGAAATTCTCGCATTTGAAGAACAGCTGCGCGCCGGTCAACTCGTTGAGGTAGGACGAGGTGAGCACGGGCGTGCGGTGGATGTAGGGTTTGATCCGCGCATGGGCGGCCATCATATCGCTGAAAGTGGGAATATACATCTGTGTCTCCTCAGCGCTTTGCAGTGCTACGGTAATATTCCTGCGCCGCAGCGACCCCCGAGCCCAGTTTGATGTCCATCCCGAGATCGACCATGCACA
>Ga0306910_1000013_pt1 | contig 191073 bp, 182 predicted proteins | sample AntRauMFilla2698_FD_190438 | JGI IMG/M metagenome (GOLD analysis project Ga0306910, IMG submission 190438) | Saline lake microbial communities from Rauer Islands, Antarctica - Metagenome Filla 2 #698 (v2) (version 2) | ecosystem: Environmental > Aquatic > Non-marine Saline and Alkaline >... | reverse complement strand
CCCTCAGGACTGATAACCAAAACACGCTGCCTCACGGCAACTCGTCACAGGTGGCCGGATACCCTGGAACAGGTGGCCGGATGTTGTCGGAATGGGTGGCCGGATCCTCCGGAATACGCAGAGGGGTCAAGCATGTGTTCAAACCAGGGGTTTGGAATGGCCTGGTCGCAAATTTTTAAGGCAAAGTTCAAAATATCATCCTTCCGTGGCGATGGTCGTCGTTTTGAAATAATTGGAATTTAGGAGTGCTGCGTCGCGCCTGAACCAAATGCCAGGCCCGCAGTCACATGATCACCGCCGCGATGAGCAGGGCCATCGACATCAGTGCCAGAACCAGCAGCAGCGCCACACCCAGCAGATCACGCGCGCTATCGATAAAGGCGGTGATCAACATTTTTTCGCCGAGCCAGCCCAGCGTGCCTATCACAATCGCCGCGCCCAGAAACACCGCCGACATCTTGGCCATCCACCACCCCTGAGAGGAAACGCCCCAGACCATGACGACAAACGTCGCGGTGAACAGGATCAGGATCATCCATTGCTCGCGCCGCTCCAGCCTGCGCATGGGCTGTACCACGCCGTTATTGATCGCGCATCTGGCCGGCAGCACGTTCAAAAACCCGCCGACGATCAGGACAAACAGCGACACATCAATGGCATTGGCGGAGTAGGAAGACGGGTCGAAAAATCCCGCAATGGGCGCCATCAGCACATCAAGCAGTCCTTGCGGCGCAGCCTCGATTGCGGCGTAGGTGCCCGGGAGCGGGATATCTTTGCCTAAGGCGACATTCGTCGCGCGCTCGTACTCATCCACAGGGATGATCCAGGTGAGGGCGGCCACGGCGATGATCAGGGGGAAGAGGATGGTATAGGCCGTCGGAAACAGACTGGTCTGTTGTGCAGGCTCTGGTGACGCGTGGTTCTGTGACGTGGCCATCTTTAAGTCCCCCCAAATTTCGATCTGCTTGGGGAGAGTATGGACCGGCGTGTAAGGGCGCTGATTGAGATTGGTCAATCAGGGGTGAAGCGCGTCTATTTCTTCAAACGGCTTTTGTACTTGAGATAAAGGCGCTGGTTCACGCGGATAAATTGGGACAGCGCCACGCCTAGCACCCCGGCGGAATCGCGCAGCAGATAGAGATAGCCCGTGAGGCTCGCGATCAGCGCGCCGCCCGCGTTCACGATCATATCGCCCATCGTATCATTCAGCCCCGACTTTTGCATGTTCAGGCCAAAGGAGATGTCCATCGTGAACTCGAAGACCTCCCAAAGCGCACCCATCGTCATGGCCACGCAAAAGGTAATGAAGGCGATGGCGGAGGGGGGCGCGGCAAAGCGGTCGCCCTCGAACAGCATAAAGACGAACAGAAAACCGGTAAGACCAAATCCCACCGCAGAGGAGGTGTGCAGCGCCAGATCCCACCACCACAGCCGCTCGTAGAAATCGAACGCCTCGCCCAGAAAGATCGAGGCGAAAAAGAACAGGGTGGTGATCATCAGAAAGGGCAGGGGCAGCGTGAGGTTCCAGCGCGCGGCCAGCAGTGGCGGCAGCAGCGACAGGCCAAGTGTGGCAAAGCTGACGAAGGCCAGCGACCAGCGCGCCAGCCCCAGCGCGATCAGCCCCGCAAGCAGCAGCAGCGCCCAAATGAAGACCACGTTGCCATTGGTTTGTCTGATCCGTCGCATGCCTTGCCGTGCTCCCCCTCTCTTAAATTTTCGGCTCTGGATGTCTATATCTCATAAATGAGCAGTAAAAGCATCCGTATCGGCAGTTATAATATGCGCAAAGCGCGCGGCCTTGACCAGCAGCGGCGGCCGGAGCGTAGCATGCAGGTTATCAACAGTCTGGACGCCGATGTGGTGGTGTTGCAGGAGGCCGACCGGCGGATGGGGCCGCGTCATCCCGCGCTGCCGCGTGAGATGATAGAGGCCGAGAGTGATTTCGAGCTGGTCGAGGTGTGTGACAATGACATCAGCATCGGCTGGCACGGCAACGCCGTTCTGGTGCGCAAAGGGCTGGAGGTCTGCGGTATCATGCGCCTTGATCTACCGGGGTTCGAGCCGCGCGGCGCGGTGCGCCTGACGCTCGGCGTCGGTTCGGGGCTGACGATTGTTGCGACGCATCTGGGCCTGCTGCGCGCCAGCCGCCAAAAGCAGCTGGCCGTGCTGGAAGCCGCGACAGCGCAAGACGCCCGTGTCGTGATTGCCGGTGATTTCAACGAATGGTCGCCGACCAAAGGCTTTGAGCCGTTGGAGCGGCGGTTCGTCACCCACAGTCCGGGCAGATCGTTTCACGCCAGCAGGCCCATTGCAGGACTAGACCGGTTTGCCCTGTCAGAGGGGGTCGAGCTGCGCGATGCCGGTGTGTCCCAAGGACCATTGGCGCGGATCACCTCGGATCACTTGCCGATCTGGTCGGATCTGCTGCTCGCTGAACAGGACTATTTGCTGAACAGTACGGGTACCGACAGATCGCGCAGCAGCGCATAGGTCGTCGCGCCCAGCACGAAATCATAGGCCCGCGAATGTCCGAAAGCGCCGGTCACGATCAGATCCGCGCCTTTTTCAAACGCCACTTTTTCCAGAACCCCGGCGATGCTGTCGCTGCCGGGTGCGCGGTATTCGAGCGTGGGCTTCAACCCGTGCCGCGCGAACATTTGGGCGGTGTCGATTGCGTCGCTGTCTCTCAGAGGATCTTTTGGCGGCGTGCCCACGCGCAGCACCGTCAGCCTTGCACCCCTGTCGGCGAGGCCCAGCAGATCATGTGCGGCGCGCGTGGCTTCACGCGTATCGCTCCACCCCAGAAGGATGTTCGCGCCGATCTCTGAGCCGTCGTAATCGGCGGGCAGCACGATCACCGGGCGGCCACTGTCGCGGATCACCTCGATCTGCGCCTGTCTGCGGTCATACCGCTCGTGCGCCTTGTCGTCATGTGCCATCATCACCAGATCGGCGGCGCGTGCGGAGGTGATCATCTGGTCGCTGGCCGAGGCAGCCTCGGCGCGGACCAGACGAAACTCGCTCACGAAATCTTCTTGCTTTGTGTGTTTGTCAAAGACCGCCCGGACCGCCGCCGCCGCGTTTTTCTGGCTGGCGTTAAAGGTGGCAAAGGCTGGCTCGGGGATGTGCATGGCGATGTCGGGATAAACCAGCAGCGCCTCGATCACATGCAGGCCTATGAGATGCGCGCCGTGTTTGCGCGCCAGTGGCACGGCCGCCTTCATCACCGTCTCAGTGGTTTCGGGCGAGGTGAGGCAAACCAGAAGTGTCTTGAGTCCCATCGGGCGTTTCCTTTCTAAAGAGGATTTGATGAACCCAGCCTAGCGAACGCGTTCTGCGCGCGATTGATCGTGGTCAATTTTGCGGCGGTAGATCCCGCTATGGTCAGGCGCAATCGGGTCATTTCGAGGAGCACGTTTCATGTCAAATCTCATACGGTCTGGTGTCGCGGCTTTGGTCATTGCCTGTGCGTCCGTCGCTGTGGCGGAGACGGTCGCGGTGCAGAACAGTGGCGACAGTTTTACCGCCGGGGGCCAGATCAGCGAAACGGTGCCGGGCGGCGGCGATGCTTTTGTCGCGGCGCGGTCGGCCAATGTCAGCGGTGCGGCGCAGGCCGATCTGCACGTCGCCGGTTTCGACGTCTTGGTCAGCGCGGATACCGCCGGTGATCTGTATGCCATTGGCGCGAATGTCATGATCCGGGGCAACACCGCGCAGGATCTGACAGCTGCCGGTTTTTCCGTCCGCACAGAGCGCGGGGCGCAGACGCAGGGCAACGCGCGGCTGATCGGTAATACCGTCACCCTTGAGGGGCCTGTTGCGGGTGGCGTGGCTGTCGCGGGGCGCGATGTGATCATCAACGCCGCCATCCGCGGTGACTTGCGGATTCTGGCACAAAGCCTGTCGTTCGGGCCGGACGCGACCGTATCGGGCAGGCTGACCTATTCGACCCAAGACCGCACGCCGGTGCCCGAGCGTGTGGCCGCGTCCGACCGCGTGGTGTTCGAGCCTGTCGACGCGTCAAGCATGTGGGGTGAGTGGGATGAGTGGGAGGATATCAGCCGCGAAATGCCCGTGCTGCCCGGCTTTGCCGCCGTGGTGTCGGGGTTCGTCATCTCGCTGCTGTTCTTTGTTGTGCTGGGCGCGCTCATGCTGGGCTTTATGCCCAAACGCCTGTCGAAGCTGCGTCGCAGCATTGCTGCCGCGCCGGGGCAGACGCTGCTCTTGGGGGTGATCGGGCTGTCGATGTTGTTTGGCATGGTGCCGATTGTCGGGCTCACAATCGTGGGGCTGCCGTTTGTGCCCATCGTCTTGCTGGCCATCGTGGTGGTCTGGACCCTTGGCTATGCGCTGGGGGCATATAGCGTGGCGATGCGCGTTTGGGTGGCGATGGGGCAAGATGAGATGCCCGGCAGCGTCACGCGCCTGCTGGTCTTTGCAGCGGCGATTTTCTTGATCGCGCTGCTCAACTTCATCCCGTTTGTCGGATGGGTGGCGAATTACACGCTGGTTCTGCTGGGCATCGGCGCGATGACGAACGCGCTGTTCCAATATCTGATCGGCAATGCGGGCGTCGCGCTCGATGTCGATATGCAAGGTCCGCAAGAGTGAAAACCCCCTTCAACAGGAGAGTGATATGACCGCGCAACATCTGGAAGTCATCGACCACAGCGTTCAATTGACCCATGAGTGGATCAACGAATTGGCCGCCCGTCTGGGCTGGTCGTCGAAACGCAGCACATTGCGGCTGCTGCGGATAAGCCTGCATCTGATCCGCGATCATCTGCACGTAAACGAGGTGGCGCAGCTGTCTGCGCAGCTTCCGGTGATGATTCGCGGCTTTTATTTTGAAGGGGGGATGCCGAAAACCACGCCGGTCAAAGATCGCGATCTCGAAGGCTTTGTCACGGCGATCACCGATGCCATGGACGACACCGAAGAGTATCGCGGCCGTGAGGATATCAAATGTGTTTTTGATTTGCTGAATGCCCGCGTGAGCCGGGGCGAGATCGAGGATATTCGCGCCTGCCTGCCCGAAGCGATCCGCGATCTTTGGCCTGCGCCGTAACGCGTTCTGCGCGGGTCAGATCCCCGCGCAGGGATGCTTACGCTGTCATTCGCGGTCGTTGACTGACAGGCCTGCCAATGCGGTGGGCCGGAGGACGACGATGGTGTGGATGTTGTCGATGGCGATGATCTTGGACTTGCGCAGCTGGGTAAAGGTCCGGCTGACGGTTTCGGTGGTCAGGCCCAGAAAATCGGCAATGTCCGCGCGACTCATCGGGAGTTTTACGCTGCGGTACTGGCCCAGATCGGTGCCCACGCGCTGGACCAGCGCACACAGAAACGATGCAAGCTTTTCGCTGGCGGATTTGCGCCCAAGCATCATGAAGTGGTCCTGCATCGCGCTGATCTCGTCGAGGGCGGCCTGAAGCAGGGCGCTGTGCAACTCGGGGTCGTTATCCGCGCTCTCTAAGGCGGAGCGGCGGAAAGGTTGCAGCCGCGCGTCCGAGAGCGCCTCGCAGTCGGTGTGATGCAGGCCTGCGGCGGGGAATCCAACGATATCGCCGGGATAGCCAAAGGAGATCACCTGACGGCGGCCATCACTGAGCAGCCGTGTGAGCCTGACAACGCCGCTTGTGACCTGATACAACCACTCCACTTCGTCGCCTTCGTAGAACAGATATGCGCCCGGTTTCAGGCGCGCTTCGGCAGATTGCGGGGTGGTGGTAACAAACGGGGTGAAGCCTGATTTTACAGTATTTTCGCAGGGGAGTGTGACATACATGGGTGAGGTGCTCCTGTTTTGGGTTGGAGCAACCTTGAATTGCAAATGTAATCCGGATTACGGTCAGCCGGAGCTTTTGTGTAACGTTTTGTATCAGCGCTCCCCCCGTGCAGTTTTGCCGGTTTCCAGCTTTCAGATGCCCCTTGGGTGCAAAGGTGCCATATGGCTGACAATTCGATCCTTGTTGTTGACGATGATCCCAAAATCAGAACGCTGTTGCGCAATGTTTTGGAGGGGGAGGGGTTTGCCGTGCGCGAGGCGGAGACGGCAGCGCAGGTCATGGCGCAGATCGCCGACAGCGCGCCGGTGCTGGTGACGCTTGACATTCATCTGGGGGCTGAAAACGGCATCGAGATTGCGCGCGAAATCCGGCGCACCTCGCATGTGCCGATCATCATGGTCACGGGCAAGGATGATGTGATCGACCGCGTTGTGGGCCTTGAGGTGGGTGCGGATGATTATATCACCAAGCCGTTTCACGTGCGCGAGGTTATCGCGCGGGTCCGTAGTGTGCTGCGACGTAGCGATGTGGCGGGGCAGGGGGCGCAGGATACCGCGACAGTGCAAGGCACGGAGGCGAGCGTGGCATACCGATTTGACGGGCTGACCGCGATCCCCGACCAGCTCGAGCTGCTCGACCGCGACGACGCGCCGTCGGGTTTGACCAGTGGCGATTTCAAACTGCTCACGGTGTTTCTGACGAGGCCCAAGCGGGTGTTGTCGCGCGACCAGTTGATGGATCTGACCGGCGGGACCGAATGGAACCCGCTGGACCGTGCCATCGACAATCAGATCGCCCGCCTGCGCAAGAAAATCGAGCGCGACCCGTCCGATCCGAAACTGATCAAGACCGTGCGCGGCGTCGGGTATACATTCGCCCAGGACGTCGAGGTGGTTCAGTCCCCCTGCGCATCCAAAAGCGCGTGAAGCCTGTCAGCCAGAACCGATTGCCGGTAGGGTTTGTGCAAGATTTCGTAGGATTGACCTTGAGCGAGGCTTTTGGTGATCACATCGCTGGCATAGCCTGAGGTCAGCAGCACTTTGAGCGCCGGAAACTCTGCCGCGATTTTGAGCGCCAGATCATAGCCGTTCAGTTTGCCCGGCATCACCAGATCCGAGAAGACGATATCGACCGCAGCGCCCTCTTTGAGGATTTGGTACGCCTGATCGCCATCCTCCGCCTCGATGGTGGCAAAGCCCAGATCGCGGATGCGGGCGCGCGATAGTTTGCGCACTTTTGCATTGTCCTCGACGATCAGAACGGTCTGGCCTGCGCCGCGCGGGACCCGCTGCGCATCATTTGGCACTGGCGCGTCGCCGTGTTCGTCTTGCGCGGGAAGCGCGGGGAAATAGAGCCCGAAACTGGTCCCCAGTCCCAATTCGCTGTAGAGCGTCACGTGGCCTTCGGACTGGCGCACAAAACCGTAGACCATCGCCAGCCCCAAACCGGTGCCGCCGCCATCGGATTTGGTGGTAAAGAACGGCTCGAACGCGCGTTGCTGCGCCTCCATGCTCATGCCTGCGCCATTATCGCTTACCGAAATGTGCACATAACGGCCCGGCGCGATGTCGGTTTCCTGCGCCATATAAGTGTCGTCGATGCTCACATTCGCGACCGAAACCAGCAGCTGCCCCCGATCGCCCATCGCGTCGCGGGCGTTGAAGGCAAGGTTCATCAGCGCCGACTGAAGCTGGACCGGATCGATCATCACGAGGTCTACATCGGCGGCGAAATCGGTTTTGATACGGTAGTTGGCGCCAATCGTCCGTTTCAGCAGCGCCAAAGTCTCGCCGCACAGTTCCCGCAAATCGGCGCGCACCGGTTTGAGATTGCTGCGCCGTGCAAACACCATCAGCCGCGATGTGAGGTCCGCGCCCGCCTCGGCGGCGTCCAGCGCGTCCTTGATCAGGGGCAACTGGGCAGCGTCCGCACCGCGCATCTCCAACAATTCCAGATTGCCGGTGACCACGGTCAAAAGGTTGTTGAAATCATGGGCGATGCCGCCCGTCATTTTGCCGATCGCGTCAAGGCGCTGTGAGCGTGCGAGCGCGTCTTCGGTCGCTTTGCGGCGGGTCAGATCATGCATGATGGCGACGAAAAGACAGCGCCCGTCCAGATTGCTTTGGCCGACGGAGATGTGCAGCGGAAAGACTGATCCATCCTTGCGCTGTCCATCGAGATCACGACCCACGCCGATGATACGGTTTTCGCCGGTTTCGATGTGATGCGCCATAAAGCTGTTGTGCAGCGGCGCCACGTCGGCAGGCATCAGCATATTCACGCTTTGCCCGAGCATTTCGACCACATCGTACCCGAACATGCGCGCCGCTGCGGCATTGGCCCGCAAGATCATGCCGCGCTGGTCCGAGATCACAACAGCATCCACAGCCGCATCCAGAATGGCATTGAGGACGGCGGTGTCCTCGGAGGTGGCGGTCATCGGCAAGATCCCTTTTGCGCCAGTGTGCCAAAAGGAAAGCAGAGGCGGCAAGCGCGAAATGAACAGCGTGCGAACCCGCGGGCGTCAGTGGCCCGCTTGGTCAGGCAGCGTAGCGGGTGCGATGCCGTCGAGATGCCGCGCCAGATCAGCCAGTGTGATAACCCCGCGCAACGCGTGATCCTCGACCACCATGAATTTTCGGCGACCAGATTTGGATATCTGGTCAAGAAGAGCCGTGACCGGCAGATCAGGGGCGACCATGGCCGCAGGCTCCAGCCCGACAAACACGTCGCCCACGCGCGTGGTCTCCCAGTTTTCGCGGTCAATGCGCGTCACGACAGCCGTATCGATGTGGCCCAAAAGAACCTCCGCTTCGAGCACGGGCACAAAGCTGACATTGTGCTGCAAGATGATCTGGTTGACGAAAGCTGCGAGGGTCATTTCGGGGCCTGTGGTCACCGGATCGGCGGTCATCAGCGCGGCGACGGTCATGCCCTGGAATGTGGCCCGTGCCAGTTTGGTGGTATAGCTGGCGCGCGCCGCGATCAGGACAAAGCCGCCGATCATCACCTGCCACAGCCCCGATACAACCGCGCCCTGAAACAGGCCGACAACGCCGAGGGCCATGAGGATATAGCCAAATACCGCGCCCGATTTGGCGGCGGTCTGCGTGGCGGCCAGGGCATCGCCGCTGCGGTGCCACAGATAGGCGCGCAGCACGCGCCCGCCATCCAGCGGAAAGGCGGGCACCAGATTGAAAACCGCCAGCACCAGATTGACCAGCGCGAGATAGGACAGGATGGCGCCTAAAGCGCCTGCACCCGATATGAGAGAGGTGGCAGCTGCCAAAGCCCAGAACCCGAAGGCCAGACCGAATGACATCAGCGGCCCCGCGATCGCGATCCTGAACTCGACACTGGCCGACGAGGGCTCTGCCTCAAGCTCGGCCATGCCGCCGAAGATGAACAGTGTGATTTGTTTGATCGGTACTCCCAAGCTGCGGGCAACGATGGAGTGCGCCAATTCGTGCAGCAGAAGGGAGGCAAACAGTCCCAGCATTCCCAACAGCGCCATCGCCAGATAGGTGCTGGTGTCTGCCCCGGGAAATGCCTGCGGGAAATACGTGCCCGACAGGCTCCAGGTGACCAGCGATGCAATGACGAGCCAGCTGGGATCGACCCTGATACCAAAGCCATTGATGGAGAGTAGTTTAACAGAATTCGAGAACATATCCGTCTCCGCAGTTGTCCCCACCCTATCGCGGGCAATCACCCGCTGATTGATTTCGCTCAACTCGCGCGGTGTGACGCTGTGCTTGGGTAGCGTCAGAGACAGAGAGAAGGACACGACATGCACGACCTGAAACAGTTTTCGAAACTGATTGCCGCGCGCCTTGAGGAGCTGGGCATGCGGACCCACGAGATCGACCACGAGTTGGGCGAGCCCAAGGATTCAGATCTGAACGATCAGGCGATTGATCTGGAGGATGACGAAGTACTCGAGCGGCTCGGCGCTGCGGCGCAGAAAGAGATATCGCTGCTCCGTCTGGCGCTAGGGCGGATCAAGGACGGGACATATGGCGTGTGTGCCCAATGCGGCGAGCCGATCTCGGAAGAGCGTCTGCGCGCCGTGCTCTACACGCCTTTGTGCAGGGAATGTGTCGCGGGATCATAGTTTGGCTGGACCTGCGCCGCGTCAGTGTCTCTGATCCTGCGAAACATACGCTAGTGTATGTTTTGCACGTGCGGGGCGGCGTGGCTTTACCCGGGCAGGGGCCGGGGTTAAGCCGATGCTTGATGTAAGAGGAGACGAAGATGACAGATGCCGCCAAACTGACCTGCCTGTCGTGTGGTCAGGCCAACCGGGTTCCGCTGGCCAAGATTGATGCGGGTCCGAAATGCGCCGTCTGCGGTGCGAGGCTCGCTGACGGGAAAGTGGCAGCTTTTGATATGCAGGTGCATGACAAGGCGACGCGCGCGGACGACCTGCCGCTGATCGTCGACTATTGGGCGCCGTGGTGCGGGCCATGCAGGACAATGGCGCCGGAGTTTGCCAAAGCGGCCACTGCGCTGCGCGGCAAGGCGCGGTTTGCCAAGATCGACACCGAAGAGTTCCCGGCTGTCTCGCAGCGGTTGCAAATCAGGGGGATCCCGCTGCTGGTGCTCTATGCCAAGGGGCGGGAGGTTGCGCGATTGCCCGGTGCGCGACCCGCTGCTGATATCGAAGCATTTGTCCGCCAGCACCTGTAAAAATGCGCGCGGATTGATCTGCGTCACCCTGGCGACCCGCACCGCGCCTTAGTTTAGGCGAAAACGGAGATCCAACCGGTGCAGGACATAATCACCTGGGCGAATGACCAGCTGTTGCGCATGCAATGGCTGTCGGATCTTGTCACATGGATGCTGCGCGACGGGTTCGGCATGGATATGGCGGGGCGTGCTGCGGACAGTGTGCATTTCTGGATCTATGCCGTGATCAAGATCTTCATTCTGCTTCCCGCGCTGATCTTTGCCATTTCCTATATCCAAAGCTTTTCCCGCCCGAACGGACACGCCGGATCCTTGGGCCGCGTGAGGGGATCGGGGCCAACACGATGGCCGCCCTTCTGGGCACGCTGACGCCATTTTGTTCGTGCTCCTCGATCCCGCTGTTCATCGGGTTCACCAGTGCGGGCCTGCCATTGTCGGTGACGTTTGCCTTCCTCATTTCCTCGCCGCTGGTCGATCTGGCATCGGTGATCCTGCTGGCCAGCATCTTTTACTGGTCCATCGCGCTGAGCGATGTGGCTGCGGCGCAAGAGACCGGCGCGCAGGTCGAGATCGAGAAGCTCACCGATATCGAGACAATTTCGGGCTTCGGTGTGATGCCGACGCCCGGTCTGGTGATCGACGGAAAAGTTGTCTCCTCGGGTCGCGTTCTGACAATGCCGCAGATCACGGAGATACTGGCGAAAGTATAAATACGACAGCAAAACAAAACAACGGGAGTATCCATCATGCTAAAGATCACCAAACCCTCCGCCAACCGGATCGAGATTGTGCTAAGCGGCGCCGTCGATGCGGAAGCGATGCGCACCGGGTTGGACAAATTAATCGCGGATTCCGAAGGCGTTCAGAACGGGGTCATGCTGTATAAAATCTCGGACCCCGCGCTTCCCACGCTGGGCGCGATTGGTGTTGAAATAGGGCGCCTTCCGCAGCTTTTCGGACTGCTGGGCAAATACGATAAATGTGCGGTTCTCAGCGATTCAGGCTGGCTCAGAAAAGCGGCCTCGATCGAGGGCGCGCTGTTCCCAGGATTGGATATCAAGAGCTTCGAGTTCGATGAACAAGACAAGGCGGAGCGCTGGCTGGCGGGTGAGGCCAGCGCTTGAGGCGTAAGATCGCCGAGGATTTGACAAAGATCAACGCGCTGTGCGGCGCGGTGTGTTAAGATTTGAGGAATGCACAACAAAGCAGGTCGCACATGAAGCAGGTATTAACTCTGGTCTCGTTCCTCGTGGCGGGCACGCCACTTGCTGCGCAAAGCGTTGGCGAGCAGTTGTTCATGGATAATTGTGTCGTCTGTCATGGGGTTACGGGGCGCGGCGACGGCCCTAATGCGGTACAGCTCAACACCCCGCCCGCCGATCTCACGCGGATCGCCGCGCGGCGGGACGGCGTCTGGCCCATGCTGGAGGTTATGTCGATTCTAGACGGCTATCTGAAATTCACCAACCCGCGCGAGGAGATGCCGGTGTTCGAGGGGTTTCTCGACAATGAGATGGTCGAATTCGATACCGGCAACGGGGTGACCACTTTGGTTCCGGCAAAGCTGATCGAAGTGGCGACCTATCTGGAGACGATACAAGATCCCGCGCCGACGCGCTATGTGCCCTAGTCGCGCCGCCGCGGTCACCAAAACCCGCATAATTTAATGGAGTTGGACATGGATATCGAACTTGTGACGAGACGTCGTGCGCTGTTGATGACCTACCGGCGGTATCTGGAGGCGGACCGCGAGTGGGATATCGCCCTGCGCGATTTGCACCGCTGGTTTCCCGAAACCAGCCGTACGGGAACATTCGCCATCGGCAATGAGGGGTCGCCGGTGCGACGGCTTTATGCCCGACGCCAGCGCGCGCTGGTCCAGTTGGAGGCGATGCGCCGCAAGCTGGAGGTGGCCAAACAGCGTATGGCCATACGGCAGGCAGAGCGGCGCCCGACGCAGATTTTGTTTATTGGATACACCGAAGCAGGCAGTCAGTAACCAAGCCCCACAAACGCAGGATCTATGATAGAACTGATGAATAACCGCTTCCAGACAGTGCTTTTGGGGCTGGCTGTGATGGGGCTTTTGGTTGGTCTTGTCGCGTTTTTCGCGGGCCAGGGGGCGCTGGCCGATATCATCTGGAGTGCCGGTGTTTTGCCCGTGCTCCTCGCGCTGCTGGTCGAGATCGTGCGCAGCTTGCGTCGCGGGGAGGTCGGGCTTGATATCGTGGCGGCGCTGTCGATGACTGCGGCGCTGGTGTTTGGCGAGACATTGGCGGCGGCGGTTGTTGCGGTGATGTATTCGGGTGGCACATTTCTGGAGAGTTTCGCCGAAGGCCGCGCGCGCCGCGAGATGCACGATCTGCTGTCGCGTGTGCCGCGCACCGCGATGCGGCACCGCAACGGCGGCCTCGAGGACGTGCCGCTGGACCAGATCGCGCCGGATGATATCCTGCTGATCCGGCAAGGCGACGTGGTTCCGGTGGACGGCGTGATCGCCTCCGAGCGGGCGTTTGTCGATACCTCCGCGTTGACCGGTGAATCGCTGCCGCTACAGCTCAGCCGGGGGGCGGAGGCGATGAGCGGTGCCACCAACGCGGGCGAGCCGTTTGACCTGAAGGCCGTGCGCCGCGCGGAGGAAAGCACCTACGCCGGCATCGTGCGCCTGGTCGAGGCGGCGCAACGCTCCAAGGCGCCGATGGCGCGGCTGGCGGATCGCTGGTCGCTGTGGTTTCTGGCTGTCACTGTCGTCATTGCTTTTGCCGCCTATTGGTTCACCGGTGATCCGCTTCGCGCGGTCGCGGTCCTTGTGGTGGCGACGCCCTGTCCGCTGATCCTTGCGGTGCCGATGGCACTGGTGGCAGGCCTGTCGCGCGCCGCGCATTTCGGTGTTTTGATCAAAGGCGCGGGTCCGCTGGAGGCGATGGCACGGATCCACACGCTGATCCTCGACAAGACCGGGACGCTGACGGACGGGCGGCCGCAGATCGTGTCAATAAATTGCGCCGAAGGCTTTGCCGAGGATGACGTGCTGCGCCTTGCCGCTTCGCTTGATCAGGCGTCCAAGCATCCTGTCGCGCAAGCGGTCGTGATGGGGGCGCGGGCGCGGGGGCTGTCCCTAGAGGTGCCCGCTGACGTCGCCGAGATTGCGGGCGAAGGCGTGACCGGGCGTGTTGGGGGGCATGAGGTGATCGTGGGGGGTGACGGTTTTGTTGCCGCGCGCAGCGGGACGGATGCGGGCGCAGGTGTAACGCTTGCCGCCGGGTCTGTCCTTGTGGCGGTGGCGGTTGACGGGCGGATTGCCGGACATCTCGTCATGGCCGATCCGCTGCGTGAAGGGACGGCTGCGATGCTGGCCGCGCTGCGCCGCGAGGGGGTTGCGCGGGTCGTGCTGGCGACGGGCGACCGCATTGACGTGGCCGAGCGTGTCACCAATGGCCTGAACCTTGATGCGATCCGCGCGGGCCTGACGCCTGATCAAAAGGTCCTGCTGGTGCTGAGTGAGCGCAAGAATGGCGCCGTGATGATGGTGGGCGATGGGGTGAACGACGCGCCCGCCCTTGCCGCAGCAGATGTGGGCGTGGCCATGGGCGCGCGCGGTGCTGCGGCCTCGGCGGAGGCGGCGGATGTGGTGCTGCTGGTCGACCGTGTTGACCGGCTGGGACCGGGGATCGAGATCGCGCGCGCGGCGCGACGCATCGCGGTGCAAAGCGTGGTCGCCGGGATCGGGCTGTCGGTGGCGGGCATGATTGCGGCGGCGTTCGGGTATCTCACGCCGGTTCAGGGCGCGCTGCTGCAAGAGGTCATCGACATCGCCGTGATCCTCAACGCGCTGCGGGCCTTGCGGATTGTGCCCCATGATCCGGCGACCGCGCATACCTCGCCCACCGCGCGTGCGGCAGGCGATGCGGTTACTCAATCTTGATATTGTAGGCGACTACGAAATAGTGCGGGCGGGACTCGTCCGGTTGGGTTAAGACGTTGGGCCCTAAGCCTGCACCGCCGCTGATTTTTGTGGTGAAGCCGTACAAACCAATGTGTTGTTTACGCGTGGATTACCGTTTGGGCTTCGTTCCATGCTTATTCTCCGGCCATTCGCCTTCGCCACAGATCGTTTGACCGGTGCTGTCCACGACGAGTTGGATCGGACAATTTTTCCAGCGCGCGATGTGATCGGCGCGACATCCCGCGTCTTGTGGCGCTCTGCGCGCCATGCGGCTTTTATCTCGGGGCCCAACCAAACCGTGACATCGCCGCGCTGGCGCCGGATTTCATTGTACTTCGGCGGGCTCAAAATCCGGTACCGCTTTTCTCCAATTTATGCCGAAGTGCGTCATTGAAATTGTGCGGCATCTGTTGTGACCGATCGATCAGCAAGCAAATGTCCTAGCAGTGTCGGCAGGATCCATGCACCAAGGCCCAGTTGCATCGCAATCGTCCTCATCGGTTTGCAGCCGGCAAAGCGAAATTGGAACGACCAGAAACCTCCGTCCGTGTTTCAGGTCGGATCTGGCGGCGAAGCTAAGTGCTGGTATGATTGCGCCCCGCAGAGGGTACGGGACGTTTCACCCCACTTCTTTTCGGCCAACTCGGCTCCGTGACACCTTCGGAAAGGCGCTAATTGAGAGGTCAAAGGGGGGTCTCAGGTCTTAAAGTGGTTTTGCACAAAGCGGAACAGGGCGGCGCAATGGGTGATTTCTGGCCCGTGGCGTGTCCGCCGATGATCGCATCACTTTCCCCGGTCATAGCCCGGAGATTGGCGCGTGGTTCAGGTCCAAGGGCTTTCGGATCTGCATGCTTTGACTCGTCGTCGGTGTTTCATTTTGACATAACCTTCGTCCGACCCGCGTTCTGAACTTCGTGAGCATCCCGCCAACGGGCGCGCTCTATCTCGTAGGCATGGGTCTCGAAGCGACGGGCGCCCCCTGATCCCCGACGTCTCAAGCTTGCTGCGCCATTCCGACATGAGGATGAATGGCCACCGGGCCGAGATTTGGTAGCAGCAAGCGCTCGCGCTGGGGATCGCTGGCGAGATGGCCTTACGTGAGTTGATACGATTTTTTTATTCGGGCGAGCATGCAATGGATGGCACCCCGCCGCTGGAGCAGGTGATCAAAAAGCCCCGCGTTACCGAAGCAGGCTTCACGCTTGCTTGGAAAGAGCGTCAGACTTCGGCGCTCGCTTGCGTAAGGTGCATGGCAGGGGCGTCGCGCACAATGTCTTCGTGTTCCTGCGGTTTATCCTGATAGCGGGTGGTTGATGGGCCCCTATGTTGCAGGCAACTTTGTGTCGCTGGTCGTGTCCTACAGCCTTGCGCCGGGCCAATTGGAAGCCGCTGGTGGTGATCACACGATGATACCCGTTACCGTTGTTGTCGCCGTCCAAGGAATGGTGCTGGCCGAAGCGCTGCTTCCTGTCGTGCTGGAAATCGGATTTACCACACGATTTGCGGCCATCGGGATGGTTGGACAGGTCCAAGTTACATCGGCAATCGACGTTTTCAGTGGTGGTGCACCGTCTGGGGTGGAGGGTGGTCTTTTCGATGCGAACTCTTTTGATCAGATCCTCGATCCGCATCTTTCGTGGATCAGGGTGCTGAGTGTTCCGTCAGTCCTTTGTGGCGGATGGCTTTAAAGGACATTGCAGTGCAGGCGTTTCGGCGCAAAGCGCGCTGCCTGATGATACCGAGTGGGCCGCGAATTAGTCCACCTTGTTGGCGGAGAACCGGTCTGCAACCGGTGTTTTGGCCAGATGATTGGTGTAGATCGAGGAGGTTTTGCGTATGGTAACCAGAGCTAAAGCTTGACGATTCCGCATTTAAAAGGAAGTCCTGAAAGCCCAAATAGCACCCAAATGTTCGGTTTGCCCACACCCGCAGGACCGACAATCAGCCGATGCACATAGGACAGCGCCGGGCGCATCCGTCCCGGAACAGCGAGAGGAGTTCGCGGTTCTGGATCGACGGGAAATAGCACAGGTTGCAGCCTTCGTTCGCAACGGTCATCCGCTAATCCGACAGATTGACATCAGCGTGGATACCCTTCGGGCAAAGGCATCAAGGGCCATCAACTGACGCGGAAGTGATCGCGGCCTCAAGAAAACTTGTAGCGTTTGCGCATTTCATCTGTCTTCTCGACAGGGTTAACTAGACGAGAAACTGCTAAAAGTAGCACGACACATTTCAGGGCGGTTTTCGCACCGGGTGATTATCTGTCCCACCCCATGAGAAAACGCTTCTACGATAGGAGACGGCGATGATCGACGCGACCATTCTGCCACTGCAACGGCGCGTCCTTACGCCGCCGGGTCGATGGCTGGTGGCCCGGAATATACACGCCGACCACCTCACGCTTGCGGGCTTTGCAGTGGGTGTGCTGGCAGTCCCGGCACTGGCTTTTGGAGCGTATGGCCTGGCGCTTGCACTGCTGGTGGTAAACCGTCTGGCCGATGGGTTGGACGGTGCCGTTGCACGACTGACCAAGCCGACAGACCGCGGCGCGTTTCTGGATATTGCCCTCGACTTCGTTTTTTATGCATTGTTTCCGCTGGGTTTTGCGCTGGCGGATCCGGTGACGAACGCCTTGCCTGCGGCAGTGCTTATCGCGGCTTTCGTCGGCACCGGATCGTCCTTTCTGGCCTTTGCAACCATCGCGGCCAAACGTGGCCAAAGAGCTGCCGCCTTTCCTGCCAAGGGCATCTATTACCTTGGCGGGCTGACAGAAGGCTTCGAGACCATCGCTGTCTTCATCGCGATGTGTCTCTTCCCGCACATCTTTCCGATCCTTGCCTATGGCTATGCCGCCGCATGCGGGCTGACCACGCTCTTGCGCTGGCATCAGGGGTGGACAGCGTTCACTCTTGGGAAATGATCGGTTAGGAACTGCACCACAAGATCAGCGAGGCAGTCATTGCCCAAGGATCCATTCGTCACATAACGGAGACCACATGAAACTTCCTCTCGTTCTTGCCCTCTCACTGCTTGCAGCTCCAGCCTTGGCAGACTGGCAACAAACACTCGACGCCGCACGGGGCCAGACCGTTTATTGGAATGCCTGGGGGGGAGACGCGCGCACGAATGCCTTCATCGCCTGGGTCGGTGATCAAACCGAAGCACAGTACGGAGTTGCTGTCGAACAAGCCAAGCTGAGCGACACCGCGGAGGCCGTGACCCGCGTGATTTCGGAGCGTGCCGCCGGGCAGGACGAGGGCGGCAGCGTCGATCTGATCTGGATCAACGGGCCGAACTTTCTGGCGATGAAGGAACAGGGGCTGCTGCACGGGCCTTTCGTGGCCGATCTGCCCAACGCGCGGTATCTTGACCTTGGGCCCACATCGCCCTCATCGGTCGATTTCACCGTTCCGGTGGAGGGCATGGAAAGTCCGTGGCGGCTGGCGCGCTTCGTCTTTACCTACGATTCCGCGCGCGTGGCTGAACCGCCGCGCAGCATGGCGGCTTTCGTGGACTGGGCGGCAGCCAATCCGGGGCGGTTCACACACCCTGCGCCCTCGAACTTCATGGGGGCCACGTTTCTCAAGCAGGCTTTGATCGAACTGGCGCCGGACGCAGCGGTTTTGCAAGAGTCGGTCACTGACGCGGCTTTTGCCGCAACGACTGCGCCGCTGTGGGACTGGTACGACGCGCTGCGCCCGAACCTGTGGCGCGGTGGCGACACCTATCCTGAGAATCAGTCGGTGCAGCAGCAATTGCTGAACGATGGCGAAGTGGACATCGCGATATCCTTCGATCCTGCTTCGACCGCAGCGGCCATTGCAGACGGTCTGCTGCCTGATACGGCGCGGGTGTTCGTGCCCGAAGGGGGCAGCATTGGCAACATCAGCTTTGTCGCCATTCCCTACAATGCGGCCAACGCCGAAGGGGCAGAGGTGGTGGCGAACTTCCTGCTCGACCCGGCGACGCAAGCGCATATGCAGAATATCGAGGTTCTGGGATCGTTCTCGGTACTGGACCCAACACGGCTGGATGATGCTGCCGTTGCGGCGTTCGCCGACTTGCCAACAGCGCCGGCGCTACCGACCGTTGCCGACCTTGGCCCGACGCTGCTGGAGCCGCACGCAAGCTGGATGACCCGGCTTACCGAAGAATGGGCGCGGCGCTACGTCCAGTGAGGCAGGAAGGTGGCCTGTTGCGCGCCGGCGTTCTGGTGGTTGTCGGGCTGGGCCTGATCGCCCCGATCGCCGTTGGTTTGTGGCAAACGGGGCGCGCCGCCTTCGGCGTACTGCCCGCTCTGGGTCAGAATATGGCATCGCTGGCCCCTTGGTACGAACTTGCTGCGTTGCCGGGATTTGCCACCAGCCTGCGTCTGACGCTTGTCACGGGACTTGGGTCCACCCTGCTGTCACTGCTGCTGGCGACCGGGTTTTGCGCTGCCGTTCACGCCCGGATGACGCTATCGGCGGGCGCGCGCATGCTGACGCCGTTTCTGGCCATACCCCATGCGGCGATGGCGGTGGGGCTGGCCTTTGTTCTGGCGCCTTCGGGCTGGATCGCGCGGATGGTGGCGCCCCTCGCGGGGTGGGATCGGCCGCCGGACATCGCATCGGTCAATGACGGCTGGGGCATGGCCCTGATGATCGGGCTGATGGTCAAGGAAGTGCCGTTCTTGCTGCTGGTGATCCTATCGGCTCTCAGCCAGATCCCCGTGGCACGCCATTTGGCGGCGGGGCGCGCCCTTGGCTATGGTACTGGCATCGTCTGGATCAAGATCATCATGCCGCAGGTCTGGCCGCTGATCCGGCTGCCGGTCTGGGTGGTGCTGGCCTACGCGCTGTCGGTCGTGGACATGGCGATTATTCTGGGTCCGTCGAATCCACCGACACTGGCCGTGGCGGTGACGCGCTGGTTCAGTGATCCTGACCCATTGATGATCCTGCCCGCTTCGGCCGGGGCACTCTTGCAGGCGGTGATCGTGGCTTTTGCGGTGGCTCTGCTGATGGTCGGGGAGCGGATGGTCAAAGGGTTGGGCCGCTGGTGGATCAGGCGGGGCGGGCGCGGTTCGTCGGCGGAGCCGGGGCTGTGGGCGGCCAGTGCGGTGGTTATGGTGCTGATGGCGGCGGGTATTCTGGCGATGCTGTCGCTCGTGGTCTGGTCGCTGGCGTGGCGCTGGTCTTTCCCGCAGATCCTGCCGGAAAGCTGGTCGTTAAAACCCTGGACGGGCGCCAAGGACGGCTGGATGCGGGCGCTGTCCAATACGCTGCTTCTGGCCGGTGCGACCGTCGGCCTGTCGCTCGCTCTGGCGATTGCATGGCTTGAGGGTGAAGACCGTGCCCGGCGCACGCGCGCCCCCTGGGCCGAGGCGCTGATCTATCTGCCGCTGGTGATCCCGCAGATCGGATTTCTCTATGGCCTGAACGTAGGCTTTTTGCAGATCGGCCTGTCGGGCGGGATCTGGGCCGTGATCTGGGCACAGGCGTTGTTCGTGTTTCCCTATGTGATGATCGCGCTGTCGGATTCGTGGCGCGCGCTTGATCCCCGGATGATCCGCGCCGCCGCTGCCCTGGGCGCCGGGCCAGGTCGCAGGCTTTGGGCGGTAAAGCTGCCGGTGCTGATCCGCCCGATCCTGACCGCTGCCGCCATCGGCGTGGCCGTGTCCGTCGCGCAATATCTGCCGACGCTCTTCATGGGCGCGGGCCGAATCGCGACCCTGACCACCGAGGCGGTGACCCTGTCCTCCGGCTCCGACCGCCGGGTGACCGGGGTCTATGCGACCCTGCAAGCGGGACTGCCTTTTGCCGCATACCTCGCGGCGTTTGTGATCCCGGCCATTGTGCACCGCAACCGCCGCGCCCTTTCAGGAGCAACCTCATGAGCCTCGATCTTGATGCGCTGTCTATCAGTTCTGCCAATGGCACTGCACTGTTTGAGCCGCTGACGCTGCATGTTCCCGCGGGTGAGGTCGTCACGGTGATGGGGCCTTCGGGTGTGGGAAAATCGACACTGCTCGATGCCATCGGGGGACATCTGGCGCACGGATTTCGTCTGGCGGGCAAGGTGCGGCTGAACGGGCGCGACGTGACGGGATTGCCCGCCGAGGCGCGGCGGATCGGGCTGATGTTTCAGGATGCATTGCTGTTTCCGCATCTGTCCGTGGGCGACAATCTGGCATTCGGCCTGCCGCCCGGTCTGCGCGGGGGCGCTCATCGGCGCGCGGCAGTTGAGGAAGCGCTGTCGCAGGCGGGGCTGACCGGACTTTACGAGCGCGACCCGGCCACATTGTCGGGCGGTCAACGCGCCCGCGCGGCATTGATGCGCACCCTACTGGCTGAACCTGCGGCCCTGCTGCTGGACGAGCCATTTTCCAAGCTCGACGCCGAGTTGCGCGAAGACATGCGCCGCTTTACCTTTGATCATGTAATGTCGCAGGCGGTTCCGACGCTGATGGTCACACATGACCCCGACGATGCCTCAGCCGCGGGCGGGCCCGTTGTCGCCCTGAAAGGGCTCTTGGCGCCATAAGCATCGCAATCGCCATGACCATCGCAGCCCTCACGGCCCCGCTGCGCATTACCATTTGCGTCCTGTCGGCGCGCGCACTACGCCGCTGATGTGCCCGCCCGCTTTGGATCTGGCGCAGGTTCGGAGGACCACTCCAGCTGATGGGGGTCGAAGTCTTCGGCCAGATGCGGCTTCACGATCTGGAAATAGGGAGACAGATCGAAATCGCGCGGCGCGAACAGCGAGTGATGGCGGATGTGCAGGATTTCTTTTCGTGCGATTTCCGAATCCTCTTGTGTGTTGACCGCCCGTACATCTGGCAGGATCGGATAGCGGACGGACTGAAACGCCTGTGCAATCAACGACGAACAGATTGCCCGCGTCGGATCGCCTGAACCGAAGGCCAGCATCCGCCTGCGCCAGCGCACCGGAACCGGTGGCGTCGGAAAGAAATAGCGCATCAGATCGAATACGTTGCGCAGATCGTATTTCAACCCCAGCCGCGCGACCATGAATTCGGTCACGGCGCAACGTTCCTCGGGCGTCAGGCCGACGGGGCGACAAACTCTCGTGTTGAAGCTGGCGTATTTTGACAGGGGCGCCGAGACGCAGCCCTCTCCCAGATTTACCTCGATCAGCCGGTGCCGTTCGGGCATATCCGGCTGTGAGGGCAGGCTGTCGCCCACATACATAGCGGCGTGTGACCAAGTGGATTGGGTCAGATATTTGATAGCGTTTGAAACCCGCTCCTGTCCCTCGACCAAAAGCACGTCGCCGGGTCGGAGCGTGCGGCACAGGGTATCAAAATCCGAGGGCGTGAAGGGCGTATATCCGACACTCGGTCGGTTCAGCAAAGCGGCCAGCCGCCGCCCGATTCTGCTCAGGACGGAATTGCAGCACCCTCGCAGCGTGACAGACATCCAGCACCTCCAGTTGACACATTTTTGATTTTGGACTGACTGTTCCGGTCGCGGTGGAATGTGACAGTCAGGTGAGATCAATATCAATTCCGCTCAGGATAACAGACATCCGGCGAGACTTCGCCCGCAAAAGGACTGATACTTAAAAGTGAATAAAAGCTTTCACACGGTATCCTTTTCTTTTTTCAGATGACCTGCGCTGGCACGATTGGTCCACAGCGTCTCTATGCTTTTTCGGTCGAACTGTGCCGCATCGGGACACCTTTTTACCTACACTCACATTACAAGGATGTCGGAGCATTCTTCTTTACATCACAGGAAATTGACGGACACTGACGGAGAAAAGGTAGACCACCATGAAGCCTCAATGCGCTGCCGCCCCGACTGTGCAATCATATTCTCATTCTGTTATGCCTCGATCTTTCTCAGAAAACGCCGCTCGAAATTGGGATCGGTTTATGAACACTGAACGAGTGGACGGATTTGTCATGAATCGGCAAAAGCCCGAGAGCTCATCGGCTGTCGTCGGTATCTTTCTTTTCCTTTGGGGCTCGCATGGATGAGCTGCCCGATGCGCCACAAGGCACCACAGTTGCCCGCATATTTCGGATCGTGCTGCGCCTGACCCTGTTGCTGATACTGGCGTACCTTATCCATCTGCTCATCGCGTGGGTCGCCGCGCGAACTGCGGACATCCATCCCGGTGTGCAGGTGGGGGTGCTACTGGTGCTGCTGCTGGCCTATGCGCTGCTGATTGCCGTTCCGTTCGTGCCGGGGATTGAAATTGGGGTGATGCTGCTGGCCGTCGAGGGGGCATGGATTGCCCCATGGATCTATCTGGCCACCGTAAGCGGTCTTTTGATGGCCTACGGTGCGGGTGAATGGCTGCCTTATGCGCGCCTGCACAGAATTTTGGCTGATCTGCGTATGCGACGCGTCTGCGCCCTGCTTGAATTTATCTACCCGCTCAGCCGCGAGCAGCGCGTGATACTGCTGCGTGATCGGGCGCCGATATGGCTGCGGCCCTTCGTATCCCGCTATCGCTATCTTCTCGTGGCTGCCCTGATCAATTTGCCGGGGACTGCCGTGATCGGCGGCGGGGGTGGCATCCTGTTTCTGTGCGGCCTGAGCCGCCTCTTTCGACCAGCCGCCATCGCCTTGACCGTTGCGCTGGCGGTCCTGCCAGTGCCTTTGGCTTTCTTGGTTTTCGGTATCGACATATTCCCGTGACGGACTGCGGGTGCTATACCCATATTACTCCTCGATGAGCCTTAGTGGTTGGGTCCGACCCCTTTCATTAACTGACGCAGACGAACGTGCTGGTGTCGGTATTTTCTTGAGAAGCCAAGGCCTAGCCCTGTTGCGCCCCAAATCGCGCAGATGTGTCAGAAAGTCCATGTTATCTGCCACGACATCTACGGCACGCAATTCGCTGAAATGGCTGGAGTTGAAGGTGACCTCACAGGTGCAGTTCTGGATCTGATACGGAGTTCGCGGCACGCCTTCGCGCTAGATCGGATTGATTTGCACCACCGCTATGGTCTCGACGCAGTAGAAGCGCAAAGTGGGAACTCCGCCGAAGATCAGGGAAATAAAGATATTGGCAAGCGGAGGCCAAGACGATACCTGCCGTCAGCCGCTGACCGTCCAAGACTTTCACAGGATCCGAGCACGTCCAGGAGTGGAAAAATGTCTATTGGGTTCAGCTGGTCGGGCGAGAATATCCTGCTTCTTGCATTCATCATCTGGTCGCCGGATGAGCGATCACGGCGCTGATACCCCATCATCAAACCAATCGGCGTGCGATTTATAAGGCTGTCCCTGATGGCATCACTGTCCGCCTTGCCAGAATCCGTTTGGGGGTCGGAGTGTTTCAAAAATTCAGGCATTTGCAGAGAAAATGCACCCCTCGCGATCTGCGTTTTGACCCGAAGAACAGCTCGGACATCTGCGCGACGGCACTCATTAACCGTGATCCTCGGCGGCATCCTGTGGGCTGTGATTGGCGTTGCAATCTGGAACAAAAAGCATCGTCTTCTCGTTTTGTCCGTGAACTCAAATGGAAAGAATATTTACATGCCCAAAACATTGATACCCGACACAAAATTTCCTGACATCTCCGTATCGACCCTTGATAAGGGCAGCGTCACGTTGGGTCAGCCCGACCGGGAACGTGGCGACTGGCAATTGATTGTCGTCTACCGTGGCAAACATTGCCCGATTTGCAAAACCTACCTGACCGAGCTGAACGGCATGCTCGACAGCTTCGCAGAAATTGATGTCGATGTGATCGCGATTTCTGCCGATCCATTGGATAAGGCAAAGGCTTCAGTAAGTGATATCGGCTACAACGGCACCATAGGTTATGACCTGAGCGTTGTTCAGATGGCGGAAATCGGCGCTTTCGTCTCTGACCCGCGCAGTCCCGAAGAAACCGACAGACCCTTCGCAGAGCCTGCGACATTTGTGGTGCGTGACGATGGAAAATTACAGATCGTTGATGTGTCGAACGCCCCGTTCTCGCGCCCTGACCTGAAAGGTTTGCTGAATGGTCTTACATTCATCCGAGACAAGAACTATCCCGTTCGAGGCACGCATGCTGCCTAAGGCTTATGGCGTATGAGGTGCTGCTACGCTCAGTCGTTGGCAGCACCCTTTCGTTGCAAGGTCACTTTGCCCGTGGTGTGCTCCAACTAGATCTTAATCGCGCGGTAGGTCTCAGGCGAAGACATCATCTCTTCAGCCTCAAACACGCTGAAAGGCCGCTGCGAAAATTTCGGTAGCCCCGCGCGCTTTAGCGGTGTGGCAAACTTAGCCGGACAGGATTTGTGAAGCGTCAGCAGTACTAACCCGACGGTCTGCAACTAAGTCAAGTCGGCGGAGATACTCGCAAAAGCAACCATGATACGGCTTATCACTTCAATTCCACCGGTACTTTGAACGGATGGATTGTACCCATGCAGGTAGTCCACTTTATTGGCTACGCACAGTTAACCTCAGCGACACTAGCAGGGTAGTGAAGGCCTCCGTTGGGTAGTAGCTGAAGCGACAATTTCACCAGACCATTGACCGGCGGTGTATTGCGCAGCAATGTCAGGGAAGGGCGCTGGGGTGGCGACACCACTTTGCGATCAGAATTTGATCTGCGCCTATGCTGTTGAAGGTTTCACCATTGAGGCGCCGGTCTAGTCCCGATAGGCAATACCAAGGCGCACTGCCAAGAAGGTCCGAAGTGGGCGGTGAAGCTTTCGCAGTTTCCGGGCTCTCCCGCCGATACAGGCTGTTTTGGTACCTACCGTTCCGATCCATGCGGACCCTTTTTACCAAAAATTCCGCGCCGTTGGCCCTTGCCCGATATGGGGACTTTCTGTCCTCAGCCTGGTACCGTAGAATGTACAGATAAATCCGACGTCTGTTGAATTGAGCGCACGTTTTGCCCTGCTCGCAAGCGCCTCTTCGGTGAACTCATCAATGTTGTTATTGTGCGATAAACGCGTCCGCTATGGCTCCGATCCTGAACAAAGCCATACGACCCCGCTGCCCCATAGGGTATCGCGCCGGAACGTTCCGAAAGGCTTGCAGTGGAACGACGTGAAGGGCTTAGAAGTGTCGCTGCGCTGACCGTCGGCTCCACGTGCAGCCGCGCTACAAATGCTAACGTCTGATGCTTGATCCAACATCGCGCGTCCGGGCTACTCAAGCTTTCCGATCATCCTTGGTTCTTATGGACGTGGGGATAGACTATCGCAGTGGGTGGACCACTTCAGAAGGGGAATGCCTGCATTCCAATTGAAGGCGGATGCTTCAGGCGAAGCTTTCCACGATCCTGCCCTCAGACCGCAGGGTGGCACTGGCTTGCTTTGAGCTGGGATCGACATTCATCGTGGCAACTTCGGGCGGATCGGCAAAGCTTACGATCTGGCCGGACGGCGGTTTTCCTGCAAGAACGATGTCTCCAATTGGCGGCATCGCCTCGCTCTTTGGCAAGGCCGCGCATTATCTAGATGGCACCTTCGGTGCGGGTCGGGCCGGGCAGGATGTTGTTGACGGTAACGCCGCTGCCCGTGAGCACTTTGGTGAAACCGTGCGCGGCACCCTGCATCGCGCCTTTGCTGACGCCGTAATGCACCATCCCCGGACGGAAAGCTCAGCGCGGATTCGCTGGAATTAATCTGGATACGGCCCCCGCCACGAACACGCATGCCACTTGCATACTGACGTCCCAGACGGATGCTACTAAGGACGTTAACCTGAAGACTTCCTCCCAGTTCGGCTCCGGCTGGGCCATGATCAGCGTTTTGCATCCCTGCGCAGTGCCTGTATCGGCAATGACACCGCGCGCGCCGATACCTATTTGGTCAACGGCGGTGACCTGCGACTGGCCAAAACGACGACCCGCGCGGCCGCGTTGGCCAATCCAACGGCAATAGCGGGACCGATACTGCCGTCTTGTGGATATTCCACCCAACGTTTATCGCCAGCGGCTTTCAACAAGTCCTGAAAATCGAGAGGGTTTGTGGCCATCTGGATATTGCCCTTCGTGTCATGCCAGTTGGAAACCGCGCGGTCGACGTAAACTTCGATGCCGTTGCCTTCGGGTTCGGACAGATAGATTGCCTTACTGACAATGTGGTCCGACGCTCCTTGGAGACGCAGGCCTGTGCGGCGCGCAAGGCCAAGCCAGCGGGCCAGATCGGCGCGGGTGGGCATGATGAAGGCAGTGTGGAACAGCCCAGTCTGACGCTTGTCACCGGGTAGAAAGCTGGGATCGGCCACAGGCTCGAGAAGCGCCGCCCGACCTGTGCCCAGTGTGACACGACCGTCGTCCTTTCGGATAGGGCTCAGCCCCATCGCTGATTGGTAGAAGGCAGAGACCTTTTCAAGGTCCCGCACTTTCAGTCGCACGCGTCCAATCCGCATCGGTGCAGTGATCATGTCGAAATGTTTGGGTGCCTCGGTGATGCCATGATTCCTTGGTGCGGGCTGCGGTTGCATCTGCAGAACTTAGACCCGTAGTCAACTGTCGGGCTTCAGGCGTGCGAACCGTTGAGAGCATAGGGGCCATCTCCGCGGAGGAGCTGCATGGCCATAGTCACTGCCCGGAAAGCCAGAAATCCCCAGTCGCCGGCATCTAAGCCGATCAACGACCGAGGGGTTTTGACATTTCCCGCATTGTAAAACAGTGCCCCAGTCAGGGCACTGCTTTTGTACCTGCCTTGTTTAGCGGCGGCCGATGTCGTCGCTCTCTTCGTAGGTGTCGGTGCCGATCTGCGTGACGGTGACGCTTTCGCCTTCAGCGATCGCGCTTGGACCGGGCAGGTTGAACAGGGGTGTGATGATCACTTCCTGGCCCATTGCATCAATGCCGTTGGCGCGCTGTTCTTCGAAGGCAATGCGCTCTTCGGGTGTGAAGGCTGCAAAGGCCGAAGTTGCTGTGATCGCTACGGCGGTGATGGTTGTGAGAAAGAGTTTCATAATATTTCTACCTTTTTGCTGGCCGCTTGGGGCGGCGTGTTGTTGTGATTTGTTAGTTAGGGGTTGCCATTAATGAATATAATGGCGAAATTACGGAATGACTTCCCTCGTTTTATTCTGAATGTGCTGCAATGGATCTCGTCGATAAACTCAAAGCTTTCGTCGCCACCGCGCAGACAGGGTCATTTACCGCTGCGGCGGACCAGCTTGGCGTATCGAACCGGCTGACGTCGAAATACGTCGCTGATCTGGAGGCGCAGTTGGGCGTCCGCCTGTTTCAGCGCACGACCCGGAAAGTGGGCCTGACACCGGCCGGGACGGATTTGCTGGCGCGTGCGCCAGTACTTCTGGACGATCTGGATGATCTGCTGGCCGAGGTGTCAGAGGGGTCGCGTGGACTGACCGGCGTTATCCGCATCGCCGGACCGGTTATCTTTGGCGATGTGTATCTGGCCGGGATGCTGGGGCGGTTTGCGCGGCACCATCCGGATCTGACATTCGATGTGCGTCTGCACGACAGCCAGACCGATCTGGCAAGCGAGGGGATCGATGTCGCCTTCCGCATTGGACAATCGCAGATGCTGTCGCTCAAGGCGCGCAAGCTTGGTGAGGTGCAGTCCATGCTGGTCGCGAGCCCTGACTATATTGCGACATACGGTGCGCCAGAGACACCCGCCGCACTTGCAACGCATTGTTGTATCGTCGACACCAACAGGCGCAGGCCACGCCATTGGGCATTTTATAAAGGCACCACCGAGCACGACACCGCGATAACAGGAAGGTTTCACGTCAATTCGGCACGGGCGGCGGTGGAATTGGCCAGTGCCGGTCTGGGTCTCGCCTATGCGCCGCACTTCGCTTTTCGCGAGGCGCTGGCATCGGGTCGCATCGTTCAGGTTATGAAGGACTACACGGGCGATTGTTTACCCGTCAGTGCCGTCTATCTGGAAGGCCGGGCCCTGCCACGAAAGGTGCGCGCGTTGATCGATTTTGCGGTTAAGGACTTTGGGCTATCGTGACGGAAAATCCAATGCCTACAAGTTTGACAGGACCGGACTTTCAAGCAGTGTGAGTATTCTTTGCAGGCTTCCTTTGGTAATCTACAGAAGTCCTGGCAAAAACATCACGAGCCCCTCGGAATACGTCAGCAACAAAAGCACGGCCAGCAGTGCAAGGATGAGCGGTATAACTTCGCGCACAAAATCCAGAATTTTGACTTTGAGGATGGAGCACACTGTAAACATCATTGAGCCGAAAGGAGGGGTGACACCGCCGATCATGATGTTCACGATAACGATGACGCCGAAATGAACCGGATTGACGCCCAGGTTCAACACGGCTGGCAGCAACAGTGGGGTCAGAATGATCATCGCAGCACCACCCTCAATGAACATCCCCACGACCAGCAGCAGCACATTGATGAGCAGTAAAAGTACGAACTTGCTGTCTGTCATTTCAATCAGCGCGGTCGCAATGCTGTGCGGAATGCGCTCAAGCGTCATATAATAACCGAACAGCAATGCGCCGATAATGATGAACATCACCGTACTCGTGCCTTGAACTGTCTCTCGCAGGATCGGGACAAAGTCCTCTACCTTCAATTCCTTGTAGACGAAGAAGCCAATCAGCGCGCAAAGGGACACTGCAACGGCGCCAGCCTCTGTCGGCGTAAAAAGGCCAAACCGCATGCCCATAATGACCCCGAACGGGATAAAAAGGGCAGGTATGGCCTTGCCAAAATATCTAAGCCGCTCTTTGGCAGGCGCTGGCTCGGAACGCGACGGCTTGTAGGCGCGTCTTTTGGCGATGACGGCAATGGTCCCCATCAGGGCCAATGCCATCAAAAGCGCCGGAACATAGCCCGCGATGAACATGCTGTGTACGGATACATTTGCCAGCAGCGCAAAGATAATGAGGTTAATGCCGGGCGGTATCACGGGGCTGATGCACGATGACGCTGCGGTCACGGCAGCGGTAAAGGGCAAATCATAGCCACGTTTCGTCATCTCGGGGGCAAGGATTTTGGACTGCATCGCGGCATCCGCATTTGCAGAACCGGAAATGCCGCCCATCAGCGTGCTGAGCAGGACATTGACATGCGCCAGACCACCCGTCTTATGCCCGATCAACGAATCTGCAAACCCAAGCAGGCTCCGGCTGATCCCGGAGTAATTCATCACCGAGCCGACCATGATGAAAAACGGAATAGCGAGCAGGGGAAACGATTCCGCAGAGGTAACGAACCGCTGCATGACAAGGGCGATCGGGAGGGAGTTGTTGATGAAAAGAAAATAGAACAATGCCGACGCGATCAGCGAGAATGCTACGGGCACGTTCAGCAAGAACATGACGAACAACAACATCATCGGAATGTAGTCTTCCATACTCCTACAGCCCTTCTATGCCGTGGCTTTGAGTGTTTTTATATCATCGAAGATCGTACGAACCGTGTGAAACGCCATGAGACCGAAGCACAAAATCAGAACGATATTCACCCAAAAATACGATACGCCCATCACCGGTGTCGTCTTGCTCGACAGCATTGTGTATTCATAGCTCAGATACGCCAGCAGGCTGTTGAGGCCCAGTAAGAAGAAAGAAATCAGGAGCTTGAAGGGGGCGGTCATGCGCGTTGGCAGGATGGATAGGATGGCATCGACGCCCATGTGCAGGTTGTGTTTGTAGCAAGAGCTGATGCCCAGATAGACCGCCCAGATAAAGCATAAGACGGCAAGCTCTTGGGCCCACGGCATGATAAACCCAAATCCATAGCGCAAAACAACGTTGGCAATCACCATAACTACGGTAATGCTTATCGCGATTGATGCGAGTATTTCTTCCAGATTTTTGAGGATATTGATCAAATCGTTTAGCCTATCTTTCGCGCCCCGCAGCCCGGTTATCTTGTTCACCGGGCTGCGCGCGTGTTTGTCTTATTCGGCCCGAATTTTGTCGAGCTCGGCACCGATTGTGGCGCGGATGTCATCGGACCAGGCCGGGAACTCGGTGTAGACGCTCGCAGTCAGTTCGCTGAACGCAGCCGTATCCGCCTCGACAAAGGTGACGCCCAGCTCTTCGAGCTTCCCGCGGTATTCTTCATCGAGCTTGATCAGGTTTTCCGTGTTGGACACAGCGCCTGCGGCGAATTCTTCGTCAACGATCGCTTGCTGCTCGGGCGTGAGCTTGTCCCAGACTGTCGGGGAAATGTAGATGCCGACCGTTCCGAGGAAGTGCTTTGTCATCGACATGGTGTTCGCCACCTCATAGATCTTGGTCGAATACATTGTCAGGATCGAGCCTTCGAGCCCGTCCACAACGCCTTGCTGCACACCGGAGTAAGTCTCGGTGAACGGCAGCGATTGCGGGGACGCGCCCATCGCACCAAGTGTGCTGATAAAGATCTGGCTGCCGGGCACACGAATTTTCATACCCTCCAGATCTGCGGGGGTCGCGATCGGCTTGTTGGTGATCATGTGGCGGAAACCGAACATGTAGTCGGCATTGATGATCTTGATACCCTTCTCTTCGGCCTGCGCCGTGAGGTCCGCAACAAGGTCAGTGTCCATCATCGCCAGATATTCGTCATAGGTGTCATAGAGCATCGGTCCGGCAAGCGCGCCAAAGTCAGGGACATAGTCACCGACGTAGGTCAGGTCTTCCACGGCAATCCAGTCGGCGCCGTTCACGACCTGCTCAAGGTTATCCTTGTAGGTTGGTAATTGCCCGCCGGGGAATACCCGGATGTCTACATCGCCGTCGGTGCGCTCTCTGATCTTGTCGGTAACCTTCATCAGCTCCTGCGTCAGAAGCTCGGATTCCTGAAAAATCAGGCTCAGGTTGATTTCGATTGCGTCGGCCGCAGCTGACTGCGCGCCAAGCAGCGTCCCGAACACGGCTGCCGTGAGTTGTTTGATCATGTGAGTTCCCTCTCTGTCTGTCTTTATTTGCCTGCTTCAAAGCAAGCGTTCCGTGACCTTTTTTGGTTTGCCCGGCATCAGCCGAGTGCGCCCTTCATCTACTAGTTGGGTGATTGCCGTGCGCTTGGGTTCTCTTGTGATCGTAACGGTTCACACAGACAACTCCGATGCCACCGGCGCCGCATTCAACTTCTTGACGCATTCCTCCCCCGGGGTCACTTTCATTCGGTTTTGCAACGATGCGCAACATGTTATTTTCCGACAATAGGACCACCGATGACCGAGGGGCCTTCACGTCTGAGCATTAAGTGCAGCGGTTGCGCGGGTCCATCCGGTGGCCCGGTGTGTTTCTGTATCCCGTGCCCCGAACCGATTTCGCCAAAAGCCTCTGGGATACAGTATCTCAGGTCTGACGCCGGTAGTGGTCTTCGCATTTGCGACAAAACGGCGGGCCTTTCGTGTTTCAGGGGGACGTTTGGTCCAATTTGGCAGCATCGCCGGTAAACTCTCCCTTTGCCCCACGCAACGACCGCGTTGCGAGATCCTTGGGTCGACATTGCGCTCTTTCGGTGTCATAGCCCGATGCTTCCCCTTCTTCCTGTCCTTAGGAACTCGCGATGCGCCTTCTGGTCCGTACCCATCTTTTATACACATCAAAACAGCATTGCGATCTGCTGATGCAAATCGAAGCCCTGTCGGACAGTGCGCAAATCCTGCACGAGACGCAGGTTTCATTTGATACGGACTCGGTTCAGCATGTGATTGCGGGTGAAGAAGGTTTGGGTACACGCAGGTGGATCCGTGCCGGCAAAGACTTTGAATGTCACTATCAGGCACAGGTCGAGGTGACGCGCAGTCAAACCGCGTTGAGCGGGCTGTCCCAGACCCCGCGCGTGCAGATCCCCGGAGACGTCGTCAAATACCTGATGCCTTCGCGATATTGCCATCCCGAGGTGTTTCTGGACTTTGTCTCAAACCAGTTCGGCGACCTGACCGGCGGTGCGCTTGTGAACGCGATGCAGGAATGGATCGGCGCTCAATTCACCTACGACAATGGGATCAGTCACGCAGGCACGACGGCGACGGACAGTTTCAATAGCTTGGCGGGGGTGTGTCGTGATTTTGCGCATGTGATGATCACATTCGCGCGCGCGGCGGGTATTCCGGCACGTTTCGTGAGCGCCTACGGTCCCGATGTCACGCCGCAGGATTTCCATGCCGTAGCCGAGGTCTACCTCGAGGGTGATTGGTATCTTGTCGATGCAACCGGCATGGCAAAGCCGTCTGAAATCATTCGCATCGGTGTCGGGCGCGATGCGGCGGATGCATCGTTTATGACATCTTATGGCTGGATGGATCTGGTTGAGCAAACTGTAGAAGTCCGCCGTATCCCGTCATAGCCGCAGCAGCGGGTGCTCATGCGCGCGGAAACGGGGATATTAATCTATTATTGTATCACCGTGGTTATCCTCCTAGGTGTTACGCTGCTGTGCGTGATGCATTTCGACTCTTTGGACCCTGATAAATGACCTATTGTGTTGGCCTTCGCCTGAACCGTGGCCTTGTTTTCATGTCCGATACTCGGACCAATGCCGGGGTCGATAATTTCTCGACCACCAAAAAGATGTTCACCTGGAATGTACCGGGCGAGCGGACGATCACCATCATGACCGCAGGCAATCTGGCAACGACGCAGGCGTTGATCAGTGTTCTCGAAGAGCGCTCCAAAACGGTATCGGAACGCAACCCGACGATATTGGAGCAGCCGACGATGTTTCAGGTCGCGCGTCTGGTCGGTGCCACGCTTCAGGAGGTCATCCGGGACAGCGCGAACGGCGGGATGGCCGGATCCTCGCGCTTTACCGCGTCGCTTATCGTCGGCGGCCAAATCAAAGGCGGATCGCCGACGCTGTTTCTGATCTATCCCGAGGGCAACTTTATCGAAGTGACGGAGGACGCGCCTTTCTTTCAGATCGGTGAGGCAAAATACGGCAAGCCGATCCTCGTGCGGGCCTACCAGCCCGAGATGAGTTTCGAGGATGCCATCAAATTGCTGCTGGTATCATTCGACTCCACGATCAAGGCGAACCTGTCGGTGGGCCTGCCACTGGACCTGCAAGTCTATGCGCAGGACAGTTTCGGCATAGAGGAGCAGACCCGCATCGAGGCGGATAACCCCTATTACCAGACAATCTCGGACGATTGGGGTGACGCACTGCGCACCGCGCTTATGCGCCTGCCGAGCTACCGTAAAAGGACCGCGCCAGAACCTGAGTGCGGGCGGCTATAAACCGGGCCTGCGCCGCAGATCGAGGGTCATTGGAAATTCGGGGTGAGGGCGTTCCGGCACAGGGGTGAAACTGCCGCCCGTATGGCCCATTTTCTCGAACCTGCTCAACCGTCGCGCCTCCGCCTCGTTGCCGTTAACCGGAAACGTGTCAAAGTTTCGCCCACCGGGATGGGCCACGTGATAGCGGCACCCGCCCAGCGATTTCCCCGTCCATGTATCGTAAATATCGAAGGTAAGCGGCGCATCGACCTTCAGCACCGGATGCAGGGACAGCGACGGCTTCCATGCCTTGTAGCGTACGCCGCCCACGCGGGTACCGTTGGTGGTGGTTGCGGTCATCGGCACGACACGGGCATTGGCCGTCACGATATAGCGGTCAGGATTGGACCCCTTCAGCGTCACCTGCAACCGCTCTGACGAGCTGTCGGTATAGCGCACCGTGCCGCCGATCGCGCCGGTCTCTCCCAACACATGCCATGGCTCCAGCGCCTGACGTAGTTCCAGCGTGATGCCCTCATAGGTGACCTCACCGCAGAAGGGGAAGCGGAACTCGGCCTGTGCTTTGAACCATGCGGGATCGAGCGACAGATCATGCGCCTTGAGATCCGCCAGTACATCGCCGAAATTTTCCCAGATAAACGCAGGCAGCATAAAGCGGTCGTGCAATGTGGTGCCCCAGCGGGTCAGATTGCCGCTGATCGGGTTCTCCCAGCACCGCAGGATGATCGCCCTGAGCAAGACCTGCTGCGCAAGGCTCATGCGCGGATCGGGCGGCATCTCGAAGCCGCGAAACTCCACCAGCCCCAGACGCCCCGTTGGCCCATCGGGCGAAAACAGCTTGTCGATGCAAATCTCGGTGCGGTGCGTGTTACCGGTCACGTCAATGAGCGCATTGCGCAGCAAACGATCGGTAAGCCAGGGCGGTGGTGGCGTATCATCGGTAGGCGGCCAGATCTGGTCGAGCGCGATTTCCAGCTCATAGAGGACGTCATGGCGGGCCTCGTCGATGCGTGGCGCCTGTGATGTGGGCCCAACGAAGGTCCCCGCAAACAGATAGGACAGGCTGGGATGGCGCTGCCAGAACAGGATCAGGCTTTTGAGCAGATCGGGGCGGCGCAGGAACGGGCTGTCAGCGGGGGTTGCCCCACCCACGACCACATGGTTGCCGCCGCCTGTGCCCGTATGACGGCCATCGGTCATGAATTTATCCGCGCCAAGGCGGCATTGGCGTGCTTGCGTGTACACCGTCTCGGTGGTGTGGACACATTCCTCCCAGCTGGCGGCGGGGTGGATGTTCACCTCGATCACGCCGGGATCGGGGGCGATGCGCATGACGTTGATCCGTGGATCGGACGGGGGCGCGTAGCCTTCGATCAACACCTTGCGATTTATATTGGCCGCAGCGGTTTCAACAGCCGAAATAAGTTCAAGGTAATCCTCCAGCTTTTCCACCGGGGGCAGGAACACGCAAAAGCGCCCGTCGCGCGGCTCGACCGAGATGGCGGTGCGCACGCGACCGTCCAGATCGCCCAATGTCTGCTCAATCTGTTGCTGACCTGCCGTGGCCTCGGTCCGGTGGGCGATGGATTGCGCTTTTTCGGGCGCGCGGGGGGCTGCATCGGGCAGGGGGCCGCGCATCTCGGTGGGGTCTTGTGGAGTGATGAAGGGATAATCGCTTTGCGGTACATGAGGCAGGGTGCCCAGCGGCAGGCGGTAGCCGACAGGGCTGTCGCCCGAGACCAGAAACACCTTTCCGCGGCGCAAATTCCACACTTCCGACAGCCAGCGGCTGGAGGCCCGCGCCTGCCAGCGTTGAACCGGCAGGACATAGCCCGCAGGGGTGCCCAGCCCGCGCTCGAACACCCTCGCGATGCGCGCACGCTCCTCTGGATCGGCGAGTTTTGAGTTTTCGGGCGTGACATTGGCGGGCAGATTGCCTTCCTTGATGATCCACTCGGCAGGGTCTTCAAAGGCGGGCAGCACGTTTTCCTGCGGCACCGACAGATAGGCCGCTATCGCGTTCAGCAGGTTTTGTGCATCCTTCGGTCCAACGTCTTCATTTGTATCCTCGCGGGCCAGCAGATCCGGATTATGCCAGATCGGCTGGCCGTCCTTGCGCCAGTAGAGCGAAAAAGTCCAGCGCGGCAAGCTCTCGCCGGGGTACCATTTTCCCTGACCGTAATGCAGCAGGCCACCGGTAGAGAATTCATCCTTCAGGCGGCGCATCAGCGTGTCGGCTAGCCCGCGTTTTGTCGGACCAACGGCGTCTGAATTCCACTCGTCGCTCTCGAAATCATCGATAGAGACAAACGTCGGCTCACCGCCCATGGTCAGGCGCACGTCGCCCGCCCCAAGACGTTTGTCCACATCGCGGCCCAGCGTGTTGAGCGCGTCCCATGCGGCCTCCGAGAAGGGCTTGGTGATGCGCGGATGCTCTGCCGTGCGGGTGACCTGCATGTCGAACGAGAATTCGACATCCGCCGCACTGGCCAGCCCCGAGATCGGCGCGGCGTGGCGATAATGGGGTGTCGCAGCCAACGGAATATGGCTTTCGCCCGCCAAAAGCCCTGATGTAGGATCAAGTCCGACCCAACCCGCGCCGGGCAGATATACCTCGACCCAGGCATGCAAATCCGTGAAATCCTTGTCCGTGCCCGCAGGTCCGTCGAGGGCCACCAGATCAGGCTTGAGTTGGATCAGATAGCCCGACACAAACCGCGCCGCGAGGCCGAGATTGCGCAAGGTCTGCACCAGCAGCCAGCTGGTATCGCGACACGATCCCGCCGCGCGGCCGAGCGTCTGCTCTGGCGTTTGCACGCCGGGCTCCATCCGTATCTCATACCGGATTTCCGAGGCGAGACGGCTGTTGAGCATGACCAGAAAGTCGATCGTGACCATAGGGTTGCGTGGCACGCTGGCCAGAAATCCCTGCAACAGGGGGCCTGCGGTTTCGGTGCGCAGATAGATGCTCAGATCGGTTGCGATGTCGTCATCATAGCTAAGCGGAAATTCCTTTGCGCTTTCCTCGACGAAAAAATCGAACGGGTTATAGACCGACATATCGGCCACCAGATCGACCTCGATCTTGAACTCGCGCACCGGCTCGGGAAAAACGAACCGCGCCAGCCAGTTGCCATAGGGGTCTTGTTGGTGATTCACGAAATGCGCCGAGGGCGAGACCTTCAAGCTGTGTGATATCACCCGCGTGCGGGAATGGGGGGCGGGGCGCAGCCGGATGGATTGCGGACCAAGCGTCACGGGGCGGTCGTATTTGTAATGCGTGAGGTGATAAATACTCGCCGTGATTGACATCTTTATTGCCTCCTTGCGTCCCTCACTGGCGAGGTCGCGTTGTTATTCATCAGGATTGGCATTTTAGCCGGATCAGTTGCAACCGCCAGCCCGCTGATATCAGGTACGTTTCTTCATATGCCTAAAAAATAAGCAATTACAGAGCCGAGCAAGGGGCAACCGAAGGCTTATCGGCTTGCTGCGTTGTAGTCTCGTAAAATTGCGGTAACCTCATCACTTATGGATCAAAAACAAACTCCCTTTGATGAGATGCTGTCGGCGCCGGACGGGGCGCGCGATCCCTACCGCGCGTATAAGGACTGGTTTTCAAACCAGAATGCCTCCCGTCTCAAGAAAAAATCCAAAGAGGCCGAGGCGTTTTTCAGGCGCACCGGGATCACATTCAACGTGTATGGGCAGGAAGCGGCGCAAGAGCGTTTGATCCCTTTCGATCTGATCCCGCGCATCATATCGAACCGTGAATGGACAAAGCTGTCCAAGGGGATCGAGCAGCGCGTGCGGGCCATCAACATGTTTCTGCACGATATCTACCACCGCCAGGAAATCGTGCGCGCGGGCATCATACCGGTCGAATTGATCGCGCAAAACGACGCCTTCCTGCCGCAGATGATTGGCCTCACCCCGCCGGGCAATGTCTATACCCATATCGTCGGCACCGATATTGTTCGTACGGGCGAAGATGATTTCTATGTTCTGGAAGACAACGCCCGCACGCCTTCCGGCGTTTCCTACATGCTGGAAAACCGCGAGACGATGCTGCAAATGTTTCCCGAGTTGTTCAGCCAGAACCGCGTGAAACCTGTCAGCGATTATCCCAAAAACCTGCGCCGCAGTCTGGCCGCCTGCGCGCCGCGCCATTGCGATGGGCCTTGTACCGTTGCGATTCTGACCCCCGGCATCCACAACTCGGCCTATTTTGAACATTCCTTCCTCGCCGACCAGATGGGTGTTGAGCTGGTCGAAGGACACGATCTGCGTGTGGTGGACGGGCATATCGCCATGCGCACAACCCAAGGGTACCGCCGCATCGACGTTCTGTATCGCCGTGTCGATGATGACTATCTCGATCCGCTGAACTTCAAACCGGAGTCGATGCTGGGCGTGCCGGGCATCATGGACGTGTACCGCGCGGGCAACATCACCATCGCCAACGCGCCCGGCACAGGCATTGCCGACGACAAGGCGATTTATTCCTACATCCCCGATATCGTTGAATTCTACACCGGGGAAAAGGCAATCCTGAAGAACGTCGAGACCTACCGCTGTGCAGAGCCGGATGCGCTGGCGTATGTTCTCGACAATCTCGCAGATCTGGTCGTAAAGGAAGTCCACGGCTCCGGCGGCTATGGCATGCTGGTCGGGCCTGCCGCGAGCAAACAGGAACTTGCCGATTTCGCGGAAAAGCTGAAGGCCAGACCGTCGAATTACATCGCCCAACCGACGCTATCGCTCTCTACCGTGCCGATTTTTGCGAAAAAAGGTCTGGCACCCCGCCACGTCGATCTGCGGCCTTTCGTTCTCGTATCCCCCAACGGGATCGAGATTACACCCGGCGGCCTGACCCGCGTAGCGCTTCAGGAAGGCTCTCTGGTGGTGAATTCAAGTCAGGGCGGCGGCACCAAAGACACTTGGGTTCTGGAGGACTAGGCGATGCTGGGAAAAACCGCAGGCGGTCTCTATTGGATGTTCCGTTTTCTGGAGCGCAGCGAGAATACCGCGCGCCTGATCGAAGCCGGATTTCGCATCGCTCTGACCCGCTCGAATGATGCGGCATCAGATTGGAAATCCGTCGTGACCACCGCAGGCGTGCGCCGTGGCTATGACGCGGTTTATGATAATTACTCTGCCGAGAATGTCGTCGATTATCTGCTGCGCGACACCAGCAACCCCTCCAGCGTCATGTCCGCGACCGACAGCGCCCGCACCAACGCCCGCATGGTGCGTACCGCGCTGACCACCGAAGTCTGGGAAGCAGTCAACGAGAGCTGGATGGCGATGAAAAAAGCGCTGGCAGCGCCGGTGCGCGATACCGAGCTTCCCAAGTTGCTGGGTCAGATCCGCCGCCACAGTGCGCTCGTGCGCGGTGCATTGCACGGCACAATGCTGCGCAACGATATTTATGACTTTGCCCAGATCGGTTCCGCATTGGAGCGGGCGGACAACACCGCGCGGATCATCGACGTAAAATACTATACGCTGTTGCCGTCGGCCAGTTTCGTGGGCTCACCGCTCGATAATGTCCAGTGGGAGACGATTTTGCGCTCCGTATCTGCGCATCGCTCGTTCCGCTGGCTGGGCGAGGGCGAGATGACCTCCGTTGGCATCGCAAAGTTCCTTATCCTCGACACCCGGTTTCCGCGCTCGCTTTATTTTGCGAGCAGCACCATTCAGGAGAATCTGGCCTATCTTGCGAAGGATTACGGCACCCGTTTGCCCTGTCATGATCTGATCGACGCACAGCTTGCCATGCTTGACCGTCATACGATCAAATCTATTTTCGATGAGGGTTTGCATGAGTTTATCAGCACTTTTATCCGCGCGAACAACGCCATCGGCGCGCAGATCGAACAGGATTACCGGTTCAATGGATAGGGCGCGCACATGAAACTCAACATCCGCCACACGACGACCTATACCTATAACATGCCCGTGCTTTACGGCCTCCAGCAGCTGCGCCTGACACCGGTTACCGACCGCCATCAAACTGTGAACAACTGGGATATCAGTATCGAGGGTGGCATCGCGGAGCTGGCCTTTACCGACCAATACGAGAATAACTGTACGCTTATTCAGGCGAAAGATGGCGCCACCCAGATCTCGCTCACGGTATCGGGCGAAGTCGAGACCCATTCCTCGGACGGGGTCTATGGCAAAATCTATGGCACCGCACCGCTGTGGCATTTCAGGCAAAGCACGGAGCGGACGACCCCCGGCAGCGGCATTGCGGCGCTGTCGAGGATGGTGACCCGGCCCGACGGTGATCTCGGAGAATTACACGCGTTGTCCGAAACGATCCTCTCCGCCGTTCCCTACAGGCATGGCGTCACCGATGTCACGACCACCGCCGAAGATGCTTTGAGCCTCGGGGGCGGGGTCTGTCAGGATCACGCGCAGATTTTTATCGCCGCACTTCGCCACGCAGGGATCCCCGCCCGCTATGTCAGCGGGTATCTGATGATGGACGACCGGATTGATCAGGATGCCACACACGCCTGGGCCGAAGCCCATATTGCAGGGCTGGGATGGGTGGCTTTTGACGTCTCGAACGGCATTTCTCCGGACGAGCGATATGTCCGGCTGGCCGTCGGGCGGGATTCGACCGATGCAGCCCCCGTGTCAGGTATGCGCATGGGCAACGCGGAGGAAAAGATGAGCGTGACACTCCAGATTCAGCAGTAGCGCAGCGTTGTCTGCACAGATCAACCCTGTCCGGGTGCACCACTGTCCGCACAGGGGCAGGTCGTTCGGCTCATCCGAAAGCCCGCTACCCAACGCCGCGCATCGCTCTGCGTGCGTCACAAAACTTTAACTTATAAAGTTCCTCAAGGTCTCATATTTCAGAATTGCGCCTCGTACGATCGGGCTGTCCGAAAAGAAGGAACTTCTGAATGACTGTTTATGCACTCAACGGCCTCGGGCGCATCGGCAAACTCGCACTCAAGACATTGCTTGAGCGGGGCGTGCGGATTTCGTGGATCAACGATGCCGTCGGCGACCCCGGGATGCACGGCCATTTGTTTGAATTCGATACCGTTCACGGGCGGTGGCGCGCTGAGTTTGCGCATGATGCAGACAGCGTGACAATCGACGGTGTCCGCCTGCCGTTCATCGGTACGGCCGATCTCAACGCGCTGCCGCTGGAGGGGGTCGATGTCGTGATCGACTGCACCGGCGCCTTCAAGACAAAAGCGAAGCTTGCGCCCTATTTCGATGCGGGGGTGAAGAAAGTTATTGTTTCTGCCCCTGTAAAGGACGGGGACGCCGCCAATATCGTCTACGGCGTCAATCATCACATCTATGCGCCCGACCGCCACCGCATTGTGACCGCTGTCAGTTGCACCACGAACTGCCTCGCGCCCGTTGTGAAGGTCATTCACGAGAACCTGCGCATAAAACACGGTTCTATCACGACAATTCATAACGTCACGAATACACAAACTTTGGTGGACCGGCCGGCCACAGATTTACGTCGGGCAAGGTCAGGCCTGAACTCGCTGATTCCCACCACTACGGGCAGTGCAACCGCGATTACGCTGATCTACCCCGAGCTGGCAGGCCGCTTGAATGGCCATGCCGTGCGTGTGCCGCTGCTCAATGGCTCGCTGACGGATTGTGTGTTCGAGGTTGAACGCGCGACCACAGCCCAAGAGGTAAACGCCCTGTTCAAAGCGGCGGCAGAGGGCCCGTTGAAAGGTATTCTGGGCTACGAGGAGCGCCCGCTCGTCTCGGCCGATTATACGAATGACACCCGCTCCAGCATTGTAGACGCGCCTTCGACGATGGTTGTGAACGGCACGCACGTCAAAATCTACGCGTGGTACGATAACGAGATGGGTTATGCGCACCGTTTGGTCGATGTGGCATCTATGGTCGGCGGCAGCCTGTGACACGCGGCCCCGCGCGCCCCGACGGTCTGTCGGCATATATTGCCGTCACTGCGTCATATTGGGCCTTCATGCTCACCGATGGCGCGTTGCGGATGCTGGTGCTTTTGCATTTCCACACACTTGGGTTTTCACCGGTGCAGCTTGCCTATCTGTTTGTCCTCTACGAGGTCGCGGGGGTCGTGACTAATCTTTGCGCGGGCTGGATTGCCGCGCGGTTTGGCCTGACCTCGACGCTTTACGCCGGTCTTGCCCTGCAAGTTGTGGCACTGCTCGCTTTGGCGCAGCTTGACCCCGCTTGGGCCATCGGTGTTTCGGTGGTTTACGTCATGCTGGTGCAGGGGGCCAGCGGGGTCGCAAAGGACCTCGCCAAGATGTCGTCAAAATCCGCAGTCAAACTGCTTGCCCCGTCGGAGCACGCAGGGCTGTTTCGCTGGGTCGCCGTGCTCACCGGCTCAAAGAACATGGTCAAGGGGTTCGGCTTTCTTCTGGGGGCTGCTTTGCTTGCGACTGTTGGGTTTGTCTGGGCGGTTCTGGGCATGGCCGCGATCCTCGGCGCGGTGCTGCTGGCCGTTGTGATTGCGATGCCGCCCGGTTTGCCTGCAGGCCGCAAGGGCGCGAAATTCTCTCAGGTGTTCTCCACATCGGCGAACATAAACTGGCTCAGCGTAGCTCGGGTGTTTTTATTCGGAGCGCGGGACGTCTGGTTCGTGGTGGGCATCCCGATCTATTTTTACGCGGTATTGTCGGACGGCACGACGCAGGGCAACCGCGCCGCGTTCTTCCTCATCGGGGGGTTCATGGCGGGATGGGTGATCCTGTACGGCGCGGTGCAGGCCAACGCCCCGCGTATTTTGCGGGCCGACACCCGTTCGGCGGTTGATCTTCTCGGGGCCGCGCGCAGCTGGGCCTGGTACCTTGCCGCCGTGCCGTTTGTCCTTACAGGGGCAACTGTATTCGCGACGGGGCCACAGATCTGGCTCACCGCGGCTTTGGTCGGGGGGCTGCTGTTGTTCGGGGTGATTTTTGCAATCAACTCGTCGCTACACTCCTATCTGATCCTGTCGTTCACCAGCACGCAGCGTGTTACGATGGATGTAGGATTTTACTACATGGCCAATGCCGCTGGTCGGCTGGCAGGCACGCTCCTGTCAGGGCTCACGTATCAGGCGGGCGGACTGGCGCTGATGCTCGGTACTGCTTCGGTTCTGGTGGCGCTGTCAGCGGTGGCCGTCGGATATATTAGGCCGCCGCAGCCGTAGGACGTGAAAGGTGGTCCTCCACAGGTCTCAAACGGGTTTTATGCCGCACTTTCCTGTTTCTGGTCGCTCTCTTCGCGGTCCCGTTGCAGCAGGTCATATAAGACGGGCGTGAGAAACAGCGTAAGAATGGACGCCACCAGAAAGCCGCCGATGATGACGATCCCGATGGATATCCGGCTTGCCGCACCGGCCCCACTGGACAGCACCAGCGGCACGGCCCCCAGCACGGTGGAGAGCACCGTCATGATAATGGGGCGCAGACGGACTGTCGCGGCCTCGATGGCGGCCTCGCGCACCTCGTATCCTTCCTCGCGCAGCTGATTGGCGAATTCGACGATGAGAATACCGTTCTTCGCCATCAATCCGATCAGCATCACCATCCCGACCTGAGTATAAATATTCACAGCCTCCCCGAGGGCAAAGAGCGTCAACAGGGCCCCCGCCACTGCCAGAGGAACGGACAGCAGAATCACCACCGGCTGGATGAAGCTTTCGAACTGGGCGGCGAGGACCAGAAACACTACCAAAAGCGCCAGTGCAAAGGTCAGGACGATGCCGCCGGAAGTTTCTTGAAAGCTCTCGGCCTGACCGGAATAGAAGATCTGCATCTGCGAGGGCAGGCCATCCGCGATCCGCTCGACCGTGGCGATGGCAGAGCCAAGATCGACACCGTCCGCCAGCGATGCTGAGATCTCGACCGAAGGCTGACGGTTGAACCTGTTGTAGGCGGCGACAGAGGCGCGCCGCTCCAGCGTGACAAGCCCGTCCAGCGGAACAAGCTCTCCATTGGCCGCACGGACATTTACGCCGCGCAGATCTTCCACCGCTGCGCGCCGCTCGTCCGGTGCTTGAAGTATAACCGGATACTGCCTGTCCTGCGAGATGAACTCCGTCACTTCGGCAGAGGCAAAGAACGTGCGCACGGCATCGGATATGGCGCGTGCATCGACGCCGATCTCGCGGGCGATGGCGCGGTTGACGTTGATGTCGTAGCCGGGCGTGTTCACGTCATAGGCACGGCGCACGCCAACGATATCAGGATCATCGCGCAGCGCTTGCTCAAGTTGAGCGGAATAATCCGCCGCCTGCTCGAAACTGGGTGCGGTCACGATCACCTCAAGCCCGGAGCCGCCACCGGCATCCAGCCCAGAGGGCGCAAAGGCCCGCACATTTGCCAGTGTCACCCCGGCAAATTTCGGGCGCAGTTCGGCCAGTACTTCGCGCGGCCCCATCTGTCGCTCGCCCCACGGCGCCATGGTCGCGACGAGAAACGCGCGCCCGGTCTCTCCGTACTGGCCGACAATGCCGATGATATCCTCAACGGTGCCGTCTTCGCGGTAAGGCTCGATCAGATCCTCGACCTGTTGCACGGCCACGTCCGTAAGCCCCAAAGCTGAGCCTGCCGGGGCCTGAATGGAGACGAAGAAAATGCCCCGATCCTCATTCGGCGTGAGCTGGGAGGGGAGCTGTTGATAGAGCGTCCATGACATCCCCGACAGAATGGCAGCGATGGAAAGGATCACGATCGGCATGCGGATGGCACGGGTCAGCAAACTGCGGTAGCCGCTTGCGGTGCTGTCGGTCACGGATTTCACAATCCGCGAGAACCGCCCACTGTTCATGCCTTTTTTCAACACAAGGCTGGCCATTACAGGACACAGCGACAGCGCCACGAAAGTCGACAGCGCGACGGCAATGGCGAGCGTTACACCAAACTCCTGAAACAGCTTCCCGATCTCGCCTTCCAGAAACGACAGCGGCACGAATACCGATATGAGCACGGCAGAGGTAGACACGACGGCCACGAAGACCTGATTGGCACCGGCCCGCGCCGCTTCTTTGGGATCATCGCCTTTTTCAACGCGTCGTTCGATGTTTTCCAGCACGACAATTGCGTCATCCACCACCAGTCCGATGGCAAGGATGAGCGCAAACAGGGTCAGGATATTGATCGAAAATCCGACAAATGCGATCCCTGCGCAGGCACCGAGTAGGGCGATCGGAATGGTGATCGCCGGTACGATTGTGGCCCGCAACGATGTGAGGAACATGAATATGACCGCAACCACGATGGCGATGGAAATTGCCAGAGTGGAGAGCACCTGCCGGATTGAGTTGCGGATAAAATCGGCATCATCCGATGTGATCTCAAGCGCGGTGCCACCCGGCAAATCGGCTTGGATCGCCGCTACTGCATCCGTGACAGCGGTCGATATCGTCAGCGTATTCGCCGAAGACTGGCGCAGGATCCCGATGCCGATGGCGGTTTCGCCGTTAGCGCGGAACAGGCTGTCGTCATTCTCGGTCCCGATCTCGATGCGGGCCACGTCACCGAGGGTGATCCGGCCAGTTTCCCTGTTGCTGACGATCAGATCTTCAAAAGCCTCGACGCCCGACAATCGCGTCTCCGTGCGCAAAAGATAGGTGCGCGAAGCTGTTTCTATCTGGCCCGCGGGCAATTCAAGGTTGTTTGCGCGCAGGGCGCCCGCAACCTCTGTCGCGGTAACACCGCGCGCGGCCATGGCGTCAGGGTCAAGCCAGACGCGCATCGCATAGGGGCGCGCGCCGTAAATCTGAACCGCCGCAACCCCGTTCAGCGTCTCCAAGCGGTCTGTCACAAAACGGTCGGCATAATCGGTCAGTTCGGTCGCGGACATGCTGTTGGATGTCATCGTCATCCAGATGATCGGGTCGCCTTGGCTGTCGTTTTTCTCGATTTGCGGCTCTTCCGCCTCCTCGGGCAGATCGCCGGTCACGGCCTGCACGGCTGCACGCACGTCCGACGCCGCCTGATCCACATCGCGGCCCTGCCGGAAGGTAATCACGGTCCGCAGTCCGCCCAGTTCGGATTCCGTCGAAATTCGGTCGATCCCGGCAACGGTCGATATCGCCCCTTCGATCACGGTCGCAAGCTCGTTGTCGACGACGCCCGGTCCGGCGCCGGTGTAGGCGACACTTACGGTCACCTGCGCTGTGGTCGTGTCGGGAAGTTCGCGCACGGGCATGCGGGTCAGGCCCGCGATGCCCATGATCACGATCAGGATCGACATGACCGTGGCCAGAACGGGACGGCGGATGCATAGATCTGGCAGAGTCATTCCAGGCCCTCCTGCGTAAACTCCTCGTCAACTTCAATGGGCGCGCCATCGGTCAGTTGGTCCCACCCGGCAACCACCACCCGGTCTCCGTTGTCCAACCCGCTGCGCACTTCGACATATTCACCCAAGGTCGCTCCGACTTCGATCTCGGTGCGCACAGCGGTCCCCTCGCTGACCGTATAGACATAGGTCGTAAGTCCTTCGCTGATGATCGCATCGTCGGGAATGGCCATCCCCTCATACGATCCCAGCACGAGGCGCGAATTGGCGAACATGCCGCCCACAAGCCTGCCATCCGAATTGTCGATCCGGGCGCGGATCTCGAAGCTGCGGCTGCCCAAAAAGATTTCGGGCGCCCGTACCGTCACCTCACCCTCGAAAGTGTCGCCGGGATAGGCGGGAGTGGTGATTTCCATCGCCAGACCCGGTATCACCCGCTCAAAGTACCGCTCGGGCAACGAGACGACAACCTCGACCGTGGAAAGATCGGACAACCGTGTCACAACTTCGCTTGCGGACAAAAACGTGCCCGGTTCCGTGTCGATGACCCCAACAACACCACCGAAGGGTGCAACGATCGCCCGGTCGTCAAGCGTCGCCTGGGCCATCATACGCACCGCTTCGGCACGGCGGAATGCGCCCCGCGCTTCTTCAAGCCGCGCCTCCGCTGCGGCATTGCTGTCTTCGAGGCGCTGGAAGCGTCTGTATTCCTGTTCGGTCTCGTTCAGCGTCGCGTCCGCTTCAGCAAGAGCGGCGCGTGCGGCACGGTCATCGAGCTGTACCAGTAAATCGCCTTGCGCAACTTTATCGCCGGAGCCTACGGGCACACCGGTCACGCGCCCGGAGACGTCTGGCACAATGTCCACCGCACGGACCGGCCGCAGGGCGCCAACCGCCGAAATATTATCTTCGATACTGCGCATTTCAGGAGAGACGATGCCGACCAGCGTGGGTTGCCGTGTTTGCCCATCGCCGTTGGACGCGCCATCGTCGCCCGCAATGAGCATCTGCGTCCCGAAGATGCCGACCGCCACAAAAGCGGCGACGATACACACGCCGACGATGATTTTCAGAAATTTGCCCACGCTCAATCCTTCGCACATTATCTGTCGATAGGTAGCCGTGTGAGCGTATAGTCAACTTTTGCGCGCTGCAGGCGTATGACCGATCCGCGTCAAAAATGTGCAAGTCACTGGGGAAGTGTTATAAAACCGATATGTGCCTTAAATTGATCCAGCTGTCGTAACGGTTTCGTGATCTCTCCCTGAATATATTTCGGCAGATTTACGGACAATGCGGGTTCGACGATGGCTCGTCGAATGCTCATGCTGCGGCGTTTGGTTTTTCTAATTCTGGGAAGTTGGATCAGGAGGAAAAAATCGGCGCCGGTTTTAATGTATACCAATGTATACTGTCGACCTTTGCGCAGAGCTGGGCTATGAAAAGAAAAATCTAATCACAAGGAGTGTCTCATGTCCGATATCATCTACACAAAAGTCGACGAAGCGCCCGAGCTGGCCTCGGCTTCCTTTCTTCCGATCATCCAAAAATTCGCAGCTGCGGCGGGTGTATCTGTCACGACAAAAGACATCAGCCTTGCGGGCCGTATCCTTGCGACCTTCCCCGAGCATCTGGAAGCGGGCCAGCGCCTGTCGGACGATCTGGCCGAGCTGGGCAAGCTGGTCAAAACCGCCGACGCCAATGTGATCAAGTTGCCGAACATCTCCGCCTCCACACCGCAGCTTTTGGCGGCGATACGCGAGCTTCAGGCGCAGGGCTTCGCCTTGCCTGACTACCCCGAAACGCCTCAGACCGACGCCGAGAAAAAAGTCCGTGCAAAATACGACGGGATCAAAGGATCTGCCGTGAATCCGGTACTGCGCGAAGGTAACTCCGATCGCCGCGCGGCAAAGGCCGTCAAAAGCTTTGCGCAAAAGAACCCGCACCGCATGGGCGACTGGTCTGCTGACAGCAAAACCGAAGTTTCGGCCATGTCGGAAGGCGATTTTTTCTCCAACGAAGTCTCCACGACCCTGTCAAAAGACGCGACCGCCAAAATTGTGCTGGAGACGGCAAACGGCGAGACGGTGTTGAAAGACGGTCTGACCTATCCCGCAGGCACCGTGGTGGATGCCACGTTCATGAGTGCGGCAGCGCTCAAAACCTTCCTCGCCGACGAGATTGAAAAGACGAAAGCCAAAGGCACGCTGTTTTCGCTGCATATGAAAGCGACGATGATGAAGGTCTCCGACCCGATCATCTTTGGCCATGCGGTGAAAACCTTCCTTGCGCCGGTGTTCGAAAAACACAGCGCTGCGATGGACGATCTGGGCGTGAACCCCAATTCCGGCCTCGGTGATCTGCTGGCCCGCGTCAAAGACAACGCCGCGATCATGGCGGATATCGACGCCTGCATGGCAGCGCGCCCGCCGATGTATATGGTCGACAGCGATAAGGGCATCACCAACCTGCATGTCTCGTCCGATGTGATCATCGACGCGTCGATGCCCGCACTTATCCGCGCGGGCGGCAAGGGCTGGGGGCCGGACAACAACGAACATGACGCAAACTGCGTGATCCCCGACAGCTCTTACGCGCCCGTCTACGACGAGACGATCAAGTTCTTCAAAGAGAACGGCAAGTTGGATCCGGCAACAGCCGGCACGGTCCAGAACGTCGGCCTGATGGCGCAAAAGGCCGAGGAATACGGCTCGCATCCGACCACCTTCGAGATTGCGGAGGCTGGCACGGTCAAAATGGTTCTCGATGATGGCACGGTCCTGAGCGAGATGAAGGTCGAGGCAGGCGACATCTGGCGCTCCGCCTCCGCGCGCAAGGCACCGATCGAGGATTGGGTGAACCTCGCGATTGACCGCCAGAAAGCCGAAGGCTGCCGCGCGATCTTTTGGCTCGACGCCGCGCGCGCCCACGATGCCGAGCTGATCGCCTACGTCAAACCGATCCTGGAAGCACGCGGCGTGGCCGACAAGTTCGAGATCATGGCGCCGCGCGAAGCGACCCGCGCCTCCTTCGAGACGATTACGAAAGGCGAGAACACGATTGCCATCACCGGCAACGTATTGCGCGACTATCTCACCGATCTTTTCCCCATTCTCGAGCTGGCAACCTCGGCCAAGATGCTCTCGATCGTCAAACTGATGAACGGCGGCGGGTTGTTTGAGACGGGTGCAGGTGGCTCCGCGCCCAAGCACGTGCAGCAGTTGGCAGAGCAGAACCATTTGCGCTGGGACAGTCTGGGCGAATTCTGCGCGCTGGGAGAAAGCCTGCAATTTCTGGCGGATGCCAAAGGCAACGAGAAAGCGCGGGTTTTGGGGCAGGCCGTCGATGCGGCAACGCAGGGCATCCTCGACAACGGTCGATCTCCGTCGCGCAAAGTGGGCGAGCCTGACAACCGTGACAGCCACTACTGGTTCGCGCGGTATTGGGCTGAGGCATTGGCAGCACAAAGCAGCGATGCGGATCTCGCCACATATTTCTCCCCTATTGCGCAGGCCTTGGCCGACGGCGAGACAGCCATTCTGGCAGAGCTGGCGGCGGCACAAGGAAAGGCTGCGGATCTTGGCGGCTACTTCCACACCGATCCGGCAAAGACCGCTGCGGTGATGCGTCCTTCAAGCACGCTGAATGCAATTATTGGTTGAGCGGACGTCGAGCAGGGGGCGAGTGCAAAGGCAGTAGCCCCCTGTTCTCAACTTGGACATCGTGGAGTTCGGCGATAAACCGCCGCCTGAATGTTGACCGGCGTCGTGGGTATCATACTGGCAGTTTTACATAATCAGCAGTTTGGTCTAGGCGATTAGAATATTTATGGAGAGAAATCATATGAAAACGCGGATTTGGCTGGCGGGTTGCGCCGTTTTGGCTGTAGCGGCATGCGCCGACATGCAGGCATCAGAAAACGCGCCGAACGATGGTGTGCTGGCGCAGGTTCCCGATGGGGTTCTCGCAATTGCAGCGCAGAACCAAGACCTGACGGCTGTGAGAGTTGATCCTGAGGATGGCTGTTACACGTATCGCTATGCAGGGCCGGTGGAGACCACCTTCCTTCCGCTGCGCACTGAAGATGGCCGCCCGATTTGCAGTCGCGCCTTGGCTGAAGTGACAGAGGCGACAGGCTGATCGCCTGCCGCCAAAAACGCGAAGGTCGCGGCGCCGTTAGCTGGTCGCCGTGACCAATTCTTCCGGCGCGTAGAGGAATGCGGTAGATCCCGTATCCACCTCCTCATACAAGTCGTTGATATGGGGCATAATCATACGCACACACCCGGAGCTTGCCCGACCACCGATTGACCGTGGAGAGGGAGAGCCGTGGATGCGCAGATAGGTGTCGCGGTTGCCCACAAACAGATAGAGCGCGCGCGATCCCAGTGGATTTTGCGGACCCGCATCCATACCACCGGCATGCTGCGCGTAGATCTCAGGATCGCGGCGGATCATGTTGGCCGTCGGCGTCCAGGTAGGCCATTTCGCCTTCCGGCGGATGGAGTAGGTGCCCGGCTCGTAAAGGTCACCCCGTGCGATGGCCACGCCGTAGCGCATCGCTGTGCCATTCTCGCGGATATGGTAGAGGTAGCGCGCTACTGCATCCACGTGAATGTCTCCGGGCCGAAGCCCATCGTTTGCCTCGACGAGGCGCGGCAGGAACCGGCGGTGTACGCCCCAAGGGTTTGTTGTTGCCGGATCATAGCCCGCAGGCGTGACCTGCGCATCCCAGTCGTCCCACATGGTGCGGTCAGTGGTTGCGGCGGCGGCCTGAGTAGACAAAAGGGGCGCGGAAAATAGGGCCGCCCCTGACATGATAAAATGACGCTTCGTCAGCATGGTTCAATCTCCTATCCGTGTTGACACGGTAAACTTTCATCTCCCTAGCGCGCATATTGCGTTTGGGCCAGACACATTCCTGTGGCTGAATAATTAAAATGCGGCCGTTGCAAGAAACGATCACGCCAATTGTGTCAAAAACACTGGTCGATACGGCGATCCGATCCTGAGGGATAGACCGCAGATTACCGAATTAACGCATTAACAGCGCATCCAGTTCCAGCGCCATATCCTCGGCAAGATCGACAAATGCATCCGTGCCCAGCCCCTGATCCGCAGAGAGCCTGAGCGCGGTCAGGTTGGCCTGAAATCTGCGGGCGAGACGGTCGGGATCGGATGCAGGATCGATCTCACCGGCACTTTTGGCCTCGCTGAAGACATCTGCAAATGCGATCTGCATGGCTGCCAGATATTTGCGGGTGGCGGCGACGATGGCAGGATCGGTGGCGCGGGTATCGACTAGCGTTTTGGTCAACATACACGCCCGCCTGCCGCCATCCTGTGGCCCCAGTTGTGCAAAGGCGCGAAAATGAGACGACAATGCTGCCAGAGGCGAGGCCGCATGCCGGACATGGTCCTGAAATGCCATCCGCGACCGCTCGAAATAGCGCTCCAGCGCCAGCAGATACAGCCGCTCCTTACTGGTGAAGGCGGCATAAATGCTTCCCGGTTTCATCTCCAGCGCCCCCTCCAGATCCTTGAGCGAGGTCGCGTGAAACCCTTTTTCCCAAAATAGGGTCAAAGCGGCGTCAAGGGCTGCATCACGGTCATAGGGGGCGGCGCGGGGCATGATCAGGCGGCATCCTGTGTCAGTTGGTCGAGGATGTGGGTATAATTCTCGATGCCCTGCGCCCCGGTGACAAGGTGTTGACGGTTGAAAACGACCGCAGGAACGCCGGTGATGCCCTGCTGCTGCCAGAACACCTCCTGCTCGCGCACGGTTGCGGCAAAGCGTTGATCGGTCAGAACTGCCAGCGCTTCGTCACCGTCCAGACCGGTATCAGCCGCGATATCGGCCAGCACACTGATTTCGGACAGGTTACGCCGGTCGGTGAAATGCGCCGTGAACAGCGCCAGCTTCAGGTCGTGCTTGCGGCCCAGCAGCTCTGCCCAATGCAGCAGTTGATGGGTATTGAATGTGTTGTGCATCCGTGTCTCGTCCGAAAATTGGAAATCGAAATGCAGCTCCGCCCCAAGGGCGGTCATCTGCGCGCGGGTCTGCGCGGATTGCTCCGGCGTGGCGCCGTATTTTTCCATGATATGCTCGCGCATGTTCTGGCCTTCGGCGGGCATGTCGGGGTTCAGCTCAAAGGGATGCCAGTGGATCTCGTGCGCGGTGCCCGTCTGCTCCAGCGCTTGCGCGAGCTGGCGGTATCCGATGATGCACCACGGGCACATCACGTCCGAGACGATATCGATGCGAATGGGTTGTTTCATGTCAGGCTCCTGTTTGTGTCGGGAGGCGCCGTATCCGCCGCCCCCGCGTCCAATTATTCTGCGGCTTGGGGCGCGCGCTCCCAAGCGAATTTCTCGAACACCTGATCCACAGGCGTCTTGGCGATGTGGTTTACATAGTTCGACATCAGCTTTTGCGAAGCCCCGAGGATGACTTCGAGGATATTCTGCCGTGTGAAACCAGCATCGAGGAAGATTTGAATATCCGCATCTTCAACGAAACCACGGTTGCGCACGACCAACAGGGTAAAGTCGCGCAGCGCTTCGAGCTTGGCCGTCGGCAGCGCTGTCTCGTCGCGCAGGGCCTGCGTGATGGCATCATCTACCTTCATCATTTTTGCGATGCCGGTATGGGCCGGCACGCAGTAATGGCAGTTCTGCTCGACGTTGATCGTCTGCCAGACAACGGTTTTCTCTTCGTTGTCAAAGCTGGTCGCCATGAACTGTTGGTGGGCAAAGTTATAGGCGGCAAGAAGGGCGGGGGCATCTGCCATAACCGCGTGCAGACCGGGGATCCGCCCGTTGTTTTTGAATGAATTTTCCAGATGCGGCTTAGCGGCGTCGGGGGCGGTCTCAATGGTGTGTTTGATGAAGTCGGTCATGATTTTCCTTACTTTCAAGTGACTGAGGTCACAGGTAAGGCGAATTGAGTGATTGCTCAATAGGTAATTTGAGCAATCACTCAAGTGTGAACCAGCGCGGGCCTAGTCGTAGCGCAGCGCCCGCGCCTTACCCCGGAAGATATAGTAGGACAGGATTGTGTACCCCAAGATCGCCGGCAGCACGAACATGGTCCCCAACAGAATGATGAACAGGCTCTCGGGGGCGGAGGCTGCTTCGTAGATCGTGATCGTTTCCGGCACGACGTAGGGATAAAAGGAATACGCCATCCCGCCATAGGCCAGCGTAAACAGGCCCGTCGCAGCCGCAAACGGGGTCCAGGACCAGCGGTCATTGCGCAGTGGCATCCGCGACAGCTGCCACCAGAGGAACACCACCAGACCGACCGACAGGATCGGCAGTGGCGACAGATAGGCGAACTCGGGCCAGCTGAACCATTTGTCGAAAATACGCGTGCTCACGAAGGGGGTCGCGAGTGAAATCGCACCAATCCCAAGGATCAGGCCCCAGATGCCGCCCTTGGCCCAGCCGATGGCGCGCGCTTGCAGGCGGTCCTCGGTTTTCCAGATCAGCCACGCCGCGCCGATAAAGCTGTAACCCACCGTGAGGAACACGGCGGTCAGCAGAGCAAAGCCCACGTGGGGCAGGGTCCATGTCAGGCCCATGATGTACATCCCCAGCATGAACCCCTGACTGAGCGAGGCCATCAGGGAGCCTGCGAAGAACGCCCCGTTCCACAGCTTTTTCTGGGCCAGCGGCGCCTTTGCCCGCATCTCGAACGAGACACCGCGCAATATAAGACCGATGAGCATCACAAACACCGGCAGGTAAAGCGCCGTCAGGATGATCCCGTGCGCCGGCGGAAAAGCCACCAGCAACAGCCCCACGGCCAGCACCAGCCACGTCTCGTTCGCGTCCCAGAATGGACCGATGGACGCCACCAGCCTGTCCTTCTCCGCGTCATCCGCCAGCGGCATCAACAGGCCGACCCCCAGGTCGAACCCGTCGAGCACCACGTAGATCAGGATCGACAGGCCCATAAGCGCCGCAAAACTCCACGGCAGCCAGACGGCGGGATCTCCAAAATAGTCCATTTTTATTCTCCTGGCTGAAGGGCTGCGACATTGCTGTCACCGCGGCGGGGGAAGTTGCGTGTGGGCAATGCCTCCCCGCGGGCGGCCTTGCGCGCGAGGTAGGTGATGACGCCGATATAGGCGAGAACCAGCAGACCGTAGATCACCAGATACCCGATGAGCGTACTCAGGACCATTCCGGCGGGCACATCGCTCACTGCGTCCTTGGTCGACAGGACCCCCTGCACCAGCCACGGCTGGCGCCCGATCTCGGTCGTGTACCAGCCCGCGAGGGTGGCGATCCAGCCGCTAAAGCTCATGCCGGCAAAGGCGTAGAGCGCCAGTTTGGGCATGCTGTCGGCGCCATATTTGCGCAGCAGCACCAGCCCGCCCCAGGACAGCAGCAGCATCGCCATGCCAGTCGCCACCATGATACGGAAGCCGAAGAATACGGGGGCAACCGGCGGGTGTAGCACTTCGCCATTCTCACCCACAAAATCATTCAGCCCCGGCACGACACCGTCCATCTTGTGCGTCAGGATCAGCGAGGCCCCGTTGGGGATAGCGACTTCAAAGCGGTTCTCGCGCGCGTCCTGATCCGGCAGCGCAAACAGCACCAGCGGCACGTTTGGCCCGGTGTCCCAGTTGCCTTCCATCGCGGCGACCTTTGCAGGCTGATACTCAAGCGTGTTGAGCCCGTGGAAATCGCCAGCAAGGATTTGCAGCGGAATAAGGGCCGCACCCGTGAAGATCCCCACGCGCAGGGCTGATTTGACGCTCTCGCTCCGGTCACCCCAGAGCATGCGCAGCGCGGAGACACCCGCGATCAGGAATGCGACAGTCAGACCAGAGGCCAGCATCATGTGGACAAAGCGGTAGGGCATCGAGGGATTGAACACGATCTCGAACCAGTTGGTGGCGTGCACCACACCGTCGATAAGCTCATATCCCTGCGGCGTGTGCATCCATGAATTCAGGACGATGATCCAGAACGTCGACATTGTCGTCCCGAAGGCCACCAGAAACGTCGCCAGCGTATGCACCCAGGATTTCACCCGCGACGCACCAAAGAGCATGATCCCGAGGAAGACCGCTTCAAGGAAAAACGCGGTCATGATCTCGTAGGCCAGCAGCGGACCTGCCACATTGCCCACCGTCTCCATAAAGCCCGGCCAGTTGGTCCCGAATTGGAACGACATGGTAATCCCGGAGACAACACCCATGGCAAAGGACAAGGCAAAGATCTTGACCCAGAACATATAGGCGTCCATCCATTTAGACTCCCCCGTCGTGCTGAATTTCACCTTGAAAAACAGCAGCATCCAACCCAGCGCGATGGTGATCGTGGGGAACAGGATATGAAACGAGATGTTGGCACCAAACTGGATGCGCGACAGCAGGAGAGTGTCCACTTGTAGCTCCGCCAAGTTATTAATTTCATTGCACAACGGCATATATGCACAGACCCCGGTGAGGGGAGGGTTATGCGACAATACGCGCGCGGTTTTGGTGTGCAAAAAAGCCCGCTGAAACCCTTGTCATGGGGCATTGGCTGACGGGTTGGCGGTACATGATTTCTCAATCACAAAAACCAGTCGAAAAGCGCTCAATCGTAGCCGGTCATCTCCAGATATCCGATGCCGCTGCGGTTGCCCGTGACCGTGACCGGCCCCTCCCAATAAGGCACCGACAGGTCCATCCACGCTTGCGGATTTACGGCATCCACGACGACATCCACATCGAAATCCGGCACTTGCACCCGCCAGCGGGTCGGTACATCGCGTCCGCCGACGTCCGTTATGTCCAGCGGCTCGGCACCGAAGACACCATTGGGCAGCGCCGTCGTCTGCCCGTCAGGCTCGATCCATGTGCCGGAGGTGAAATAACTGCCGTCAGCCTGCCGTAGCCTGAAGCCCATCAGCTTGTGGCCTTCGTCGAACGACAGCGAGAACCAGTCCCATCCCGTCTGGTCTGAGGCCAGCGGCTGGGACGACCACTCCCGATCGAGCCAGGCAGTGCCGGTCACGGGGATCTCGCCCTCGGGTAATGTGAGCGTGCCCGACAGGCTGTAGAAGGGCTGTGAGTAATAGTAGCTGGCCTGCCCCTGTTCCGATTTTACCGAGAAGCCGCCATCGCCATGAAACACCAGCGGCCCCTCAGCGCGCAGCGCCACATCATAGGCAAACTGCGATCCGCTGGCGCGCAGGTCCAGCGTGTCGAAATCAGGGCCGCGCATGTGCCAGTCGTCAATCCACGCCTCGAAGGGTTCAGGGGTCACGCCCGCCTGACCGATGCCGCCGCGGGCGAACCGCTCGGCGGTGTAGTGCGAATCCGCCGTCGTCACCGCCGCATGGCCCAGCCAGACTTGGGGGCTGTCCCAATCTGACGTCGCAAAAGGGGCTAGTGCCGAGCGGAACAGCGTCCATTGCAGGCCGTAGGGCGTGCCATCAGGCCCCGTCATATTCGCCGTCAGATACCACCATTCGATACGGTAATCGGGGTGCGCACCGTGATCAGCGGGAAAATCGAACTGCGGCGCCGGGGCGGGGGTGGCAAACCCCTCCGCCTGCGTGCCCAGCCCGCCAAATCCCTGTGCGGCAAGCGAAAGCGGCGCAGCGAAAGCCAGCATAGCAGCGGTGATCAAAACCCTAACGTTCATTGGCAAATACCTTCAACAGATCCGCAGGCGGCGTGCGGGCCAGCCTGCGCGCGGGCCACGCGGCAGCAAGCAGGGCCGCCCCCAGCGCAAACAGCGCCAAAACCCCATAATCGCGCGGAAACACATACATCGGCAGCCGCCAGCCGAAGGCCTCGACATTGACCACCGCCAGCAAGACCCAGGCCAGCGCCAGCCCCAGCGGCAGAGCGCAGACCGTCGTCAGAACCGCCAGTACGACGGCCCGAACCATCTCCAGCTGTCCCAGTCGGCGGCGTGTCAGCCCCAGCGCCCATGCAGGCGCCAGCTGCGGCACGCGCATCCCCGCCAATGTCAGCAAGCTCATGAATATGGCAAAGCCCGCGACGCTGAGCGTCAGTACATTGAGCGCCGCGGTAACGGTAAACGTCCGCTCGAACACCGCCAGCGAGAACGCCTTGATTTGCGCCTGATCCGTGATGCTGTTGGAGGGCAGGCCAAAGTCGTCGGTCAATGCCGCGCGCAGACCTGCCGCGTCATCGGTGCGCAGCCCGAACCGCGTGGCGCGCACGTCGGGATGCAGGCTGGCGAACAGCGGCTCCGATATGATTGCCTGCCCGATCGGGTTGCCATAGTCCCCGAAAACCCCGGCAATCGGCAGCAACCTCTGAGGTGCTATCGCCAGATCATCGCCGACCCAAAGCCCCGCACGCCGTGCCAGCTGTTCGTTGACCAGCACGGCTTCGCCTGCCGCGATGCGGTCCCAGACCTGCGGTGCGGAGTCCAGCAGCCCCCAGTTGTCGCGGTAGGTCGCGCCGATCCGCGCGCCATAGAGCTCGGCAGGCAGGCCCGCCAGCTCCTGATCGACCAACAGCAAGGGCAGCACTTCGGTGCTGCGCGGACGCACGAAATCCTCCAGCGCGCGTGCCTGCTCCGCGCTCTCGGCACTGACATACAGCTCGGAGGCGAGGCGCTGGTCAAGAAATCCGGTGAACGTCAGCCGGAAGCTAGACACCATTGTCGAGACCCCAACATTCGCCGCCATCGCAAGCAGCAGTGCCATCAGCGCGAGGCTCAGGCCCGGCAGCTGTTGGCGTGTGTCGGCCCAGAACCATTGCGCCGTGACCCCGCGCGCAAGCGACGACGCGGCCCGCAAGGCCCCATCAAGCACCAGCGGCAGCGCCAGTGCCGCCCCGATCAACAGGCAGGCCAGCAGGCCAAAGCCCATCACCAAACCGCTGCCGAACAGCGCCAACACTGCGGCAAGGCCCAGCAGGCCGAAGCTGACCCCCATCTGCACCCGTCGCACGACGCCGCGCGAGGTGGCCCATGCCCGGGGCCGGGCGCTGGCCAACAGCGGCATCCGCGCCACGGAAACCATCGCGCCGGTCGCCGCAATCGCCGCCCCCACCACACTGATCGCCAGCCCCGACAGCCACCACGAGGGGCGCAGCTGCAACGTGCCCGAAACCTGCGCGCCGTACAGCCCCTTGAGCGTGGCGGCCACGTCGGGCAGCAGCGTCGCGGCCACCAGATAGCCCAACGAGACCCCCAGCACCCCGCCTACCAGCGCCAGCACCAACAGCTCTGCCGCCATCAGCGCCATCAGCCGGCGCAGCGGCATCCCCAGCGCACGCAGCGTCCGCACCATCGCGCGCCGCTGCTCGAATGCCAGACCGATGGCGCCGTGGACGATGAAAATACCGACGGCAAAGCTCAGCAAGCCAAAGGCGGTCAGGTTGAGGTGAAAACTGTCGGTGAGGCGCCCGACATCCGATCCGCCCTGCGCCGCACGGCGCGTCAGATCGGGCGCGATCTGCTCCAGCGGTGCGCGCCCCATCGGTTGGTCAGGCGCCACGATCAGTCGGTTCAGCCGCCCTTGTGCCCCCAGCAGACGCTGCGCCACAAAGATATCCGTGATCGCCGTGTCCGGCGCGATACTCGGCTCTATCATCACGGGCGCGTCAATCAGCCCTTCGATCCGCGCGGCAGTGTCGGCATTGGCAAACACCGGCCGCTCTGACAGAAATTGTGGCAGGTCCATGCCACCGCCGCCCACCGGCCCCAGCCCGCCGGGCGCGGTCAGCGGATCGATCCCGACCAGCCGCACTTGCCCCCCCGCAGGCCCTACTTGCCCCTCCACCACCGGCCCGACGAGCCAGCCTGCGCGGCGCAGGGCGATGTATGTCTCTTGAGGGATGTCTTCGCCCGCCGCAGGCAAAAGCTGGTCGTACTGTCCCTCGCCCAAAGTGGCGGCAGCGGCGTCATAGCTGGCGCGCGCCTCCGCATTTACAGCCTGCACACCAGACCAAAGCGCCGTGGCCAGCGCCAGACCCGCCACCAGCGTAAACAGCTGGAGCGGATTGCGCCGCCAGTGCGACCAAAGCGCGCCAAGTCCCGTCCACGTCACGCGAGCAGCCCCTGCCGCAGGTGCAATTGCCGCCCCATCTGCCCGGCCAATCGTGGCGAATGCGTCACCATCACCAACGCGGCACCCGTTTGTGCCACCAGCTCCAGCATCTGGTCCATAACCTCTGCCGCCGTCGCCTCATCAAGGTTGCCGGTTGGTTCGTCCGCAAGGATAAGCTTTGGCCTCGCCGCCAGCGCGCGTGCAATCGCCACCCTTTGTTGCTGGCCGCCCGACAACTGTTCGGGATATTTCGTCATATGCGGGCCAAGGCCGAGGGCATCTGACAATCTGGCCGCGCCCGCCGCGTCATAGACGCCGCCCAGCCGCGCCTGAAACGCGATGTTGGCGGCAATGTCGAGGGAGGGAATGAGATTGAACTGCTGAAACACGATCCCGACGCTGGATCGCCGCACAGCGGCGCGTGCCGCATCGTCCATCTGGCAGATATCTTTCCCGTCGAGCCTGATCGCGCCACTGTCTGCGGTATCCAGACCGCCGATTAGATGCAGTAAGGTACTCTTGCCCGACCCGCTCTCGCCAGTAAGAGCCAGCGTATCTCCTGCGGCCACCTCCATATCGATGCCGCGCAAGACCGGAATGGCGCCCTCGGCACCGGTATAGGATTTCTTCAAGTCTCTGACGCTCAACAGCATGTCGTTCTCCTCGGGCATTGAACGACCTATGGCATATGGTCCGGGTGGCCACCAGATTTTCGAAAATCACGGGCCATATGTCGCGGGCATGCTGGTCAGCGCGGCATCGGCCCCTAGGTTGAGCGATGAGATAGGAGAACGCACGATGGAGCTGAACCCCGATTGGGAATATGTCGCCGACACAGTGATGGGCGGCGTTTCGACGGGCCAGATCCGTCACGGGCAGGTTGCGGGCCGCGAAGCGATAGGGCTGTCGGGCGAGGTGTCGCTGGCCAATAATGGCGGGTTCATTCAGATGGCATTTGATCTGGCGAAGGGAGAAGCATTGGATGCGTCCGGCTTCTCGGGCATCGAGATGGAGGTATGCGGCAACGGCGAGCGCTATGAACTGCGCCTGCGCACCGACCAGTTGACGAAACCTTGGCAGTCTTTCCGCACCGTTTTTCAGGCCTGGCCCGAGTGGCAAAGCCTGCGCCTGCCATGGCAGGTGTTCGAGGCGCACCGCACCGAGGCCACGTTTGATCCCGCGCGGCTGCGGCGCATCGGAGTGCTGGCCATAGGTTCCGAAATGCACGTCGATATCGCTGTCGGCGGCCTCAGGTTTTATAGTTGAATATCATGTCACAATCCCCCGATCTTGATCCATCCGACGTCAGCGCCATCATCGAAATGGCCCTGAGCGATCACGTCCCCTTTGCGACAATCGAAATGGAATATGGCCTGTCCGCGAGCGAGGTGCAGGCGCTAATGCGGCGCGAGTTGAAGCCCGGCAGCTACCGCACATGGCGCAAGCGTGTGCATGCTTTCGGGACCCGGCGGGAGCAGTATAAATGAGCGATCCGCGTGACAAGGGGCTGGCGGTGCCTGCCAGCCGTCTGGGGCGTTTGACCCGCCTCGGCTCGATGACCGCCGGTGTGGCGGGTAATATGGCGCTGGGTAGTATGGCGCAGCTGGGGCGCGGTCAGCGCCCCGAATGGCGCAGCCTGCTGCTGACCCCCGCCAACGTCACCCGCATCGCCGACCAGCTGGCGAAAATGCGCGGCGCCGCCATGAAGATCGGGCAGTTGGTGTCGATGGATACGGGCGATGTGCTGCCGCCCGAATTGTCGCAGATCATGGGACGGCTGCGCGACGATGCGCATTTCATGCCGCCGGCGCAGTTGAAAAAGGTGCTGGGTGCGCAATGGCACGCGGGCTGGCTGCGGGAGTTCGCCCGCTTTGACGTGCGCCCCATCGCGGCAGCTTCGATCGGGCAGGTGCACCGCGCACAAACCCATGACGGGCGCGACATGGCGATCAAGGTGCAATATCCCGGTGTCGCCCGCAGCATCGACAGCGACGTGTCCAATGTGGGTGCCCTGATCCGCATGTCGGGGATGCTGCCCAAGGGCTTCGCGATCGATCCCTACCTCGCCGAGGCCGCGCGGCAGTTGCACGAGGAGACGGACTATCTGCGCGAGGCTGCCTGTCTCAATCGCTTCCGCGATCTGCTGGCAGGGACTGAGGGGTTCGTGCTGCCGCAGGTCTACGACGATTGGAGCACGGACAGCATCCTCTCCATGAGCTTTGTTGAGGGCCGGCCAATCGAAGAGGCGTCCGACGCGGATCAGCCACAGCGCGATCTGATCATGCAGCGGCTGATAGAGTTGACGTTGAAAGAATTGACTGAATTCAAATTGATGCAAAGCGATCCTAACTTTGCGAACTACCGTTTTGATCCTCAGACCGGCGATATCATCCTGCTCGATTTCGGCGCGACGCGGGAGCTGAGCGCGGAGTTGTCAGCCGACTACAAAACCTTTCTGCGCGCGGGAATGGATAAAGATTATGTAAAACTTGAAGAAGTTGCCGTAAGTATCGGATTTCTTAACGAAACCATAACGGCGGATCACCGTCGCCAATGCCTTGATCTGATGCGCCTTGCCTTTGACGCGCTGCGCGTGCCGGTGTTTGATTTCACTGATACGACCCTATCAAAAGACATGCAGCGCGGCGGCGAAGCGCTGGCGCGGGACGGATTCATCCCGCCGGTGGTCCCGATGGACGTGCTCTATCTCCAGCGTAAATTCGGCGGCATGTTCCTGCTCGGCGCAAGGCTGCGCGCCAAGCTTCCCGTGCGCGAGATTATCGAGCGGTATCTGGACTAGCTCTTTTTGGTGTCGTCGACCACATTCATGCCCGCCAGCCCGGATTTGCCCAGCTCGACCCCCGCAAACGGGCCGCCATGACACATGTGGTTCGGGTCTTGCGGGTCCATGGGCGGCTCGGCAGCCAAGACTTCCGCCGCGAACTGCTCGGCGTTGTCCTTGGGGCGGTATCCGATGAAGCTGGCCTTGGCGTTATCCACAGGCGCGCGGTCATTGTCGCTCACCCCGTAGATCACGGCAAAGCCCGTCACGGGAGTCTCGATGCAGCGGGTCACCAACTGGATAAGATCGTCGTAGCTGAGCCACGATCCCAGCGCGCGGGCGTTATTGACCTGAGCGCAGGACAGAATCCGCATGTGCACGCTCTCCAGCCCGCGTTTTTCCCAATACATCCGGCCCAGATCTTCGGTAAAGCATTTGGCGAGGCCGTAGAAGGTATCGGGGCGGTGGGGCACGTCCGCGTCGATGAACTGGTTTTTGGGATACATGCCGACGGCATGGATGGACGAGCCATAGACGACGCGGCGCACGCCATGGCGCGATGCGGCCTCCCAGACGTTGTACGAGCCGATGAAATTCGGCCCCAACAGTTGCTCGAACGGGCCTTCATCGACGAAGGCACCCATATGCACGACCATCTCTGCGCCCTCGATCACGGCGCTCATGGCGTCGAAATCCGCGAGGTCCGCCTGTACGTATTGCTCCCCTTCATAGAGCGTGCCGGGCTGCTCTTTGATGTCGGTCGACACAAGCGTGTCGCACAGCCGCGTCAGCGGCTCGCGCAGATAGGAGCCGAGGCGGCCAGCGGCGCCGGTGAGAACGATTTTCGTGAGTTTGGGGGGCATGGTCGTGCCTTTCTGCTTCAGAGCTTGATGTCGTAGGTGATCCAACCGGTGCGGGTGGCCAGCCGGTCATAGACGCCGCGCGCGCGGTAATTATCGTCGGCGGTGATCCAGCGGATCGTGCCCCAGCCTCTTGCGCGGCCATGTGCGCTTACCGCGTCGATCAGCGCCTGCGCCGCGCCCGTGCCGCGTGCGGCGGGATCGACGAACAGATCGTCCAGAAACCCGTTGGTGATGGCCCGCAGGGTCGAGACGAAGGGCCGGAAATGCGTCAGGCCGATGACCTTGCCGTCATGTTCGGCCACCAGACAGGTGGAACCGTGATCAGGGTCATGCAGCCATCCCCAGACCGTTTCGCGCATCTGCGGCGTTTGCGGCACGCCGTAGAATTCGGCATAGGCCGTGAACAGCGCCTCCCAATCGGATCTGTCGGCGGTGGTAAGCGGGCGGATGGTGACGGGCATATCTTTGGTTCCTTAAATCCTAGATCACTGCTTTTTCAAGAAACCGCTCACCTCGCGCGGCGCGGTTCACCTCAAAGGCACTCAGATCAAGGCTGCGGTAGGTGCCATAGGTGATCAACTCGGCGATACCACGGCCCATGGCGGGCGATTGTTGCAAACCGTGACCGGAAAACCCGTTCACAAATATGAAATTCGGGCAGTCCTGTGCACGGCCCAGCAGGGCGTTCTGGTCGAGCGTATTATAGGCATAGTGACCCACCCATTCGTTGATGACCTTTACCGCTTCGAACTGGGGAATTCGGCTGGCGATGGCGGGCCAGACCTTGGTTTCCCAAAGGGCGTGGTCAAAGGCGAAATCATCAGGCGCCACATCTGCATCCTCGTCAGGTGGACAGCCCGCCATATAATATTTGCCTTCCGTGCGCATGTGGACACCGCTGGGGTCGATGGTCAGGGGAAGGGCGCGGTCAAGCGGTTGGGCTGCATCGAACACGAAAGTGTACCGCTTGCGCGGCACCACGGGCAGATCAAGGCCCGCCATGCGCGCCGGCAGACCCGCGCGCGGACCCGAGGCGTTCACCAGCGTGCCACAGGCAATCCGCGTGCCGTCCGACAACGTCACGCCGCGCACCGCATCACCCGTACGGCTGATCTCGGTCACCTCTGCATGCGCATATTCGACACCGCCCGCGCGTGCTTTGCGCCGGAACCAGTCGAACATCGTACCGCCGTCGAAATACCCTTCGTCCACGGTGTTATGGTTGCCCGCGATGATGTCGTCCAACTGGTAAAAGGGGTAATCTGCGGCGATTTCTTCGCAGCGCATGTGGCGCGTGGCGGCCCCCAGCGCATGCTGCACCGCCTGCGCCTGTTGCAGGGTTTTGGCAAATTCCGGCGTGTCCGCGAGGTACATATAGCCAAAGCTGTGCAGCGCGAGATGCGGCACGACCGGATCGCCGCCCATGAAATCGCGAAAATTGTGGATGAACTGCGCGCCGAACTGACTGACCCGGATATTCGCGGCCGTGCTGAACTGTTGCCGGATGCAGCTGTTGGTATGAGAGGTGGAGGCGAGCGCATAGGTCGGATCTCGTTCGATCACCAGCACAGACCCGTCAAATCCCGCCATCTGCGTCAGCCACCATGCCACGGAAGAGCCGAAGATCGCGCCGCCGACGATCACCACATCATAACTGGTTCGGGCAGGCGTTTGCATGGGCGGCTCTCTGCGGTTGCTGATGGCACGATACACATGCCCGGTCCGGGTTGCCCAGATCAAATCCAAGGGCGCAGAGGGCTTTTTGATCGCGCAAGCGTCAGTCGGGAGAGCCGAAAACCTGTTCGGGATACGTCACCTGCGCGAGATAGAGGCCGTGCGGCGGGCAAACCGGTCCGCAGGCCGCGCGGTCGCGCGCCTGCAGCGCAGTTGTCACGTCATCAGGCGTCAGCGACCCCGCGCCGACCCGCTCCAGCGTGCCGACAAAGCTGCGCACCTGATTGTGCAGGAACGACCGTGCGCGCACGTCAAAATGGATCTCGGTGCCATAATCGGTCTCGACCGCCGTCACCTTCAACCGGTCAAGCGTTTTCACCGGGCTGAGCGATTGGCAGATGGTCGACCGGAAGGTGGTGAAATCATGCTGACCCAGAAGGCGGTCGGCGGCCTGCTGCATGACCTCCACGTCCAGCGCCTGTTTCACCTGCCAAACAAAGCCGCGCAGATGCGTCAGCGGCGCGCGGCGCGGCAGGATGCGGAACAGATAGCGCCGCTCCAATGCGCCAAAACGGGCGTGGAAATCGTCGCTCACCCGGGCGCAATCTACGATCGCCACGGGGTGCGGTTTGAGATGGTAATTGATTGCCTCAGACAGGCGGAACGGGGTCCAATCGCGTGCCGTGTCGCAATGGGCCACCTGTCCCAGCGCATGCACGCCCTTGTCCGTGCGCCCGGCGGCGGCGATCTTATGCGGGCCTTTTTCGATCTTGGCCAATGCGGCCTCGATCGCGCCCGCGACCGACGGGAATTCGTTCTGGCGTTGCCAGCCATGGAACGGCGCACCGTCATATTCGACTTTGAGGGCATATCTGGGCATAAAAGGGGCTGTATCGCGGGCGCCGGCCTGTGGCAATCCCCGCAGGGCTCCCTTATGTAGAGGGCAATAAATAGGGCAGAGGCGCGCGTGGTCATATCTCAAATCGCTGACGGCATCTGGCGGCAGGTCGAGGCCGTGCAGGACACAGTATCGGAGACGTTCTTCGAGCCGGTGATCCGGTTGGGCGTCACGGGTCTTGCCCGTTCGGGCAAGACGGTGTTCATCACCTCGCTGGTGGCCAACCTGATGGACCGGGGCCGCATGCCCGGCCTTGTGGCAGCGGGCGAGGGGCGGATCGAGGCGGCGTTTCTGCAACCCCAGCCAGACGATACCATTCCGCGCTTCGACTACGAGGCGCATCTGGGCGCGCTCACGGCAAAAACCCCCAGCTGGCCCGACAGCACCCGCGCGGTTTCCGAGCTGCGGCTGAGCCTTCGGGTCCGGCCCAAGGGGTTGCTTTCCGGGTTGCAGGGGCCGCGCACGATCCATCTGGACATCGTGGATTACCCCGGCGAATGGCTGCTGGATCTGGGGCTGCTCGATCTCGATTATGACGGATGGAGCGCGCAAACGCTGGCCCGCATCGCACCGCGCGGGCAGGCGGCGGCCTATCTGGCGTTGGTAGCCGACACCGATCCGCAAGCGCCTCTGGAAGAGCCGCAGGCCAAGGCGCTCGCCGCCAGTTTCGCCGCTTATCTGACCCAGGCCCGGGCGGACGGGTTCTCCGATTGCACGCCGGGGCGGTTCTTGTTGCCCGGTGATCTGGCGGGCTCTCCCGTGCTGACCTTTGCGCCGCTGCCTGCCGCTGGCGGCGACGCCCGCAAAAGCCTGCGCCGCGAGATGGCACGCCGGTTCGAGGCCTACAAGCGCGAGGTCGTAAAGCCGTTTTTCCGCGATCATTTCGCCCGCATCGACCGGCAGATTGTTCTGGTCGACGCGCTGGGCGCGATCAACGCAGGTCCGCCCGCAGTGGAAGACCTGCGCGCCGCGATGAGCGAGACACTGGGCGCGTTCCGGCCGGGCAAAAACAGCTTTCTCAGCGGGATTTTGGGGGGCAAACGGGTGGAAAAAATCCTGTTCGCCGCGACCAAGGCCGACCATCTGCACCACACCCAGCACGCCCAGCTGACCGCGATCATGGAGGCGCTGACCCGGGACGCCCGCGAGCGCGCACGCTTTGCCGGGGCCAAGACCCAAGCCATGTCCATCGCCTCGCTGCGCGCGACCACCGAAGACACGATGACTCATGAGGGGGCAGCCCTGAATGTGGTGCGCGGCACGCTGCTTGATACCGGCAAGCAGGCGGCGTTTTATCCCGGTGCGCTGCCCGATGATCCTGCGCATCTGCTCAGCCCCGCGCGGGCGGGCGCGGATAAATGGCTTGATGCCGATTACGCGATTATGCGCTTTGCCCCTGCATCGCTGAGCCTGCGCCCCGGCGACGGCCCGCCCCATATCCGGCTTGACCGCGCTGCTGAATTTCTGATCGGAGACCGTTTATGACTCCTGTGCTCATCCGTCCCGCAGGCACGATGGGGCCCAGCAGGCTCGCCGATATACTGGCAGCGGCCAATGGGCAGCTGGAGTGGCTGCCCCGGCTCTACAGCTCGGCGGAGGAGATCATGCTGATCGGGGATATGATCGAAAAGGGATGGGTTCGGGTGGCGTGGTCCGATGAAGTGATTGCGGGCTGGATCGCGCGCAAGGGGACCGAAGTACACGCGCTGTGCCTGCGCCCCGACATGCAGGGCCAGGGCATCGCCCGCGCGCTGATGGACGACGCAAAGCGCAACGCGAAAAAGCTGGGGTTGTGGAGCTATCAGGCCAATGACCGCGCGACGCAGTTTTACCAGCAGGCCGGTTTCACCGCGATCGAATATACGGACGGGGCTGGCAATGACGCGCGTCTGCCCGATATCCGCTTCGAATGGTACAGGGAGGCGGCATAATGGCCAAAGGCCCGGTTCTGTTCGATCTCGACGGCGATACGACGCCGCGCCCGTCGGTCGCCGATGCGCCGATGGTGGAAGAGGGTGGGGATCTGAGGGCGCCGCAAGGGCAGGCGATGCAGATCGCCGCACGGCTGGCCGCGCGCAAGCCCTCGCTGCTGACGCGGCTGTTCTGGGGGCTGGCTGTGGCGCTCATCGGGGCCTTCGTCTCAGTTGCCGCGTGGCAGTTCATCGCCGATCTGATGCTGCGCTATCCGCTGGTGGGCAGTGCGATGTCGGTGCTGCTGGCGGCGTTTGTGCTGGTGCTGGCGCTGGTGGCGCTGCGCGAAGCGGCAGCATTTGCGCGGTTGGGCCGCCTTGACGGGTTGCGCCATGCGGCGGCAGAGGCGTTGGCACAGGATGATCTGGCTGCCGCCCGCGATGTGACCGCGCGTCTGGTCACACTGTACAAAGGCCGCGAGGACACCCGCTGGGGTCGTGACCGTCTGGCCGAGCTGGGCAGCGATCAAATGGATGCCGCTGGCCTGCTGGGCGTAGCGGAGGCCGAGGTGCTTGCCCCGCTCGATCTGGCCGCGCGCCGCGAGGTCGAGGCGGCAGCGCGGCAGGTGGCGGCGGTGACCGCGCTGGTCCCTATCGCGCTGGCCGATGTCTTTGCCGCGCTGTCGTCGAACCTGCGCATGATACGGCGCATCGCCGAGATCTACGGTGGTCGCTCGGGCTTTTTTGGCAGCTGGCGGTTGACCCGCGCGGTGCTGTCACATCTGGTGGCCACCGGTGCGGTGGCCGTGGGCGACGACATGCTGGAGCCGTTTCTGGGCGGCTCGATCCTTGGCAAGCTCAGCCGCCGGTTCGGTGAGGGGCTGGTGAATGGTGCGTTGACCGCGCGTGTGGGCGTAGCCGCGATGGAAGTTTGCCGCCCGCTGCCCTTCACCGCAAAAGCGCGCCCGAAAGTGCGCAGCATCGTCAAATCCAGCCTCAGCGGCCTGTTCGGCCAGACGGGCAAGGACAGTTAAGGTTTTCCTTACTGTGAACCGCGTAGGCCCTTGGATAGGGTGCGGGTAATTCTGTTCGCGGTCTGGAGATACTGAATATGGACGGTCTTCTTGTTATTGCGGCGCTTGTGGTGCTGGCGATCCCTGTCACGCTGATTGCACTGGTGATTGGGCAGGTGGGGGTGCGCGGCAGACTTGATCAGGCAGAGCGCCGGATCACTGAGTTGCAGACCGGTTTGCGCGATGCGCGGAAAGAGCGGTTGGTGCCCGCCACATCGGCCGTCGAAGCCCAACCTGAGAAACAGCAGACGCCCCGCGTTGCGGAAAAAACCACCGCGCCTATTGTTCCGCCGGTGCCAAAGCCCGCAACTCCGCCCGTGATTGCGGCGGCCGACGCTACACCCAGGCGGCCCTCGCCCGCAGCACAGGCTTTTGCCGATCTGGGGCCATGGCTTCAGCAGAACTGGTTTTATGCGGTCTCCGCCGCCTCGCTGGCGTTGGCGGGGATTTTTCTGGTGCAATACGGCATGGAGAACGGCCTGTTGCCGCCGCGCGCACGGGTTGCGGCGGCGCTGGCCTTTGGTGCGGGGCTGATCGGGGTTGGAGAGTTTATCCGCCGCAGGTTTGGCGATGGGGCACAGACGGCCACTGCCTATTTGCCTTCGGTCTTTTCGGGGGCAGGCATTGTGACGTTGTTTGGCGCGATCCTGTCGGCGCGTATGCTCTATGACTTGATCGGCGGCGGGGCTTCGATGGGCGGCATGATGATTGTGGCACTGGCGGCGGTCGTGCTGGGCTGGATGCACGGGCCGCTACTGGTGGCGGTGGGCGTGATCGGTGCGTACAGCGCGCCCGTGGTGCTGGGCAATTCTACCGCTGATCCCAGCCTGCTGTTCGGCTGTTTCGCGGCTGTGGCGATCTTGGGGCTGGGTGTGGATACGGTGCGGCGCTGGGGCTGGATTTCGGCGCTGACGCTGGCGCTGGCCTATCTCATGGGCTTTGCCGTCGTGCTGGGCGGCGGGGCGAATGTACCGTGGACGGGTCAGATCTATTTCGCGGTGCTGCCGCTGATGGCGATTCTGATCCCCGCGCGGAGCCTCATGCCCGATCACGCAGGCCCGCCTGCGTTGCTTGGGGTCTTGGGGCGCATGACCCTTGGCGCGCGGGCGCGGGGCGTGAGCTGGCCTGCTTTCCCGACACTGATGGCATTCAGCAGTGTTGCCGCCAGCAGTGTGATTTTGTTGGTGATGTGGAAACCGGGTGCGGGCGAGATCTGGCTCAGCGTGGCACTGCTGTCGGTCCTGGGGTTGGTGCTGATCAGCTGGTCTGGCCGCGCGCCCGCCTTGCAGGACGCAGCACTGGTGCCGCCGCTGACGCTGCTCGTATCGGTGTTTGCGCAGGCCGAGAACCGGCGTGTGACCTTTACCACCTTCACCCGAACTTATGGCGACACTGTCGAAGCGGGCTTTCCCTGGGCCGTTACTTTGCTGGTTGGAATCGGGGTGGTTTTCTCGGTGTTCGCCCTGTGGCGGGCGCTGCGCGGCGGCCAGTTCGCTGTGATCTGGGCGGCGGTCGCGGCGGTGTTTGCGCCTGCGATGGCATTCGTGTTGGAAATGAGCTGGACCCCTGCGGCGGTGATCGGGGCCTATCCCTGGGCGCTTCACGCGGCGGGTCTGGCCGTGCTGATGGCAATGTTTGCCGAACGTCTGGCGCGCCACGACGGAGAGGTGCGACTGCGGGTCAGTTTTGCGGTCATGTCGATGCTGGCCTGTCTGGCCTTTGCCTTTGTGATCGTGCTCAGCGCGGTCGCGCTCACAGTGGCGCTGGCGGTGACGGTGGTCGCTGCGGCGGCACTGGACCGGGTGTATAATCTCAAGCCGCTGGGCTGGTTCATCGCGGCGGGTGTGGTCACGCTGGGCTACCGTCTGGTGGTGGATCCGGGTCTGTTTTATGCACAACAGGGTCCGCTGGGCGGCGTTTTGCTGGCATATCTGGGCACGCTTGCAGCGTTTGTTGCGTCGCTCAGGCTGCTGCGTCCGTTGGAGCGGGAAACGGCGAAGGTCATGCTCGATTCTGCGGCGTGGTCCACGGCTGGCCTGACGATAAGTATCGTGCTGCTGCGTTGGATTGAGCGTGCAGTGGGAGCCGACTTTGTGCAGACCCATTGGAGCCTTGGCCTCAATGCCGCGATCTGGCTGGGGTTGGCGCTGGCGCAAGTGCAACGCACGCAAGGCAGGATAGCGGGGCCGTTAGACCGGGTTCGCTGGGGATTGGCTGCGGTATTCACCGTCATCGGTGGCAGTGCGCTTTTTGCGGGGCTCACAGCCTATAACCCCCTGCTGATACACTGGAGCCTGATATATTACCCGCCCCTCGGCGAGCCCGGTGCGAAACTGTATTACGTGTTTGGTCCGGTTATCTTCAACACACTTGCGGCGGCTTTTTTGGTGCCCGCGCTGGTGCTTTTGGCGGGGGCGTGGCGTTTGCGGCAAATCGACAAACGCCTGCGTATCGGTTTGACAGGTGCCGGTGGTGCGCTGGCGGCGTATTGGGTATTCACTGCGATCCGCCACTTCTGGCAGGGGGGCGAGGAAATTTCGCTAGGTTTCGGCGTCTCGCAGCCCGAGCAATATACCTACACCATCGTTTTGTTGGGGCTGGGCGCGGGCCTGTTCTACCAGTCGCTCGCCCGCCGATCTGCTGTGCTGCGCCGCGCGGGTTTGGTGGCGATCGGGCTTGCGGTCGCTAAGGTGTTCCTCATCGACATCACCGATCTGGACGGGTTGACGCGGGTGTTTTCCCTGCTGGTGTTGGGGCTTGCGCTGGCCGCACTCGCATGGCTCAACCGCTGGGCGCAGGCGCGCGACCGCGCAGATGACGCGGGGGTTTCCACCCCGCCGCCGTTGCCGCCGCAAGCGTAAGACGCGCTTGCCCCCTCCACGGCGGGCGCTTATAAGCCCAGCCAACATGACAGCCCATCTGATCATACAGCGAATTACGTCCCCGGCGCTCAGCCTGCCCTGAGCCGCCGGGCAAAGGTGTTCGAGCCGCTCGCACCGCCCCCATATCCCTGACATATCCGACGATAAAGGACGCCCCTCATGTGCGCCGAGACCACCACACCCGAGTATAAATCTACCCTCAACCTGCCCCGCACGGATTTTCCGATGCGCGCGGGCCTGCCCAAACGCGAGCCGGAGTGGCTGGCGCGCTGGGAGGAGATGGGCATCTATAATCTGCTGCGCGAAAAGGCCAAAAGCGAGACGCGGCAGCCCTTTACGCTGCACGACGGCCCGCCTTACGCCAACGGCCATCTGCACATCGGCCATGCGCTCAACAAGACGATCAAGGATATGATCGTGCGCAGCCACCAGATGATGGGCCGTGACGCGCGCTATATCCCCGGCTGGGATTGCCATGGCCTGCCGATCGAATGGAAGATCGAGGAGCAGTACCGCAAGAAAGGCCGCGACAAGGATCAGGTGCCGATCAACGAATTCCGCGGTGAGTGCCGTGAGTTCGCCGCCGGATGGGTCGACATCCAGCGCGAGGAGTTCAAGCGTCTGGGCGTGCAGGGCAACTGGGAAAACCCGTATCTGACAATGGATTTCCACGCCGAGCGGGTGATCGCGGAGGAATTCATGAAGTTCCTGATGAACGGTACGCTCTATCAGGGCTCCAAGCCGGTGATGTGGTCGCCCGTCGAGCAGACCGCACTGGCCGAGGCGGAGGTGGAGTATCACGACAAGGAGAGCTTTACCGTCTGGGTGAAGTTCAAGGTCGCGTCCTTCGATCTGCCTGAATTGGTCACCATGGGCGAGGACGAGACCGCCGACAACCGCGAGGCCATCGAGAAGGCGCAAGCGGATGTCGCGCGCGATGTCGAGGGTGCCTTTGTGGTGATCTGGACGACGACGCCTTGGACGATGCCCTCCAACAAGGCTGTGGTTTTCGGCGAAGGGATTTCCTATGGCCTCTACGAAGTGACGGGCTGCCCCGAGGAAAGCTGGGTCAACGTCGGGGACCGCTATCTGCTGGCCGATAACCTCGCGGCTGATGTGCTCAAGGCCGCGCGATTGGAAGAGGGTATGTACCGCCGCATGCGTGACATCACGCCCGCGCAACTGGCCGGCATGACGCTGAGCCATCCGCTGTCTGGTGCCGAAGGCGGCGAAGGCGAGTGGGACGATATCCGCGATTTCCGCGCCGCCGATTTCGTGACCGACACCGAAGGTACGGGTTTCGTGCACTGCGCGCCGTCCCACGGTCTGGAGGAATACGACCTCTACCGCGAGCTGGGGATGCTGGAGCAGGTCATCACGTATAACGTGAACCCCGATGGCCGCTACCGCGACGATCTGCCGTTTTTCGGCGGCAAGGCGATCCTGAAGCCCAACGGCAAGGAGGGCAACGCCAACTCGGCGGTGATCGACAAGCTCGTGGAAGTCGGCGGCCTGCTCGCACGTGGTAAGATCAAGCACAGCTATCCTCACAGCTGGCGCTCCAAGGCGCCGGTGATCTACCGCAATACGCCGCAGTGGTTTGCCGCCATCGACAAACCGGTGGGCGACGGGCAGGACCAGTTCGGCAAAACCATCCGCGAACGCGCCCTGACCGAGATCGACAACGTCAATTGGACGCCCAAATCAGGCCGCAACCGGCTTTATGCGATGATGGAGGCGCGCCCCGATTGGGTGTTGTCGCGCCAGCGCGCGTGGGGTGTGCCGCTGACCTGCTTCACCAAGAAGGGCGCGCTGCCTACGGATTCGGATTTTCTGCTGCGCAATCCACAGGTCAATCGCCGCGTGACTTCCGCCTTCGAGGAGGAGGGCGCCGACGCGTGGTACGCCGAGGGCGCCAAGCAGCGGTTCCTTGAGGGTATCGTGAATCCCGATGACTACACTCAGGTCATGGATATTCTCGACGTCTGGTTCGATTCCGGCTCCACCCATGCCTTTACCCTGCGCGACCGCGAGGATGGTTCGGCGGATGGTATCGCGGATGTCTATATGGAAGGGACCGACCAGCACCGCGGCTGGTTCCATTCCTCGCTGCTCCAATCCGTCGGCACCACGGGTCACGCGCCTTACCGCAATGTGGTCACGCACGGGTTCACGCTGGATGCCAAGGGCATGAAGATGTCCAAATCCATCGGCAATACCATCGTGCCGCAAAAGATCATCGACCAGTACGGCGCGGATATCCTGCGCCTCTGGGTGGCGCAGACGGATTACACCAACGACCAGCGGATCGGCGACGAGATTCTCAAAGGCACTGCCGACAGCTACCGCCGCCTGCGCAATACGATGCGCTATATGCTGGGCTCGCTGCCCGATTTCGACGCGTCCAAGGCGGTCGCGCGCGAGGACATGCCGGAGCTGGAGCAGCTGATGCTGCACAAGCTTGCGGTGTTGGATGAAGTGGTGCGCAGCGGTTACGCGCGGTTCGACTTTCAGGGCGTATTCCGCGCGATCTTCGATTTCGCTACGCTTGATCTGTCGTCGTTCTACTTCGATATCCGCAAGGATGCGCTTTATTGCGACGGCGATACGACGCGCCGTCTGGCGGCGCTTACCGTGCTCGATCACCTCTACGCCCGCCTGACCACATGGCTGGCACCGATCCTGCCCTTCACGATGGAGGAAGTCTGGCTGGAGCGGCACGGCGCGGAGACCTCGGTGCATTTGCAGGACTTCCCTGAGACGCCTGCCGACTGGCGCGATGATGTGTTGGCCAAACGCATCGAGACCGTGCGCGCAGTGCGCCGGGTGGTGACAGGCGCGCTGGAAGAACAGCGCACCGCCAAAGTCATCGGCTCCTCGCTGGAGGCGGCGCCGACTGTTTATCTGAGTGCCGATCTGGCGCAGGTTATCACCAACCCGGAAAGCTTTGCCGACCTGTGCATCACCAGCCAGATCACCATTGTCGAGGGCGATGCGCCCGAGGGCGCGTTCAGAAACGCCGATGTGGCAGGTGTTGCCGTGGTGTTTGGTAAAGCAGATGGCGAGAAATGCGCGCGCTGCTGGAAGGTGCTGCCAGATGTCGGCACGCACAACCACGAGGGCGTCTGCGGGCGCTGCGACGCGGCTCTGTGATGAACGGCTGGGCAGGCACGCATCTGCCCAGCCGGTCCTTTCCGCATCATCCGGATTGTGGAAGTGCGGCGCGGACGCCATAGTCCGGCGATGAAAACCTGCACCGTTCCCACACAATTTGGCGATCTGATCCTTGTTGCGGAAGGTGATCACCTGACCGCGCTGCGGTGGGGGCGTGCTGTGGCCGAGGACGAGAGTGATGTGCTCGCTGAGGCACGCCGACAGCTGCTGGCCTATGACAGGGGCGCGATGGAGGTGTTCGATCTGCCGCTAAAGGTCAATGGCAGTGATTTCCAGCGCGCGGTCTGCGCTGCCATGTCCGCGATCCCTTTCGGCGAGACCTGCACCTATGGCGATATCGCAAAAGGGCTTGGTGTTCCTGCGCAAGCGGTGGGACAGGCCTGCGGCGGCAATCCGATCCCGGTCATTATTCCTTGCCACCGCGTAATTGGAGCCAAGGGGCTGACGGGATTTTCGGGGGCAGGCGGGGTCGAGACCAAAGTCGCCCTTCTGCGTCACGAGCGGGCGGGCGGATTTATGATCTAGATGTCGCGGCCATCGTAGAGGATCTGCTGTGCGATGCCCGCAAACAGCAGATAGACCGAGGTGACAACGAGCCCCCATTGCGCCCAGCTGTCGGGATGAAAATTCACCCATGCCGCCCAACCAGCAAACACGGTCCATGCCAGCGCCATGGGCAAGGTGATGCTGCGCCACCGCTCCGTGCGGACGGGATGCACGAATTTTAGCGGGACGAACATCGTGATCGCCAGAAACGTCACGAGGATCAGGCTGATGTACCACGTAACCCCCAGCGCAAAGATCACCAGCACCAGCATGTTCCAGCATCCGGGAAAGCCGGAGAATGAATTATCCTTGGTTTTCATGCGTGTATCGGCGAAGTACATAGCACTTGCGAAGGTCACGATGATGATCATCAGCCACCCGCTCCATCCGTCCATCAGGCCCGATTTGAACAGGGCGAAGGCGGGGATGAACACATAGGTGAGGTAGTCGATGATCAGATCCAGCAGTACGCCGTCAAATTCGGGGGCGTTGGTTTTAACATCGTATTTGCGCGCCAGCGGCCCGTCGATCCCGTCCACGAAGAACGCGACCACCAACCACAGGAACATCATGTCGTAGCGCGCATCGACCGCGGCCAGCATCGCCAGCATGGCGAAAACGGCACCGGTACCGGTGAGCAGGTGAACGGCGAGGGCTTTGGTCTGTGCAGTCATAGGGTTACCTCGCAAATCAGCGGTGGGGACGCAATTCAAAAACGCGTCAGGCGCGGGGATGGGCGCGGTTGTAGACTTCCATCAGGCGCAGGGTATCGACGGCCGTGTAGGCCTGCGTGGTCGACAGCGATGCGTGGCCGAGCAGCTCTTGGATGGCGCGCAGATCGCCGCCCGCATCCAAAAGATGGGTGGCAAAGCTGTGGCGCATGGCGTGGGGCGTGGCACTGGCCGGTAGGCCCAGCTGCATGCGCGCGCTTGCCATGACTTTCTGGATTGCACCCGCCGACAGCGCGCCGCCGCGCACACCGCGAAACAGCGGCTCGCGCGCGGTGCACGAATGCGGGCAGGCGCGCAGATAGACCTCGACCGCATCACGTGCGGCGGGCAGCACGGGCACCACGCGTTCCTTGCCGCCTTTGCCCAAAATCCGCAGAACCTGCGGCAGCGGCGCGTCGGCACCGGTCAGTCCCAGCGCCTCTGATATCCGCAACCCGCAGCCCCAGAGCAGCGTCAGCACAGCCACGTCGCGCGCCGCAACCCAAGGCTCGCGTGCCTGCACCTCTACGCAGTCGATCAATTCCCGCGCAGCATCTATCGCCAGCGGGCGGGGGAGTTTTTTGGTGAATTTTGGGGCGCGGGTCGAGAGTACGGCGGTCGGCTCGAACCCCTCACGCTCCGCCAGCCAGCGGTAGAACGCTTTAACCGCCGACAGCTTGCGCGCAAGGCTGCGCGGGCCTACGCCCGCCGAGCGGGTGCGCGCCATCCACGCCCGCATGTCGCTGACGGTAATTTTCGCCAGCGCGCCCAGGCCGCTGGTGCCGCCGTGATGCACGCTGATGAAGGCCAGAAAATCCGTCACATCGCCGCGGTAAGCGGTCAATGTGTTGTCAGCGGCCCCGTTCAGGGCGCGCTGGTGATCAAGCCACGATTGCAGGGCGTCCCGTGCGGCGGGGGAGATGGCAAGCGTATTCGGGGCTGTGCTCAAGACAGCCAGCGGCGCATCGACCGCTCGAAAACGCCGGTGAAAAACACCAGCAGATCGGTGCCTTGTTGCGCGCCGAACATATGCGGATCCTCCGCGCCGAGCACCAGCATACCGGGCAGACGGCCCGCGCCGAAATCAAGCTTGAGGCAGGCCTCGGAGCGGATCCACTCGGCGTTGGGGCCGTAAATCTGCTCGGATGCGTCTTGCACCGAGCGCAGGGTTACCTGCCGCACCGTGGCGCCACGCTCTTGCGTAAGGTAGCGGTCGATAAATCCGGGCTCTGCAACGCTCAGGACCGCGCCAAGACGCTGTACAGCAGGATCATTGTCGTTCTGCACTGATTCCAGCACCAGTTTCACGGCGTCCACGCGCAGGATCTCGGCCACTTCGCCGCCCAGATCGCGCAGAAAGGTTTCGAACTCTACCGGATCGAGCATCCGCAGGATGGCGCGGTGGATCTGGTTGGTGCCGGCAAGGTTTTCGTAGGCCGCCGCGATGACGCTGCGGTGGGTGTCTTCCAGACGGTCCAGACGCGTCTCCAGACGCTCCATCGCGATGCCGCGCAGATCGACGATATTGCCGCCCATCGCCTTTTCATTGGCCGCGATCAGCGCCTGCATGACATCGTTATCGTCCAGAATCACATCGGGTTGCGAAATGATCGCTTCGCGGATTGAATCTTCTATTCTCGGGCTGCTGCTCATGCTGCTCTCATCATTAGTTTTATCCGTCATAGCATGACAGTTTTTGTTTTTCTGCACTTTTTGCGGTCAATTTGACCGAGCGTGCCAAAATTGCCGTGCCGGAATGGACGCAGGCCCATTCCGGCTGTCTTCGGTAAATTACAGAATGTTCTGACCGGTCTTGGCCCAATCTTTCATGAACTGCTCCAGCCCCTTGTCGGTCAGGGGGTGCGTCGCCAGCTTGCGGATGACTTCCGGCGGGGCGGTCATCACGTCGGCGCCGACCAACGCGCATTCGCGGACATGGCCCACGGAGCGGATGGAGGCGGCGAGAATCTGCGTCTCGAAGCCGTAATTGTCATAGATGGTGCGGATATCCTCGATCAGGTCCATGCCGTCCAGATCAATATCGTCGAGCCGTCCGATGAAGGGAGAGATGAACGTGGCCCCCGCCTTGGCCGCCAGAAGTGCCTGATTGGCGGAGAAACAAAGGGTCACGTTGACCATTTTCCCCTCGCCCGACAAGACTTTGCAGGCCTTCAGCCCGTCCCAAGTCAGCGGCAGCTTGACGGTGATGTTCTCTGCGATCTCGGCCAGCTTGCGCCCCTCGGCGATCATGGCGTCGGCCTCAAGGGCTACCACCTCGGCGGAGACGGGACCGGAGACGATGCCACAAATCTCGCGCGTGACTTCGATGATATCGCGGCCCGATTTGAGGATCAGCGAGGGGTTGGTCGTGACCCCGTCGACCATGCCCAGATCGTTCAGCTCTGCGATGTCTTTGATTTCGGCGGTATCTACGAAAAACTTCATAACGGGTCCTATCTGTTTGGCGTTGCCGCACACGCGGTTTGGCCTTTGCTTTAGCGTATGATCTGCGATGCTGAAAGCCCTCAACCCGCCAAGCCGCAAGGAAGCCATCGTTTGTCGTCTGATATTTTCTTTGAAAGTGGCGCGCTGGTCGCTGTGGTGACGACCCAGCCGCTGGACCGCGCGCTGGATTACAAGGCGCCCGAAGGCGGCTGTTTTCTGGGGGCGTTCGTCGAGGTGCCTCTGGGCCCGCGCAAGGTGATCGGTGTGGTCTGGGGGTCGGGGCAGGGAGATTATGAGCTGAGCAAAGTGCGCGCGATCCTGCGTGTATTGGATGCCGCGCCGATGCGCGCGGAAATGATGAGCTTTCTGGAGAAATCCGCCGCCTATACGCTGACACCGCTCAGCGCGATGTTGCGGCTGTGCACCCGCGCGCCGGGTCTGGGCGATCCGCCCTCGATGCAAAAGATCTACCGGCGCGGGGAGGGGGAGCCTGACCGCGTGACGGCGGCGCGGACGAAAGTGTTGGAGACGCTGGCGGAATACGGCAGCCTGTCGTTCACCCTGCGCGAGCTGGCGGATATGGCGGGGGTGACGTCCTCGGTGATCAAGGGGCTGGTCAAGCAGGGCGTCGTGCGCGAGGAGAAAAGCCCGCGCGATCTGCCCTATCCGCGTCTTGACCCCGATCTGCCGGGCAAGGCGCTGAGCGCCGATCAGGCGGCGGGGGCGGCAGTGCTGGCGGCGGGGGTGACCTCTGGCGATTATGGTACAACCTTGCTGCGCGGCGTGACGGGATCGGGCAAGACCGAGGTTTATCTGGAGGCGGTCGCTGCGGCGCTGCGCAGCGGTCGGCAGGCGCTGGTGCTGCTGCCCGAAATTGCGCTCACGGCGGAGTTCTATACACGCGTCGAGGCGCGTTTCGGCGCTAAGCCTGCGGAGTGGCATTCAGGCGCAACGATGACCGAGCGGCGACGCATCTGGCGGATGGTTGGGCAGGGTGATGCGCAGTTGGTGATCGGTGCGCGTTCGGCGCTGTTTTTGCCGTTCCAGAATTTGGGGCTGATCGTGGTCGATGAAGAGCATGACACGTCTTATAAACAAGAAGAGGGCGTGTTGTATCATGCGCGCGACATGGCGGTGCTGCGGGCGTCGATTTGCGGGGCGCATGTGGTGCTGGCATCGGCGACTCCGTCCCTGGAGAGCTGGGCGAACGCGCAATCGGGGAAGTACACCAAGCTGGAGCTGACCTCGCGCTTTGGTCCGGCGGTGATGCCCACGATGGGCACGATCGACATGCGCTCCGAGGGGCTGCCCTCGGACCGCTGGGTGTCGCCCACGTTGAAAAAAGAGGTCGATGCGCGGCTGGAGCGCGGCGAGCAGGCGATGCTGTTCATAAACCGGCGCGGCTATGCCCCCGTGACGCTGTGCCGGGCCTGCGGGCACCAGATCGGGTGTGATCATTGCGACGCGCGCATGGTCGAGCACCGGTTCCTCAAGCGTCTGATCTGCCACCAGTGCGGCGAGAGCAAGCCAATGCCGACGGCCTGCCCCAGCTGCGAGGCGGAAGACAAGATGGCGCCCATCGGTCCCGGTGTGGAGCGGTTGGGCGAAGAGGCGCATGCGCTGTGGCCTGATGCGCGGATCGCCACGCTCAGCTCGGATATGTACGGCTCCGCGCGTGCATTGAAGGAGGAGATCGCGGGAATTGCCCAAGGGTCTGCGGATATCATCATCGGCACCCAGCTGGTGGCGAAGGGGCATAATTTTCCCAAACTCACGCTCGTTGGGGTCATCGACGCCGATCTGGGGCTGACCGGTAGCGACCTGCGCGCGGCGGAGCGGACGTTCCAGCTCATGCGGCAGGTGGCGGGGCGTGCGGGGCGGGCGGAAGCGCCGGGTACGGCCTTGATGCAGACCTATCAGCCGGATCACCCGGTGATCCGCTCGATCCTTGCAGGCGACGAGGAGGGGTTTTGGCAGGCGGAGGCGAAAGAGCGTGAAGCAGCCGGTATGCCGCCCTACGGACGTCTGGCGGGCATCATTTTGAGCGGGCCGGATGTGGCGGCGGTATTCGACGCGGGCAACCAGCTGGCGCGCAATGATCGCGCGCTGCGCGACGTGGGGGCGCAGGTTTACGGGCCTGCGCCTGCGCCGATTGCGCGGGTGCGGGGACGCCACCGTGTCAGGCTTTTGGTGAAGGCGGGCAAGGGTGTGGCGCTGCAACGCGCGCTGGGCCTTTGGGTGGGGCAGTTGCGGCTGAAGGGTGATATGCGGCTGGCTGTGGATATTGACCCACAGAGCTTTTACTGACCGTCGGAAATTTGAGTTTAAAGGAAAAATGAAAATGCGGCGGAGCACTGCCGCCGCAATATTAATATCGCTTTTGCAAATTTCTGGGCGTAAGGATTTTGCATGATCGAATTCTTGACCCTTGATGCGGCCAAGGGACAGCCGTTCTGGCGGCGTCCCATTGCGCTGCTGTTTCTGATGGCGCTGGCCATGCCGATTGCGTTTTTCACCTGGTATGCACTGCTCAACAACTTTGTGAAGGAGGTCGCGGATTTTGACGGGGCCGATATAGGCCTTTTGCACACGATCCGCGAGATCCCCGGTTTTCTGTCGTTTTTGGTCATTTTCCTGATCATCGTGGTGCGCGAACAGGTGTTGGGGCTGGTGTCGCTGATGCTGCTGGGGGCCGCGACCGCGATAACCGCATGGTATCCGCAGCTGACGGGTATCATGATCCTGACGTTTCTCAGCTCTGTCGGGTTTCACTATTACGAGACAGTGAACCAGTCGCTTCAATTGCAATGGCTTCCGCGCGACCGCGCACCGCAGATTCTGGGCTGGCTCATGGCTGTGGGATCGGCGGCGACGTTTTGTGTGTATTTCGTGATCATGATCCTGTGGGAGCCTTTGGGCCTTACTTATAACATCGTATTCATGGCAGGGGGCGGGATCACTGTGGCGATTGCCGCCTTTGCGCTGCTGGCCTATCCGCAATACGAGAGCCCGCATCCGCAGATAAAGCGGCTGGTCGTGCGCCGCCGCTACTGGCTGTATTATGCGCTGCAGTTCATGTCTGGCGCGCGGCGTCAGATTTTCATGGTCTTCGCCGGGTTCATGATGGTCGAGAAGTTCGGCTTTGCCGTGCATGAGGTGGCGGGGCTCTATCTGATCAATCTGATGATCAATATGGTGATCGCGCCCTTGCTGGGCCGGATCGTGGGCCGGTTTGGCGAGCGTAATGCGCTGATGTTCGAGTATACCGGACTGGTGGGTGTTTTTCTGGCCTACGGCGCGGTTTATTTCTTTGATTTGGGGTTTCAGGTGGCGGCGGTTCTTTATGTGCTGGACCATATGTTTTTCGGGCTGTCGCTGGCGCTCAAGACCTATTTCCAGAAGATCGGCGCGCCGGGCGATATGGCGCCTACGGCGGCGGTGGCCTTTACCATCAACCACATAGCGGCGGTGTTTTTGCCGGTGACGCTGGGGCTGTTGTGGCTGGTCTCGCCTGCGGCTGTCTTTTTCCTTGCCGCCGGTATGGCGTCGGTGTCATTCGTGCTGGCCACGATGATCCCGCGCCACCCTGACGAGGGGAACGAGACGGTGTTTGTGCAACGCGCACGCCTCGCCGCGGAGTGAGCGCGCCTGCGCAGGCGGGCGGGCGGTTTCTGACCGGCTCGACGCTAGGGCATGTGGTGCGGATGACTGCCACGGGCGCGCTGGGGATCACCTTTGTCTTTGTCGTCGATGCCGCGAACCTGTTGTGGGTAAGCCAGCTGGGCGACAAGCAGTTGGTGGCGGCCATCGGGTTTGCCTATGCGGTACAGTTCTTTTCCGTCTCCATCGCGGTAGGGTTGATGATTGCGGCGACGGCGGTGGTATCGCGGACCATCGGCGCAGGAGACCGTGCCCTGGCGCGCAGGCAGGCGGGGGCGGCGGTTGTGATCGCGGCCAGCACCGTGGCTGTGGTTGCGGCGATCATTGTGGGGCTGCGGCACCAGCTGGTGGGCTATGCCGGTGCGGAGGGAGAGACCGCACGGCTTGCCGCCCGCTATCTGGCCATCACCATCCCGGCGCTGGTGCCGATGTCGGCAGCGCTGGTGATGTCGGGCACTTTGCGGGCGGACGGCTATGGCGCCAAAGCCATGTATATCACGCTGTTTTCCGGCACGGTGCTGTTGGTGATCGATCCGGTTCTGATCTTTTACATGGGCTGGGGGCTGGACGGCGCCGCGATCGGGCTGGTGCTGTTCCGGTTTGCGCTGCTGGCGCTGGCAGTGCGGTTTGCGGTGATCGAGATGAACCTTGTCGACATGCCGCGCCTGCGCACCCTGCGCAACATCGGGGCGCCTTTTGTCGCCGTCGCGATCCCCGCGATCGCCACGCAGATGAGCACCCCTGTGGGCAACTACCTGCTGACCCGCGTCATGGCGCCCTTCGGCGATGATGCGGTGGCGGCATGGGCCGTGGTGGGGCGGCTGACGGTGGTGGTGTTCGGGGGGATATTTGCGCTGTCGGGGGCGATTGGCGGCATCTTTGGCCAGAACTTTGGCGCGGGGCAGCTTGACCGCGTGCGCAGTACCTACCGCGATGCGCTGATTTTCTGCTTTCTCTATACACTGGTGGCCTGGGGTCTGTTCGTGGCGCTGGTGCCCTATGTGATCAGCGCCTTTGATCTGGAGGGGCAGGGCGCGGATGTGCTCAACGCGTTTGCCGTGATCGGTGTGGGCGGGTTTATCTTCTTCGGCGCGCTGTTCGTGTCCAACGCGGCGTTCAACAATCTGGGCAAACCCGGGCGCTCGACGCTGGTGAACTGGATCAAGGACGGCGTGCTGAGCCTGCCTGTGGCGCTGTGGTTTTCGGGCATATTCGGTGCGGCAGGGGTGATTTACGGTCAGGCGGCGGCGGGGATCGCCGTGGGCGCGGCATCGGCGACATGGGGGTGGTTTTATGTGAAAGGCTTGCGGAGCGATGTGCCGCTTGACCCCGCGCCCCCTGCGCCGTACCCGAACCCCGACAGACACAGGAGCAGATGATGCCGACCTTTACCGCACTCACGACACTCACCGGCCGCGCGCCTGCCTACGCTTTGGGCGAGGCGATGGAGGGGATGAGCCCCGAGCCTACCGGCGTGGGTGTGTTCGAGGTCGAGGACGGGTCGGGCTTGTGGGAGGTTGGCGGCTATTTCGAGGAGACGCCGGATGCGGCGGCACTGGCGGTGCTGGCAGCGGCGTTTGACGCCAAGGGGTTCACCGTCTCCGAGCTGCCCGAGACCGATTGGGTCGCCCACGTGCGCCGCGAGCTGGCGCCTGTCGAGGCGGGGCGTTTCTTCGTCTACGGCTCTCACGATGCCGACAAGGTACCGCCCGATTGCGAGCCGCTGCTGATCGAGGCGGCGATGGCGTTCGGCACGGGGCATCACGGAACGACCCTTGGGTGTCTGCGCGCGCTTGACCGGCTGGCGCTGGATGGTTTCGTGGGCAAGCGTGTGGTCGATATCGGGTGTGGTACTGCCGTCCTTGCGATGGGGGCGGCGCGGATCTGGCCGGACCGGGTGCTTGCCTCGGATATCGACGAGGTTGCGGTGGACGTGGCGCGGGCCAATGTTGTGGCAAACGGGCTGGAGGGGCGTGTTGACTGTGTTGAGGCGGCGGGCTTTGACCATCCGGTGCTGGCCGAAGCAGCCCCCTTTGATCTGGTCTTTGCCAATATCCTCAAGGGGCCGCTGGTGGCACTTGCACCCGATATGGCCGGGGCGATGGATACAGAGGGCTTTGCGATTCTGTCTGGTATCCTCAACGAGCAGGCGGATGAGGTGATCGAGGTTTATGCACGATCCGGCATCAATCTGCACCACCGCGAAAGCATTGGTGACTGGACGACGATAACGCTTCGGAAAATAACCTCTCATTAACCTTATTTGGGGCGAATGCGCCTTATTTGCCTAACTTTTGCCACATTGTTTATCTAAAAATTATCTCAACAACGGTGGGGGCTGTTGTCGAGAGAGACCACTGTCATGGTTTACACAAAAGAAGATTTCAATGCCCGTGTGGGAGCTGTCGATAAGAAGCTTTCGGGACGTGGCCGCCGCAACGTCGTTGCACACGTCAACAAGAACGGCGTGATTTACACAAAAGCAAAGCGTAAGCGGGTACAGGTTCCAGTGCGGGGCCTGTCGATCATGGTGCTTGGCTTTTTCTGCTTCAAAGCGCTGATGCTGTCCGCAAACGGGCCTGCCGCCTACGAAGAACGACTGGCGATGTTGCAAAGCGGCACGGTGGTTGAAGCGCTGGGCGCGCGCGTCCTTGGCATTGATCCCGTCACCCAATTTCTCGCCGATCAGGCCGGACCCCTGTTCCGGTAATCCCGAGCTTCCACTGCCGCAGGCTCTCCGGGGGGAGGGGTGGCGGTGGTGGATCTTGCGCACTTATTCGAGCGCAAAAACAAAGGCCGCGTCGGGGATTTCCCGCGCGGCCTTTTACGTCTGTCGCTTTTGGGTGTAGCAGGTGCGCGATCAGCGGATGAAATTGCTGCGTGCGATGCTGTCGATTTCGCCGCGCTCCAGCCCGATATCGGCCAGTTCACGGTCGGTCAGGCCATTCAGCGCATTGCGGGTCACGCGCGCGTCGTTCCAGGCCGTGATATCCAACGCAAGGTCGGCAACAAAGGCGATCGTGCGGTTTGCAAATGTTGCAATGCCGTAGGTGGTGCGGGTGGTGTGAAAAGCAGCCATTGAGCCGTCCTTTTTTCTGTAGGGTTATGCCGATTTCCTCGGCGGTGTGAATGGCAGATAGGCATATTGAAAACTTCATGCAAGGGGCGCCGCCGCACTGCTGATATGCGCTTTCTGCATAGCGGCATTGTTGTATTAACCTCTGGTAAATTATGTCAAAATTGGGGCGGCAGCAGTGTCGCATACGGCGTCCGCTGTGCCGGTTTCGCTGCGTTGCAGCGAGAGGTGCGGGGAAACGACAGGGACCGTGTCGCAAACTCTCATCGGCGGAAATCTGTAGGCAATGTTCGCCTTTCGTGCTAGTGCACCCAAAAAGCAACAAACTTGAGGGATATCGGCAGGATGATACGGGTAATTGGCATTGATCCGGGCCTTCGGAACATGGGGTGGGGTGTGATCGACGTGGATGGCAGCAGGTTGAGTCATGTGGCCAACGGCATTTGTCACTCCGCGACAGGCGTTGCACTGGCCGAGCGGTTGCTGAGCCTTCATGCACAATTGACGCGGGTTTTCGTGACCTACCGCCCCCAGACCGCAGCGGTCGAGCATACATTTGTGAACAAGGACGGTGTCGCCACGCTCAAACTGGGGCAGGCGCGCGGTATTGCCCTGCTGGTGCCCGCGCAGATGGGGCTGGAGGTGGGCGAATATGCGCCCAACAACGTGAAAAAGACGGTCGTGGGCGTGGGCCACGCCGACAAGGGGCAGGTGGCGCATATGGTGCGGATGCAGCTTCCCGGTGTGCAGTTCGAGGGGCCGGATGCAGCGGACGCGCTGGCGGTGGCGATCACCCACGCCCATCACGGCGGTGGGTCGAGCTATGCCGCAGCAGTGGCAAAGGCCAGCGCATGATCGGCAAGATCACAGGGCGCATCGAATACCGCGCGGTGGATCACGTGCTGATCGATGTGCGCGGTGTCGGCTATCTTGTGTTCTGCTCGGAGCGGACGCTGGCGGGGTTGCCGCCGGTGGGCGAGGTGGCCGCCGTCTATACGGATCTGTTGGTGCAGGAGACGAACCTGCAACTCTTTGGGTTTGCCACGCTGGCAGAGAAGGAATGGCACCGGCTGCTGACCTCCGTTCAAGGGGTCGGCGCAAAAGCATCGCTGGCCATTCTGGGCACGCTTGGGCCTGATGGGGTCGGGCGGGCGATTGCGTTGGGGGACTGGAACGCAGTGAAGGCGGCCAAGGGTGTCGGCCCCAAAATCGCGCAACGTGTGGTGCTGGATCTCAAGGATAAGGCGCCGGCCATGATGGCGATGGGCGGCACGGTCGCTCAGGCACTGGGCGAGCAGGAGGCGGAAGTGATCGAAGGGGCTGCGCCTCGCAAACAGGCGTCACCTGCGCCCAATGCCTCCGCACAATCAGAGGCACTGAGCGCGCTGGGCAATCTGGGCTATGGCCCGGGCGATGCCGCAGGGGCAGTGGCACAGGCCGCGGGGGAGGCACCGGACGCCGATACAAAGACTTTGATCCGCGCGGCGTTGAAACTTCTGGCGCCAAGAGAGTAATGTACCCGCAATCGGTCCATAGGATCTCAACCGTCAGGGGCGCGGCATGATTGACAGTGAACGGGTCGTACGGCCCGAGGGCATGCCCGAAGATTTCGACCGCGCGCTGCGCCCGCAAATGCTCGACGAGTTCGTGGGACAGGCGGAGGCGCGCTCCAACCTCAAAGTGTTCATCCAAAGCGCGAAGCAGCGCGAAGAGGCGATGGACCACACCCTGTTCCACGGCCCGCCCGGATTGGGCAAAACCACGCTGGCGCAGATTATGGCGCGTGAATTGGGCGTGGGCTTTCGGATGACCTCCGGTCCGGTGCTGGCCAAGGCCGGTGATCTGGCCGCGATCCTGACCAATCTTGAGGCCCGCGATGTACTGTTCATCGACGAGATCCACAGGCTCAATCCGGCGGTGGAGGAGGTGTTGTATCCCGCGCTGGAGGATTTCGAGCTGGATCTGGTGATCGGAGAGGGGCCTGCGGCCCGCACGGTGCGGATCGAGTTGCAGCCTTTCACGCTGGTCGGGGCGACGACGCGGATGGGTTTGCTCACAACGCCCCTGCGGGACCGGTTTGGCATCCCGACGCGGTTGGAGTTCTATACCGAGGATGAATTGTTCATCATCGTGGACCGCAACGCCCGCAAGCTGGGCGCACCCGCCGATGAGGGCGGCGCGCGCGAGATCGCCAAGCGCGCGCGCGGCACGCCACGGATCGCGGGCCGCCTGCTGCGGCGGGTCGTGGATTTCGCGGTGGTCGAGGGGGACGGGCGCGTCACGCGCGCGCTTGCCGATATGGCGCTCACGCGGCTCGGAGTCGATCATCTGGGGTTGGATGGTGCGGACCGGCGATACCTGCGGCTCATTGCCGAGAATTATCAGGGTGGGCCAGTGGGGATAGAGACTCTCTCGGCAGCCCTGTCGGAGAGTCGCGATGCGCTGGAAGAGGTGATCGAGCCGTTTTTGTTGCAGCAGGGATTGATCCAGAGGACACCGCGCGGGCGCATGCTGGCGCAGAAAGCATGGGTGCATTTGGGAATGGAGCCGCCGAAACGCGAGGTTGACCTGTTCGGGTGAGGGCGGATTGAGTTTACGGGAAAAATGAAGATGGAACCGACAGATATAGAGGCCCTGTTTACGCGGGCCGATGGCCAGTTTTTATTTGCTCGCTGGGGGCGGCCGATCGCGCCGATAATTTTCGGTGTTGAAGAGGCGACCCTGGAGGTGGTCAAGGGCGCGTTGGAGGCGGTTGCGGTGCTGGCCGGTCACAAAATGGCCGAGACGGATATGGAGCTGGGCTCCAACTTGATGGTGTTCTTTTTCAGCGATTGGGCAGAATTGCCGGAGGTGCCGGGGATGGACCGGCTGGTGCCTGATCTTGGCCCTCTGGTGGAAAAGCTGACCTGTGCGGAGGCCAACCAATACCGGTTTTTCCGCTTTGACGAGACGGGTGCGATTAAGGCGTGTTTTGTCTTTTTGCGGATGGACGCGCATCTGAGTGCGGTTCCTGCGGAGACTCTGGCGCTCAGCCAGATCGTGCAATCCTATCTGCTGTGGTCCGATACAGCGTTCCGCGACCGCTCGCCGCTGGCGGTGGTGGGGGAGCGGACGATATTGCGGCCGGACGTGGCATCGCTGATCCGCGCGGCCTATGATCCGGTTTTGCCGGGAGCGGCGACAGATCCAAGCCACGCGCTGCGGCTTTATGCGCGGATGCAGGCGGGGGACGTGCAATGATTCACCGCAAGGAAATCCGGGTTTATTACGAAGACACGGACATGGCCGGTATCGTCTATTATGCCAATTATCTGCGTTTTATCGAGCGCGCGCGCAGTGACTGGGTGCGCGATGTGGGCTTTGACCAGCTGGCGATGAAGGAGGCGGGAGTGGTGTTTGCCGTGCGCCGCGTCGAGGCGGACTATATCAGCCCTGCGCGGTTTGACGATGTTCTGGAGGTGCGCACGACGCTCGACAGCCTGAGTGCGGCGAAGATGGTCATGGCGCAGGAGGTCTGGCGCGGGGATGTGCTGATTTTCACCGCAAAAGTTTTGATTGTATGTATCGGTTCCAGTGGAAAACCCGTGCGGTTGCCAGCGGAATGTCGCCTGCTGAAAACGTGATCGGTCGTCTGCACGCTTGCCCCTCGCTTTTTATCTTGTGCTGGGATAGATTCTGACCAAATGGAGCCTGACAACGGGCCCTTCTGAGGCAGTAGAGTAGAGCACAAGCATGCAGACAGCACTGATAGCCGCCGCGATGGGCGAGAGTATTACCGTTTGGGGCATGTTCGCCCAGGCGACGATCACCGTGAAGCTGGTTATGATTTCATTGGTGCTTGCGAGTTTCTGGACCTGGTCCATCATCGTCCAGAAGGCGATCCAATACCGCGCCGTCAAGCGCGAAGCGGCGGAATTCGATCAGGCCTTCTGGTCGGGAGAGCCGCTGGACGGGCTGTACGATCAGATTGGTCCCGAGCCATCGGGCGCATTGCAGAAGGTATTTGTGGCCGGCATGACCGAATGGCGCCGGTCGCACCGCGATGACGGCGCATTAATCCCCGGCGCCACGGCGCGCATCGACCGCGCGATGAACGTGGCCATCGCCAAGGAAGCAGTGAATTTGCAAAAGAGCCTGCAAATCTTGGCAACGACCGGTTCCACCGCGCCCTTTATCGGTCTGTTCGGGACGGTATTTGGGATTATGAACGCGTTCATCGAGATTGCCGAGCAGCAGAACACCAGCCTCGCGGTCGTGGCGCCCGGCATTGCCGAGGCGCTTCTGGCGACGGGTCTGGGGCTGGTCGCGGCGATCCCGGCGGTGATTTACTACAATAAATACAGCGCGGATACCGATGCTATTCTGGGCGAATACGATGCCTTTGCGGATGAATTCGCGACGATCCTCAGCCGCCAGCTGGATTCCTGAGCAATGGCAGGCGGAATCGCACAAAAAAGTCAGGGCGGCAGCGGGCGGCGCAAGCGACGCGGCGGAGGGCGTGCGATGTCCGAGATCAACGTCACCCCCTTTGTCGATGTGATGATGGTGCTTTTGATCATCTTCATGGTTGCAGCACCTTTGCTGACAGTCGGTGTGCCGGTCGAGCTGCCCAAGACGGCCGCACAAGCCTTGCCGGGCGAGCAGGAAGAGCCGCTCTCGGTGACGCTCACTGCGGATGGCACCGTGCAGATCATGACGACCGAGACGCCGCGCGAGGAGCTCATCCCCAAACTGCGCGCTGTGGCCGCCGAGCGGGAGGGCGACCGCGTGTTCCTGCGCGCCGATGGCGCCGTGCCCTATTCAGCTGTCATGGAGATCATGGGCGCGCTTAATGCGGGCGGATTTTCCAACATTGGTCTGGTGACGGATATCGGCGGGCCAACGCTGGACGGCACTGGAAACTAGGCGATGTCCGATGCGCGCAAAACGGGAAATATCGTATCGGGGGTAGGGCACGTCGGCTTTATCACCTGGATCCTGTTTGGCGGGCTGTTCACCTCGCGTCCCGATCCGGTGGAATTCCGCGAGGCGGCGATGGTCTCGGGTGAGGAGTTTCAGGCGCTGGTCGATGCCGCGCGCCAGCCGGTGATCGAGGCGCCCGAGCCTGTACCCGCGGCACCGGAAGTGACGGAAGATGCGCCGGAAGTGGATGTCGCCACGCCCGAGCCTGCGCCTGCGCCGCCCCCCGTGCCTGAAGTGGCCGAGCCTGCCGAGGAACCGGTCGAAGAAATTGCGCCACAAATATCGGAGGCCGCACCAGTAGCACCGGAGCCGCCCGCCGAAGTGAGCGTACCCGATGCGCCTGTCTCGTCGCGCCCGATCGAGCGGCCAGCCGAAATCGTGGCACCAACGCCCGCTCCCGCGCCCGAGCCCGAGGCCGCACAAGAGCCCGAGCCGCAGGAGGCCGTGATCCCCGAGGAGACCGGGGAGACCGTAAAGCCACCGCGCGAAGCGACGCAGGTGCCCGAAGCCAGCAGCCGCATTGTGACCGAGGCCGCCCTTCCCCCCGCGAATGCGCCAAATGCATCGCCACGACCGCCAGCCCGACGCCCCAGCGCGCCGCCTCCGGTCGAGACTGCGGTAACGCCGCCCGCGCCGACGCCCGCACCAAGTCAGGAAACGGCGGTTGATGATGCAGCGGTTCAGGCGGCGCTTGAGGCTGCGATGAGCTCTGCGACCGAGACGGTGCCGACGGGTCCACCCATGTCGTCGGGTGAGAAAGACGCGCTGCGGCTGGCCGTTCAGGCCTGTTGGAACGTGGACCCCGGCGCGCGCTGGGCGCAGACCACGGTAACCGTCGCGATGAACATGACGCAGGATGGCCGGGTCGTGCAAAGCTCGCTGCGCATGATCGCAGCCGAGGGCGGGGACGATTCCACCGCAAATGCAGCCTTCGGCGCGGCGCGCCGGGCGATTTTGCTGTGCGAAAGAGGCGGCTACCAACTGCCGCCCGAAAAGTTCGGCCAGTGGCAGGAGATCGAGATGACCTTCAACCCCGAGGGGATGCGGATCAGATGAGGAACGTTCAACGTCCTGCGGGGTTTGGTGAAACGGAGGCAGCGGTTTTGTGCTGCGCCGCGACCCGTTCACCGGTAGTGGTTGAGAATTACAAGCAATGGCGGGATATTGGTCCCACAGTCGACCTTGAAAGGACGCGTTTGCAATGAAGGTATTGAGGATTTGTCTGGCGCTGGTTTGTGCGCTCGGATTTGCTGCCGCCGCGCAGGCGCAGCAAGGCCCGTTGCGCATCACCATTGAGGAGGGGATTATTCAGCCTCTGCCGTTCGCGGTTCCTAACTTTCAGGCCGAGACGGGCGACGCAGGACAGCTTGCCGTCGACCTGGCGCGCGTTGTCGCGGCGGATTTGCAAGGTACGGGCGTGTTCCGCGAGATCCCGTCCTCGGCGTTTATCGCACAATACAGCGACTTCAACGCGCCCGTCTCCTTCCCAGACTGGAACGCGATCAATGCGCAGGCGCTGGTCACCGGCGCGGTTTCTGTGTCGGGCAATAATGTGAACGTCAAATTTCGTGTCTATGACGTTGTGTCCGGGACCAACCTTGGCGAAGGATTGCAGTTTTCGGGCACCACCGATGGCTGGCGCCGCATGGCGCATAAGGTTGCCGACGAGGTGTACAGCCGGATCACCGGCGAGGGCGGATATTTTGACAGCCGCGTTGTCTATGTCTCGGAGACCGGACCCAAGGACCAACGCCAGAAGCGCCTGGCGATTATGGATTACGATGGTTTCAATGTCCGTTATTTGACCGATAGCAGCTCGATCGTACTGGCGCCGCGCTTCTCGCCTTCGGGAGACCGCGTGCTCTATACCAGCTACGAGAGCGGCTTTCCCCGGATTTATGTCCTCGACATCGGATCGGTCCAGCGACGTGCCCTGCAAAACACCGAAGGCACCATGAGTTTCGCGCCGCGGTTTTCGCCCTCGGGCAACACGGTCGTCTATTCCCTGTCGCAGGGCGGCAATACCGATATTTACAGCATGGACATCAATTTGGGCCAATCGGTGCGTCTGACCAACACGCCTGCGATTGAGACGGCCCCGAGCTACAGCCCCGACGGCAGCCAGATCGTGTTCGAGAGCGACCGCAGTGGATCGCCGCAGCTCTACATCATGTCGGCCGGTGGCGGCGAAGCGCGGCGGATCTCCTTCGGCGATGGCCGCTATGGCACCCCCGTCTGGTCGCCGCGTGGTGATCTTATCGCATTTACCAAGCAGAACGCGGGCCGCTTCCACATCGGCGTCATGCGCACGGACGGCTCCGAGGAACGTTTGCTCACTGCATCGTTTCTGGACGAGGGGCCCACATGGGCGCCAAACGGTCGTGTGATTATGTTCACCCGCGAGACACAGGGCGAGGGCGGGGCGTCGTCGCTCTATACCGTCGACATCACGGGCCGCGTCTTGCGGCAGGTGAGCACACCCGAAGGCGGTTCGGACCCAAGTTGGTCGCCGCTTCAGCGATAGCCCTTTCCCCGCTGCCGTGCTGTGTGGTAGCGTTTGGTAACTCCAAAAACACGATATGAGGTCGAGACCGATGAAATTCCTACCGATGAGCTTTCTGGTTGCAGCTGTTGCGCTGGCTGCCTGTACCAACCCCAACCGTTTCGGAGACGAGGGCATGGGCGCCGGCAATCCGGCGGTGGGACAGCCTCTGGGCGGCATGGTGCCGGGCAGCGCGAATGATCCGCGCTCTGCGGCCTACTTCAACCAGACCGTGGGTGACCGCGTTCTGTTCAACGTCGACCAGTCGACGCTAACCGACGTTGGGCGTGCGACGCTGGACGGTCAGGCCGGATGGTTGATGACCAACAGCGATTATCAGGCCGTGATCGAAGGCCACGCGGACGAGCAGGGCACGCGCGAATATAACCTTGCACTGGGCGCGCGCCGCGCTAACGCGGCACAGGAATATCTCGTGTCACGCGGCGTGCCAGCATCGCGCCTGCGCGTGGTAAGTTATGGCAAGGAGCGTCCGATCGAGATCTGCTCCAGCGAGGCTTGTTATGCTAAGAACCGCCGCGCCGTGACGGTGCTGGCCGGTGGTCAGACCAGCTAAAGCAATCTGGTCAAAAGGAGTGGCATGATGCGTTTCGCTTTTATCTTTGCGATTGTTCTGGGCGGGGTCGGGCTGGTCTCGACTCCAACAGACGTGCGTGCGCAGGACGCGCAGACCCTCGCCGATATTCGGCAAGAGCTGTCGACTCTGAGTATCGAGATGACCCGTCTCAGACGTGAGTTGTCGACCACAGCCACCGCAGGCGTCGCTGCCTTACCCACCTCGGTGCTGGAGCGGGTGAGTGCGATGGAGAGCGAGCTGAGCCGGGTCACCTCCAAGGCCGAAGAGCTTGAATTCCGCATCAACCGGATCGTGGACGACGGCACCCGCCGGATCGCCGATCTGGAATTCCGTCTGGTCGAGCTGGAAGGCGGGGATATTTCCGCGCTGGGCCAGACGAGCACGCTGGGCGGCAATGATCAGGCCACTGCACCACCGCCCGCCGTGGCGCCGCAAACCAACACAAGCCAACTCGCCGTAGGCGAGCAGGACGACTTCAAGCGGGCGCAGGAGGCGCTCGCATCCGGTGACTTTCGAGGCGCCGCAGACCAGCTTGCGACCTTCAATCAGACCTATCCGGGCTCTCCAATAGCGGCAGAAGTCGATTTGCTGCGTGGTGATGCCTTGGCCGGATTGGGCGACACCCGTGAGGCCGCACGCGCCTTTCTAGCAAGCTTTGGCGCGGCGCCAACCGGCCCTGTCGCGCCGGACGCGCTGTTCAAACTCGGCGCAAGCCTTGGCGCGCTGGGTCAAAGCTCCGAGGCCTGCGTGACCCTTGGCGAGGTCTCAACCCGCTTTCCGGGCAGCCCTTCCGCTGGTCTTGCCGTTGCGGAGCGGACCAAGCTGGGATGCAGCTAGACGAGGATTGGCTGGTACGGCAGGGCGAGGATGCGGCATTGCTGCGGTCTGTCGATGCCGCGTTTGACGATCCTTTGCCGGACCGATTGGGGATCGCGATTTCTGGCGGTGGCGACAGCATGGCTTTGTTGCACCTATGTTCCCGCTGGTCCTTGCAAACGGGCCATGAAATCGCGGCGGTGACAGTCGATCACGGACTGCGCCCGGAGAGCAGGGCGGAAGCCCGAGGCGTAGCGCAGTTTTGCGAAACCCTTCAAATCAAGCATGATATTTTGATCTGGTCCGGTGCAGGCGAGGGCAACATCCCCGCCGCAGCCCGCGATGCACGCTATGCTTTGATGGCGGATTGGGCGCAGGCCAATGGTGTCGGGGTGATCGCGTTGGGGCATACGTCCGATGACGGCGCCGAGAATTTCGTGATGCGTCTGGGGCGTGCTGCGGGTCTGGATGGTTTGGCCGCGATGCAGGACAAGTTTACCCGCAACGGCGTCAGGTGGCTCAGACCGCTGACCCATCATTCCCGTGCGTGCCTTCGGGACTATTTGCGGCGGCACGACATTGGCTGGGTCGATGACCCCAGCAACGATGACCCGCGCTATACCCGGACCAAAGCCCGCGCCGCGTTGCGTGCGCTTGAACCTTTAGGGATTGGGGCAGACAGCATTGCCCACTCCGCCAATGCACTGCGTCAGTCGCGCGAGGCACTTGCACATTACACCCGGATCGAAGCGGCGGCGCATCTGCGCGAGGAGGCGGGGGATATCGTCATTCCGCAAAGGATTTCCCCCGCGATTCCCGCTGATATCGAGCGGCGCCTCTTTGTTGCTGCGGTGCATTGGGTGGGATCAAATCCCTATCCGCCGCGCAAATCGGGTGCAGGCGCGTTGGCGGAGGCACTGATGCATCGCCCGCGTCTGACTGTCGCGGGGTGTCTTGTGATCAGGCACAAGGGTATCTTCCGGATCACCCGTGAGTATAATTCCGTGAAGAATTATTGTGGCCCCACGGATGCTGTCTGGGACAACCGCTGGCGCCTCACGGGACCTCATGCGCCGGATCTGGAGGTGCGTGCGTTGGGCGAAGGGCTTCGCAGCCTGCCCGAGTGGCGAGAGACCGGGCTACCAAGGCCCACGCTCATGGCCTCCCCGGCCGTCTGGCGCGGGGAGACATTGGTCGCGGCACCACTGGCGGGATACAATCCAGACTGGTCGGCACAGATCGTCGCAGATTTCACCTCATTCCTGCTTTCGCATTGAACAAATCGGTTCAGTCTCTATCTTAGACTGGTGGCTGGGGGAGTCCCTTCCGGCCGATACGTATTCAGGAGACTTTCCTTGGGCAATTTTCGCAATCTCGCATTCTGGGCAGTTTTGCTCGTGCTCGTCTTTTCGCTGTTCAATCTGTTCAGCGGAGGCGGCGGCAGCGGTGGCATGCAGGACCGGGAGGTAAGCTATTCCGACTTCGTGACCTCGGTTGAAAACGGCAATGTCAGCAATGTGACGCTTGACGGCGAGCAGGTGCGCTTCCGCAATTCTGACGGCAATGACTACGTCACGATCAAACCGATGGACGCCGAAGTAACTGGTCTGCTAACATCCAATGACGTCCCTTTCCGCGCTGAAAGCCAGCAGGAAAGCGGCCTTCAGACGTTCCTTGTTTCATTGCTTCCCATTCTGCTGCTGATTGGCGTGTGGATCTATTTTATGAACCGCATGCAGGGCGGCGGCAAAGGTGGAGCGATGGGCTTTGGCAAATCGAAGGCCAAGATGCTTACCGAAAAGCACGGTCGCGTGACATTTGATGACGTAGCAGGCATTGATGAGGCCAAAGCAGAGCTTGAGGAAATCGTAGAATTCCTGCGCAATCCGCAGAAGTTCAGCCGCTTGGGCGGTAAAATTCCCAAAGGCGCATTGCTTGAGGGCCCTCCGGGTACCGGTAAGACACTGCTTGCACGCGCCATTGCGGGCGAAGCGGGCGTGCCATTCTTCACCATTTCCGGTTCCGACTTTGTCGAGATGTTTGTGGGTGTCGGTGCGAGCCGGGTCCGTGACATGTTCGAGCAGGCCAAGAAAAATGCGCCCTGCATCGTGTTCATCGACGAGATCGACGCCGTGGGCCGCTCGCGTGGTGCCGGCTACGGTGGCGGCAATGACGAGCGCGAGCAGACTCTTAACCAGCTGTTGGTCGAGATGGACGGGTTCGAGGCAAACGAGGGCGTGATTATCATCGCGGCCACCAACCGCAAAGACGTTCTGGACCCCGCGCTGCTGCGCCCCGGCCGTTTTGACCGTCAGGTGACCGTCGGCAATCCAGACATCAAAGGCCGCGAGAAAATCCTCGGTGTGCATGCACGCAAGACGCCGCTTGGCCCCGACGTGGACCTGCGCATCATTGCGCGCGGTACGCCCGGCTTCTCCGGTGCAGATCTGGCGAACCTCGTGAACGAGGCGGCACTGACCGCTGCCCGTGTGGGCCGCCGCTTTGTCGCGATGATGGATTTTGAATCTGCCAAGGACAAGATCATGATGGGCGCCGAACGCCGGTCGATGGTTTTGACGCAGGATCAGAAAGAAAAGACCGCGTATCACGAAGCAGGCCATGCAATTGTCGGCATCAAGCTGCCGAAATGTGATCCGGTTTACAAGGCGACGATCATTCCGCGTGGTGGTGCCTTGGGCATGGTGATGAGCCTTCCGGAGATGGACAAGTTGCAAATGTTCAAAGACGAAGCCGAGGAGCGCATCGCCATGACCATGGCGGGCAAGGCGGCCGAGATTTGGAAATACGGCGCCGACAGCGTGTCGTCCGGCCCGATGGGCGACATTATGCAAGCGAGCCAGCTGGCGCGCGGCATGGTGATGCGCATGGGCATGTCCGACAAGGTTGGCAACATCGACTATTCCGAAGCGGCGGCAGGCTATCAGGCCAATGGCGGGGCGGGCGGCTTCAGTGTCTCTGCGGCGACAAAGGAGCTGATCGAATCGGAAGTGAAGCGGATCATCGACGAAGGCTATTCGCGGGCGTACAAACTGATTGAGGATAACTCAGAAGAGTTTGAGCGTCTGGCGCAGGGTCTGTTGGAGTATGAGACGCTGACGGGTGAAGAGATCAAGCGCGTGATGGCGGGTAACCCGCCCACCGAGCCGGAAGATGACGATAAATCCGACGGCGGATCAGCACCAAGCGTCACCGCCATTCCGAAGGCCAAAGGCAAGAAATCGCCGCCCTCCGGCGGGATGGAGCCAGAACCTTCTGTCTGATCACGATTTGTGAAACTAGAGCGCAAAATATCATAGGCCCCGCAAGTTGCGGGGCCTTTTCTTTTGTGGCGTTGTTGCGCAATGTCGCCCCAAAAGGAAATCTATGATGCCCGCACTTATGCCCACTGATCATTACGCGACCATTACGTGGCTTGGGATGGTGCCAGACCGTGCGGCGGGCCTGAAAGCGCACGCGTGCGAAGCGCTGACGCTGCTCTTCTCCGGCCCCGAGGGCGAGGATCACGGTGGCCTCACCCGCCCATCGTGCAGCCGCGTCGTGTCCCAGCACCCGCGTGAGACGGTTATACGCAACGTTCGTCAGCTTAGCGTGATGAGCGCCGAGGAGATCGCGGCAATTGCCGCAAGGATGGGCCTCGACGTCCTTGATCCTGCCTATATGGGCACGAGCATGGTGATCGAGGGGATCGACGATTTTACCCACGTGCCACCATCCTCACGGCTTCAAAGCGCCAGCGGTGCGACGATCGTGATAGACATGGAGAACCGCCCCTGCGTGCTGCCAGCACACGAAATCGAGGCTGACATGCCGAGTAAGGGCGCTGCGTTCAAGGCGGCGGCAAAAGACAGACGCGGCGTGACCGCATGGGTCGAGCGGGAGGGCGTAATGCAGTTGGGAGAGCGGCTGCGGCTGCACATCCCGGACCAACGGCCCTGGGCTCCGGGCATGATTTGAACGACAGGGCCAGTATACCAGTCGTACTGCACATCTGCTACGCTTACAGCCATGACTAATGGCACCTTCATTTGCTCAATGCACGCGGGCAGCTGGATACGATGGAAGTTGCAGTCCGTGATGCTGTTGCGGCCGCCAGAGCATCATGCCTGGCAGTTCACGATGACGTATCTCTCGACCTTGTCGTCAGGGTTGCGGATTTCCCGTCGCGACAGGGCGTTTGCGTATCGGGAAGCTCATTCGGGCCGGGGCGCATCGAAGTCATTATCGATCCCAGCTGCCTTTTGCCGCTAAGCGAGTTGCACGACGCGATTGTGCGGTGCGTGTTCCACGAATTTCACCACATTTTGCGGTGGGATGGTCCGGGTTACGGATCAACGTTGGGCGCGGCCCTGGTATCCGAGGGGCTTGCACAACACTTTGTTCACGAGATGATGGACTGCGGCCCAGAACCCTGGGAGCGGATCCTGAATGAGCCGGACCTATATAATCTGGAGAAAGCAGCTGCGTCCGGCTTCGATGACGACCGGTATGATCATTTTGAATGGTTTTATGGAGGGGGGAAGCTTCCATGCTGGGCCGGGTACTCTGTCGGGTTTGCTATGATTGAAAGGTTTCTGTCGAAGCACCCTGATGTTTCGGTGTTAAGCTGTGCAACTCAACCTGCGGATGTTTTCCGCGACTACTTGCAACACAGAACCGGTGACTGACGCAGTATCTGCGTGGCAGTGTTTCATAAAAGAAACCCGCCTTTGCCCAGACGCCGCAACGCGTGCGAGATATGTCGCAATCCTGACGCTACCTGTTGGCATGCCCTTGTATGCAGCTGTATGAACATGCCGGACCGGCACTGAATGGGGGATACCATGGCTTTCAAAACTGACATCCAAATTGCGCGTGAAGCGATCAAGAAACCCATTCAGGAGATCGGTGCAAAGCTGGGAATTACCAGCGATGATCTACTGCCTTATGGCCATGACAAGGCCAAGGTCAGCCAGTCGTTCATCAACTCAGTGCAGGATCGCAGGGACGGCAAGCTGATCCTTGTGACCGCGATCAACCCAACGCCTGCGGGCGAGGGCAAGACGACTACGACCGTGGGTCTGGGCGACGGTCTCAACCGGATCGGCAAAAAGGCAGTCGTTTGCATTCGTGAGGCGTCGCTGGGCCCGAACTTTGGGATGAAGGGGGGGGCTGCGGGCGGCGGTTACGCGCAGATCGTGCCGATGGAAGAGATGAACCTGCATTTCACCGGTGATTTCCACGCCATCACCTCAGCGCATTCTCTGCTGTCGGCGATGATCGACAACCATATCTATTGGGGCAACGAGCTGGACATCGACACGCGCCGCGTGGTTTGGCGTCGTGTGGTCGATATGAACGACCGCGCCTTGCGCCAGATCACAACATCTCTGGGCGGTGTTGCCAACGGCTTCCCGCGCGAGACGGGGTTTGACATTACCGTAGCGTCCGAAGTCATGGCGATCCTGTGTCTGTCCAACAATCTGGAAGATCTGCAAAAGCGTCTGGGCGATATGATCGTTGCCTACCGCCGTGACCGCACGCCCGTTTTTGCACGCGATATCAAGGCAGACGGTGCCATGACGGTTCTGCTCAAAGATGCGATGCAGCCGAACCTTGTGCAGACGCTGGAGAACAACCCTGCTTTCGTGCACGGTGGCCCGTTCGCCAATATCGCGCATGGTTGTAACTCCGTGATTGCGACCACAACTGCGCTGAAGCTGGCGGATTATGTTGTCACGGAGGCCGGTTTCGGCGCGGATCTGGGCGCCGAAAAATTCCTCAACATCAAGTGCCGCAAGGCGGGCATCGCGCCCTCTGCCGTGGTGCTGGTGGCGACGGTGCGCGCGATGAAGATGAACGGCGGCGTGGCCAAGGCCGATCTGGGCAACGAAGATGTCGCTGCGGTGCAGAACGGCTGTGCCAACCTTGGCCGCCACATCGAGAACCTCAAATCTTTCGGCGTGCCCGTGGTCGTGGCGATCAACCATTTCGTCACTGATACGGATGCCGAAGTGCAGGCGGTCAAGGATTATGTGGCGAGCCAGGGCTCCGAGGCGGTGCTGTCGCGCCACTGGGAGCTGGGATCGAAAGGGTCTGCGGATCTGGCGCGCAAGGTGGTCGAGACCGTCGAGCGCGGCGAGGCGAATTTCGCCCCGATCTATCCCGACGAGATGAGCCTGTCGGATAAGATCAACACTATCGCCACCAAGATTTACCGCGCCGATGCGGCGGTGATGGACAACAAGATCCTCAAGCAATTGGACGACTGGGAAGACCAGGGATATGGCAAGCTGCCGGTCTGCATGGCGAAAACGCAATACAGCTTTACCACCGATCCCGAGATGCGCGGCGCGCCCACCGGCTTTACCATCCCCGTGCGTGAAGTGCGTCTGAGTGCCGGTGCCGGTTTTGTCGTCGCGATCTGCGGTGAGATCATGACGATGCCCGGCCTGCCGCGCGTGCCTTCGGCCGAGAATATCAAGCTCAATGCCGACGGAGATGTTGAAGGGTTGTTCTGATACAACCGGTATGATGGAAGGGGCGGGACACAGGGGAAGCCTTGGGTCCCGTTTCGGCCATTGGGCCGTGAGTTTACAGGAAAAATGAAGAGGGAAGTGGCGAGATGGCGGCGACAGTGATTGACGGCAAGGAATTCGCGGCACGGGTGCGGGCGCAGGTAGGGACCCACGTCGCGCGGCTGAAGGCGGATCACGGGATCACGCCCGGTCTTGCTGTTGTGCTGGTGGGCGCGGATCCGGCAAGCGAGGTCTACGTACGCTCCAAGGGGAAGATGACCCTCGAGGTGGGCATGAAGTCGGTCGAGCACAGGTTGGAAGTGGAAACGCCGGAGGCAGAGCTGCTGGTGCTGATCGAGACGCTCAATGCTGACCCGGAAATTCACGGGATACTGGTCCAGTTGCCGCTGCCCAAACATCTGAACGAGGATCTGGTGATCAATGCGATTGATCCCGCCAAGGATGTCGACGGGTTTCACATCTCGAACGTCGGGCTGTTGGGGACGGGACAAAAGAGCATGGTGCCCTGTACGCCGCTGGGCTGTCTGATGATGCTGCGCGACCACCACGGCTCGATCTCGGGGATGAATGCGGTGGTGATCGGGCGTTCCAATATCGTGGGTAAGCCGATGGCGCAGTTGTTGTTGAACGACAGCGCGACGGTGACTATTGCCCACAGCCGGACCAAGGATCTGGCCGATGTTGTCCGGCGTGCGGATATCGTGGTGGCGGCGGTCGGGCGGCCCGAGATGGTGCCGGGCGATTGGATCAAACCGGGTGCGACAGTGATCGACGTCGGTATCAACCGGCTGGACGCACCCGAAAAGGGCGAGGGCAAGACCAGACTGGTGGGCGATGTGCAGTATGACAGTTGTGCAGCGGTGGCGGGCGCGATCACGCCGGTACCGGGTGGCGTGGGGCCGATGACGATCGCCTGTCTGCTGGCCAATACAGTTACCGCCTGCTGCCGCGCCAACGGATTGGCGGAGCCCGAGGGCTTAACCGCCTAGAAAAATCTGGTGCATCACGCGACCGGGCAGGAAGGTGAAGGCGCCGGCCACGAGCAGAGCGCCAAATGCCATGCTTTGCATGGTGCGTTTATGCTGGGCGATGCGGCCTGCGCGGGCCGCGCGGACGGCACCCACGAGGTTCCACAGCACAAAGACGGAGAGCAGATGGATCGGGCTGAACGGCCCAATCAGTCGCATCCCATGGATCCAGAAACTGCTGATGGCGATGCTTGCCATGGCTGCGACCCACAGGCGTCCCATGACGCGGTGATGCGTGCTGCCTTTGGGAAGCGAAAAGATGGCGAGGGTCAGCAGGGCGGCGCAAAGCGCCAACAGGACGTGTACCTGAACAATCGGCGAGGCGTCGGTGAAGGGCGTGAGGATCATATCGGGCTCCGGTTTCTGGGCTGTGTCTGTCATGGCAAGCTGGACCGGAGGGGGCCATAGATGTTACGCGAATGGTCTGATTACATACGCGAATGGTTGATATGGGGGCCTTGATGCGGTTCACGCTTCGTGAAATGACGCGCCTGCGGGTGCCGCTGCTGATCTGGCTGATGGTGAGCGTTGTCGCCACCGTTGCGGGCCCATTCGGTACGCTGGATGCCATGGGGGTCACCGGGCGCGCGCTGTATTGGAGCCTGATTGCCGGTGGTTCGATCGTACTCAATGCCGCAGCCCAGCATCTGACGCGTGATGTGAGGCGGACGGGGCGTATCGCGGTCGGAGCAGGTTTCGTTTTGGTGGTCTCAAGTGCGGCGCATCTGGCCAATACCCTGCTGTTCAGCGCTTGGGGTGGATTTTGGGATTGGGCCTATCTCACTGGAACCGTAGCGATGGTGACGGCAGCGGTGCATCTGGTGTTCTGGGCCATCGCGCCGCAGGATGGGCCAGCGGGCGATGATAGTGATGTGTTTCTACGCCGCCTGCCGTTGGAGTTGCGCGCTCCGCTGGTGCGGATCGAGGCGCAGGATCATTATCTCAAGGTCGTCACGCAGCGCGGCACTACGCTGATTCTGATGCGTCTGAGCGATGCCATGGCCGAGCTGTCGGGGCAGGGATTGCAGGTACACCGCTCCCACTGGGTGGCGGTGCCTGCGGTGACGCGGCACCGGCGCGAGGGCGCGCGCGACCTGCTGGTGATGGCGGACGGGGCGCAGGTGCCGGTCAGCCGGAGTTTCCGCGCAGGTGCCCAGGAATTGGGTCTGTTCTAGCGCGGAACGGGTACCATTGTCCCTTGCAAGATCGCGATGAGGGTCTGTTTGCCATCCTCTTCCGCGTGCACTTCGGCTGTGACGACGCTCAGGCGTTTGCCCGGTTTGATCACGCGCCCGGTGGCGATCAGACGGTCGCCGCGCGCCGGTGCGATCAGGTTGATCTTGATCTCGGCGGTGACCACCTCCATGTCCAGCGGCAGCAGCGTGAGCGCCGCATACCCCGCCGCACTGTCACCGATGGAGAAGGTCAGGCCCGCGTGCCCGAACCCCTGTTGCTGGCGCGTGCTGGGCAAAATGGGTGCGGTGATGCGCACGAGGCCCGGTGTGACCTCGGCCAGCTCTGCACCCAGGGTGACCATCATGGATTGCGCGTGAAAACTGGTGGTGATGCGGTCGTGAACTTCGGGGGTCATATGCTACCTCGGCATGGGAATTGCGGTGGGCGCTGGTCCGGTGAGAACAGCGATGGCGTCGGTGCGCATGATGTCCCGCAGCACGGGGGTTTGCGCGCGCAGGCCGCCGGTATAGGTGCCATAGGCCGGCAGGATTACGCGGTCACGGTCAATGAGGAACGCGGCGCGGGTGATGGTGCGGCCCCGCAGGCTCAGCGTCGCTTTGGGGTGGTAATGGCCCGAGATTTCGCCGCTGGTGCCGCTTTGTGCAATGTGCCGGAAGGTGAGTGGAGCGAGGGGAAGTTCGGCCAGATGCGCGCCGCCAAACTCGATGGGACCAGGATCATGGTTGCCCTCGATCCAGACCCACCGGCGGCCTGCTTGCAGCCGGAAGATCCACTGACGCTCTTCTTCGGGCAGCGCTTCGGAGGCGGCGATATCGTCGAAACTGTCACCCAGACAGACCACGGTGCGCGCGTGGCAAAGGGCCAGATCGGCGGCGAGGCGGGTGAGGGTGTCGCGGGTGTCATAGGGGGGCAGCGAGGTGCCCCCACGCCGTGCGATCCGCTCTGATTTGCCCAGATGCAGGTCGGAGACGACGAGCATCCCTTCGTCGGGCCACCACAGTGCGCCCGATCCCAGAGCAGTGAGTGAGGTACCTGCAAGCGTGAAATCGTATCCGTTCATGGCGCGAGGTTGGAGGATTATCGCAGGGGTCGCAAGGCCGTGTTCAGTACCCCATACGCCAGCGTGGTTTATCGGAGGGGGCGGGCGTGATTTGCGCCAAGCCCGATTGCTCCATCAGGCGGCGTGATTCCTCGGCCAGCAGGCGCTCCTCCGCGTCGCCTTTGACCGGAACGCGGCCCATTTCCATGAACAACGGCGCGGACAGGGGCGTGACACGCGGCAGTGTCAGATGGTCGATGCGGCCACGGGTCCGTTCCAGCATTTCCTCGATGCGGCCAAAATCCACCAGCCCGCGCAGCGCTTCCTCGCGGGTGATGTCGAGGATCAGGTGATCGGGGTCGTATTTTGCCAGCGTGTCATAGAGGATGTCGGAGCTGAACGTCGCCTGCCGCCCCGATTTGCGCGCCTGCGGCGAGTTTCGCTCGATCAGGCCCGCGATGGTGGCCGAGGCGCGGAAGGTCCGCTTCATGACCGCGTTACCTGCAAGCCATGTCTCCATTCCGTTTTGCAGGGCATCGGGATCAACCAGCGCATTGCCATCGGTGACCGGATCCAGCGACCAGATCAGCGTGGCGTAATCTGTGGCAACAAAGCCGAGGGGGCTAAGGCCCATCTCCTCCATGCGTTTGGTGAGCAGCAGGCCCAGCGTCTGCTGGCCGTTGCGCCCTGCAAAGCCGTAGATCACGGTCTGGGCGCGGCCATCGTGGGGGAAGCTTTCGATCAGGAGGCGGCCCGGTTGCGGAAGCTGGCTGTGGGTGCGCTGAAGCTCCAGCCATTGGGCGGTGTGTGGCGGCAGCTCGGGCCAAGTGTCTTGGGTGAACATCCGCTGGACGCGGGCAGACAGCTGGGTCGAGGTAGCGAATTTCGTGCCCATGAACGTCGCGACTTTGGGTTTTTTCGCACTGTCGCGGGACACTTCGACGACCATCTCGCGCAGGCCCTCGTATTTTACGATCTGGCCGCCGATCAGGAAGGTATCACCGGGGGTGAGGGTCGCGGCAAAGCCTTCCTCTATCTCGCCCAAGGGTTTGCCGCCGCGGTTGCGCTTCATGCGGACCTTGAGCGTGTCTGTGTCCTGAATGGTGCCGATGTTCATGCGGACGGCGCGGGCAGCACGCGGATCGCGCAACTGCCACAGGCCATCGCTGCGCTGGATCAGGCGTTGCCAGCGGTCGTAGGCGCGCAGCGCATAGCCACCCGTAGCACAGAAATCGAGGCAGGCGTCAAAACCTGCTCGGGTGAGGCTGCTGTAGGCCCCGGCGGAGGTGACCTCTGTATAGAGTGTATCGGCGTCAAACGGGCCTGCGCAGGCGGTGATGAGGATATGTTGGCACAACACGTCGCGGGGGCCTGCGCCGCGCGGATCACCGTCAAGCTCGCCGTCGAGCACGGCCTCCAGTGCGGCCACACATTCTACCACCTCGAAGCGGTTGGCAGGCACCAGCAGCGCCTTTGACGGTGCGTTATAGCGGTGATTGGCGCGGCCGATCCGCTGGACCAGACGCTTGACGTTTTTCGGCGCGCCAATCTGGATGACCAGATCCACATCGCCCCAGTCAATGCCGAGATCGAGAGATCCGGTGCAGACGATTGCGCGCAGATCACCGCGCACCATCGCCCCCTCGACACGCGCGCGCTGCTCGCGGTCAAGGCTGCCGTGGTGGATCCCGACGGGCAGGCTTTCCTCATTGGCGAGCCAGAGTTTGTGAAAGAAAATCTCGGCCTGCGCGCGGGTGTTGTGGAAGATGAGCGTCGTCTTATGCGCCTTTACCTGTCCCAGAACGGCGGGGATGGCATAGGCCGCGCCGCCGCCCGACCACGGTGGCGCCTCTTCCGTGCGCAGCATCTGGATATCGGGTGCCGGGCCCGGATCGGCGGTCAGGATCTCGCAAGGATCGGGGTGACGCGCCATTAGATGGGCGATGGCGGCGGGATCCTCGACCGTGGCCGACAGGCCCACCCGTTTGAGATCGGGGCAGATCGCGTTGAGCCGCGCGAGGGCCAGCATCATCTGGTCGCCGCGCTTGCTTTCTGCCAATGCGTGGATTTCGTCGATGACGACGCGTTTGAGGCCCGCAAACATGCGCGGCGCATCCTCGTAACTGACCAGCAGCGCGAGGCTTTCGGGGGTCGTGAGGAAGATATGCGGCGGATCGGCGCGCTGCCGCTTGCGCAGTGTCGCGGTGGTATCGCCGGTGCGCTCTTCGATGCGGATGTCCAGATCCATCTCGTCCACCGGCGTGCGCAGGTTACGCTTGATATCAGCGGCGAGCGCTTTGAGAGGCGAAATATAGAGCGTATGCATGCCCTTGTGCGGCGTCTCTGCCAGATCAATCAGGGTGGGCAGAAAACCCGAGAGCGTCTTGCCGCCGCCTGTTGGCGCGATGAGCAGGAGGGCAGGTGCATCGGCGCGGTCGAGCATCTCCTGCTGGTGCGGATGGATGGACCATCCCTTGGTGGCGAACCAGTTTTGGAAGGTTTGGGGGAGATGTTTCATGTGGGGACAGATAGCATCCTTACAACCTTTAACCAGCCTCCCTGTAGGTGGTCTGGAAGGTCCAAAGCTCAGCCCTTTGTATAGGTATTGGGCCAAAGCCCAAGCGATACTCGCTGAGCAGTGATTGGCCGGCGTAGAAGTTGAACGACATAAGGAGAGATCTGTCGGCGAGACGTGGAACGCCGAACATCCGCTGCGCCGTTTTAGCGGTATTTATGGCGCGCGCATCATTTCACGATGTGCTCATCTTTGACGAACATATTGGCCCACGCCCGGTCCATGAGTTCGGGGGACATCTGGTAGGGGATGCCCTCAAATTCGCAAATCGCGATGATCTGGTCGATCAGGAAAATCGGCTGGTAGTTGGCATAGACATTGTCGATCGTCGGGTATTTGTTTTTCAACAGGTGGACCAGCGTCGCCTCATCCAGCGGCATGCCGCGCTTTTTCGCCATCATGGCAAAGATCTTCAGGAAGTTCGACTGATTGGGCCCGTCGATTTTGATCTTGAAAAAGATCCGCCGCAGGGCCGCGGTGTCGAAGATCTCGTTCGGATGGAAGTTAGTCGAGAAGATGACCAGCGTGTCGAAGGGCACCTCGAATTTTTCGCCCGATTGCAGGGCAAGGATGTCTTTGCTCTCCTCCAGCGGAACGATCCAGCGGTTGACGATGCTTTGCGGTGGCTCTTTCTGGCGGCCAAGGTCGTCGACGATGAAAATGCCGCCGGTCGATTTCAGCTGAAGCGGCGCCTGGTAGGTTTTCGCCGTCGGGCTGTAGACCAGATCGAGCATATCGAGCGACAGTTCACCCCCGGTGATGACCGCAGGGCGTTCGCAGCAGACATAGCGCGCGTCAAAGCGGGTGACGCGGCGCAGCGATGTCGGATCCTGAGCAATCTCAGCGACCTCGTTGTGGACAATCGGATCAAAGACGGTGATCACCTGCGACGCGTATTCAATCGCCCGCGGCACATAGACCTGATCACCAAGCGCGTCGCGGATGCCATTGGAGATAGAGGACTTTCCGTTTCCGGGGGGGCCATACATCAGGATCGAGCGGCCGGCGGAGACGGCGGGGCCGAGGTTGCTCAGCAACTCATCGGGCAGGATCAGGTGACCCATGGCCCCCGACAGCTGCGCACGGGTGATCTGCATGTTGCGGACCGACTGGCGCTTGACCTGTTCTTTGTAGACATCGAGCGGGACAGGCATGGGACCGAAGTATTCGGACTGTGCCAGCGCATCCAGCGCCCGCGCCTTGCCCGCATCGGTCAGCTGATAGCCCATCTCATTGCCGTTTTGTGCATTGAGCGTGCCTGTCGCCTCGATCAGCCGTTGGGTGCGGCACATATCGACCAGTTCCTGTACCACCGGGATCGGCAGGCAGACGGCCTTGGAAAGATCGCTCACCAGATCGAGGTTTTTGCGGAAAATCGTCTTGAGGAGGATATCGCGCATCATCACGATTGGCAGACGCATGTCGGATAGCGTCTTTGGCGGGGGCGGTGCCATCACGGAAACGGTTGGGGCGTTCATCTGGGTGTCCCTGTAAATGTATTGGATCTTTCATGCGACACTAGCCGATAAAAGTGGCGGTATTCAGGCACCATAAAGGAAACCGAGCACAAGATAGGTGATCAGCGTGGGGCCAAGTGCCAGACCCATGGGAAATTTTTTGCCCTGTTCCCAGCTGGCCCAATGAGGGGCGAGGTTGCGCAGGGGGGTGGCGCGGGCGGTCCGGTGGACAGCTATCGCCGCGAAAAGCATGATGACGAACAATACAGCCAGCACCGTGAGATCACCCAGCGCGATAAAGGGAGCGGCGGCGGCGATAAACTTGCTGTCACCGGCGCCCATGACGCCCACCGCGTTGAGCACGACGCCCACAACCAGAACGATCACCATTCCGGCGAGGCGCCAGAGATAATCCTCGAAAGGCATCACAAACAAACCGATGACAACGAAAACTGCGAGAAGCGCAAGATTGGCCATATTGGTAATCTTCATGCGCGACAGGTCTGTGTACATCACATAAAGGCAGATCGGCACGACAAAGGGCAAGAACCACGCAGCCGCGTTGGCCGTAATCGTCATCATTACGCTTCGAGTGCAGCGAGAGACCGCGAGGCCGCCTCGAAATGCTGTGGATGCGTGTCGATGGCTTCGCGCAACAGACCTTTGCCGGTCTCCACATCGCCTTGTTTGATCGCGGACAGGGCCATGGTGTGCAACAGCTGCGCACGCTCGGTCTGGTCCATCGGTACCACGGGCAGATTGTAATTGCGCTGGGCGCCGCGCGCGAGCACGAGGTTGTTCTTGGCAGTGAAGAGAGTTCCGTCCTGGTTGACGGCGCTGGTGAACAGACGCTCGGCATCCTTGAAATCACCGCGCGTCAGTTTGGAGTAGCCCCAGTTGTTGAGCACGGGCGCGGGCGAGGTGGTCAGGCCCACGGCGATCTCGTAGAAACTGTCGGCCTTTTGCCACTGCTGTTTGCTGTCGGCGACGATGGCCTCCAGACGGTATCGCGCGAAGGTTTCATGCGTCGGTGGGATCGAGGTGAGGGTGCGTTCTGCCCCGGCCCAGTCGCCCGAGCGGATCAGCGCATCGGCCAGCTCCACCCGGTCGTCGTTGTTGGCATCGGGAAGCGCTGCGGTGGCGCGCCATGCGGCGGCCCCTTCGTCGTGACGCTTGGCCCGGATCAGGGATTGCGCAAGGCCACGGTTAAACTCGATATTCTGCGGCTGCTCCAGCGTCACCCGCTGGAAATAACTCACGGCCTCGTTCGGGTCGGCGACGGTCAGCATGATGCCATTGAGGTTCGCATCATCGATGACGTTCACATCCTGAAAGGCGCGCTCGACGGTTTCCTCGCCGCTTTGCTCTGTACAAGCAGACAGGAGTGTGGCCCCCGCGAAAAGGGCGATCAAAACGGAATGGTGGCGCATTTGTGCGTCCTTTACTGCTATCTTGCCTCATCCGGTGCCCCTGCGCGGGATTTTTGCGTGCTGTGCCTATGTTTAGGTCACAGCGCCGAGCGGATCGTGTAGTCACCCGATCCACGGCGCACCAATTTATAGTCGTTATTGTTAACCTCAGTCGTACCAGAATTTTCGGATTTTTCGAGCGCTAATCGCAGATTGTCACGGATTGAGACACTTTCGCCATTATCAAGCGCGAAAGCCTTGCGAAATATCTGGGTCGCTTCGGCATTTTTGCCACGCTCCATCAGAACGACACCCAGATTGTTCCAGATTTCGGGTTGAGTTTCGTCCAGTTCCACGGCGCGGCGCAGCAGCGTTTCGGCCTGTCCCAACCGCCCGAGGCCCAGATTAGCAGTGCCGAGGCCTGACATAATCTCCCCGTCGATGGTGCCGCGGTCGATGGCCGCGCGGTTGAATGAGCGGATTGCAAGCTCGTATTGTCCTGCCGCCACCAGCCGGTGACCGGTTTCCAGATTATCCGCACCATCGGCACGCAAATCGACACCGGGCGCATCCAGCCCTTGCGGGGCTTCTGCACCGAACATCGACGTGCCAAAGCCGCCCGAAGAACAGGCGGCCAAAGCAAGTGGAAGGATCGCGAAAGCGCACAGGCGCCTTTGGTTTGGTGTCATTATTGCCCTGGTGCGCCCATTTCGCCCATCTTGGAGATGCCCATAACCGAGGGACCGACAAGGATGATCAGCAGCGGCGGGACGGTGAACATCATTGTGGCAAGTGTCATCTTGGTTGGCAACTTGTTTGCGGCCTCTTCAGCGCGCATCACACGTTTGTCACGCATTTCTTCCGCATAGACGCGCAAGGCGTCGGCAATCGACGTACCAAACGCGGCCGATTGCACCAGCACAGTCACAAAAGACGAAATATCCTGCACCCCGCAGCGCGTGCCCATATCATTGAGCACGCTGACCTTGTCCTTACCGGCTTTCATCTCCTGCGCGACCACCTCGAATTCGTCCGCGAGCGCCACGTAGGAGGCGCGCAATTCGCGGGCGACGCGCACGATGCACTGATCCAGCGACTGACCAGCCTCAACGCAGACCAGCATCATATCGAGAGCATCGGGAAAGCCCTGCTCGATCTGTTCCTTACGCTCCGCCACGCGGCGGGTGATCCAGTATTTGGGCAACCAATAACCGATGGCGCCGGGTCCGAGCGTCCACATGATCGTCTTTTGTGTGGTCATTTCGACCTCTACGATTATGTTTGTATAGATCACACCGATCACAAGGCCGATCAGACCAAGCGTCATCTGGGCAAAGTAGAACATGCGCACCGCGTCGCGAGACTGATAGCCCGCCTGTCGCAGCTCCAGCTGTTTCTGGCTCAGCTCTTCGGTATCTTTCGGCTCAAGGAAAGTCGCGAACTTTTGCAGCTGCGCGTTGCCGTCCTTCTGGCGCAGGGTCGCAGGCCCGTCGCCTTGGTTTTTGCGCCGTGTTGTTTGGTCGCGCTTGAGCTTATCCAGCGGGTCTTCGGGCTGGTTCAGCATCATCGCCACGGTGGCCAATACCAGGATGGTCCCCAACGCGCCAAGGATGATGATCAGCCCGAAGGGCCCCATCACATCGCCGATTGCTGTATTTATATCGTTAAACATAACGACCCCCTAAACTTTGATATTGGTGAGAACGCGCATCACGAGCAGGTTCACTCCCAGAAAGATGCCGACAAAGAAACAGGCGGGAATGAAGTACGGCGTCTCTTTGACCTCGTCGTAATAATTCGGATCGCCGATGTTGATCACGATCAGGGCGAGGATGGGGAAAGCGGACAGAAATTTTCCCGACCATTTCGCCTCGGCTGTGATCGCTTTGACGCGGCGAAACAAGCGAAAGCGGGCGCGGATCACCTTGGCCAGCCCGGCGAGGATCTCGGCGAGGTTACCGCCCGATTGCTGCTGGATCGTCACGGCCACGGCGAGAAAGCGCAAATCCTGCATGTCCAATCGCTCGGCCATCTCCTTGAGGGCTTCGCCCACGTCACGACCGTAAGCGCTTTCATCAGCGATCACACCAAACTCGGAGGCAAGCGGATCGGCGATTTCCTTTGAAACGATCGTAATCGCGTTTGTGAAGGGATGGCCCACGCGCAGGGAGCGCACCATCAGCTCGACCGCATCGGGAAGCTGCTCCTCAATGAGGGACATGCGTTTGTTGGCTTTCATGGATATCCACATAAAGACGCCACCCACGCCCATCGTGACGGACATCACCAGACGCACCGGCGTCTCGGTGGCGGTGCCGACGGTCAGGCCCAGAAAGGCGATCACCGACAGTCCGGCCATCACCATCAACAGCTGTTGCGGCGAAAATGCAATCGCGGCCTTCTGCGCTTTCTCCGACAACAGGGAGTACAGCGGGATGCTTTTGGACTTCATGTGCTGCTGCATTTCCTTGCGCAGCTTTTCCAGCACTTCTTCGCGGCGGTCACCCTTTTCGAGCATCTCAAGTCGGCGGTTGACGCGGGAGTTGAGTGAGATGGATTTGCCGAAAGCCACCAGATACAGGCCCTCGACGAGCACCAGCACGCCGATGAAGATCAGTCCGTAGATGATTGGTTCTGCACTCATGGTTTTAGTCCTTGTTCCCGTGAAAGGGGGGGCGTCGTCACGCGTTTGATTTACTGTGCCGCGATCGGCTCATAGATGGAGGAGGGCAGATCATAGCCCCACATGCGGAAGCGTTCCGCGTAGTGGCTGCGCACGCCGGTGGCGGTGAAATGGCCGATGATTTTGTTGTCGGGCGTAAGACCCACGCGCTGATAGCGGAAAATTTCCTGCATGGAGATCACATCGCCCTCCATGCCCGTGATTTCGGTGATGGAGGTCATGCGGCGGCTACCGTCCTGAAGGCGTGACGCCTGCACAATCAGGTTCACAGCCGATGAAATCTGGCTACGCACCGCCTTCAACGGCATTTCGATACCGGCCATGGCGATCATGTTTTCCAGACGCGACACACCGTCCCGAGCAGAGTTCGCGTGGATCGTCGTCATGGAGCCGTCATGGCCGGTGTTCATGGCCTGAAGCATGTCGATGACTTCCTCGCCACGGGTTTCACCCACGATGATACGGTCAGGCCGCATCCGCAGGGCGTTTTTCAAACAGTCGCGCGGGGAGACCTCGCCTTTGCCTTCGACGTTGGGCGGGCGGCTTTCCATCCGGCCCACGTGGGTCTGTTGCAGTTGGAGTTCTGCCGTATCCTCGATGGTCAGGATACGCTCGGCATTGTCGATGAAGCTGGACAGCGCGTTGAGCGTGGTGGTTTTACCCGAACCCGTACCGCCCGAGACGATGATGTTGAGGCGTGTCGCCACAGCGGCCTGCAGATAGGCGGCCATTTCTTCGGTGAAGGCACCGAAGTTTACCAGATCGTCGATCCCCAGCTTGTCCTTTTTGAATTTACGGATAGAGACGAGGGAGCCGTCAACGGCAACCGGCGGCACCATTGCGTTAAAGCGCGAGCCGTCCTTGAGACGCGCATCGACATAAGGGTTTGATTCGTCCACACGGCGGCCCACGGCGGAGACGATCTTGTCGATGATCCGCAGCAGGTGACGCTCGTCCTTGAACGTCACATCCGTGAGCTCCAGCTTACCGGCGCGCTCCACGAATATCTGTTGTGGACCGTTGACCAGAATATCGTTCACGCTCTCGTCTTTGAGCAGTGTCTCCAGCGGGCCGAGGCCGGTGACTTCGTCATAAAGCTCGGAGTTGAGGGTCATGCGGTCTTCGCGGCCCAGAACGATGGCATTGTCGTTCAGATGCTCAGCGGCGATGGAGTTGATCTCGGCGCGCAGATCGCTTTCCGTCGCATGCTCAAGGGCGGCGAGGTTGAGATTGTCGAGCAGAACGCGGTGCAGGTCGAGCTTGATCTCGCCCATGCGCTGCTTGCGCTTGACCTCCTTATCGACCGGCACTGCAGCAGCGGGCTGGGACGCACGGCGCATGGAGACCGCTGCCTCTGGTTTAGGTGCGGCGATCGGGGTGACAACGGCCTGTGCAGCGGGGGTCGCATCGGTCTTTTTATACTTGGAGAACATGACGTTGTGCTTTCTTTGCTCGGACTTTAGGCCGCAGCGGATTCGGTGTCGCGCAGGTTGTGAATTGAGGCGGCGAGTTTGACCAATTCCTTGCGCAGGGGGCTTTTGGCTGCGGAGACGGCCAGCGGCATGCCGTGGTCGTTGGCCTGCGTGATCGGCTTGCCGCCGTCGGGGAGCTGTAGATCAATGCTGATATCCAAGCTCTCGGCCATCCGTTTGACCCGGCTTTTTGCGCTCAGATCTGTGAATTTGGGCGCCCGGTTGAGGACATATCGCAGCTTTTCGATCGGCAGCTCTTCTGATTGCAGCGCACGTTTGAAGCGCAGCGTATTTTGCGCCGAGCGCATGTCGAGTTCGAGCATGGCGAAATAGATATGCGCCGACGTCAGAACGGTTTCGGACCATTGTACCAGCGTCGAAGGCATGTCGATCACCACATAGTCGAACTGGTTGCGGGCGATGTTGAGAACGCGTGTGATATCCTCGGCGGTGATCAGATCGAGTGGCAACATGTCAGACGGGGCGGTCAATACCGACAACCGGTCCTCATATGTCAGCAATGCCTGCCCAAAGATTTCTTCGTCCAGCGCTTCGGTGTCCGACAGCATTTCGTACACGATCTCGCGGCGTGGAAGGTCAAGATAGGTCGAGACCGAGCCGTATTGCAAATCAAGATCGAGCAGGCAGACAGACGGTTTGTCAGTTTTACCCATGTTGGCCAGCTCCCAGGCCAGATTAACCGCCATCGTGGTGGAACCGGTACCACCGGCCAGACCATGCACGACAATCACGGCGCCATCTTTCTGCGCACCGGCGCGCATCGTGCTCGCTGTCGGCGCTGCGGCGGGAGCTTCGGGCGGCGTGCGGATGCGGGTGATGGCCTGCGCCAGCTCGCCTTCGGGCAGGGGATAGGGCACAAATTCGTCCGCACCCTGGCGTAACAGGGAATGCAGGGCACCCGGCGTCACATCTTCTGCGATGAGGATCACCTTGATGTCGTGCTTTTTCGCCTGAGTGATGATCTCACCCATCAGAGGCATATTTTCCTCATCCTCTTCGTCCATTGCAAGGGCGATGAATTCCATATCCGTCGCTTCGGGCTGGCTGAAAAAGGCGAGTGCTTCGGCAAATCCAAGATCGCCCCAGCTTTCGCCGAGCGCCGTTTCCATATCCTCGATCAGCAAGTCGAAGTTTTGCACATCACGGCTCACCGTACATGCAATGATCATGTCGCGTTGGGGTTGTGGCATCGTACTGCTCATGGCCTTCATTCCTTCTATCAAAGGGCGAGGGCGCGGACGCAGTCATACACATGCATGAAGCGATACCCGGGCCTGCCCTCTGCCAGACTTTTTGTCCGGACAGAGTTTTCTTGTTGAGAAATAAATGGCAGGGAACTGGGGCGAGATTGGGGCCGAAAAGCTGCGATTGTTGGGTATCTTGAAACGATCAGCAGGGATGGCGAGGATTGGATAAAGCGGGCTGTGCCCGGTCATCGGCAAAAGGCGCGGTGAGTGATGCGCCTTTTACCCTCAGGTCACTGGTTTACCCGCCGGAGAGGCCACCGACAGTGCCACTCGACAGGCTCGGCGCGCTTGTGGCGCTGGCGACATAGTCACGGTAGATGATCTGGGCGTATTTCCCGTCCAGGACAGTCGGGTGACGCTCTACAAATCCGCTGACTTCGGTGACGGTGCGGCGATTGCGCCGCTCGCGGCCATCGGTCACCACAAGAGGCTGGGTTTCGCCGAACGATACGACCGCCTCAAGCCGCGTGCGGCTGATGCCTTGGCTGGTCAGATATTGAACAACCGCGTTTGCACGGCGAAGGCCCAAAGATTTGTTCGCCCGGTCGGACCCGACCGCATCGGTGTGGCCGTAGACTCGAAAGCGGATTTCGGGGAATTGTCTGATCCATCCGGCCTGCTGGCGCAGGATCGCTTGGGCGTTGCCGTCCAGCTGTGCGGAATTGAACTCAAAATTGACCGTACTATCCACCTCAGTCGAGAAGCGTTGTGCCAGATCGAAAGTATACTGGCGCTCTCCCGTCATGACCAAACGGTTGTTCAGCGTCGAATTGCCAAAATCGCCTGCATCGATGAGCGAACCCGCCTCGGAGTAGAACTGGGTGTAGATGGGATCGGAGCTGGTGGTACTACAGGCGGTCAGTCCAAGGGAGGCGACCAGAAAGCTGCCAGTCAATATCTTGCCATGGGTCATGCGGTGCATTTCATCAATCCAGTACATAACCATAAGACCCGGTAAAGTCCTGCTTGGCAACCTCGCCTGCGGCACCGGTTGTGGGCGTGCGCGTGCCCGCGGCGGTGCGACCGAATAAAAACAGGTCCTTTTCCGTCGGCGGCTTGATCCGGTCGGTGGGCAAGGCCAGTGCCTCGCCGCGTGTGGGCGAGACCAGATGCGCGCTGATGATGATGACCAGTTCGGTCTGGCGGCGCTGATAATTGGCGGAGCGGAAGAGGGCGCCCAGAACCGGCACATCGCCGATCCATGGCAGCTGGGATGAGCTGTCGCTGAAGTCGTCCTGCAACAAACCGGCAATGGCAAAGCTTTCGCCGTCCCGCATCTCGACGGTCGTCGAGGTTTCGCGCCGCGAAAAGGCCGCGATGGAAAAGCCGTCGAGAGTGATGCCATTGGCCTGATCGATCGCAGACACAGCGGCCTTCAGCTCAAGGTTGATAAGCTCTTTGTCCACGACGCGGGGGATAAAGGACAATTCAACACCGAAAGGTTTGAATTCGATCGAGGTCGTATCGTCACCCTGCGCGACGGGCACAGGATATTCGCCCCCGGCCAGAAATTTTGCCTCTTGTCCCGACAGGGCCACAAGATTCGGTTCCGCCAAAAAGCGTACGACGCCTTTTTGTTCCAACGCTTCGAGAAGTATCCCGACCTGCGTCGAGCCGGCGTTAAAGCCAAACAAAACGGCGCCGGTGTTTGTATTTGTTCCGGGCAATGTCCCGGCAAGTGCGCCCGTGCTGCCACCGCTTGTGGTCAGTCCGCCCGTGCCCGCCCGCAGGCCCAGATCGCTGCCGATGCCGCCGCTCAAAGCCAGCGAGGAGCTGAGCGATTTGGACACGGACCGCTGCATTTCCGCAAAGCGGACCTTCAGCATGACCTGCTGGATGCCGCCGACACTCATCAGGTTTGAGACCCGCTCGGGCGCGTAGCGCTGGGCCAACTCAATCGCGCGGTCGAGCTTTTGAACCGAGGATACAATGCCCGACAGCACGATACCGTCATTGGCAGAGCGCACTTCGATATTCTCGCCCGGCAGGATCTGGCGCAGCCGCTCTTTGAACTCGGATAGGTCAGGGGTGACCTGCACCTCGACGTTGGTGATCAAACGTCCCGATGCGTCGAACAGCGTCAGCGTGGTCGTCCCGGGTGATTTGCCCAGAACGTAAATTGTGCGGTCCGAGAGAGACGAAAGGTCCGCGATGCCGGGGTTGGCGATGCTCAACTCCGCAAAGGGTGTATCGCTTTCTACAACGATGGCCCGATTGAGCGGCACTTGCAGTTTGGTGCTGGTGCCGCTTTTTACGACGCGCAAATTATCCGCAATTGCCACTGTCGGAACAGTCGCAACATACCCGGAAACACTCAGCGTCAGCCCCAAAAGAGCCGCCTTAAGAAATCTGTCAATTTTCATGTGACCTGCCTTTTTGATCACGCCTCAAAATAGGGTCTTTGTGCCCGTCGTTTGGATAACCTTGGTCCAATTCGATTTTTTTTGCAAGAATCAATACGTTCGCAAGCTTTGTTGTTGTGGATAAATGGCAACAGCGTCAAATGCGCAACGCCGCCCCGACAGTGGGGCGGCGTATGAATTTATAATTATATCAACACCCTAGAGAGCTTCTCGTGGTTTAGTTCGTGCAGGGGATCGGCAGGTTCACCACATCGGCGCCCCTACGAGTTCGGATGGTGCAGACTTTTTCTGCCGCAGGTGCCGGGGCTTCGACCGTGGCCTGAATGCCCAGCAGATCCCGCTGGTTCACTTCGATATCGCCCGCGATTGCGACATCATCGCCGACACCGACCAGCGACAGGGCAAGACGGCCGGACGATTGTGCCTGTGCGAGGCTGGCAACCTGCTCGGGGGTGATTGCGACGGTCACGGTGCGTGCAATCTGTGCGCCCTCGACATTGCCAGAGCGCTGGTCGACCGCGATGAGCGCCACGTTTGTTTCAATCAGCTTGGTGACTTCCTGACGCGATTCGCCACCGCCGATGCTGCCGGTCCAATACACATCGACACGGTCACCCGGGCGCAGGAAGCCCGACACACCGCTGGAGACATCGACATTGATCGCAAATGCGCGCATCCCGCGTTCGAGCCGCGAGGTGATGCCCGCGTCTTCACCGGGGCGGGTCACCTTTACAGCAAGCAGTACCTCATCTTTTTCAATGGGACGCAGCACGATGCGGGGTTGATCGGTGTTTTCGGGGAAAATCACATTGATGTCGTTGTAATGACCGGCCGGGATGGCGGTTACCGGAAAATCGACGGCCCGCACGTCCGCTTTGGCAAGTTTCTCACCGTATTTAAGGGCGCGGTTGACGACAAACACAGTTTGCGTGGGAATAATTTGGGATTTTGCGGCTTCTGCACGCGCAATCGCTGTCTTGTACTGACCGATCTGACCTTTTGCGAGATATACCGCACCGCCTGCGAGGGCGACGCCGACTAATAATACGAGAGCAAAAATCATACGCATTTTGTGTTCCTCTTTCGCTTGGGGCCCGATCATGTCGGTCCGTAGTTTTTAGATACACATCCTGATTGACACAGGAATGTGGTAGATTTTTGGCAGGCGTGCATTTCTATGCCGCGCCCTGTCTCGTTTGTATCAGTCGATCCCGGCCAACTCTTCGACGGGGGTTTCGGTCAGATAGGTTTCGAGACTATCGCTGAGCTCCTCTGCGCCGCCATAAATAGAGATCGTCGCGGCAAGGGCCAGACCGACGCAGGCAGCGGTAAGGACCACCCAATCGACGGTGACAGCACCGTCCTCGCTGGCTAAAAAGCAGTCTTGCGTACAAATCATACTGTACCTCTGTTGCTCCGGTGTCTTATCCGGCAATCAAGAAAAGGGGCTGCATTCCATGCAGAACGCAGCCCCAAAACATTATAAACTAGCCACTAAGTGCTCGCTTATGGTGTGACCGAACCGGTGCCTGTTGCAGCAGTGTCACCGAATGTATCCACAGCGCCACCGATGGTCTGAGTGTTCAGGAAGGTGGATGTCTGTGCGGTCATGCCTGCGGCACCCGAAGAGATGGAGCCGTAAGCAGCAATCGCCAGGCCAACAACCGCGGCTGTCAGAACAACCCAGTCAACTGTTACGGCGCCGTCTTCGTCATTGCGGAAGTTTTTTACGAATTTCATCATGTTAGTATCCCTCCAAAGGATTTTAAGGTTTTCAGTTCCAACCCTGTCTCGCTGTCTGGCCCGCTCTCATTCAGGCCTGCTCGACTTGGTATGACGCTATATAGCTGTATGAATGGGGCATGAATTTGACGGCAAATGCGGCATTTGCATTGAAACCTATCTATTTCCCAAACAATCCTTCAGGCCTTTGATTTATCTGGATTTATAAGTTTTGGTGAGATCGAAATGGTTAACGGATGCGTCCCAAACACCGCAATTGTGGCGAATTCGCCATGATCAAGCGTCTCATTTGCTGGATCGGGAGCCGTTTTTGCGCAATATTGGATAAAAAAGCAGTGAAAAAATGAGAGCAGGCAACATGAAGCGGATTTCTTTTGCTATTTTTCTTGGTGCAGCCTGTGCGCTATGGCCGCCAAACGAGGGTGTGTTCGCACAATCGCCGCCGCCCTTCCCGGATTTCCAACCAAAATTCGTAACGCCGCCCAAAGCGGGCGAACGCAAGCGGGTGACCGTACAGATCAACCGGCCTGCACCTGCCGTTATTCCTGTGCCCGCCGTGCAGGCGGCCCCCTCCGGAGCGATCACCCGGCCCACGTCAGGTCAATACGACTGGTTTTGGGCAAAAGTATCCCCCGATGCGTCACAGTCCGGGCCGGGTCGCCTCGAAGTTGCGATGACCACGCTGTCTGCTGCCAGCACCCGTGTGCCCGCCCCCCGCCTGCAACAGATGCAGGACATCGCAAAGCTGCACGGCGTTGATATCCTGCGCTCGAGCATCGGGACAAAGGTATCGCCTGCGCTGGCGCTTGCGGTGATCTCGGTGGAATCGTCAGGCCGGGTTGACGCGGTGAGCAGTGCGGGCGCTCAGGGCCTGATGCAGCTGATGCCCGACACGGCCAGCCGGTTTGGCGTCACGGATACAAGTGTGCCCCAGCAAAATATTTCCGGCGGTATCAAATATCTGGATTGGCTGATGGGTCATTTCAAAGATGACCCGATCCTGGTCTTGGCGGGCTATAATGCGGGCGAAGGATCTGTGGCCAAGCACAACGGCGTGCCCCCCTTTGCCGAGACCCGCGATTATGTGCCAAAGGTGCTGGCCGCGTTTCAGGTGGCCAAGGGCCTGTGTAAAACGCCGCCCGAGTTGATCTCGGACGGCTGTGTGTTTGCGCAGATGAAGTAGTTAAACGACTGTCGCGTTGGTGGCCGCGCGCAACTCTTCCTCGGTAACACCCTCGGCACACTCGACGATGCGCAGGCCGCCTTCGACGACGTCGAGCACGCCCAGATTGGTGATGATGCGGTCCACGACGGCCTTGCCGGTCAACGGCAGGGTACATTCCTTGAGGACTTTGCTCTCGCCATGCTTGTTGGCGTGGTCCATGACCACGATTACGCGGCCCACGCCCGCGACCAGATCCATCGCGCCGCCCATCCCCTTGACCAGCTTGCCGGGAATCATCCAGTTCGCCAGATCACCGGTCTCGGACACTTCCATCGCGCCCAGAATCGCCGCAGCAATCTTGCCACCCCGGATCATGCCGAACGACATGGCTGAATCGAAATAGGCGGTGCGGTTCAGCTCGGTGATGGTCTGCTTGCCCGCGTTGATCACATCCGCGTCCTCTTCGCCCTCGAAAGGGAAGGGGCCCATACCCAGCATTCCATTCTCGGACTGCAGCGTGATGTCCTTGTCACCGACATAATTCGCGACCAGCGTCGGGATTCCGATGCCAAGGTTCACATACATGCCGTCTTCCAGCTCGAGCGCGGCGCGTGCCGCCATTTGGTTACGATCCCACATGGTTCAGGCGTCCTTTCCGGTATGGCCCACAGTCGAAGCATGGGCCGCGCGGGCGCCTTCTTCGATCTGTGTCATGATAAGTGCGATATGCGTGACAAGCAGTGGCACATTCGCGATGGTCTTTGCGTCGAACTGCTCGGATGCGATTGTTTTCGCTTCCATCAGCAACTCCCGCATTCGGTCCCCTGTCTGGCTCATTTCTGTCTCACGGTGCGCTGCTCGATACGCTTCTCATGCTCGCCCTGAACGATGCGGTGGACATAGATGCCGGGCAGATGAATGTGATCGGGATCAAGGCTGCCTGTGGGTACGATCTCTTCAACTTCGACGATGCAAACCTTCCCGCACATTGCGGCGGGCGGATTGAAATTGCGGGCGGCCTTGCGGAAGATCAGGTTGCCCGACTCGTCGGCTTTCCACGCTTTGACGATGGCCAGATCGGCAAAAATGCCTTCTTCGAGGATATAGTCCTGGCCGTGCCAGTTCTTCACGTCTTTGCCCTCGGCAATCACGGTGCCCACGCCGGTCTTTGTGTAAAATCCGGGAATCCCCGAGCCGCCCGCGCGCATCCGCTCCGCGAGCGTGCCTTGGGGGATGAATTCCAGCTCCAACTCGCCGGACAGATACTGGCGCATGAATTCAGCATTCTCGCCGACGTAGGAGGACATCATCTTTTTGACCTGCTTGGTCTGCAACAGGATGCCGATCCCGAAATCATCGACGCCCGCGTTGTTGGAGGCGAACGTGAGATCCTTGACTCCGGTGTCGCGGATCGCGGCGAGCAGTAATTCAGGGATGCCGCACAGACCGAACCCGCCCGAGGCGATCAGCATGCCGTCCGTAAGGACCCCGTCGAGGGCCTCTGCGGCGCTGGCGTAAATCTTTTTCATCAATCATGCTCCCCTGATCCGTGTAATGGTCAGGCGAGTTTGTGACCGCCACCGCGCCGCGTGTCAATGAGATGCGGCACTGCGGCGACGCGCCCGACCGCAATTGGCCGGGCAGGTCGGACCCTACTCCGCTTTCTTTGCCGCTGGCTTTTTCGCAGGCGCTTTCTTTTTCGCGGGCGCCTTTTTGGCCGCTGGCTTTTTTGCGGCGGCCTTCTTTTTGGATGCTGCTTTCTTTTTCGCAGCGGGTTTTTTCTTGCCCGCCTTCTCTGCACGCTCGTCGATCAGCTGAACGGCCTGATCAATGGTGATGTCCTCGGGCTCGACAGTGTCAGGGATGGTCGCGTTGATCTTTTCCCATTTCACGTAGGGTCCGTATTTGCCCTTCATCACGTTGACCGGGCCGCCCGCAACGGGATGTTCGCCCAATTCGCGTAGGGGGGCGGCAGCCACACCGCGCTGTCCGCGCGACGCGACTTTTTCCGCTAAAAGCTGGACTGCACGATTCATCCCGACGGTGAAGACCTCGTCAATACCCTCAAGATTGGCATTGGTGCCGCCGCGATCCGATGTGCTGGCCGCATGTTTGAGATAGGGGCCATAGCGGCCGATATTGGCCCAGACCATGACGCCATCCTCGGGATGCGGCCCGATTTCGCGGGGCAGCGACAACAGCATGACGCCGCGCTCGAGGTCGAGCTCTTCAGGCTCCCAATCCTTGGGGATCGACTGGCGCGGGGGTTTCGGCACCTCTTCGGTCTGCGCGCCGCGCTGTACGTAGGGGCCGAAGCGCCCTTTGAATACGCGGATCTCGTCGCCCTGATCTTCGCCGAGCAACTTCCCGTCGGGCGGGATCGCCGATGCTTCAGCCTCCGGGTCGGGCGGGCCGAAGGGGCGGGTATAGCGGCATTCGGGATAGTTGGAGCAGCCGATGAAAGCCCCACCAGACCGTGCGGTCCGCATGCTCAGGCGGCCAATCTCGCAATTGGGGCAAAGGCGGGGATCTTTGCCATCCTCTGTTGGCGGAAACAGGTGCGGCGCCAACACATCGTTGATTTTTTCCAGCACCTCGGTGATGCGCAGCTCGGATGTCTCGGCGATGGCGGCAGAAAAATCGCGCCAGAAACGGTCGAGCACCTTTTTATATTCCGCATCGCCCGCGGAGACCTGATCAAGCTGGTCTTCGAGATCTGCAGTGAAATCATAGCCAATGTAGCGGCGGAAATAGTTCTCCAGAAATGCGGTGACCAAGCGGCCCTTGTCTTCGGGGATTAGGCGCTGGCCCTCGCGGCGCACATATCCGCGATCCTGAATCGTGGTCACGATGCTGGCATAGGTAGAAGGTCGGCCAATGCCCAGTTCTTCCATCCGTTTGACCAGCGTCGCTTCGGTATAGCGCGGGGGCGGCTGGGTGAAATGTTGTCCGCCCAGTACCGCATGGTTTTCCGCAAGGATTGCGCCACTTTTGCGCTGCATGCCCGCGTCACCCTTGTCGCCTGTATCGATCAGCGCATCGTCTGCCACGCCTGAGGCCTTGCCAAACTCCTCGCCAAAGCGGGCGGCGGCAGCTTTTTTCAGCGCGTCGCCCTGCGTGATTTGGGGCAGGCGTTTTTCATCGTCATCGGCCACATCGTCGCGGCCTTCTTCGTAGACCCGCAAGAAACCGTCGAACAGCACCACTTGGCCGGTAGCGCGCAGCACGACATGGCCATCACCGCTGGCGATATCCACAGTGGTCCGTTCCAGTCGGGCGCTCTCCATCTGGCAGGCCAGCGTCCGCTTCCAGATCAGATCATATAGTTTGCGCTGGTCGCCATCCATCAGCTTAAGCGCGTCTGCGTCCTTTGACATCTCCGTTGGGCGGATACATTCATGCGCTTCTTGCGCGTTCTTGGCCTTGTTTTTATAGATGCGCGGGCTGGCGGGCACATATTTATCGCCGTACCGCTCGGTGATGGCATCGCGTGCCATTGTCATCGCTTCGGGCGCCATGTCGATGCCATCGGTCCGCATATAGGTGATATGGCCGGCCTCATAGAGCCTCTGCGCGGTGCTCATCGTCTGGCGCGCGCCCATGCCGAACTTCCGGCTGGCTTCTTGCTGGAGCGTCGAGGTCATGAAGGGGGCGGAGGGGTTGCGTGTGCCGGGCTTTGCCTCGACCGAGGCCACCTTGAGGTCGCGGCTCGAGACCGCCTGCACTGCAATCTCGGCGCTGGTTGCGTCGCCCAGAACGAATTTTTCCAGTTTTTTGCCACCAAGCTCGGTCAGGCGCGCCTCGAACTCCTGACCCGAGGGCGTGGTAAGCAGGGCTTTGACGGTCCAGAATTCACGGGGACGGAAGGCTTCGATCTCGATCTCGCGTTCGCAGATGATGCGCAGCGTGACCGATTGCACCCGGCCCGCCGATTTCGCACCAGGCAATTTGCGCCACAGGACCGGGGACAAATTGAAGCCCACCAGATAGTCGAGCGCGCGGCGGGCAAGATAGGCCTCGACCAATGGCATATCCACCTGACGAGGGTTCTTCATCGCTTCCGTTACGGCAGATTTGGTGATCGCGTTAAAGACCACGCGGCTGACGGGCGTATCCTTCTTGATAGATTTGCGCAGCGTCAGCGCCTCTTGCAGGTGCCAGCTGATCGCCTCGCCCTCGCGGTCGGGGTCAGTCGCGAGGATCAGTTCGTTATCAAGTTTGAGCGCATCGGCAATCGCCTTCATGTGCTTTTTCGAGCCGCTGTCGATCTCCCACAGCATCTCGAAATCGTTCTCGGTATCGACTGAGCCATCCTTGGGGGGAAGGTCACGAACGTGGCCGTAGGACGCTAGAACGGTGTAGTTGTCGCCGAGATATTTGTTGATCGTCTTGGCCTTGGCGGGAGATTCGACAACGACTACTGGCATGTAATTAAGGTCCTTGGACGGAGGGATTGGCGGCGTCTACGGCCTTTGACATGTGGGATGCAAGGGGGCATTGTCAATGCGCTGTGCAGTGGACCGCTTCCGCAGGGGCGGTTCAAATGTCTGCTGATGCCGCGCGACCGAAGGAATGATCAAGCATGACCTGATGGCATTTCGCCTATACCGCTCTGGACAAAAGCCCGCCTGCGCCGCGTACAACCTTGCCATCCATCTCCAGCTCGACAAGTGCGGGAGTGAGGGCGGAAGAAGGAAGTTGCAGATCGCGGATCAACTGGTCTTTGGCCACCGGCGAGGGGCCGAGACGTTGAAGGATCGACAAATGCAGGCTGGCGGCTTCACGCAAGCTGCGGCGCGGTTTGCGGGGTTGCTCAGCGCGGGGGCCGGGCAGGGGAAGCTGTGGCGTATCCCCATGGAGGGGTCCGATGGCGTCCAGAATATCCGCGGCATTGCGTACTAGCGTGGCCCCGTCGCGGATCAGCATATTGCCACCCGCAGCGCGCGCATCGAAAGGATGGCCCGGCACGGCCATCACGTCGCGCCCTTGGTCCAGCGCGTCGCGCGCGGTGATCAGGCTACCGGATTTCGCGGCTGCCTCCACCACGACAGTGGCGCGGGCCAGACCGGATATAATGCGGTTGCGCTTGGGAAAGTAGCGGGCGGTCGGTTGCAGGCCCATAGGCTGTTCTGACAGGCGCAGGCCCTTTTGCGCGATATCGTTGGCCAACACGGTATTCTCGACTGGATACATGATGTCGACACCGCCGGCCTGCACCGCGATGGTCCCAAAAGGAAGTGCGGCCAGATGCGCAGCGGTATCCACGCCGCGCGCGAGACCCGACACCACGACATATCCGGCCTCCCCCAGATCATGGGCCAATGTGCGGGCCATGCGCGTGCCCAACGACGAGGCATTGCGCGCGCCGACCAGCGCAATCATTGGCCGCGCGAGAAGTGCAGGATCGCCCAGCAGCCACATGAACGGCGGCGCATCGTCGAGTTCGGCCAATGCGGAGGGGTAATCAGGATGATCGATATGTAGAAGTTTTGCACCTTGTGCATGGGCTGCACGCAGCTCTGCCCGCACGACCCCCTCGGGGCAAATCTCGTATTCTGAGACGCCCGCGGCGCGCGCCACCTCCGGCAGCGCGGCCAGCGCGTTCTGCGCAGTGCCGTGTTCAATCAGCAGTCGTTTATACGTGGATATGCCGACCCGGCGCGAGCGCAACAAACGGAGACGGGCAAACTGTTCGTCTTCCGGGGTGGGTGGGAGTGGGGGGTGAGTGGAAGAAGGATCGTAATTCCTGTCAGTCATCCCGTATCTCCGTCTGTTGCTGGAATCAGTATTACCTTTTGCTGGTTAACAAGGGGTGAATCAAAATCGGGTAATTTGCTTCAATCGCTCCCTGACGGCTTGCAAAGGCTACGGACCCAGAAAAGTTGCTCCTCTGGTGGACCGCTGAAACAGTCTTGGTCAATTAAAGCCTTGTTTAAATCCTGTCGGCCGGAGTGTCAGGCTGCGGCGCCTCCTACTGTCAGTCCACCGATCATCAGCGTCGGCTGTCCCACGCCCACCGGCACCCATTGGCCCTGTTTGCCGCAGTTTCCCATGCCAGGATCAAGCGCGGGGTCGTTGCCGATGGCGCGGATCTGTTTGAGTGCGGTGGCGCCATCCCCGATCAGAGTGGCCCCTTTGACCGGCGCTCCCACCACGCCATTCTTCACGCGGTAGGCTTCGGTGCAGGAGAACACGAATTTTCCATTGGTGATATCCACCTGACCGCCGCCGAAGCCTACGGCATAGATGCCGTCCTTGAGGCCCGCCACGATATCACCGGGCGCCGTGTCGCCCCCCAGCATATAGGTGTTGGTCATACGCGGCATGGGGATATGGGCAAAGCTTTGACGCCGTCCGTTTCCGGTGGATTTCACCCCCATCAAGCGCGCGTTCTGGCGGTCTTGCATATAGCTGACCAGTTTGCCGTCCTCAATCAGGACGTTCTTGGCGCTGGGCGTACCTTCGTCATCGACAGAAATGGAGCCGCGCCGGTCGGGAATGGTACCGTCGTCAAGCACGGTCACGCCTTTGGCCGCGATCTGTTGACCCATGAGCCCTGCAAACGCCGACGTACCTTTGCGATTGAAATCGCCCTCAAGGCCGTGCCCGATCGCCTCGTGAAGCAAAATACCGGGCCAGCCGGGTCCAAGTACGACATCCATCATCCCCGCAGGCGCGGGAACGGCGTCGAGATTGACCAATGCGATCCGCAGCGCCTCACGGGCCTTGCCCTGCCAGTCGGCGGGCGCCAGCATACCGTCCAGGCCGATACGCCCGCCGCCACCTGCCGTGCCGCTTTCGCGGCGGCCTTCGTGCTCGACGATGATCGAGACATTCACGCGGGTCATGGGCCGGATATCGCGGACAGATGTACCTTCGGGCCGCAGAATCTCGACCTCCTGAATCGAGGCCGCGATGGAGGCGCTGACCTGCACGACACGGGGGTCGAGGCTGCGGCAGAAATCATCCATTTCGCGCAGCGTCTCGACCTTCACGGCGAAGGCCGCGCCTGTGATCGGGTCTTCATCTGTATAGAGCTTTTGGTTGGTTCCCTCAGGTGCATCGGCCCATGTGCCGCCCCCGTCGCCCACGGCAAGGCGCGCGGTTTGGGCAGCACGCTTCAGGGCGGCTTCGGAGATCTCGGTGGAATGGGCGTATCCTGCCACCTCGCCGCGCACAGCACGCAGGCCGAAGCCGGTAGCGGCGTCATAGCTTGCCGTCTTGAGGCGGCCATCGTCGAACATCAACGCCTCAGAGCGGCGGCGTTCGAAAAACAATTCGCCATCATCCGCCCCCGCAACGGCATCCCGCAACACCCGCAGGGCGGTCTCGCGGTCCAGAAACGCGTCGAAGGGCGAAAAGGCGGTGTCAGACATGGGATAGGCTCCGATCTTTGGGGGATGGACGGGTTTCGCGTCTATTTGACGCGAGCATAGGACTTTCTTTCGTAACCAGAATATGATTGTAAGACGCAAGATTACAACGCCGGGGCAGCCATCCCGTGCGAAAAGCCACTAGGGTCTCGAATATCAGGACGAAAATGATGAAAAAGCACCTCACACTTGCCGGTCTGTTGGCTGGCTTTACAAGCGCTCCCGCGTGGGCGCAAAGCGTCGATCCGCAGGGTCTGGAGATCATCGGACGACCAGAAAATGGCAGTATGGGCTTCCAGCCCGCGGTGACCGAACTCGCCACCGACTTGCAATGGCTCGACGGCATGATTCTTGTGATCATCACCGGGATTACGCTGTTTGTGACTGCACTGATCCTTTGGGTCGCCTTCCGTTACAATTCTCACCGCAACCCGACGCCAGCGACATTTACCCACCACACGCCGGTCGAGATCGCATGGACAATCATGCCGATCCTGATCCTTGTGGGCATCGGCGCATGGTCACTGCCGATTCTGTTCCGCCAGCAGGAAATACCCGTCGCTGACGTGACGATCAAGGCGATCGGCAACCAGTGGTATTGGTCCTACGAATATGTTGACGACGATTTCGGCTTTGACAGCTACATGATCGGTGCCCCGGCGCTGGGTGGCGACAACATGAAGACCCCCGAGGTCATCGCACAGCTTGAGGCGGCAGGATATTCCGAGAGCGAATGGCTGCTGGCGACTGACACTGCCGTTGTCGTGCCTGTGAATCAGACAATCGTCGTGCAGGTCACCGGCTCTGACGTAATCCACTCCTGGACGATCCCGGCCTTCGGAGTAAAACAGGACGCGGTGCCGGGTCGTCTGGCAGAACTGTGGTTCAAGGCCGAAAAAGAAGGTGTTTTCTTTGGTCAATGCTCCGAGCTGTGCGGTCAGGCCCATGCGTATATGCCGATCACCGTCAAAGTCGTGTCCGAGGAAGCTTATGCCGAGTGGCTCGACAATGCGCGTGAAGAGTATGCCGGTATCCCACAGCCGCTGACCATCGCTGCTGCGGAATAAGAAAACCGTATGTGGGGCCTGCCATGTGGCGCCCCGCATGACGATGACGTCAGCGCTTGACCCGGCGCTGGCGTTTTAGCCAAATTTGATCACCAAGGGACGCCGTGCAATGACCGACGCCACCACACAAAGCTTTGAAGCGGAACCGCAGCTGGGGGACTACTATGCCCTGATGAAGCCGCGCGTGATGCAACTTGTCGTGTTCACCGCGGTGGTCGGCATGCTGGCCGCACCGATGTCTGTGAATCCCGTGATCGGCTTTGCCTCGATCCTGTTTCTGGCCATCGGGGCAGGTGCCTCGGGTGCGCTGAACATGTGGTGGGACGCGGATATCGACGCGGTGATGAAGCGGACGTCCAAGCGCCCTATCCCAGCAGGTAAGGTGACTGCGCAATCGGCGATGTATCTGGGCGTGGCCCTGTCCGGCATGTCGGTGATGATGCTTTCGCTCTCGGCGAATTTGCTCGCTGGTTTCATGCTGGCCTTTACGATCTTTTTCTACGTCGTGCCTTATTCGATGTGGCTGAAACGCTCGACCCCGCAGAACATCGTGATCGGTGGCGCGGCGGGAGCGTTTCCACCAGTGATTGGTTGGATTATCGCCACGGGTGAGATCGCCGTGCTGGAGCCGTGGTTGATGTTCGCGCTGATCTTTATGTGGACGCCACCGCATTTCTGGGCGCTGGCGCTGTTTATGCGTAACGATTACGACGATGCAAAAGTGCCGATGCTGACCGTGACACACGGTCGCCGCGCTACGCGGAACCATATCCTTGGCTACACTGTTTTATTGGTGATCCTTGCAGTCGGAACTGCCTTCAGCGCGATCGGCGGCTGGGTCTATCTTGCGACCGCGCTGGTGCTCAACGCCCTGTTTCTCAAGGGCGCATATGACATCTGGAAGCGCGACGAAGTTATGTCGGAAGCCGATAACTTCGCCGTTGAGCGTAAATTTTTCCGCCTCTCGCTGTGGTATCTCTTCGCCCACTTTGGCGCGATTCTGCTTGAGGCCGGTCTGAAACCTTTTGGAATGGGAGGCTGGTAATGGCCCTTCGACCCGAACACGAAATTCACGAGCGCCGCAAAGGGCTCAACATTGGCGTCGGTCTGATGCTCGGCTCTTTTGTCCTGTTAATCATGGTGCTCACCTTCACCAAAATCACGTCACCTGAATTCCAGATCCCTGCGTCGCAGGCGAAGGGAGTTGGCGCACAAGAGACAACCGGAGGCACAGACTGATGGCTATCACCGGACCCCAAAAAACACTGGCGCAGACCGTTGGTCTTGTGGTTGTGATGGGCGGCCTCGCGTGGGCCTCCGTCCCGTTTTATGACTGGTTCTGCCGCGTAACCGGTTTCGGCGGTACCGTGGGCTATGCCTCCGTCGCGCCCGAGGATGTGTTGGACGAGACGGTGACCGTACGATTTGACGGATCGCTGAACAATAAAATGTCATGGGAATTCAAACCCGTCGTCCGCGAGATGGAAATCCGCATCGGCGAGACGGGGCTCGCGTTCTATGAGGCGTATAACCCCACTGACCGTCCCATCGCGGGCATGGCTTCATATAACGTCACCCCCTATCAGGCGGGCGGTTTTTTCGAGAAGATCGACTGTTTCTGCTTCGAGGAGCAGGTCTTGGCTCCGGGGGAGCGCGTGCAAATGCCTGTGAGCTTCTTTGTGGATCCCGAAATCGTCGATGACCGTGAAGGTCAGTATATACATACCATCACGCTCTCCTATACATTCTACGAGATTGATCTGCCGGAGGGCTACGCCGCCCTTGACGCAAGTCAGACAACCGACATCAACTAACCAAAGGACAAGGGTAAGCGCACCATGGCCCACGCAAAAAATCACGATTACCATATTCTTCCTCCGTCGATCTGGCCGCTGCTAAGCTCGCTGTTTGCCTTTGTCATGCTGACGGGCGGCATCCTCTGGATGCACTCCGTCACGCCTTTCGTCTTCCTTATCGGCCTTGTCGGCACGCTTTATTGCATGTTCGCCTGGTGGGCCGAAGTGGTGGAGGAAAGCAAGATCGGCGACCACACACCGGTGGTTCAGATCGGCCTGAGATATGGCTTCATTCTGTTTATCATGTCCGAAGTGATGTTCTTTGCGGCGTGGTTCTGGAGCTTTTTCAAGCACATGCTTTATCCGATGAACGAATACGTCGGGTCCACTTACATCCCGCCGACGATCTATCAGGTCGACGCGTTCCACCTGCCGCTGATCAACACGCTGATCTTGCTGTTGTCGGGCTGTGCAGTCACTTGGGCGCACCATGCGTTGGTACATGGCAACGTGCGTCGCGATCTTAAGAACGGTCTGCTGATCGCGGTGGTCTTGGGTGTTCTGTTCACGGGCCTGCAGGCCTACGAATACCAGCACCTGCTGCACGAAGGCTGGGAATTTGGCGGGGACAAGTTCTTCTCGAACTTCTTCATGGCCACAGGCTTTCACGGCTTCCACGTCATCATTGGTACGATCTTCCTGTTTGTCTGCTATATGCGCGCCCGTGCCGGTCACTTCACCGCCGAGCGTCACGTCGGCTTCGAGGCGGCGGCATGGTACTGGCACTTTGTCGATGTGGTCTGGCTCTTCTTGTTCTTCGCCGTCTATGTATTCGGCATTCCGGCAAACTGATCAGAGGTCTTGCACCTCTAGCTACACAAGGTAGATAGCAACGCGCGGGGTCATGCCTCGCGCGTTTTTCGTCTCAATCCGCCGTCGGGAGCGTTCATGCGCCGCAGTTTCTTTTTTATTGTAATCGGTCTGGGCGGCGCTGCGATTCTGCTGTGGCTTGGCTTTTGGCAGGTCCAACGGCTGGAGTGGAAGCTTGGCGTGATCGCCGACATCGATGCACGCATTGATGCGCCGCCGATTCCTTTGCCCGATCTGCTGGATCCGGTGGCCGACGCCTATCTGCCCGTCGAGGTCAGAGGAGTGGTCGAGCCGTCCTATCTGCGGATATTGGTAAGTCAGAAGGAAATCGGCGCAGGCTACCGCATCATCTCCGCGATGGATATGGGCGGGCGGCGCGTCATGCTGGATCGCGGTTTCACGCCCGTTGACCAGACGGAGGTGCCAGAGCATGTGGGATCAGAAACGGTGCAGGGCAATCTGCAATGGCCGCAGGAAACCGATGGCTTCACGCCCGACCCTGATATGGACGAGAACATCTGGTTTGCCCGCGATGTGGCGGCGATGGCCGCCGCATTGGGCACAGAAGAGGTGCTGGTCGTGGCCAAGCGGACCTCGTTCAACGATGCCCCCGTCAGCCCGCTGCCGGTCGATACCAGTGCGATCCCCAACGACCATCTGACCTACGCGATCACCTGGTTCTCGCTGGCCGCGATCTGGATCGCGATGACCCTCGCCTTTACCCTGCGCGCCCGCCGCGCCCCCAAAAAATCGAGCTGACCTATGCGCTATATCTCCACCCGTGGCACTGCCCCCATCCTGACCTTCGAGGAAGCGATGCTGACCGGACTGGCCCGTGACGGGGGCCTTTATGTGCCCGAAACCATTCCACAGCTGAGCCACGCCGATATCGCCGCAATGGCAGGGCAGTCCTATGAGCAGGTGGCCTATACCGTGATGCGCCCCTTTATCGGGGACACGTTCACGGACGACGAATTCCGCGATCTGATCGCAAAAGCATATGCCGGTTTCGGTCACGACAGCCGCGCCCCGCTCAAGGAGCTGGCCCCGAACCACTTCCTGCTGGAGCTGTTCCACGGGCCCACGCTGGCGTTCAAGGATTTCGCCATGCAGCTGATCGGGCAGATGTTCCAGCTCGCCCTTGGCCGCAAGGGCGACCGGGTCACGATCGTCGGCGCCACCTCCGGCGATACCGGATCGGCGGCCATCGAGGCGTTTCGCGGGTTGGAGAATGTGGACGTCGTGATCCTCTACCCCCATGGCCGCGTCTCCGAGGTGCAGCGCCGCCAGATGACCACGCCGGTTGAAAGCAATGTGCATGCGCTGGCCGTGGATGGCGATTTTGACGATTGTCAGGCGCGGCTCAAAGACATGTTCAACGATTTCGAATTCCGCGACGGCGTCAAGCTGGCAGGCGTGAATTCGATCAACTGGGGCCGCGTGTTGGCGCAGATCGTCTATTTCTTTAGCTCTGCGGTGAGCCTTGGTGCGCCGGACCGAAAGGTCAGCTTTACCGTGCCCACCGGCAACTTCGGCGACATTTTCGCAGGCTACATCGCCAAGCAAATGGGCCTGCCGATTGACCAGCTGGTCGTGGCCACCAACCAGAACGACATCCTGCACCGCTGCCTGTCGGGTCACGGCTATCACAAAGATACAGTGCATCCCTCTATCAGCCCGTCGATGGACATTCAGGTCAGCTCGAACTTCGAGCGTGCATTGTTCGATGCCTACGGGCGCGACGGCAAAGCTGTGGCGCAACTGATGGCCGAGCTGGGCGAGGGTGGATTTGACGTCTCCCAAGGGGCGGCGCAGGCTCTGTCGGAGCAGTACACCTCCGGCCGCGCTTCCGAGGAGGAGACGTCGCTCACCATCGCGCACATCCTCAACCACAGCGCCGAGTTGCTTTGCCCCCATTCCGCCGTCGGCGTAAAGGTCGCCAACGATCTGCGCGACCCCAAAACGCCCATGGTCACGCTGGCCACGGCGCACCCCGCAAAATTCCCCGACGCGGTCGAAGCGGCGACAGGCATCCGCCCGCCCTTGCCGCCGCGTATGGCCGACCTCTATGACCGCCCCGAGCGTTTGACCCGTGTGCCGAACGACCTCGAAGCGCTCAAGACCCAGATCAAAGGACTGATTGCCCAGTGACACTGCAAACCCACCGCCTTTCCAATGGCTTTCGCATCGTAACCGAATCCATGCCGGGCCTCGCCTCGGCTTCTATCGGGATCTGGGTGGGGGCAGGGGGCCGCCACGAGACACCCGCGCAGAACGGCATCGCGCATTTCCTCGAGCATATGGCGTTCAAAGGCACCAAGACGCGCACCGCGCTGCAAATCGCCGAAGCCATCGAGGACGTAGGCGGCTATATCAACGCCTATACCTCGCGCGAGGTGACGGCCTATTACGTCCGCGTGCTCGAAAACGATGTGCCGCTGGGCCTTGAGGTGATCGCCGATATCCTGCGCAATCCCGTCATGGATGAGGCGGAGATCGAGGTCGAGCGCGGCGTGATCCTGCAAGAAATCGGTCAGGCGCTCGATACGCCCGACGATGTCATTTTCGACTGGCTCCAAGAGCAGGCGTTCCCCGACCAGCCCATGGGCCGCACGATTCTGGGCCCGACGGAGCGGGTCTCGAATTTCTCGCGCAGCGATCTGTCGGGCTTCATCGACCAGCACTACGGCCCCGAGCAGATGATCCTGTCGGCGGCCGGTGCTGTGGACCACGATGCGCTGGTGGCGATGGCAGAGCAGCTGTTTGGCGATATGGCACCAAAGCCGCTGATGCGCGCGCTGCCCGGTGTGTTTGCGGGAGGCGAGCATCGCAAGGTCAAAGAACTGGAGCAGGCGCATTTCGCGCTGGGGTTCGAGAGCCCCGGCTACCGCGCCGATGACATCTACGTAGCGCAAATCTATGCCTCAGCCCTTGGCGGCGGCATGTCGAGCCGCCTGTTTCAGGAGGTCCGCGAAAATCGCGGGCTGTGCTATACGATCTTCGCGCAGGCGGGTGCCTATGCCGACACGGGCATGATGACGGTCTATGCCGGCACCTCCGGTGACCAGCTGTCCGATCTGGCGGGCATCACCATCGACGAGATGAAGCGCGCCGCCACCGACATGTCTCCGGCAGAAGTTGCACGCGCCCGCGCGCAGATGAAGGCGGGCCTGCTGATGGGGCTCGAATCGCCGTCAAACCGCGCAGAGCGTCTGGCGCGGCTTCTTCAAATCTGGGACCGGATTCCGCCGCTGGAGGAAACCATTGCCCAGATCGATGCGGTGACCACCGGTGATGTGCGCGATTTCGCCGAACGGATGGCTGCCAGCGCGCCCGCGGCGATGGCGCTCTATGGTCCGGTCGAGGCTGCGCCAACGCTGGACGCGCTACAGGCGCGGCGCGTCGCCTGATGATGCTGCTGCGGCGCAAGCTCAAGCTCGAGACCGAGCGGTTGACCCTGCGCCCGCCTGCCCATCAGGATTTTCGCCCCTGGGTTGCGCTGCGCAGTGCTAGCCGCGAGTTCCTCACGCCGTGGGAGCCCGCGTGGTCTACCGACCACCTGAGCCGCAAGGCGTTTTCCAACCGCGTCTACTGGGCCAACCGCTCGGTCAGTGCCGGCACGGCGATGCCGCTGTTCCTGATCCGGCGCGAGGACCAGATGCTGCTGGGCGCGATCACGCTGGACAACATCCGGCGCGGTCCCGCGCTGGCCGGTACGCTGGGCTATTGGACCGGTGCCGCCTTCGCGCGGCAAGGGTACATGCGCGAAGCGATTGAAACTGTTGTGCATTACTCGTTCACGCATCTGGAGCTGAGCCGGATCGAAGCCGCCTGCCTGCCGGAAAACGCCGCTTCGCGCGGATTGCTGGAGCGGACAGGGTTCAAATATGAGGGCGTGGCGCAAAGCTATCTCCAGATTGACGGACGCTGGCGCACCCATGTGCTCTATGCCAGCCTGCGCGGGGACCGTCGGGGCAAGAGCACAGTAAGCTAGCGGCATTGCGCCCAAGATGGGGCAGTATGCCGCAGGGCCAGCTTATTATTGTGTGATTTGCAAAACCGATGCTAGGCTCTGGCCTATGCTGATCCGATTGTTCATCGCGTTCGTGTTGTTCGCCGCGCCTGCCTTTGCACAGGAAGCGCGCATCCCCAGCCATTGTCACGCCTTGGCCAACGCTACTGACGGGATGCAATACCTGCACCGCGCAAGCCTGCGCGATGTGCCCGAGGAGACGGTTGAGCTGCATTATGTAGGCCACGCCAGTTTCCTGATCCGCTCTGCCGGTGGGCTGAATATGGTCACAGATTTCACCGGATTTCTCGGGCGCACAACGATGATCCCCGATGTGGTCACCATGAACCACGCGCACGATTCCCATTGGACGCCGTTCCCCGATCCCGCGATCCCCCACGTGCTGCCCGGATGGGGGGAATTTGGTGAGGGGATCGACCACCGGCTTGATCTGGGCGAAGTGCTGATCCGCAATGTCTCTACCGACATCCGCTCGATGTTTTCGGAGGTCGAGGAAAACGGCAATTCGATCTTTGTCTTCGAGATGGCGGGCCTGTGCATCGGCCATCTGGGGCATCTGCATCACGCACCAAACGACGAGCAATTCGCCGCCATCGGGCGTCTGGACGTGGTGATGGCACCGGTCGATGGCGGCTATACGATGGATCATGCCACGATGATCTTGGTTCTCAAACGCCTGCGCTCGCGGATTGTGATCCCGATGCATTGGTTTTCGTTTCTGGCACTCGACGATTTTCTGGAGGGCATGCGCGACGAGTTCACCGTGGTCGAGGTGGAAGGCCCCAGTCTGAGCGTGCGGCGTGATACATTGCCGGGCCAGCCGACCATCATGGTGCTGCGGCCCGCGTACATCCGCGACGAGTAGCCCTTGCATCCGGCGACGCTGCGTTAGATCAATAACCATGACACATGCACTGAACCCAGCTGATCCCGCCCTTGCCGAAACCCTGCGTGCAGCTTTGCCGGAGGGCACGCTCGATACGGCCTCTGCCCGCTATCTGGAAGAGCCGCGCGGCCTTTATGCGGGTCAGGCGGGGCTATTGGCCAGACCGCGCACCGTCGCGGAAGTGGCCACGCTTGTGCGATTGGCTGGTCAGGCGCGCGTGGGCATCATCCCCTACGGCGGCGGGACCGGGCTTGTCGGGGGGCAGGTCGCCTCTGACGGGGTCGCGCCGCTCATCCTCTCGCTGGAGCGGATGAATGCAGTGCGTGCGGTCTATCCGGACGAAAATGTGATAGTGGTCGAGGCTGGGACCATTCTAGCCGACGTGCAGCAGGCCGCCGAAGATGCAGACCGCCTGTTCCCGCTCAGCCTCGCGGCGCAGGGCACGGCACGGATTGGTGGCAATCTGGCGACCAATGCGGGCGGCACCGGCGTGCTGCGCTATGGCAATGCGCGCGATCTGTGTCTGGGGCTGGAGGCGGTGCTGCCCGACGGGCAGATCTGGCACGGGCTGACCCGCCTGCGCAAGAACAACACCGGCTATGATCTGCGCCACCTGCTGATCGGGGCCGAAGGCACGCTGGGCGTGATCACGGCGGCGGCGCTCAAGCTGTTTGCGCGGCCCGCACAGATGGGCACTGCGATGCTGGTGGTGCAAAGCCCAGCGGCAGCGCTGAAGCTGCTGAGCCTCGCGCGGGCGCTGTTTGGCGAGATGGTGAGCACCTTTGAGCTGATTCACCGCCAAGGCTTTGATTTTTTGTCGCAGACCATGCCCGACGTGCGGCATCCCTTTGCGACGCCGCCCGAATGGTGCGTGCTGGTCGAGCTGGGATTGGCCAAGGGCATGGACCCGCAAGAGGCGCTGGAGGCGCTGTTTTCGCAGGCTCATGACGCCGGACTGGTGCCCGATGGCCTGATCGCGCAATCGACCGCGCAAGCGCAGGATTTCTGGACCATCCGCGAAAGTCTTCCCGAGGCGAACCGGCGCATCGGGTCGATCTCAAGCCACGATATCTCGGTGCCTCTGGGTGCTATTCCGGAATTCATCGTTCAAGGCGGGGAGCGTCTGGCGGAAATGGGGGATTTCAGGATCAACTGTTTCGGCCATGTGGGCGATGGCAATTTGCATTACAACGTGTTTCCGCAGAAGGGCCGCACCCGGGCGGATTATGATAATCAGCGCGACGCGATCAAGGCCTGCGTGCATGATTTGACCCACGAGTTGGGCGGATCGATCTCGGCGGAGCACGGCATCGGGCGGCTCAAGGTGGCGGACCTCGAGAAATACGGGGATCCTGCGAAGATGTCTGCTATGCGCGCGATCAAGGTCGGCCTCGATCCGCTGGGCATCATGAATCCGGGCGCTGTGTTGCGGGAGTAAGGGGCGGCCTAGTGACCGCCAAATGCGCATAGTACCTGCACGTCGATTCCCATGGCTTCCAACCGCTTGCGCCCGCCAAGATCCGGCAGATCAATGATAAAGCTGGTCGAGACGATTTCCGCGCCCAAGCGCTCCAACAGCTTGATGCCAGCCTCGGCTGTACCGCCGGTGGCCAGCAGATCGTCAACCAGCAGCACCTTCTCGCCCGGCTGCACGGCGTCGTCGTGGATCTCCATCGTCGCTTCGCCGTATTCCAGTTTATAGTCCTGACTGATCGTCTTGCCCGGCAATTTGCCCTTTTTGCGGATCGGCACAAAGCCGATGCTGAGCTGGTGCGCAATCGCCCCGCCCATGATGAATCCGCGCGCCTCGAGGCCGACCACCTTGTCGATGCGCATGCCGGCATAGGGGTGCAGCATCTGGTCGATGGCCATCCGAAACCCGCGCGCATCGGCAAAGAGCGTGGTCACGTCGCGGAACATAATCCCCTCGTGCGGAAAATCGGGGATGGTGCGGATATAGTCGGCGACGGTCTTCATGTGGTGCTCCTGCGGAGTGTGGCGGTGAGGATGCCCATCGCGATAAGGGCGGCGCCGCCCGCGCGGGTGATCCAGGTGATGATGGCGGGCCGTGCGATCACGCGGCGCAACCGGTCTGCCGCCAGCGCATAGGCGAAGGCGTTGACCGCCGCAAGCGTCACGAAGGTTGCGATCAGGATCACGAACTGCGGCAGCAGCGGTGCTGTGGGCTGGATGAATTGCGGCACAAAAGCGATGAAGAACGCGATGCTTTTGGGGTTGAGCGCGGTGACCGCAGCGGTGTGGCGAAAAACGCGGGCAGGCGTAATGGTATCGGCCTGCGTCACGGCCAGCCCATGCGACGGGGTGGAGCGGATGAGCCGGACGCCGAGATAGACCAGATACGCCGCCCCCGCCCATTTCAGCAAGGTGAACGCCGTGGCAGAGGCCAGAACGAGCGCGCCCAGACCCAACAAAGAAGCGGTCATCGCGATCAGATCGCCGAGCGCCACCCCCGCCGCCGTGGCCACCGCGACAGTGCGGCCTTTGGACAGCGCATAGCTGAGAATGATCATGACGGTGGGGCCGGGGATCAGCAGCAACGCGATGCAGGTGGCGACAAAGGTGAGCCAGAGATCAAAGGACATGCGGATGCTTTCGGGGTCAGAGGGGCGGATAGTGCCGGATCAGCGCCATCCTGTCCTGAAATCCCAAGGTCTTCAAGCTGTTGTCGGCCCCTTGCGACAGGATCGAGCGCGTCCGGTAATAGGGGTTCTGGATGTCGGTTATCAGGCCAAGCGCCTGCGTGATCTCCTCCAGCATGACGGATTCGTAGTGCTGGATGGGCAGAGTAGTGGAAAACCCAATGGCCGCGCCCGTAATGATGCCGCCCTGCACGTCCAGCGCCGTGATCGCGTTGGCGATGGTCTGGCCGTTCAGAATCGTGGCGTCACTGGCCGTGATCGTCGCGCCACGGGCTGTGTCCAGCAGGTGGACGCTGATATCGGGCGCGCCGTCATTCTGGGTCAGGGTGAGGCCCATGCCGACGGCGTTCAGACGCTGCACAGCCCGGACCACCGCAGCCTCCGCGCGCTTGAGCTTGCCGCCGAGAAACACGCGATCCCGCTGGGTGATGCCCACTGTGATTTGCAATTTGTCCCATTTATAGAATGGCTTGCCGCAGGGCCCGCCCGGCGGCGCTGCACAAGCCACAAGCCGGTAGAAGGCAGCATCCTCAAGCGGTCCTGCGCTGTCCACAAAATCCTGCGCCTGTATGGGCAGTGCCGCGCCCAACCACAGGACAGCGGCCCGGATCAGAGCACGCGCCCCGCCACTGCATCCAGTTTTGCCACCAGCGCGGGATCGCGCGCTTCCGGTGCTGTCATGATGGCGTATTCCAGCGCGCGGTCACATCCGTGCGGGCAGGTCGCACGATCTGACCCCAGCAGCGCAGGCAGCTGCGCGACAAGGCTGCGGGCATGGGCGGCGTTGCCTTGCAGCGTCTTGATGATCGCCGTCACATCGACCTCGCCATGATCGGGATGCCAGCTGTCGTAATCGGTGATCATCGCCACCGAAGCATAGCACAGCTCGGCTTCGCGGGCGAGTTTCGCCTCGGGCATATTGGTCATGCCGATCACATCCGCGCCCCATGCGCCACGGTACATCCGGCTTTCGGCCAGCGTCGAGAATTGCGGGCCTTCCATCGCCAGATAGGTGCCGCCCCGGTGAACAGTGACGCCGACGGTTTTCGCTGCCGCCTCACAGGCGTCCGACAGGCGCGGGCAGGTGGGGTGTGCCACGCCTACATGGGCGACGCACCCGGTCCCGAAAAATGATTTCTCGCGCGCGACGGTGCGGTCAATGAACTGATCCACAATGACAAAATCACCCAGCGCCATTTCCTCTCGGAACGATCCGCAGGCGGAGACCGAGATCACATCGGTGCAGCCGAGCCGCTTGAGCGCGTCGATATTGGCGCGGTAGGGCACCGAGCTGGGAGAATGTACATGCCCGCGCCCATGACGCGGCAGGAATGCCGTCTCGACCCCGCCCAGCGACCCGGTGAGAATGGCATCCGAGGGCGCGCCCCAAGGTGTCTGGACCGTGGTCCATTGTGCGTCCGCCAGCCCGTCGATGTCGTAAATGCCGGAGCCGCCGATCACGGCGATCTTGGTTGAGGTCATGGCGCGTCCTTCGGTGGGGATTTGATCCGATGTTTGCGCGTGTCACGGGGTAATGCAACCGGGCAAAATAGGATAGTGGCGAGGGCCCTGCCGCTGTGTCAAGCGCGCGGCGTTTGCACTTTGCCGACAACCTTGCTAGGGCGCCGCAACGCGCGTTGGCGCAAACCCCAAGCCCTCAGACCAAGCAGACAGGATGCCCCCCTATAGCGCGCACGACTTTTCGCAGTTTTACCCAAGCTTTGACCCCCAAAGATATGACCGATCTTCGATGGATGGGCGATGATGGCTTTTCCGTCTCGCGCCTGCGCATCGAGCTGTTGTCGGGCCTGACGGTAGCACTTGCGCTGGTACCGGAGGCAGTGGCGTTTGCCTTTGTCGCGGGGGTGCATCCGCTGGTGGGGCTTTATGCGGCGTTTCTGGTGGGGCTGATCACAGCGCTTATCGGTGGGCGTCCGGGGATGATCTCGGGGGCGACGGGTGCGTTGGCGGTGGTGATGGTGGCGCTGGTCGCACAGCACGGGGTCGAATATCTGTTTGCGACAGTCGTGTTGATGGGGCTGATCCAGATCTTTGCGGGTGTAATGCAATGGGGAAAATTCATCCGATTGGTGCCGCATCCGGTGATGCTGGGCTTTGTCAATGGCCTCGCGATTGTGATCTTTCTGGCGCAGATGGGGCAATTCAAGGTGCCGGGAACCATGGTCGATACGGGTCACGGAATGGGCGGCGGTGAATGGCTCACGGGCTTGCCGCTGTATCTGATGCTGGCGCTGGTGGCGGCGACGATGGCAATCATCTGGATCACTCCGCGCATCACAAAAGCGATCCCCGCGCCGCTGGCCGGTATCGGGATTGTGGCCGCTGTGGTGATCTTTACCGGCATAGAAGTGCCGCGCGTGGGCGATCTGGCCTCGATTCAGGGCGGGTTGCCCAGCTTTCACAACCCTTTCGGCACCGGTGAAGGCCTTTATGGCAGGCCGCTGGCGCCGCTCAACCTCGAAACCCTTTATATCATAGCTCCCTATGCCGTAATTCTCGCGGCAATCGGCCTGATCGAGAGCCTGCTGACGCTCAACCTCGTGGGCGACATGACCAACACGCGCGGCGGTGCCAGCCAGGAATGTATGGCGCAAGGCGTGGCCAATACGGTCACCGGCTTTTTCGGCGGTATGGGTGGCTGCGCGATGATCGGCCAATCCATGATCAACGTGAAATCCGGCGGGCGCACCCGTGTTGCGGGCATCGCGGCGGCGGTGTGTCTGCTGCTGTTTATCGTGGTTGCGGCTCCGCTGATCGAGCTGATCCCGCTGGCGGCGCTTGTGGGCGTGATGTTCATGGTGGTGATCGGCACATTCGCATGGAACAGCCTCACGATCCTGCGCAAGGTGCCTGCGATGGACGCTTTCGTCATCTTGCTGGTGACTGTGGTGACGGTGCTGGAGGATCTGGCGGTGGCCGTGGTCGTTGGCGTGATCGTAAGCGCGCTGGCCTATGCCTGGAACAACGCGCGCCGCATCCACGCCAAGACCTATATCACGCAGGAAGGCGCAAAGGTGTACCAAGTGCAGGGGCCGCTTTTCTTCGGCTCCGCGGCGGGGTTCATCGAGATGTTTGACGCGGAAAATGATCCGGCGGTCGTGATCGTCGATTTCAACGACAGCCGCGTGGTGGACCAGTCCGCCTTGCAAGCAATTGAAGCGATGGCAGGCAAATACGAGGCCGCAGGCAAGCGGCTGGAACTGCGCCGCCTGACGCGCGACTGCCACGCGCTGCTCACAAAGGCGGGTCACCTGATGATCGACAGCGACGATGACCCTGACTACCAGATTGCGGTGGATTATCAGGTCCGCACGGGGATATTGGGCGGGCACTAGCGCGGCCTTATTGCCGCTTGGCCTGTCACTTTCGGTGTCTTAGGGCAGACAGTATCCAGAATACTTACTATTGAAATACAAATCTTAATGAGTGGAATACCGTTCTGTTACAGGCGGTTGGCAAATCGGTGGGACCTGCCGAGCGCCTGACAGATCGGCCTTGTTATCCAATATCATGCGCTCAAAGCCTTGCGGTGATCGGATAACAACGCCGCTGTGGCGTAGGACCCTGTGTATCGACAGGGCCTGTTGAGTGTGATTCCTCACGCGTCCCTGATCGCTAAACATCCCGCCGACGCTGTGTCGGCCCCTCAGGAGACGAACATGAAAATCATTTATTCGCTTATCGCAGCGACAGCCCTTCTTTCTGCCTGCGCTCAAGGCGCCGCGATCGACAGTGATCTGGAGCGTGGTCTGGTCGGTGCAGCGCTCGGCTACGGCACGGCCAAGGCTGTGAACGGCAACGGCGACCGTGGCGCCATCATCGGTGGGCTCGCCGGTGTGTTTTGCGACGACGCAGGCGTTTGCAGCCGTCCACGCTATTGAGTGAACCTGTTGATTGGGGCGGGCGCGGATCTCGTTCGCGCCCTCACTCCAGATCTGCATGTCTAAGACAACCCCGCTCGGCTAATCTTGGGTTGCAAAGGCCAAGGTCGAGCATTTGCCCCGCATGTCTTCAATCGTCCGGGCGGATGATTTCGAACACCTCGCGCACAGCCGTGTAGTCGCGATACCCCAAACGGCTGAGCGGTACATAGCGGGTGACGTCAAACCGCCCGTCCACCACGCAATCATCGCGCAGATGCACGCCGATCACTTCGCCAAAGCAGGCAAAATTCGCGGCCCCCTCGATCTGGACGATCTGTGTCATGCGACATTCAAGGGCGGCGGGGGCGGTGGCGACGCGGGGGCAGGCGATCTCGCTACATTCGGCTTTCTCGATGCCCGCGTGCGCAAACTCGTCCGAGCCGTGGGGCAGGGTGGCGGAGGATTTATTCATCGCATCACGCGCGGCATATTCCACGATATTCACGCAAAAGACACCGGTTTCGCGAATGTTGGCCATGCTGTCTTTGGTCCCGTCCACATCGTCCTTCACACCTGTCGAGGCAAACATGACCTGCGGCGGCACGTAGGCCACACCGTTGAAGAAGGAGTAGGGCGCGATGTTGTCGCGGCCTTTTGCGTCGCGTGTCGAGATCCAGCCGATGGGGCGCGGCGTCACGATGGCATTGAACGGATTGTGGGGCAGGCCGTGGCCGTCGGCGGGGCGGTAAAACATATGCAGGGTCTCTCCGGTTGTGATTGAACCCAGAGCTAGCGCCGTGATAGGCCGCTGACCAGCAGAAATACCGCCGGAGGGCGCCGCCCGTGTATGACATCGCCGCTGAAACCGATCAGGACCATTGGGAGGTCGAGGCGCTGTACGACACGTGTTTCGCGCCCGGCCGCACCGCGCTGTCGTCCTACCGGCTGCGCGAGGGGGTGCCGCCCGTCGTGGGCCTAAGCCTTGTGGCGCGCGACGATCTCGGCATCCTTGCGGGTGCGATCCGGTTTTGGCCGGTGCAGGTTGCGGGACATGCAGTATTGCTGCTGGGCCCCGTTGCCGTGCATCCGACCCGTCAGGGCGAGGGGCTTGCTGCATTGCTGATCGTCACTGCATTGGAGCGGGCTGTGGGGCTGGACTGGGAGCGCGTGATGCTGGTGGGCGATGCGCCCTATTACGCGCGGTTCGGTTTTGTGCGGCTGGACGGTGTTGTCATGCCACCGCCCACGAACCCCGAGCGCGTGTTGGGCCGTGCCCTGCGCGCAGGGGCGTGGGACGCCATCATCGGCGAGGTGACGCGGGCGCATTGAAAAGCGTGTCTGCGTCGCCCATTTATTGAGTGAGGAGATCCAGATGACAAAAACCCAACTGCCCGCCGTGATCGACGTCGAATCCGAATTGGAGCGCATCGCGCGCATTTATGTGCAGGCAGGCGGCGTGGGCATCAACGTGCTCAACCTGATCGGTGGGCGCGCCGAGAACCTGCTGGACCGTCTGCCTGCGGGGGTGCGCCGCCAGCTTGAGGCGGCGACCGTTCGCGCGCTGGATCATGCGATGAACGCGGCTCACAAAAGCCGCCGCCACCTGCCGGATCAGGCCTCATGGCTGAATTCTGCCGCCTCTGCCGCGATGGGTGCCGTGGGCGGTGCGGGCGGTTTGCCCACCGCGCTCGCCGAGCTGCCGGTCACCACGACGCTCTTATTACGCGTGATCGAAGGGGTCGCGGTCGAGCATGGTTTCGACCCCGAACTTGAGTCCGTCCGCTTTGATTGTGTGCAGGTATTTTCGGCGGCAGGGCCACTTTCGAATGACGATGGATCGGATCTGGCGTTTCTGACCGCGCGTCTGGCCTTGTCCGGCAAGGCGGTGCAGGCCGTTATCCACAAAGTCGCCCCGCGGCTGGCCGTAGTTATGGGTCAAAAGCTGGCGGCGCAGACGGTGCCCGTGCTGGGGGCCGTGGCGGGTGCAGCGACGAATTATGCCTACACCAGCTATTATCAGGATATGGCGCAGGTGCATTTCGGCCTGCGCAAGCTGGCGATAGAGGCGGATGTGGCGCCGCAGGAGCTGAACGTACGGCTGGCAGCCAAGATGAAGCTGTTGGCGCAAACCTGACGTTTTGGCAGACGGACGCCTAGCGCCCGATACTCGACGGGGCGATTGCAGTCGATTTCAGCACTGCAAAACACGAGCTGCCCACGCGCAGGTCAAGTTCGGTCACCGCGCGCCGCGTGATGCGGGCGAGAATGTGCGCGCCGCCGATATCGAGGGTGAGCGCCGCACCGGGGCCGCTGCCGATCTGAATGGCGGTGACGGTTGCGGGCAGGACGTTCAGCGCGCTGATATTCTCGGGCTTTGTGCGCGCAATCATGACGTCTTGCGCCTTTATTCTCAGACGCACCCGTGCGCCGACCGCAGCCTGCACACCGGGCAGGACCAGTTGGCCCACCGCCAGCTTTAGCGTGCTCAAGCCGTCGGGATCATGGCTTTGAACGGTCGCCTCGATCACGGCGCCCGCTTCGCGCACGCCGATCAGGGGCACGGCGGCGGGATCTGACATCACATCGCGCAATGGCCCCTGAACGGCGATCTGCCCCCCCTCCAGCACCACCAGGATATCGGCAAGGCGCGTGATCTCCTCGACCGCGTGGCTTACATAGAGGATCGGCAGGCGCAGAGGACCGTCGCGCAGTTGCTCCAGATAAGGCAGGATTTCGTTCTTGCGGGTGGTGTCGAGGCTGGCCAGCGGCTCGTCCATGAGCAGCATGCGCGGCGCGGACAACAGCGCGCGGCCCAGTGCGACACGTTGCTTTTCGCCGCCTGACAGGGTGTTTGGCGCACGCTCCAGCAGCGCGGACAGGCCCAGCAATTCGATCACATCACCGCGCGGTACTCGCGTCCCGTCGGGCGCATAGCGGGTGCCGAAATCAAGGTTTTGCCCGACGCTGAGGTGCGGAAACAGCCGCGCGTCCTGAAAGACAGTGCCAAAGCGGCGTTTGTGCGGTGGCATGTGGATGCCGCGGGCGGTGTCCATCAGCGTCTCGCCCGCCACCTCCAACTGTCCCTCGTCGGGGCGCAGCAGGCCCGCGACCGCATTGATGATCGTGCTTTTGCCCGCCCCCGAGCGGCCGAACAGTGCGGTGATCCCGCTGCCTGCCTCCAGCGCCAGATCGAGGGTGAAGCCGGTAAAGCGGTGCTTGAGGCGCAGCTTCATGGGGCGCCGGAAATGCGGGTGGCAACGCGGCGGGCCAGCCACTCGGACAGGAAGATCGCCCCCAATGCCACGGCACAGGACAGGAGCGCCATGGCGGCGGCCTTGCCCTCACCGCCGGGAATTTGCAGGGCGGTCCAGATGGCGATGGGCAGGGTCTGGGTCTGGCCGGGAATATTGGCGACAAAGGTGATCGTTGCGCCAAATTCGCCCATCGCCTTGGCAAATCCCATGACCGCACCTGCAAGGATCCCGGGTGCTACGAGCGGCAGGGTGATGCGGGCGAAAACCGAGGCGCGGGATGCCCCCAGCGTGGCGGCGGCGTCTTCGATCTTGGGGTCAACCGCTTCGATCGCCAGACGCATGGCCCGCACCATCAGCGGGAAGCCCATGACGATCGCGGCCAGCACGGCACCGGTCCATTTGAACGCGAGCGTAAGGCCGATGGTGGCCAGCGCCGCACCCGCAGGGGCGGTGGGCGAAAACAGCACCAGCAGCACGTAACCTGTCACGACAGGCGGCAGCACAAGCGGCAGATGCACGGCGGCATTGAGCAGGGATTTCCCCCAAAACTCCTTGCGCGCCAAAATCCACGCGACCCAAAGCGCCAGCGGCACGGCGATCAGCGTGGCCCAGACCGCGACCCAAAGCGACAGGCGCAGCGCGTCCCATGCGACGGAATCCAGCGTCACGGGGCAAAGCCGTGGCTGGCGAAGATCGCGGCAGCCTCGGGGCGGGTAAGATGAGTAATGAAAGCCCTTCCTGCATCGGTCACAGCAGCCGCCGGATAACGGATCGGGCTGTGCGCCCCGGCGGGCACGCTGTAAATCACGCGCACACGTGGCTCGGCCAAGGCGTCGGAGGCATAGACCACGCCCAGAGGTGCTGCCCCCTGCGCCACGAGAGCGAGTGCAGCACGGACGTTGTCGGTCTCGGCCAGTGCCGGCAACAGGGCGTCCCACGCGCCGATCTGCGTCAGCCATTCGCGGGCATAGCTGCCTGCGGGCACGCCGTCGCGTTGCCCCATCGCAAGGCGGCCACCGTCGAGCGCCGCCAGCAGCGATGGCGCATCCGGCGCAGTCAGGGTTGCGGCATCGGGGGCGCCGATCACGACCAATTGGCCACCCGCGACTTCCGTTAGCGTACTGTCTAGGATCAGCCCTTCGCTTGTCATCCACGCGGCCCAGTCGCGGTGCGCGAGGATCACGACATCGGCAGGCGCACCGGCGGCGATCTGGCGGGCCAGCGTGCCGGAGCCTGCGAAAGACAGGGTCACTTCGGCGGGGAAGCTCTCTGCGATCTCTGTCACCGCGTCACGCAGGCTGGCGGCGGCGAAAACGGTCACGGGCTGCGGCATCTCTTCTGCCTGCGCGCGCGGGGGCAAAGCAAGGGAGAGGGTGAGGAGAATGAGAGGAAGAATACAGCGCATGTGCAGACTATCCGTCAGTTGGTGCGGGCCTGCAAGAGGCGATGGGGTTGTCTGGTCTCTTGTGAAATTAAGCTGTAGAACAAGGGACAAAGCAGCAATCGAGGCTAAGTTTCCGGCGGTATGACGACACAATTACCAATCTCTCTACACGGCGGTGCCAAGGGCAGCGCGCGCACGCAATTCGCGGCGCTGTGCTGGCGCGAGAGGCGTGGGAAGGTGCAGGTATTGCTGATCACATCGCGCAGGCGCAAACGCTGGATCGTGCCAAAAGGCTGGCCCATGGACGGCAAAACACCTGCGCAATGCGCCCTGATCGAGGCATGGGAAGAGGGCGGTGTGATCGGGACCGCTAGGGACGAATGCGTCGGTGTCTATTCCTATGCCCGCCTGCGCGAGGGCGAGGATGACCTGCCCTGTCTGGCGATGCTCTATCCGGTCAAGGTCAAGAAACTGAAGAAGAAATTCCCCGAGACAAAGGACCGCCGCCGCAAGTGGGTTTCGCGCAAGAAAGCCGCGAAAATGGTACATGAGCGCGCGCTGGGCAAGCTGATCGTTGGATTTTCCCCACCGCGCAAGGCTGTGGCCGCTTTACCTGAGGTACCTTCGTAACATATCGTTCGGTGTGATATAGAAAGGCCACATCAAATGATCCGCTATGCGCTGAAATGCCGTGACGGCCACGCGTTCGAGAGCTGGTTCCAATCGGCGGTGGCATTTGACGCGCTGGTTGAGGCGGGTCATGTGACCTGTGCGGTTTGCGGTATCGCCGAGGTGTCCAAGGCGCTGATGGCGCCACGGGTGGGCGGAGCGGAGCTGGCGCCGCCAGCTTTGAAGGACAACAAGGACATGGCCATCGCCCGGATGCGCAAGCACGTTGAGGATAACGCGACCTATGTCGGGGGAAAGTTCGCCGAAAAAGCCCGCGCCATGCACGATGGAACCTCGACCGAGACGTCGATCTATGGTGAGGCCAGTGCGGCGGAGGCACGGGCATTGATCGAGGACGGGGTGCCGGTGCTGCCGCTGCCGTTCAAACCAAAGCAGAAACTGCAATAAATCGGGGTAATTCAGAATGACAGTTGTAATCACCGGCGCAAGCCGGGGCATCGGGGCCGGACTGGTCGCCCATTACCGCGCGCAGGGCATCGACGTGACGGGCACCAGCCGCTCGCCCATGGGCGATATCACGCTCGACGTCAGCCTGCCCGGCAGCCATACGGACATGGCGCAAACGCTGGGTGACAAGCCTGTCGAGTTGTTGGTCTGTAATGCGGGCGTCTATCTGGATAAGGACGACGATATCGCGACCGGATTTTGTGCAGATCTGTGGGCGCAAAGCTTTGCTACCAACGTGACGGGGGTTTTTCTGAGTATTCAGGCGCTGCTGCCACATCTGCGCCGCGCTTCCAATCCGCGGATCGCGATCATTTCGTCACAGCTGGGATCAAGCGAGATCGCCTCCGGCGGCAGTTATATCTACCGCGCGTCCAAGGCGGCGGCACTTAATCTGGGCCGCAATCTGGCGGTGGATCTCAAACCCGAAGGGATCGCCGTGGGCATCTACCATCCCGGCTGGGTGCAGACGGATATGGGCGGCAACGAGGCCGCGATCACCGTCGATGAATCGGTCGAAGGGCTGGCGGCGCGGTTTGCGGCGCTCGAGCTTGCTAACACCGGCTGTTTCGAGACATGGGACGGGCGCGCGCACCCGTTCTGAGTGGTGCGACGATCCTTGCACAGGCGCGCGCCCTCGCGTAGATGCGGCGCGGAGCAATAGGACGAGGGTCAGATGCCTGTATTGGTGATGAAATTCGGTGGCACCTCGGTGGCCACATTGGACCGTATCCGCCGCGCGGCCAAACGTGTCGGCGTCGAAGTGGCCAAAGGCTATGACGTGATCGTCATCGTGTCGGCGATGTCCGGCAAAACCAACGAGCTGGTCGGCTGGGTCGGCGAGACATCAGCGATGTATGACGCACGCGAATACGACGCGGTTGTGTCATCCGGCGAGAATGTGACGGCGGGGCTGATGGCGCTCACCTTGCAGGAGATGGACGTGCCCGCGCGCAGCTGGCAGGGCTGGCAGGTGCCGGTGCTGACAACCTCCGCCCATGCCAGCGCGCGGATCGAAGATATCCCGCCAGAAAATATCATGGGAAAATTCGCCGACGGCATGAAAGTGGCGGTGGTTGCAGGGTTTCAGGGGGTCAGCCCCGAGGGGCGCATCACTACGTTGGGGCGCGGTGGGTCCGATACTACGGCAGTTGCCTTTGCGGCGGCATTCGGTGCTGAGCGGTGTGACATCTACACGGACGTGGACGGGGTCTACACCACTGATCCACGCGTCGAGAGCAAGGCGCGCAAGCTCGACCGGATCTCGTTCGAGGAGATGCTGGAGCTGGCGTCGCTGGGGGCCAAGGTGCTCCAGACGCGGTCAGTCGAGCTGGCGATGCGCTATAAGGTCAAGCTGCGGGTTTTGAGCAGTTTCGAGGAACAATCGGACGATGCCGGCACGCTCGTCTGTGCTGAGGAGGAAATCATGGAAAGCAATGTGGTAGCGGGCGTGGCGTTCAGCCGCGACGAGGCGAAGGTGACGCTGGTATCGGTCGAGGACCGTCCGGGCATTGCGGCCGCCATCTTTGGCGCGCTGAGCGATGGTGGCGTGAACGTCGACATGATTGTGCAAAACATCGCGGAGGAAGGGCGCACGGATATGACGTGGTCCTGCCCCGTCGATCAGGTCAAGCGCGCGGATGCGGCGATGCGGCAGGCGGCCAAGGACGGCGTGATAAGCTACTCCGAGCTGATCGCGGACGAAGCGGTGGCGAAAGTCTCCGTTGTCGGCATCGGGATGCGCAGCCACACGGGCGTCGCCGCCAAGATGTTCAAGGTGCTGTCGGACGAGGGTGTGAACATCAAGGTCATCACCACCTCCGAGATCAAGATCAGCGTCCTGATCGACCGCAAATATATGGAGCTTGCCGTACAAGCCCTGCACGATGCCTTTGAGTTGGATAAGGCAGGCTGAGTTAATACGTAATCTATTATCAAAGTGTTAACGGATGATCTTCACGTGATGGATGAAAAGAGAGTGGGCGGGGCATATACGCCTATAGGGTGTATTTGCCTCTCCCCATTCTGCGTCGAAGCGCCTATACTTCTTCCCAATCAATGACTGGGGACAGCATGCCAGAACGGACAGAAAGCGACAGCCGCAAGCTGCTGGGGCGTCTGCGGGACGCCATGGCGAGCGATGATGCAGGTCAGGCGCGGCTTGATAAAATCACCCATCTCATTGCGGATTCCATGGGCTGCGAGGTCTGTTCCATCTATCTGTTCCGCGACGAGGAGACGCTGGAACTGTGCGCGACCGAGGGCCTCAAGAAGGACGCGGTCCACCAGACGCGGATGCGCATGGGCGAGGGGCTGGTGGGCCGGGTTGCCAAGCATAAGCGGGTGATCAACACGCCAGACGCGCCGCAGGCCAAAGGATTCCGGTACATGCCCGAGACGGGCGAGGAGATTTTCTCAAGCTTTCTGGGCGTCCCGATCCAGCGGGTCGGTGATATTCTCGGTGTGCTGGTCGTTCAGTCCAAGACCGCGCGCGAATTTAACCTTGACGAGGTATACGCGCTGGAAGTGGTGGCGATGGTGCTGGCGGAGATGACGGAACTGGGCGCGTTTGTTGGCGAGGGGGCGGCAATGTCCGCGCGCCACAGCCAGCCCGTGCTGCTGCGGGGTACGATCGCGCAGGAGGGCGTGGCAGAGGGCAATGTCTGGCTGCACGAGCCGCGCGTTGTGGTGGCGAACCTGATCGCCGACGATCCCGAACGCGAGGCGGAACGCCTGACCGAGGCGGTCGATACCCTGCGTCTGAGCGTGGATCAGATGATGAGCATGTCGCTGGGTGACAAGGAGCAGCAGGAAGTCATCGAGACCTACCGGATGTTCGCAAATTCCAAGGGCTGGATGCAGCGGATGCAGGCCGACATCGTGCAGGGTCTCTCGGCGGAGGCGGCGGTTGAAAAAGAGCAGTCGTTGGCGCGTGCGCGCATCGGCCAATCCTCCGACAGCTACATGCGCGAGCGGATGAGCGATCTGGATGACCTGTCAAACCGTCTGCTGCGCATCCTGACCGGTCAGGGCAAAGATACAGGCGCGGAAATGCCTGCCAATCCTATCCTTGTGGCACGTAATATCGGACCTGCGGAGCTGCTTGAATACGGACGCAGCCTGCGTGGGATTGTGTTGGAGCAGGGATCAGTGGGCAGTCACGCTGCGATTGTGGCACGGGCGCTGGCCATCCCATTGATTGTGCACGTGGGCCGGATCACCAACGAGGCGCTGAACGGCGACCGGGTGATGATCGACGGCGAGCAGGGGGTTGTGCATTTGCGCCCCGATGAAACCGTGGCGATTGCCTTCCGTGACAAGATCGCGATGCAGGCCGCCGCCCAAGAGCGTTATGCTTCGATCCGCGACAAGCCTGCCGAGACCAAATGCGGTGCCATGATCGGCTTGCACATGAACGCAGGGTTGATGGCGGATCTTCCCTCATTGGTCAGCTCCGGTGCCGAGGGTGTCGGGCTGTTTCGCACAGAGTTACAATTTCTAGTGCGAAATAAGATGCCGAGACGCTCGGAATTGAGTGGATTGTATAAGCGCGTGCTGGATGCGGCCAACGGTAAGCGCGTGGTTTTCCGCACGCTCGACATCGGTTCGGACAAGGTGTTGCCGTACATGAAGCCCAACGATGAGCCGAACCCCGCCTTGGGGTGGCGCGCCATTCGGGTTGGCCTGGATAAGCCGGGTATCATGCGGATGCAGTTGCAGGCCCTGTTTCGCGCGGCCGATGGAGGGCCGCTGACGGTGATGTTTCCTTTCGTCGCGCAGTTCGAGGAATACCGCGCCGCGCGGGCTGAGGTGGACAAGACGCTCGCCCGCGAAGCAAAGCTTGGCCACAAGCTCCCCTCTACGATTGAAGTGGGCGCGATGTTGGAGACCCCAAGTCTGGCGTTCGCGCCTGAGAAATTCTTTGAGGAAGTCGGGTTTTTGTCGATTGGGGGCAATGACTTAAAGCAGTTCTTTTTTGCGGCAGACCGCGAGAACGAGCGTGTGCGCAAGCGCTATGACACGCTCAACCTCAGCTTTCTGACCTTTCTGGAAGGGATCGTGAAGCGGTGTGAAGCGACCGGTACGCCATTGTCCTTTTGTGGCGAGGATGCAGGGCGACCCGTTGAAGCGCTGTGCTTTGCCGCGATCGGGTTCCGTACATTGTCGATGCGCCCTGCATCGATCGGGCCGGTCAAAAGCTTGCTGCGTCGCTGTGATCTTGGAGAGGTCCGCGCAGTGATTGATGCCGCACGCCAGAGGGGCGATATGTCCGTACGGCACTCTGTAATGGAGTACGTCCGCAGTCAGTATTAGCGCCGGGTTTCTCACATGAGCTTATGGTCTCTACATTCTGATATATAAGTGAATTGTACGTTATCCCCAAAGCGGGCCGGGCGATACGACTGCGCCAGGGAGGCAGCGATGAACAACTGGGTGAAAGAAGCGATCGACAAGATCAACGCGGATGCGCACAGATCTGCTGATACCCATTTGTTCAAACTGCCTTTGCCGCGCCTTGCGGGTGTGGATATTTACCTGAAAGACGAAAGCACCCATCCGACCGGCAGTCTGAAGCACAGGCTTGCCAGATCTCTTTTTCTCTACGCGTTGTGCAATGGGAGGATCGTGGAGAATACGACGGTCGTCGAAGCCTCGTCCGGCAGTACGGCTGTTTCCGAGGCTTACTTTGCGCGGATGATCGGGGTGCCCTTTATCGCCGTGATGCCCCGGTCCACAGCGCGCAGCAAGATCCGGCTAATCGAGCTTTACGGCGGACAGATCCACTTCGTAGAGGCCGCGCCGCATATGCACGACGCAGCAGTGGCCCTGGCGGGGGAAATTGGTGGCTATTTTATGGACCAGTTCACCTATGCCGAGCGCGCGACCGACTGGCGGGGCAACAATAACATCGCCGAAAGCCTTTTTACCCAGATGGAGCGCGAACCGCACCCTATCCCCGCCCATCTGGTGATGAGCGCCGGAACCGGTGGTACGTTGGCGACGCTGGGCCGGTATATTCGCTACAAAGGGTACGATACCGAACTTACCGTCGTAGATCCCGAAAACTCGGTTTTCTACGACAGCTACATGAGCGGTGATTGCGCGCTGGTCTCGGATAAATCCAGCCGGATAGAGGGGATTGGTCGCCCGAAAGTGGAGCATTCGTTCCAGCCCGGCGTGATCGACCATATGATCCGGGTGCCTGATGCGGCCAGTATCGCCACGATGCTGTGGCTGGAGGGGCTGATCGGGCGCAAGGCAGGTCCGTCGACAGGCACGAACCTTTGGGGTGCGTTGCAATTGGCCCATGAGATGCCGGGCAAAGGCGAAGGAGGATCAATCGTTACCGTCCTGTGTGACAGCGGCGAGAGGTATCTCGACACCTGTTACGATGCCGATTGGGTCAGCGCCTGTATTGGTGACTATCGGGAATATTCGGATGTGCTAGACGCCAGTTTTAAGTGAAATAAGTGGGTTTTCCCTTATCTGGTGGATTCTCGCTCTTCTTTATCGCAGCCGCATTGCCGTTCGATGTTATACGTTCGCCTTAATTTTCCGCAATTCTGCGAAAGTATGCCTTGAATTTGGGCGATTGTTCGGAATTTCTACGCTGACGCGCCCGCAGGCTTGTGAGGACAGGAGTCAGATTGCAGGCTTGTCCCCGAGTATACCAGCTAGGGTTCCGGCGCATTGTTGCGTGACTGGACCAAGAGCTGGAGCTGGCGGGAGAGACATACCCCTCAGATGCACGGCGGGATAAAAGCCCGGGAGACCTCGCAAAACCAAGGGATTGGTTGCGATGTCTTGCATCCCGTCCCTTTTTGAAACTCGAAAAGGACAGTCTATGACCCGCAACGTTAGAACGATGATCGCCGCATTGGCCGCACTTGGCACCGTTGGATTTGCTTCAGCAGCGGCAGCGCAGGAAAAATCTGACTTTAAGGTGGGTTGGTCTATTTACGTAGGCTGGATGCCTTGGGGCTTTGCGGATGAGGCGGGTATCGTCGATAAATGGGCGGAGAAATACGGCATCTCGATCGAGGTAACGCAATTCAACGATTATGTTGAATCCATAAACCAGTATACCGCAGGCGGATATGACGCCGTCACATTGACCAATATGGACGGTCTGTCGATCCCTGCCGCAGGCGGCGTTGATACCACGGCAGTGATCGTTGGTGATTTCTCCGATGGCAACGACGCAGTGTTCATCAAGGATGGCACCACGCTTGCTGATATCGAAGGGCGCGATGTGAACCTGGTCGAGTTTTCGGTTTCCCACTACCTGCTGGCCCGTGCGCTCGACAGTGTTGGTCTGTCGGAGCGGGATGTGAATGTCGTCAACACTGCCGATCCCGATATGGTCGGTGCGTTCCAGACCGATGACGTGACTGCATTGGTGACGTGGAACCCGATGGTGTCGGAAATTTCGGCACTCCCCGATGCGGTAAAAGTGTTCGACAGCTCGCAGATTTCGGGGGAGATCATCGACCTGATGGTCGCCAATACCGATGTGCTGAAGGACAATCCGGATTTCGGCAAGGCGCTGGCGGGCATCTGGTATGAGACTGTCGGCCTGATGACCGCCGATACGCCCGAGGGCGCCGAGGCCCGTGCGGCGATGGGCGCGGCATCCGGGACAGATCAGGCGGGTTTCGAGGCGCAGATGGCGGCAACAACCCTGTTCGCTGATCCGGCGGAGGCGGTTGCCTTCACGTCGTCGCCCGCGTTGGGATCGACAATGGATCTGGTGCGCGCCTTCCTGTTCGACAAAGGGCTGCTGACACCGGGGGCGACCTCGGAGGATGCGATCGGCATCGCGCTGCCAGACGGGTCCATTCTGGGCGACACGGCCAATGTGAAGTTCCGCTTTGACACTTCCTATATGCAAATGGCCGCTGACGGCGCGCTGTAAGCGGAGGCAGCGTCCATGCGCCTGATCAACCAGCAGTTTTCGCCGGCCGCCCGTGCTGCGCTCAGGCTCACGCCGTTCATCCTGTTGATAATCGTGTATTTCATCGGATCGGCGGCGCGGCTTGCGGATAATCCGGGCGACAAGCTGTTGCCCGCGATGAGCAGCATCGCGAATGCGGTCGATCTGATGGCGTTCACCCCTGACCGGCGCACGGGGGAGTATCTGTTGTGGACCGATACCTGGTCGAGCCTCAAGCGGCTGGGTGCGGGATTGGGTATTTCGACGCTTCTGGCACTGGTGATTGGTATTTCCATCGGCATCCTACCGTTCTTCCGTGCGTTATTGTCGCCCTTCGTGAGCTTCATCTCGATGGTGCCGCCCCTGGCACTGTTGCCGATCCTGTTTATCTCGCTGGGTCTGGGCGAGACGTCCAAGATCGCGCTGATCGTCATCGGTGTCGCACCCATCATGATCCGGGATCTGGCGCAGACGGTGCTGGCGCTGCCGCGTGAGCAGATCGTGAAGGCGGAAACGCTGTCGGCATCAAGCTGGCTTATTGCGCTGCGCATCATTTTGCCGCAGGCACTTCCCCGGTTGCTGGGCAGTCTACGCCTACAGCTGGGGCCTGCGTTTTTGTTCCTGATCGCGGCGGAGGCGATTTCGGCGGACAGCGGGCTGGGCTACCGCATCTTTCTGGTGCGCCGCTATCTGTCGATGGATGTGATTTTTCCCTACGTCGCGTGGATCACCTTTCTGGCGGCCAGCGCGGATTTCGCCATCGACCGGTTCCGCCGCTGGCTGTTTCCGTGGTCCGAGATGGAGGGCGGGAAATGACCGCGCTGGCAGTGGAAAATCTGTGGAAGGAATACGGCGATCAGGTCGTGCTGGAGAATGTGAGCCTCAGCATCGCGCCGCGCTCGTTTGTGGCGGTAGTGGGCCCGTCAGGCTGCGGGAAATCCACGTTGTTACGGATCTTGCTGGGGCAGGAGAGGGTGAGCCGGGGGCGCGTGACGCTCGACGGTGCGCCGCTGCCGGTGGAGCCGGGACCGGACCGGGGTGTGGTTTACCAGCGATATTCGGTGTTTCCGCACCTGAGCGTGCTGGGCAACGTGATGCTGGGCCCCGAGCTTCAATCGGCGCGGTTTCTGGGGCGCACATTCGGCGCCGCGCGGCGCAGGCTGGCCGAGGACGCGCGTAAGATGATCGCCGATGTGGGACTGTCGGGCGCCGAAGGCAAATACCCCGCGCAACTGTCGGGGGGCATGCAGCAACGCCTTGCCCTTGCACAGGCGCTGATGATGAAGCCGCGGGTTCTGCTGCTGGATGAGCCGTTTGGCGCGCTCGACCCCGGTATCAGGTCGGACATCCACAAGCTGATGAAGCGGCTGTGGCACGAGCGGCCCATGACGGTCATCATGGTCACCCATGATCTGCGCGAGGCGTTTACCCTTGGCACCCGCGTAATCGCGCTGGGCCGCATCCGTGATCTGCCCGAAGAGGCGATGCGCTATGGCGCGTCGATCACCAAGGACATCGAGATTTGGCCCCCGCGCGTCGCGGGCGGCCAGACGTTATTTGACACCGAGATACCACAGGGCCGGGACGACCCGCCGGTGGATACGATACCGACGGGACGACCCGACCCTGCAACGGAGACCTGACATGCATATCCACAGAACCCCCGACCAGATTGCCGCCGACCGGCAGAGATACGAAGAGCATCAGCGCGTCGGTCTGGAATTTGCGCCCAGCAAACTGCCAACCCCGACGCCCCGTCCAGCGCCTGAGATTGCGCAGGACGACATCGTCGCACGCGATTTGCTTCCCGGGGGGTGGTACACCACGATGCGGCTGTCGAAGGGCGAGACCCTGAGGGTATCGCCGCGCGGTGCAGGATCAGCGGTGGCGCTGGCGGCGTGGTCGGTGGCCGATAGGTCCGAGCGTATGAACCTGCCCGATACGGTCAAATTGCAGTGGACGACCGATCTGAAGAAGGGGCGGGTGATTTTTTCGGATATGGGCAGGGTCATGCTGTCGATCGTCGAGGACAGCGCGGGCGCGCACGATGCGCTGACCGGTGGCTCGACGGCGCAGACGGTCGCGGCCTACGGCGATCCCAAGCTGCGCAATACGCGCGACAATATGGTGCTGGCGGCGGCCAAGCTGGGGTTAGGCAGGGGTGATATTCCGCCACTGTTCAATCTGTTCGCCCCGGTGCGGGTGCAATCCGAGGGCCAGTTCGAATGGCGCGAGGGCATGCTCACGCAAGGGGACTGGGTCGCGCTGCGGGCCGAGATGGATCTGCACATCGCCCTCTCCAATTGCCCGCACCCGCTTGACCCACGCGGCGCGCAGGTGCCCGATGCGGTCGAGCTTACCCTGATCAAAGCCGTACCTGTGCCGCCAGATGATCTGTGCCGCACCGCCACCGCCGAGGCCAAGCGCGGCTTTGAAAACAACGCAAAGATGGAGGGCCAGCGCCATGACTGAGATATTTGACATTCCCGCAGAAAAACCATGGTCCGGCATCGTCAAGAAGGGCCAGACCATCCGCATCGAGGATACCTATGGCCAGCAGGCCATCGACACGCTGTTCTACCGCGCCGATGATTTCGGGGAGCGGTATTCCAGTCAGGATACACTGCGCACCCAAGGCTCGGCCTATATCACCACGGGCAGCAAGTTGGTGTCGAACGAGGGCCGTGTGATGATGACGGTCACGGCCGATACCTCCGGTCGCCATGATACCTCGGCGGGCTGCTGCTCATGTGAGAGCAATACCGTGCGCTTCGGGCATGACACGCTCTATCAGCATGCCTGCCGCGAGAATTTCATCATGGAGCTGTCGCGCCACGGTATGACCAAGCGCGATATTGCCGCCAACATCAATTTCTTCATGAACGTGCCGATCAGCGCCAACGGCGCGATGACGGTGGATGACGGGATCTCAGCGCCCTGCGATCATGTGGAAATGGTGGCGGAAATGGACGTGCTGTGCGTGATTTCCAACTGTCCACAGATCAACAACCCCTGCAACGGGTTCGATCCAACGCCGATCCGCGTCACGATCGAGGGATAAGATATGTTTGATAAGGTTCTTGTGGCCAACCGTGGTGAAATCGCGGTTCGGGTCATCAAAACGCTGCGCCGGATGGGCATTGCCTCCGTTGCGGTCTGGTCGGATGCGGACAGGTTTTCGCAGGCCGTGCGTCTTGCGGATGAGGCGGTGCGGCTTGGCCCTGCCGCCGCTGCACAAAGCTATCTGGATGTGGATGCCGTCATTGCCGCGTGCAAACAGACCGGCGCGCAGGCGGTGCATCCGGGCTATGGGTTTTTGTCCGAAAATGTTGGCTTCGCTGAGCGGCTTGCGGCGGAGGGGATCACTTTCATCGGTCCTCGGGTCGATCATCTCAAAGCCTTCGGCGTCAAGCATACCGCGCGAGATCTGGCGCAGGAGGCGGGCGTGCCGCTGCTGCCCGGTTCGGGGTTGCTCGGGTCGGTCGACGAGGCGGTGGAGGCGTCGGCGCGCGTCGGCTATCCGGTGATGCTGAAAAGCACGGCGGGTGGCGGCGGTATCGGGATGCAGCTGTGCCGCGACGAGGCGGCGCTGCGCGAGGCGTTCGAGACAGTGGGCCGCACCGCCACAGCCAGCTTCGGCGATGCACGGGTCTTCGTGGAGCGGTTCGTTTCTGATGCGCGCCATGTCGAGGTCCAGATTTTCGGCGACGGAGCAGGGCGCGTCATCGCGTTGGGGGAGCGGGATTGCTCGCTCCAGCGGCGCAACCAAAAGGTGCTGGAGGAAACGCCCGCGCCGGGCCTGTCGGGTAGCGTCAGAACGGCGCTGCACGATGCGGCGACAGCACTCTGCGCCTCCGTTTCCTATGCCTCTGCCGGGACGGTGGAATTCATTTACGATCCTGTGCGCGAGGAATTTTATTTCCTCGAAGTCAACACGCGGCTTCAGGTCGAGCATCCTGTGACGGAGGCCGTGTACGACATAGATCTGGTTGAATGGATGATCCGTCAGGCGGCGGGGGAGCCGGTTCTGCCAGATGCGCCGCTGCGCCCACAAGGCGCTGCGATCGAAGTGCGGATTTATGCTGAAGTGCCCCATGCGCAGTTCCGCCCGTCTGCCGGTCGGCTGACCGAAGTGACGTTCCCGGACAGCGCCCGCGTCGATACCTGGGTCGAGACGGGGACCGAAGTGACCTCGTTCTACGATCCGATGCTGGCCAAGATCATCGTCAAGGCCGCTGACCGTCCCGCCGCGATCAAGGCGCTCGGTGCGGCACTTGAGGCGACGACCGTGGCCGGGATCGAGACCAATCTGGACTACCTCAAAGCCATTGCGGCGTCCGACATTCTGGCCTCGGGCGCGGTCGCGACGACAGCGCTCAACAGTTTTGCCTATGCCCCCGACAGCATCGAGGTGATCACGCCCGGTGCGCAATCGAGCGTGCAGGAATTGCCCGGACGGATCGGGCTGTGGCATGTGGGTGTGCCACCGTCAGGACCGATGGATGCGGCGTCTTTCCGCAATGCCAACCGCCTGCTGGGCAATCATCCCGATACCGCAGCGCTTGAGTTGACGATGGTGGGGCCGACGCTGAGGTTTTTGAATGCAACGCGGATCGCGCTGGCGGGCGCGGGAATGACTCTGCATCTGGACGGCGCGCAGATCGAGGGGGCGGTGATTGACGTTCCCGCCGGTGGAACGCTCGCCATCGGCAAGATCGAGGGCGCTGGGCAGCGCTGCTATCTGGCCGTGGCGGGCGGCATTGACGCGGCGCAGGTCCTTGGCTCACGGGCGTGTTTCGGTCTTGGGCAATTCGGGGGCCACGCGACGGGCACGCTCAAGACTGGCGATGTGCTGCACATCGGGTCTGCGCCGTGCGGCGATCCCGCGCCACTGGAGGATGCGCCGCTGACGACTGCGTGGACCGTGCGCGTGCTCTATGGCCCGCACGGTGCGCCGGACTTTTTTCAGGACAGTGATATCGAGATGTTTTTCGCCACGGACTATAAGGTGCATTTCAATTCGGACCGTACCGGCGTGCGACTTATCGGGCCGGCCCCCAAATGGGCGCGCAGCGACGGAGGCGAGGCGGGCCTGCATCCCTCCAACCTGCACGATAACGCCTACGCCGTCGGCGCGATTGATTTCACCGGAGATATGCCGATCATTCTGGGCCCAGATGGCCCCAGTCTGGGCGGGTTTGTCAGCCCTGCGGTGATTGCAGCGGAGGACCGCTGGATGATGGGACAGTTCCGGCCCGGTGACACCATACGCTTTGTGCCCGTCACCCGTCCGGGCGATCCGGTCGCCTCGCCCGCCTATTCGGGTGCGGGATCGGCCGTGCTGGCGCGAAGTGAGCGTGGGCCTGTGCCTGTCGTCTACCGGCGTCAGGGCGACGACAATCTGCTGGTCGAATACGGCGATATGACGCTTGATATCGAGTTGCGCCTGAGGGTGCATCTGCTGATGCAGGCCGTCAAGGAGGCGAGGCTGCCGGTGATCAATCTGACACCGGGGATCAGATCGTTGCAGATCCACTATGACAGTACTAAATTGACCCGCGCGCATCTGCTGGGGCTGCTTGCGGAAATTGAAGAGAGCCTGCCCCCGGCCGAGCAGATCACGGTGCCCTCGCGGATCGTGCATTTGCCGCTGTCCTGGGGGGATCCGCAGGCGGATCTGGCGATGCAGAAGTATCAGGAGTTGGTGCGCCCCGATGCGCCGTGGTGCCCGTCGAATATCGAATTCATCCGCCGGATCAATGGTCTGGAGGATGAGGCGGCGGTCAAAAAGATCGTCTACGACGCCAGTTATCTGGTGCTGGGGCTGGGCGATGTTTATCTGGGCGCGCCGGTTGCGACCCCGGTCGATCCGCGTCACCGGCTTGTCACGACTAAATATAACCCTGCGCGCACCTGGACGCCGGAGAATGCTGTCGGCATCGGCGGCGCCTATATGTGCGTCTACGGGATGGAGGGGCCGGGCGGGTACCAACTGGTCGGGCGCACGGTGCAGGTGTGGAACACGTGGCGCCGCACGCCTGCCTTTCATAAAAACCCGTGGCTCTTGGATTTCTTTGACCAGATCAGGTTCTTCCCCGTGTCGCATGAGGAATTGGCGGAGGCACGGCTTGCCTTTCCGCATGGTGAATACCCATTGAAAATCGAGGAAACCACGTTTCGGTGGGCCGATCACAAGGATGCACAAGCGCGTGCGGCGGACGATATCGCGCAATTCAAGACGACGCAGCAAACCGCCTTTGAGGCGGAGCGGCAGCGCTGGAAAGAGCAGGGTCTCGACAGTTTTTCGCCTGATCAGGCGGAGGTGCGGCAATCGGCAGAGGGCGATGTTCCCGAAGGCTCCATCGCGGTCGAGACGTCGGTTCCGGGCAGTTTGTGGAAGATCACGGTGGCACAGGGCGACGAGGTTGCAGAGGGGGATACCGTGGCGATCGTGGAGTCGATGAAAATGGAAATGGCAATTACCGCGCCGCGCGCCGGCAAAGTTGCGCAGATCCGCGCAGTGCCGGGCCAAGGGCTGCAAATGGGCGAAATTATTGCGATACTGGAGATAGATGATGCTACCTGAAATCATGACATTGGGCGCGTTGCGCCGTGCATTTGCCGAAGGGTCGACCCCGTTGGACGTGGTCGAGGCGGTCATCGAGCGCAGGCGCGCATCGCAGGATCCGGCGGTCTTTATCCATGCGGTTGACGCGGATGAACTCCGCGCGCAGGCCCGTGAGTTGATGGCGCAAGGACCGCAGGGAAAGCCGCTTTGGGGTGTGCCATTTGCCGCCAAGGACAACATTGATGCGCAGGGTATCCCCACGACTGCGGGCTGTCCTGCTTATGCGTATACGCCGCAGGTCGACGCGGCTGTGATCGCACGGTTGCGTGCCGCAGGTGCCATCCTGATCGGAAAAACCAACCTCGACCAGTTTGCGACCGGATTGAACGGAACACGATCGCCACACGGCGCGCCCCGGTCGGTGTTCAATGCCGATTACGTCTCCGGCGGGTCGTCTTCCGGCTCGGCGGTGGCGGTGGCTTCGGGGTTGGCGGTGTTTGCACTGGGCACGGATACGGCCGGATCGGGCCGCGTGCCGGCGGCGTTCAACAATTTGGTGGGGATCAAGCCGACGCCGGGTCTGGTGCCCAACAGCGGCGTCGTGCCCGCGTGCAAAAGCGTCGATGTGGTGACCATATTCGCGGGCTGCGTCAGCGACGGCGTGGAGGTGCGCCGGATTATGGACGGTGTGGATGCAGGCGACGGCTTTACCCGCAAGGCGCAGCCCGTCGGCATCCCGCCGCAGCCCCGCATCGGTATTCTGAGCGCGTCCGAGCGAGAGTTTTACGGCAATACCGGCTTTGAGGACGTTTATGATGCCGCGATTGCTCGGGCGAAAGACCTCGGAGCGACGTTGGTTGAGTTTGACTATGCGCCGTTCCGCGAGGCGGCCGCCTTGCTTTATGAAGGGCCGTGGGTGGCGGAGCGTCTGGCCGCGGTTGAAGATTTCATTGCCACAAATGCGGATGATTTCGATCCTGCGGTGCGCACAATCATCGAGGGCGCCGCAGGCCATAGCGCGGTTGACGCGTTCAACGGACGCTACCGTCTTGAGGAGATCCGCGCGGCAGTCGCACCTGTCTGGGAGGATGTAGACATGCTGATGCTGCCGACCTCGCCCACGACCTATACGGTCGAGCAGATGCTGGCCGATCCTATCGCCAAGAACAGCCATTTTGGCCGCTACACCAATTTTGCCAATTTGCTGGGCTATGCCGCGATTGCCTTTCCCGGCGGCTTTACCCCTGACGGTCTACCGGCGGGTGTCACGCTTGTGGGGCCTGCGTTCAGCGATGATGGTCTGGCGCCGTTTTGTGCGGCCATGCACGCGGCAGCCGCCTGCGGCATGGGCAAGGACACTGCGGCCGAGATCCCGGACCTCGACCCAAGCCATGTGCCCGACGGGATGTTGCCGATTGCCGTCGTGGGCGCGCATCTGAGCGGGATGCCTCTCAATCATCAGTTGACGGGCGCGGGGGGGCAGATGCTGCGTGCGACGACGACAAGCGGATCCTACCGGTTTTACGCGCTGCCGGATACGAGCCCGGCAAAGCCCGGTCTGGTTTATGATCCCAGGGGCGGGGGAGAGATTGCCGTCGAGATCTGGGCGCTGCCGGAGGCCGCCTTTGGCCGCTTCGTAGCGCAAATTCCGGCGCCCTTGGGCGTGGGGAAGCTGTCGCTTGCCGATGGCACGTCGGTCACTGGATTTTTGTGCGAATCACATGCGGTGCAGGGTGCCGAGGAGATCACAGAACTTGGTGGGTGGCGCGCCTATTGCGATGCCTAAAGCGACGCATTGTTGCGAAAGGTGATCGCGAAGCCCTGGGGCAGCAGCGCGGTCACCCAACTTTGAAACAGCGGGCCGAAGCCGGCCAGATGCGACAGCCGACTTGGACCTTCCGCCATCCAATAGGTCGCCTCCGCCGCGCCGCGCGCGCCGATTGCAGGAAACAGATAAGCGCACCCAAGATACGTCTGATCCGGGCTGCGGATCACCCAGGCGAAGGATCTGTTGGTCGTGAATTCGCGGTGATGCCAATGCAAATCGGTGCAATTGTCGTCCATGCTCAAACCCTCGGGCCAGTCTGGGCCGAACAGCCCGCGCAGCACTGGCGCAGAGCGGGTGACCGCCTCGAAATCCTCCACCAAATCGTCAGCGGTCAGGATATCGAGGTGGTATTCGCCCAGCATAAACGACGGCGGAACCTCCAGCGCATAGAAATCGGGATGCGGCGTCATTCCGCAGCAGTTCTTGCGACCCGTTTGAACGGATTTTCATCCGGCACATCGAAGTCCGGCACCAGCTCCCCCTTGGCGCGAGCGTCGGCCATATAGCGAAAGGCATTGACCGACATGCGCATCAGGTGATCGCCCGCCTTGATGGGCGGGTATTTTGCGATTGTCTCGGGGGTGCGAAATTTCTCGAGGGGCTCCACCACGGCGTGATAATCAAGGCCGAAAAACAGCGGCACGGAATACCGCTCTGTGCCGATATTGTTGACGCGGTGCTGGGTGGATTTAAATTGCCCGCCCGACCACGTCTCGAAGATGTCACCGATGTTGACGATAAAACAGCCCGGGATCGGCGTCGCCTCGATCCAGTCGTCTTCGGCGTTCATCACCTGAAGGCCGGGCGCGCCCTGCAACAGAATCGTGAAACATTCAAAATCGGAATGTGCGTCGATGCCGACAAATTCCTTGGTCGCGGGCATGTCGTTGGCGATATAGCGCAGCAGACGCAGCTGCGACGTGGGATTGGTGATGTGTTTCGTCAGCTCGTCGGGATCGACCCCCAGCTCGCTGGCCAGTGCGTTGAGCAGTTTGAGGCCAAGCCCGAACACTGCGTCGTAGTAGGTAGAGACGGTATCCTTCCAGCCGGGCAGGTCGGGCCAGATGTTGGGACCGGTCATGCGCCAGTTCGCCAGATAATCGGGATGATCTGCAGGCGCCTCATAGGACATGTCCCACGCCTCGTTGAAATTGATCCGCTTGGGGAACGAAGTGCCGTTTTCCTCCAGCGGGACATAGCCGCGGTGATGTGTGGTGAAACCCGACCAATACTTCATCTTGAATCTGCGGGGCTTTTCGTGAAACTCCTTCGAGGCCGCGAACAGATCCGCGATTAGGGCCTCGGATACGCCATGGTTCGTGATGTAGAAAAAGCCGGAGGTGCGCGCGGCCTCGCCCAAGGCTTTGGCAACTTCGCGGTGCGCTGCCTCATCGTCACCCAGAAGCCCCGAGATGTCGATCACGGGCAGTTGCGCCTCCTCGATCTTCTTGGCGCGCTGGTCATCATATATGTCAGTCATGGTCCATTCTCCTTTGGTGATGCTTTGGTTGAGGCTGTGCGTGCGGGGAGCTTGCGTGCAAGCGGCGCGCGCGTTCCGGACGGTCATTTTCGCCCATGGCTAAAATTTTCGGCAAAACCGGGAAGGTCTGCGCAAACTTGCGCCAGTCCGGTTATTGCGCCCGCCGACTGCTGCAAAAGATGTGCGCGTGTGGCTCTGAGTGTGAATGATCGGACCGAGGGCACGGCGCAGCGACACCGCTGCTGTGCCAGACACGATCAACAATGGGGAATGCCACATGACAAATTTCAACCGCCGTACACTGCTGAAATCCGGTGCCAGCGCGGGGGGCCTCGCGTTGGCGGGCGCCACGCTCGGGACGCCGCTGATCGCGCAGAGCCGCAGCCTCAAGATCGGCTCCTACGGCGGATACTTCGAGGACAGCTTCAAAGAGTTCGTCTATCCCGCCTTCACCGAAGCCACGGGTATCGCGGTGGAGAGTGTGACCCAACCCAACTCGGCTGATTGGCTGGTGACAATGCAGCAGGCGACCGCTGCGGGATCGGTGCCGACGGACCTGTCGCTGTTCGACCGCACGGCACTGATTAAATCGTCGCGCATCGGCGAGTTGATCCAGCCACTGGATATGAGCAACATTCCGGCAGCGCAGAACATGGACGAAAACTTCGTCTTCGAGGACAGCTCCGGCATCATTGGCGTGGGCGCGATGTCGTGGTTTGTATCGATGGTCGTCAATCCTGACGCGGTCGCAGCACCCGAAAGCTGGACCGGCTTCTGGGATGGCTCTGAGTTTGAAGCGAGCCTCGGTCTGAGTAAGCTCGTGACCGGCAACTTGTTGGACATTATTGCGGCCACGTATTTCGACGGCGTCTCGACCTTCGATACAGAGGAGGGGATCCTCGCGATGATTGAAAAAGCCGGTGAGCTGAAGCCGAATGTCGCCCTTTGGTGGACGGCGGAAAGCCAGATGGAGCAGGCGATGAAGAACACCGACGTGATCGGCGGTATGTATTTCCATGATGTGGCCCAGTTGATGGCCGCCGATGGCTTCCCGATCAAATCCGTGTTCCCGAAAGAAGGCAATCCCATCGGTTACGGCTCATGGTGCCTGTCGACCTTGTCGGAGAAAAGCGCTGAGGCGGCCGAGTTCATCAACTTCTCCTCCGATCCGGCCACCCAGGCGCTGATGTCGCGAAAGATCGGTACAGCACCGCTGGTCGCGCAATCCAAGACCGATCTGACGGATGAAGAATTCGCTTTCGTGTCGGGCACACCCGCGATCCAGCCTGCGTATGAGGCCTATCTGGACAAGGAGACCTTCATTCAGGAGAGCTGGGACAAGATGCTGGTATCCTGATCTCCGTGGACAATCTGACACTGCACAACGTCCGCAAGGACTATGGTAGGGTCCGCGCCGTGGAGGGCGTCGACCTTACCTTCGCCCACGGAGAACTGACGGCCCTGCTGGGACCGTCGGGCTGCGGCAAGACCACTTTGCTGCGGATGGTGGCGGGGTTGGAGGATCCGACGGCGGGCAAGATCACGTTGGGCGCGCGCGACCTCACGCACATGCCCGCGCACAAGCGTAAATTCGGTATGGTTTTCCAGAGCTTCGCGCTGTTTCCTCATCTGAACGTGCGCGAGAATGTGTGTTACGCGCTGAGCATCGCCGGTGTGCCAAAGGCGCAGGCCCACGCGCAGGCGGGCAAGCTTCTCGATCTGGTCCAGCTTAGCGATTTTGCCGACCGGAGCATCGGTGCGCTGTCGGGGGGCCAGCGGCAGCGGGTGGCCATCGCCCGCGCGCTGGCACAGGAGCCCGAGGTTTTCCTGCTCGACGAGCCGATGTCGGCGCTGGATGCGAACCTGCGCGAGGCGATGCAGGTGGAGTTGCGCCTGCTGCAACAACGGCTGGGGATCACGACGATCGTGGTCACCCATGACCAGCGTGAGGCGATGACCATGGCCGATAACATCGTGGTCATGTCCAACGGCGCGGTCGAGCAATCGGGGCCGCCGCAGGACATTTATCACAAACCCCGCAATGCCTTTGTCGCGGATTTCATCGGTAGGGCCAATTTCTTTGATGGTGTCGTGCAGGGCGGAAAGATAATCGCCGGTGGTCTGTCGCTGGAGGCGGGCGGGGCGCGGTTCGTTGACGGATCGCCTGTTGCGGTTGCCATCCGCCCCGAGCAGCCGATGCTGGCCGATACCATGCCCGAGCAAAACAGGGTGCCGGCCGAGGTCACGTTTGTGCGCGATGTCGGTGCTACGCGCGATATTCACCTGCGTACGCCGCTGGGCCCGCTGATCGTGGAATATGCGCTGGGCGAGAATGCCCGCGCTTTTCGCGTCGGTGACAAGATCACGGCACAGTTGCCTGCCGCCGCGCTCTATGTCTTTCCGGCCGAACAGCGGCGCAAAACGGCATGAGCAGCATCGACGCACAAATGCTGGGCGACGATACGTCCGACACGCCGCGCAGGCGCTGGCGGATACGTCCCGCGCAAGTGGTGCTCTGGGCGCTGGTGCTGGCGCTGTGCGTGGTGCCCTTTGCGCTGGTGGTCATAATTTCATTTGGTCAAAAGGTAGAGGGCGCGGCCTGGGTTTTCGGCTTTACCGGCGAAAACTATCTGCGGTTCTTCGTGGGGGCATCCTGGCCTGAAACGACCACGACACTTTATCTCAACCGCCTGTATTACTCGGTCTATTATGCCGTGATCGCCTCCGTCTTTGCGGTGCTGACGGCGTTTCCTTTCACCTATTTCATGACCCGGATGAGCCGCGCAGCCCAAAGCCGCTGGCTGGTGTTTTTGCTGGCGACCCTGTCGCTGTCGGAGGTGTTCATCGTAATGGGCTGGGACATTTTGTTGTCCAACCGCTCGGGCCTGCCGATGGTCCTGCGCGAGATCGGCGTGACCGACTGGCTCAAGGCGAATGGCGGCTTTGACGTGCTGCGCGAGTGGGGCATGGCGAACCCGCGCGATATCAAGTTCAAGACGTCCGAATTCGCGACCATTCTGACCATGTCTTACCTCGTTTGGCCCTATGCGGTGATATTGCTCTATCCCGCGCTGTCCCGGCTGGATCAATCGACGGTCGAGGCCGCGCGCACAATGGGGGCAGGGCCGTGGCGGGTGGTGCAAACGGTCGTGCTGCCCACAGTGCGTCTGCCGCTGATCGGCACGCTGTTTCTGCTGTTCGTGTTTCTGCTGGGCACCTATGTTTCCGTCACCGTCTTTGCCGAACCGGCCAAACAGACGCTGGCAATATCGGTCTACGAGTCCGTGCGCGGCTCCACGCTCAATGCGCCGTTTGGGGCGGCGCAATCGGTGATCCTGCTGGTCACAGGCGGCCTGTGCTTGTGGCTGGGGCAGGTTCTGGTCAACAAACAGGGAGCGCGCGCATGAAGCATTTGGTTACACTGTTCATGGGGCTGGCGGCATTTGTGATCGTGCTGCCCATTCTGGTGGTCTGCGCTTCCGCGCTCAATGGCGGGCGCTCCATGGTATTCCCGCCCGAGGATCCCACGCTGAGCCGTTTCGCAGAGTTCTTTATCAGCGAGCCGGTGTGGCGCGATGCATTGCTCAATTCGGTCATCATCGCCTTCGGCAGTGCGGCGCTGGCGGTCGCGGTCGCGTGGCCCATGGCCTACGGCGTGTGGAAGCGCGGCTCTGGCGCGTCAAAAGTGCTGGCGGGGCTGGGGGCGATGCCTTTCGCCCTGCCGCCCATTGTTTTTGGAGTGGGATTAGGCTTTTTGTGGGGATTTACCGGCGGTCTGGGCGATATCTGGGCCGGTATCGTGAGCCACGCCGTGCTGTTTCTGGCGCTCCCGTTGGTCACCATCTCGATCGGGTTGCAATCCATCGACCGCTCCCATCTGGACGCCGCCGCAACCATGGGTGCGACGGACGGGGTGATCCTGCGCACGATCATCCTGCCGCAGACAGTGCCTTATACTTTGTCCGGTTTCTTTTTCGCGCTTGTGCTGAGCTTCAACGAATTCATCGTGATGTTCTTCGTCTCTGCCTCCGGCTATGCGACCGTCACGCTGCAAATTTTCAACTCCCTGCGCAACGGGTTCACGCCCACCATGGCCGTGGCGGCAATCACGTTCATTGCCGTTTCCGTCGCCGTATTCTCCCTCGTGGCGCGGTTCGGTGATTTGCCGCGCCTGATGGGTGCAGATCAATCCAAAACCTGAAGAAAAGGAACATCATATGCCAAAGCAACCTATGATCGTCGGCAATCCGGTCCTCATCGTGATCGACATCCAGAAATCCGCATTTATGGACCAGTATGACAACGGTATCCCGCATATGCCCAATTTTTATGAAAATCAGGCCCGCGCCCGCAGTGTTGTGGACGCAGCCCATGACAGCGACATTCCGGTTATTTTCTTTCAGGAGATCCACCGCAAGGACATGATCGACTATGGCCGCGAGCTTGATGGCTCCGAGGGGGTGCATTGCCTTGAAGGGAATGCAGGAACACCCGTCGCCGCCGAGGAAATGGGCATGCGTGACAGCGATTATTTCATCCACAAACGGCGGTATTCGTGCTTTTTCGGGACCGAATTGGAAATCCTGCTGAGAGGCCTCAAGGCGGAGACGTTGGTTTTTGTGGGCGCACTCACGGATGTCTGCGTGCACTACACTTTCGCGGATGCGCACCAGAGCGACTACTACTGTCGTGTTGCCAAGGATTGTGTGTCCGGTTCGTCATTGGCGGCGCATGAGGCGTCACTCAACGCGATGGAATATCTGCAAACGGGCGCGGTCTTGCCGTCGGGCGATCTGATCGCGCAGATGAAAACCTATCAGAAAGCAGCCGCTTGATCAGCCTAGACAGCCTGCAAGGGCATTGGCAGCGCGACTGGATCAAGGCACCGGGGTTCGAGGATCATACGACGCAGGTGCACTGGATGCAGGCTGGTGCGTTATTCGCCGATCTGCGGATACCGGCGACGCGGCCCGATGTGGCGGCAGTTTCATGTCTTGGCCATTTGCCGCAGTCCGCGCTTGCTGAGCTGTTGGCAGCTGAGGGGTTTGCGGGGCATATCACGGTGCAGAACAGCCAATGTACATGGCACCGGGACGTCAACTGGCACGGGGTTCCGGGGCAGCCGGATACCGGGATGATGTCGTTTAGCGATGCTGGACTGATCGAGGACGGGGTGCATGCGGACTATCGCGAGTTATGGCAGGCGGTCCCCCTGCGCAAACCCGTTGGTCAAAGAGTGCGCTGGGGGCAGATGACAGGCATCCTGATCGCAAATGACGAGGTTTTTCTGTTGGGGATCGGGCCTGCCCCTCAGGGGACGACCGAGCGGCTGTTGGCCGATCTGGCGGAGGAGAAGGCGGACCCGGGAGCGCTTCATGCGCTGTTTGAAAGTGAATATGTAATGGGCGTTTGGGATGGCGCTTTGGGGCTGGCGCAGCTTTCGACAAATCCGCTGCGGGAGGGCCAAACCGTATTGGAGCGGGCTGGTGGCTTTACTTGGCACGCAAGCTCGTTTGAAGGGATGCAAGCAGCGCGGCCGCTTGAATCCTACTAGGTATTCGGCGTCTGCGGGTAGGGCACTGGGGCGCTCACTGGCCCCAGCGTGTCAGATAGGTCTCAATGATTTCGTCCAGACGCGCCTTGCCGAAGCTGGGATCATGTCCGCCGTGAACTGTTGTGACCGGCAACGCCGCAATCCGGCGCAGGGTTTGCGCATAGGCCACGACACTCATGCCCGGACCCTCATAGATCAAAGGACCATCGTAAATCGCATCAGCGCCAAAGAGAGTGCCGTAGGCATGATCGAACAAGCCGACCTGCCCCTCGGAATGGCCCGGCAGATGCAGAACTTCGGCTTGCCAGTCGCCCAGATCAATGACATCACCCTGCGCGATCAGGCCGGTGTGTGGCGCGCCTTTGAGCTGGTAGCTGTCGATATCGTAGTGCGCGTTTGGCACGGCGTCGATCAGCAGGGGCCACAGCGGCGGATAGCCCGCGTCGAGAAACAGCTGGCGGAAATCGTCACTAATAGCATCAGTGCGCAGAGAGAATGGCGTGGGATGTGCGAGTTCGTCCGCCTCGATTTCATGAACCAGCCGGATGTCGAATTCGTGCACCGCGCCGATGTGATCCACATGTGTATGGGTCGACAGACAGATCAATGGCTTTTCGGGTTGGGGCCGCAAGCCGTCGACAAAAGGCCGCAGCGGCGCGATCCCCATGCCGCTGTCGATGAGCAGATCCGCGTCCCGCCCCAGCACAAGATGCATGTTTGCGCTGAAAATCGGATGCACCCGCGGCTCGGTGATCAGCCAGATGCGGTCGTCAAGCTTTTCTGCCCTGTACCATGCGTCGTCAACCGGCAGCTGGTCCATTTTACAGCCCTTTCTTGTGATGTGTTTCTGCCAGCAGACACAGGATTTCATAGGCCAGTGCGGCGCCCGCAAGCGACGTGAGATCGCCCACGTCGAAGGGCGGCGAGACTTCAACAAGATCGGCCCCCACATAATTGAGATCACGAAGCCCGCGCAGCAGGACCTGCGCCTGATGCGTGGTCATACCGCCGATTTCAGGGGTGCCGGTGCCGGGGGCATAGACGGGGTCAAGGCTGTCGATGTCATAGGTGAGATAGACGGGCGTATCGCCGATCAACGCTTTGGCCTCGGCGGCGATGGCTTCGGGACCACGGGCGTGGAACTCCTCGCAGAACACCACGCGCATGCCGGAAGCGGCGGAAAAATCCCAGCCGTCCGAGGTGTTTTGCGTGCCACGGATGCCAATCTGGATGGTTTTTTCGGGATCTATCAACCCCTCTTCGACGGCGCGGCGGAACGGGGCGCCATGGTTGAATTTCGATCCCTGAAAGCTGTCGGTCGTGTCGGCATGAGCATCGATGTGGATGAGGGCGACGGGCTGTTTGGCGATGGCGCGCAGCAGGGGCAGGCTGATGGAGTGATCTCCGCCGATCGCGAAGGGCATGACGCTGTGCGAAACCAGCATCTGCGCAAAGGCTTCGATCTCGGCGTGGGTGGCCTCTATGTCGAACATCCGGGTAAAGGGCACATCGCCCATGTCTCTGACGCGCGCCATCTCGAAGGGGTTGATCCGGGTCGCGTGATTGATTGCGCGCATCAGGGTCGATTGGTTGCGCACCTCCCGCGGCCCGTGGCGGGTGCCTGCGCGGTTGGTGAGCGCGCCGTCATAGGGGACACCGAATATGCCGATATCGGCGTCAGCCACCGACTGCGCGATGGGCACACGCATAAAGGTCGCGATTTCGGCAAAACGGGGCGCCAGCTGGTTCGGGGTCGATGGTGGATTGTACTTCATTTGTGTCCCCTTCGAGGAAGATAGACTGATTGAGAGCTGCGGGCGTCGCTGTGCCTGACGGTAGCCGATCGCCCGGTGCTGCGGCGAGAAATCTATGCGGCTGGCATATCCGCCCAGTGGAGTGGCGGCCGTGGGGGTATGCCTCCTCAACCGTCCTATGGGAGAGCGGACCCTTCAAAGTTTCGCGAAAAAACTGCGCACGCGCGGGTTTTCAGAGGCGTCGATCACATCCTCAGGTGTGCCGTCGGCGATGATGCGCCCGTGATCGAGAAACAGGATGCGATCCGCAAGCCTGCGCGCAAACGACATCTCGTGCGTCACCGTGAGGGTGGTCATCTGCTTCATTTTCAGATCGACGATCAGCGACAGGACATCGCCCACCAACTCAGGGTCGAGCGCCGAGGTCGGCTCGTCGAAGAGCATCAGCGCCGGATCAAGGGCGAGCGCCCGCGCGACGGCGACCCGCTGCTTTTGGCCGCCCGACAGCTGGCCGGGGTGCTTCTCCGCCAGCTGCGTGATGCTGAGCTGTTCCATCAACTGGTTCGTTTTGGTTTGGATCTCGGTCTCGTCGCGTTTGAGAACGACACTCTGGGCCAGCGAGATATTGGTGCGCACGTCCACATGGGGCCACAGCCCGAAGCTCTGGAAGACAAAGCCGATGCGGGCGCGGAGGCGGTCGATCTCGGCCTGTGACTGGTGGCGGACCGCGCCGGAGCGGGATACCTCGCGGCCAAACGGTTGTCCGTCTATCGTGATGAAGCCGTCTGAAATCGGGTCGAGCAGGGTAAGCGCGCGCAGCAGCGAGCTTTTGCCTGATCCCGAGGGTCCGAGGATGCAGACCGCCTGACCGCGCGGCACATCAAGATAGATCTCGTCGAGAATACGCGTCGTCCCGACAGTACGCACAAGGGCTTTTGCGGACACAGACAGGTCGGGCGCGCTCATGCTGCGGGCCTGCGCGTGCTGAGCGTGAGGTAGCGGTCGGCGATGCCACCCATCGGGCGTTCGCTTTTCTGTGACCGGCCAATCCGCCGCTCCGCCCATTGGGCAAGTTGTGAGAAGGCCAGCGTGATGGCCCAGTACAACAGGGCTATTGTGATGAAGACCTCAAAGGGGGCAAAGGTGTTGCCCTGCACGACCAGCCCCTGATACGTCAGCTCCCCCACGGTGATCGCACTGATGACCGAGCTTTCCTTGATCATCATTATCGTGACATTGACGCCCGGCGGGATCATCGGCCCCACGCTTTGCGGGACGATGATATGGCGCAGTGTTTGCCAGCGCGACATGCCCACAACGCGGCCGCTGTCCCACTGCGACGGGGGCAGGGCCGAGATTGTGCTGCGAATGACTTCGGAGAAATAGGCGCTGGCAAAGAGCGTAAGCGCGATGGTGCCGCTCCAGAAGGCGGGGGTGCGCGCGCCAAGGGCAGCGGTGCCATAGTGCACGATGAACACAAGTGCGATGAAAGGCACGCCCCGGATGATAGCCAGATAGACGATGGCGACCGCCTTGAGCGCGGTGTACCGGCTCATCGAGAGGACCGCGACGGGGATCGCCAGCGCCAGCCCGAAGACAAAGGCCATCGCACTCAGTTGCAGGGTCACGAAAGTCCCCTCAACGAAAAGCCGCCAGCTGTCGGTGATAACGGTCGGGTCAAGTTGCATGTCAGGCCCCCTTCAGGATCAGGCGCCGTTCCAGCGCGGTTCCGAGCCCCACCAGCACGAGATTGAGCACCAGAAAGCAAAGTGCGACAGCAATCAAAGGCTCGAACGGGCGGAATGTGGCGCCACCGATCTGCTGCGCCACGCGAAAGCCTTCGGCCACGGTAATGACCGACAGCAGCGCGGTGTTTTTGAGAATAACGGTCCCCTCGCTGACCAGCATCGGAAGGGTGCGGCGCAAAAGCTGGGGTAGGATGATCAGATACCAGATCATCGCAGGTTTGAGGGCGAGGGCCGTGGCCGCCTCGATCGGGCCGTCATCGAGTGCGGCCAGCGCCCCGCGAAAGTTTTCTGTGATAAAAACCGATGAATTGAGCGATATGGCCAAAATACCCGCGGTCGTGGGATTGAGATCGAGCCCGACGATGGGAAGAACATAGTAGCACAAAAAGATCTGTATAAGGATCGGCGTGCCGCGCACAAAGCTGATCATCACGGAGATCACCGCATTGACCACCGCATATTTCAACGACCGGACCACCGTGAACGCGATCCCCATGCCGAGCGCGCAAACGCAGATGACGACAGCCATCCAGGCATTTGTCAGACTTGCGGCCCCGACGTCAGGCAGGGCCGCAAGAACGTATGAAAGATCAAATCCCATTAGAACAAGCGAGACCTAGAAGGACCCTTCGGGGAGATAGCCTTCGGTGGGAATTTCCATTTCGAAGCCGAACCATTTTTCCTGCAAAGCGCCCATCCGCCCGTCATCGCGCATCTTGAGGAAGACGGACGAGATAAAATCACGCAGCTCCAGATCATCGGGCCGGGTGACCCACGACAGATAGGTATAGCTCACGCCCGTTGTGACCGGTTCGCCCAAGGCAAACACATCGGGCCGGTCCTTGACCAGCACCGCCAGCGAGGGCAGGGCCTGGATCACCGCATCGACCTCGCCGGTGGCCAGTGCCACATAAGCGTCGGGGAACGAGGGATAGAGCTTAAGCTCGGCAAAGCCCTCACCCTCACCTGCCAGCCGCTCATCGAGGGCACGTGCAATCGGCTCGGCGAAAGAGGCGAGCTGCGTCCCGACGCGCAGACCGGCCAGATCGTTCTCGGACGCCAATTCGGTACCGACGCGCGTCGCGAAATAGGGCTGACCGTCGGCCATTGGCATGGTGTAGGCGTACCGTTTTGCCCGCTCTTCGTTGATCGCCACCGTTGTCGCGACAAAGTCGAACTTTTTCGCCAGAAGTCCTGGCAGTACGCCCTGCCAAGGCAAATCCAGCTGCTCAAGCTCGACGCCCATCTCGGCGACGACTTCGGTCAGCAGGTCCTTTCCATAGCCGACGATCTGGCCGTCTTCTACGAACTCAAAGGGCGGAAACGCGGCTTCGGTCGCGACCACGACTTTCCCCGCTGCCTGTATCTGTTCAAGCGTGCTCTGCGCGAAACCCGCGCTCGCGCAAGAAATCATGCCGATAAATAGTGCCGCGGCCCGGATCGGGCGGCCGAGAGTCGATCCTGTCATGTGCGTTTTCCCATTTCTAGTTGACGACGAAAGCCGCCGTTGGCCACAGGGTGACCACACCCGGCTGAAAGGGAAGCGGTGAGGATTGAATGAATTGACGATGGCGGGAGTTAAAAGCGGTGTGAGTAAATATGTGGCGCAATGGCGCGCGCGTGGCTATTTTTTCAACAACAGGCGCACAGAAAAAGCGGCGCCGCGTGCTCCGTGCGCAGATCGACGGGCTCAATACCTTGCTTCAGACGGCGCCTGATCATGTGCTGTCTGGCGGACTTTGCGTTTGAGAACGGTGCTCCTTGATCCTGCAAAGCGACGTAAACGCGTGGCAGCTTTGTATTACGGGCGCCAAGATGTATTGGCGATTTCTGCGCCATTTCCGCTGTGCGTGCGTGGAGGGGATGCCGTAAATTCTGACCTCAAATATGTGAAAGCGGGGGGTCTACCCTAGATTGGCCTTGGTTTGACGGCTATTTTTAACGCGTTTGATGAGCGTGCTTCGCCGCTGAGTTGAATGAACGTTTGCTTGCACGAGCCGCAAACAAAGGGATGTCGATATGAACGGAGGCAACGGTATTTGTGCTAGGCATAGCGGCAACACGTGAGATAATTCGGTCAGGAAAGAGGAGCCCAGTCAAGGGATCGGTCATTGCAGAGGCCATCGATACGAACCTGATGGAAGATACCTGGTTTGGGTAACACGACATGAGATCAATGGGGTATTGCAGGTTGTGACCCCAAATCAGGCCGAGTATCCCAATCTGGTGCGCCACGTATTGATGCAATTACTCACAATGAACAATATTCCCTTTTCCTCCGCGTCTTCCAGCTCTGCCGCAGTGCGTTCGACACGCTACCTGCCGTTTTTACATCGTTAACCGCGCTCGCTCGTCATGACTGTGAGTTTGCTTTTCAAGCGCCGAGTTTTGAGTATGGCTGGATTAAATTTTGGTCGGATTGTTGGACTAATGTAATGCCAGCATCCGATGCGTAATCCGAATCAAAAAAGAACCAAATCAAGCACTTGGAATTGTAATCCGGGATAATTGGTGGATGTATAAAATAATTAAAGGCGAGTATGAGAATAAAACTCCTGTACACGGATTTGCGATCCGTCGTGAGGGATTGATATGGGCAAATACTTTGCAAACCATCGTGCGATTGTATCACTAATTAATCAATGGCGTACCATCGAATGCGTCAGCCGGTCGAAGCATCTCCGTCATTTTAAAAATAGATAATTCGAATATGCGGAATATCCCATCCTCTGCTGCTAAGGAACATATTTATCGGTCGAAGGAAGACTGAAATCTGACCAGAGCTACACCAAAACAGATGCCACAAAGGCGACCGGTTCACTGGTATCAGGCCAACTCCCATTTGAGTAATGCACCCACCTAATTTACTGTTTTTATTTCCTAAATCACATTGATTAGCCCGCGCCACATTATCCCACCACGTTTTGTAATTGATTTTTTGCATCACATAAGTTACCTTCTTTCTCATATTTTATAGAGCTACTTTTTCTACCTTAATGTCGTTTGTCGCAATTAAACGGACTTTTCGAGTATGTGGTTTGCCAGAATAATTATTTTCGGACTTTGTTTTGCGCCGACTTTCGGTGCCTCCGACGTACGTGCATGTACGCCGCGAGACTATTTAGTTGCCGAACTGCCTTCGGACCCTGCCTTGCCGCTTTGGCTGCTTGCGTTGCAACTCGCCTATCCCGACGCAGATGTGACAGACGGACCGCCCGCACAGCTTGCTATTTCTGGGCAGCTACTGCCCGCCGAGGGTCCAACAGATCGGCCCCCGATGGAGGTTCTACGCGCGCCCACCATGGGGGATCAGTTTGCTTGGGTCTATCCGTTGACGCGGGATCTGGAGGCACGGCGCGCCGCTTTTGCCGATCCGGGCCGGGCGCGTCATATGGGTTTTTTCAAAGTTGTTTACGGGAATGATATTGATGATGTAGCGGCGACCCTGACACGGGTTCAAGCGGGGCCAAATGCAACGTTTCAAGTCACCACGCGGCAAGGAGTGGCCTGCCAGCTGCAAGGCGCGCTCATGACCATGTCACCGAATTGGACGCGCGTGCAACCTTTTTTCAATCCGGTGGGCGGCGGTTTTAACTGGCGCGTCATTGCGGGCACGAACAGGCTCAGCGCCCACTCTTTCGGAATCGCGATTGATATCAATCCACAACTTGGCGGGTATTGGCGCTGGAGCGGCGCGCGCGTGGGACAGGTTGGCCAATTCGACAATAAGGTCCCGTGGCCGCTGATCGAAGCCATGGAGCGACACGGATTCATCTGGGGTGGAAAGTGGCATCATTTTGACGGGATGCATTTCGAATATCGCCCTGAAATCATACTTCATGCGCGCCTTGTCGCGCAGGCGCAAGCCAAGCCATGAGGAGACCATGTATGTTTATCTACCTCAGAACAGTACTGACCTGCGGTCTGATTTTCCTTTTCATGAGCAGCACCACCATGGCGCAAAACCTGATCGAGACCTACCAGGCGCAGATCGATGCGGTTGACCGAAGCAATTCCTCCGGGGTGCCTTTGTCCGATACCAGTGCCATCCTGAGGCAGGACCGCGCAAATGTGCACCGCTTCGGGCGGATCCAGCCCGGCGATACGCGCGATAATACATTCGGCGCCAGCGACATGCGCGCCGCTCTGCCGCGCCTGTTGTCGCGCGGCAGGATCGATCCGGATGCCGCAGCAGCCCTGCAATCAGGCGGCACGGCGGTTTTGCAGATCAGCATCTGGGGCAGTTCCAGCACGCCGAGCCATATTACCGTGAGTATGGCAAGCACATCCGCAGCACCGGTGGGGCAAGCGCAGATTACAGGCGCCGAGCTTGCGCGCGAAGCGGTCAACATCCAATCGGCCCTGAACACGCGGGGCTTTGATGCAGGCCCGGTGGACGGCCAGCCGGGACAGCGCACCCGCAACGCCATCGCTGCGTTTCAGGTGAGCATCGGCGCAGCTGCAACCGGCCAGTTGACATCTACGCAGCTTGCGCTGCTGACTGGGCGTCAGACAATTGCGCCTGGTCCGAGCTTCAATTGCGCGAGCGCCAGTACCGCGACTGAACGCGCCATCTGCGCTTCACCGCGGCTCGCAGCGCTGGATCGCGCCCTTTCCACCACGTGGCAGTCGGCGCGCGCTGGCGATGCTTCGGGTGCGCTGGTCGAGCAACAACGCCGCTGGATTGCCACGCGTGATGCTTGCGGCGCAGATGCCGCGTGCCTCGAACGCACCATATCCGAACGGATCACGGCGCTCGGCGGGCAGGGGGGTGCGGACCTCTCCACGGCCGGTCTGTCGGCTGCCAGTGGCGCGCAACCGGGCGCAACGATCGCCGCGACGGCGGACCTTTCCAATTTCGTAACCGACGGCGACCTGATCCGGATGGATGGCCGTATCCTGATGAGCGGCGTAGACGCCAACTCGCTTGTGTTGCCCTCGGAGAGAGGGGACCTCGAGACCCATTTGCGCAGCTTGTCGCTTTTGCTGACCTATGCCGGAGCGCAAGTGGCGTCTGACGATCTGGCGGCGGGGTTCGCATCGACCTCTGCCACCAACCAGCTGCGACCTTTGATGGACATCATGCCCGCTGAGGCACATGATGCGATCATAAAACTGGGTATTGAGCTTTCCGCACTTGACGACACGTTCGCAGACTTTTGCGTGCGCCGCCAACGCAGCAACCGTTTTTCTTGCGCAACCGAGAGGCTTTCGACCGAGTTTGACCGGCGCCGCTTTATGGAAGGGGCCTCCGAGATCGCAGCCCGCGCCATTACCGCCGAGGCGATCGACATGCCGCTCGATGTCCGCGTGCTTTGCCCGCTCGGGCGCATCGACGGCGCCTATGATTTCGACACCAGCACCGTAAACTGGGGCCAGATGATCCGGGAGGGCGGCGACTGCCGGTCGGCACTTCTGAGCTTTCCGCTTTTAAACCGCGCCGCGATCGAGAACGGGTTTGATCTGGGCAACGGTATCCCCGGCGAAACAGTCATGGACGCAAGCCGTGTCGAAGAGCTTTCGCGCCGCTATTACAACACAAACGGTGGTGTCGGGGTGCAGCAGCGATTAACGCCTTTGATGTTGTCCTTCGATGCCCAACTCAGCGTGGAGCGGACCGGTGGCGGCGAGATGGATACCCGCGGGTTTCACCCCATCCGTTTTGTGCTGGCGCGCACCGGACCTGTCAGTCTGCGCTCGGCAGATGTGCCTCAGGAGGTAATTATGACCTTCAAGGCGCCGAGTGTGGATCAGGCTCCCGTTGAGGCAATCGATCTGTCACAGGCCGACAACGCCTTTGCGATTGCACAAGGCGCGGCGGATGTGAGCGTCCAAGCGTTAAACAAGGCGCTTCAAGATGTATCGAGCGGCCAATTCCGGCGTCTGGTCCGCCTCCCTGTCTATCCGCGCACCGAGGAGGCCGGCACAAATCGACTTTCGGTCGGCAATTTTTTCATCAGCGAGACCCCCGCACAGAGGATTGCCGCGATGACTGGTCGCCCCCTGTCGCACGTGGGCTGGACCCAATTGACCAACGGAAGCCGGGGCGTGCCAAACACTGAGGTCGTCCTGATTTTCCCCGGTCCGGTTGAAGAACAGCTAAGCACACCATTGGAAGACGAGATTTTTCAGGCGTCTCGACAGGGCGCTTCCGCGTTCCTGATTGCCCAGATGTCTGAGCCGATGCAGATGCAAGGGGCCGCAGGCCCGGCTTTGGTCGCCGCTGTGGTTCCGCAATATTACGAAGTCCGGCAAAGCGGAATCGGCGGCGCGGCAAAAGTAATTGCCCGGCTGGCCCCCGAAGCGGTCACTGCGGCTCCTGAGGCCACAGTTTTCCTGCCATCCGCCTGGTGGTTCGTCCAGCAGGCCGCCACCCTTGGCGGCACCGATCTTGATGCCCAGATCAATGCGGTGTTCGACAGGGCGAACCTTTTCCTCGGCGACACGTTTGCGCGCCTCGACGCTGTCATGGCTGCGCGCAATATCCTCGCGGACATGCCGTCGCAGCCGGGCGAACCTGCGTGGATCGGTGGTGGAATTGCACTTGGACCCTATGATCTGGAGCGCGAGGCGTGGCCGGTGCAAACTCTGAACGTCGTTTTGCCCGCGCGCGACGAGACGGAAATGCGGATCACGCGCCGTGTGTTGCCCACAATCGACAAACGCGCCCTTTTTCTGCCAATGCCCACTGCGCAGGCGCGGCTCTTCCAGCAAGAACATCTGAGTTCGGGTCGCCTGATCTTTTATGCCCAGATCGACGTCGCCCCTCCGCCCTCGGCGGGCGCGCTGAATGTGGCGGGCACATTGCGCCGGTTGGTTTTGCTGCGCGACACGACCTCGCGCTCGCAGCCGTTTCAGGTTTCCCCCGCCGTCAACATGGACGAGGCAATCGCGACATTCGACTTTACCCCGCAGGAGCCGCCCGAACCCTCTCCTGTGCCAATTGTACGATCTGCTCCGACAGAACTGCCCGCGCAGACGGCGCCTTTGACCGCTGTCGTGGCAGAACCTTTGCCAAGTGCTGACACGACCTGGCCTGAGGTCCCCGATGTAGCGGTTGTGCTGAGTGATTGGGACATCCTCGGTCTGCGCACCGGCATGCGCATTCAGGACGCCGAAGCGATTATCGTCGAGCGTGGGGGACTGTTGGCAGCTTATGAAAAGCCGCAGCCTGACCGGCAAACGACCCCCGCAGGGCCGCTCGACTATCAGCGTCTCTACATCGCGAGTGATGGGACCGAAGCGATTACTCTGGCAGCGCCCGGCCCCGATGGACTGATCCTCGCCGTCAAGCGCCGCTTGCAATTGCCCCGTGGCACATTGCCGTTCGAGACCATCCGGGAATCTTTGTTTGAGAAATACGGCGTTCCGACACTGCAACAATCGGCACAAGACGCGATTGCGGATCTGTATTGGGTCAGTGGGACACCCGGCGCGCGCCAGGCTCTGTGTCGGCGTCATTTCGAAAAACGGATTTCGATTTCCGAATGGCAAGCAGATAAAACGATCGAAAATCCCGGCCTCGATCTGGCACGGAGCCCCGCCGCCTGGGATTGGGCCATATCTCAGGTCGATCCCGACTATGCCGAGCAGATGTCCGTTTGCGGCCATGTGATCAGCTACATTCCAGAAGGTCCCGAACAAAGGGGTGGCGCGTCTTTTTCGATGATGCTGATAGACGCCGCAGGCGTGCAGGCTGTGGGAGATAGCCTGGCCGGTGTTCCAGATGCCAATGAGAAAAAGATCGACTTCTGATACGTCACTCCTGCTCTGGCAATCGCTTCCGCAATTGCCAAGGATTGTTCAAGTTCAACACCCAAGTATTCGACGGTGTTATTTATCTTCGGCGACGCGATCTGTGAATGGGTGATTGTCGAAAGGTACACCGCAGTGGCCGAAGCCTTAGCAAAGGTCAGCTATTAGGATGTACCGACTGCTTCATCCAGCAGGGCGGATCGATGAAGCACTCAATACTTGGCAATGTGTCGACGGGGCAATAGAGAGCATTTTGTAAATTGAATCACATCTCCATCGATGCCCAAAGATAGGAATAAAGGGCATCATTGAATTAGTGGGCGGTCGGGTCCCGCTTGCACAAAATATAAGTTTGCCTTGCGCAGGATCTCGTTGACGCCGCCTAGGCTTGCGAAAATTGGGAGCACATTTCGTCAGCACCTTCCAATCCAGTGCATATCTCCCTTTTGACAGCAATTCGTCAGCAGATCTCATGGCGCGGCTTGTTGCACTGGCTAAACATGCAGCGCGAAGGCGAAAGGCGTCGGCGGCCGCTGGCATCGCGACGGCGAGAGCATTGCGCGCTGATATGCGTTAATGCCACCAATCCTTATCTTCATGGAAATTGCCTCAGGCTTTACCGCTTTTTCTGGATTGTAAGGGGAGTTCTGGAGTCAGATTTCCGCGCTCACGCAAGCTTCTGCATAGCGGTTTGATTGCGACCAAAACAAAAGAGACATGGCATGCACGGGTGCCTCACAAATGACCTGCATCAACGTTCGGCAGAGGTTTCGCATTAAAAATTATTTCCAAACACTCAAGATTGTCAGTCAGAATGAAACTCGTTTTTTCTCTTCTCTTCGCGATTGTTCTGGGCGTCTGCGCTTTGGCGCTTCTTACGCTTTTGGACCGGCAGGCCGATCGCGGAGAATGGGACAGACTGAGGTCGCTTCAGCCGACGACGCCCGAATCATTTGCGCCTGAGATGATTGCTGACCTCCCTGAACCGGCGAAACGGTATTTCACCTAAATGATCCAGCCGCGCGTCCCACTTTTTTCGCTTGCCGAAATCGACATGACCGGCCAATTCTGCCTCGGGACCAAAGACGATCTGCACTATCAGCCAATGGAAGCCCGCCAGATCCTTGCCGCGCCCGAAGGGTTCGTCTGGGCGATGCGCACCCGTGGCGGCATGCCCGTCTCGGGATCAGACACAGGGAGTTGGACGCGGTTTCGCATCTTCGAAGTGATCCCGGTGGGGCGGCTTGGCGGCGATCCGAACCATACCCGGTCCGCATTTGGGCGCTATGCGGCAGAGGCGGTGATCTGGGCGCTCGCCGCCCTCCTGCCGAGACCCGGCATAACTTGGGACGCATTGGGCGAGGACTCTGCGCGCGTGACGATCCGGGACGGAGATCTGGAGCAGGCAGTCGCCGTGACCGTCGACGCAGAAGGGCGGCCCTATGAGGTCACCTTTCAGCGCTGGAGCAATTCCAACCTAGATCAGGTTCACCGACTCCAGCCATTCGGCGCCTAGATGTCGGACGTCAGGGAGGTTAAGGGCTACCGCCTGCCGTTCCGCGCGGATGTCACCGAGATACGGTTCCTCAGGCGCGCGCCATGATCGTCCGGTTTTTGACCCGTCTGCGCTCTGTGCGCCGAGGTGCCGCAGCCGGTGTCGCATGGCGCGCTGCAAACGCTGTACGATTGTCAACCATCCGAGACATCTTGGCAGTTGCCATCTGTTGCGCCCTGACGGTGGTGCCTCGGCACAACAAGACAGCGACTTGTCTCCTCTGGCCGCATGGCCGGATGGGCTCGCGGCAGGACTAATGACACGCGAATGGGTTCCGGGCGCGATCGCGGCGGTGGTCAGCGGCGATGAGGTGATCGTGCGGGGATACGGCGTCGCGGGTCCGGGTGGCCAGACGGCGGTTGGCCGCGACAGTATTCGCTTCGAGATCGGCTCGATCATCAAACTGCTAACCTGGGTCGCGGTGGTGATGCTGGTCTAGGAAGGTCATTTTTGACCTGCGTGCGGGTGTGCTGGACTATCTGCCGGGCTTCAACGTTCCTGGCAGTGAGCCGCTGACGCTTGTTCAGCTGATGAGCCACCGGGGTGGGTTCGAGGAAAGCTATGCCATCTTCGACAAGGCCATCGCCGCTTTGCCGCGCGCGCAGGCGCTGGCGGCAGCGGCCCAGGAACAGGTATTCCCGCATGCGGACGTCACGCCCTACTCGAACTGGGGGGCCGTGCTGGCGGGGTATGGCGTCGAAGAAGTCTCCGGCCAACCTTGGGAGGCGTTCGTCCAGGCGCGTACCGTAGATCCGCTCGCCATGGCCTAAACGACACTGGCCAAACGCCTGCGGCAGTCGGATCAGCCGCCCTTTGCGCACAGCTACGCGGTTCGGGGCGGCGTCGCGCTGCCAGCCTGCCGCATCGACATCGGTGCGTTCGGCCCGCCGGGGCCACGGCCAGCACGAAATCCCACATGGCGCGCGTCCTGCCGTGCCTGACGGGTGACGGGATGCTGGAGCACGCGCGGTTATTGCAGCCCGGCACCATGGCGCGTGGCTTCCAGTCCCGGCTGCGCTTGGGAACCGTGGTCTATGGCCACAGCTGGGGCCTCAACGAGTTTCTCTCGAACCTCGTGTTCATTCCCGAGATCGGCACCGGTGTCTTTATTTCCCAGAATGGGGGATCACGCGCCTTGCCGACGGCTTCGGGGCGCTGGCGGCCGCCGGGAAGGCGCTGACGTTGCCGTTCGTCTGGCGCGCACCGGTGTGGAGCCTCTGGCGTCGTGCGCACCAGACGGCCTTCGCCTTCGCGCTCATCGGGCTGGCGGGCTCATGCTGAATTGGGTGCTGACCTTCGGAGGACCGATCTGATGGGTGCCTGCGCGCCGTATCCCGCGACGGTCTTGCCACGATGGCGGTGATCTTGCTCGTGCAGGTCGCCTTGCCTCTGGCCCTGCTTGCGCGGCTGGCCTTGTTTCCGGCGGGATCGATGGTCGGGTGGCTGCCTTGGGGATATGCAGGCTTAATTCTTGCCATTGCGGTTTGGCAAGTGTCTGCGTTGCCCGCTCGACCGCCGTTGCCCCACGGCGCGTGGGCATGGTCGGCAATGGGTGGCGCGGCGGGTCTGCTAGCGTTCGGCAGCTTCTACGCGGTCAAGACGCTGTCCGGGTGCGTGCTCCCGCCAGTCGAGGTCGTCGATACCTCCATCCCCTTCGGCCCGGGCCGCTATCTGGTGGGGCAGCTGGCTCCAACACGCTGGTCAACGACCATATGCGGACGCGGAATGCCAGTGCTGAGCAGTTCCGACCCAGACGAGGGCAATCAGATGCAATCGACTTCTTTAGCATCGGCTTTTGGGACCTGCGCACATCGGGCTGGTAGCCGATGGATCTTGCAGACTACGCGATCCTCGCTGTGCCGCTGGTGGCGCCCTGCGCGGGGACGGTCATCGCTGCCGAAGGCGACAGCGCCGATTTCGACGTGCCCGAAAGCGATCAGGTCGCGCCCGGCGACCGACAGGGCGAAGTCGGCAATCCCGGCGTGTCCACCGACCCGGATCTGCATATCCACGCGCAACGCCCGGCCGCTGACGGTGCGCCGCCGTTGTCCGGCGATCCGCTGGCACTGCGCATTGACGGACGGTTTCTCGTGTGGGGCGATCGCCTTTGGGGCCTGTCAGAATGACCTATTGGGTCTACCGGACCCCCGCGTTTCTTACGCTTGCCTAAACCTAGGTGTTTTGGTCGGTGCTCGCTTTGACAAAGCTTCAACCGTGGAGCAGCACGGGGCGCTGGCTTCTCTGTCTTGGCGGCGTTGGGCTAATCCTCGCCGGGCTCTGGTTCCAGCGCCGGTCGAGACTTGGCCGATCTTTGGCAGCGGCTACGGGCTGGACGCACTGGTTGACCGGGATGATCCGTTGGTGGCGTCGATCATCCTTGGCGCGGCATGGGGCGCTTGGCATCTGCCGTTGTTCGCAATGGCTGGATATTACGACGAATTCGGTGGCACGCCTGCCTTGCAGCCCTTTCTTTGGTCGCTCCTGATGAAGAGCATGATTTTGACATGGGCCTACACCGGTTGCTCTTGCTCACATCTGAGGTCGACGCCGTGTTCCAGTGCCTTGGGACAGCGGTCGCCTTCGCGGCGGTACTTCATCTGCGCTCCAATCCGCTCGCGGCACGGCAGATGCCAGCGGCCCCGGAGGCCGCGGCGAGCCAAGGCCAAAGGCCGGGCAGGATGGAAAAAAGGAACAGCTAGTCCTGATCCTCAGCCCAAATTGGCCTGATCATAAGGGTGGCGGATACCGCGCCTGAGATCCCTCTGACCGCGCGCCTGCGATGGGCGCCCCGTAGGGAAGACCAAAGCGCAAGTGCCGCCACAATGCCATGCCCGACTGATGCGCGCCCGTCCGACAGCGTTCCGGTGAAGTGCCCAAGCTCGTAGCTTTCGGCGGCAAAGCCGCACAATCCGCCCACTACCACGGTGGGTAGCCCGCCTCAATCTGCGCCTGCAACTCCTGTTGAGCGTCGATGGGCCCGAGCGTGCCCATATCGCGGATGCCTGTCACACCGTTGATCAGGTAGAGCGGAAAGGCCGAGCCGGGCTCAGACGTGGTTGAGAATACATGGACGTGGCTATCCCAGAGGCCGGGGGATTATGAAAGCATCACCTGCATCGAACAATTCACTCGTATCCGTAGCGGTCAGATTGGGGGCGATTGAGCGAGCAGTCCCACTGCCCTCCAGCGCCAGCCTCGGCAAGACTCACAGCCGCCACAGCGACCGTGGCATCGGCCAGAGCAGGCCGCCGCGCATAGAGTTGAAGATCGGCGTGACAAGAACTGCGAGCGTGATGTTTCCGATAAAAAAGGCCAAGCAGATCCAGTTGGCAAAGACGACGCCCGCAAGGAAGAACGCGGGCAGACTCCAGAAGCCCCAGATCGCATCGACGAGGATTACAGCCCAGATCGGGGCCATGTGTCTTTGCAGGATAGGCCGCGCCAGCCGAACTCCTCGATTGGGCCAAGAGCCAGCATCATGAAAAAGATCGCGACCATGGCACCGGCGCCTTCCCGAGGGATTTCGACTGCGCTTGAATGCCTTGGCCTTGCCGTGGCGGTAGAAATCGCGTGGCAGCTCTGAGAAAAGACCAGCCGCTGATATCTGAGCACGGTCTTGGACGACGCCAACCGCTACATTACCTCGACTGCCCCCACTCGGGATCATCCCTTGGACGACCCTGCCGGGCAACGGGGCAGGGTATTGGACAACAATGTCCCGAGAGGGGCGAGAGCCTGAACGTCGTCACACCCGCCGCATACTGCAACCAATCAGGTGAGCCTTACCCCTTGCTAGATAGGGCCACTTTTGATCCCAGAAACCCCCGACGACGGACAGGGTGGACTTTGGATGCGGCGCAGCATTTACCAGAGAAGCATCAATTGACCGGGGATGATCGCCCAGACCGGCGCTTACACGCTGAAACAATACTGCGGAGCAGCCATTCGTGCATCGCGCAGCATTTGGCCGACCGAAATGTCGGTAAGCGGACTGAGCACCAGCTATACCATCATATTGGTTGCAACAGCAGTGGGAGGTGTGCTCAGTGGTCTGGGATTACTGCTTCGACGCCACGACTGGTAGATACAGAGCCGTGGGGTCGAGATGTCACGCAGTCCATCTCGCCGGATCTTTGACCCTCTCGCATCTTTGAATTCTGAACTAAAAAAACTGGAGATATTAACATGAGCACCACCGGAAAGCAGCTATTCACCACGTTAGAAAGCGATGGCACGCTCACTGTCGCCATTGAGGATGTTACCTTTCCAGATCCTACCGGTAATCAGGTCCTTGTGAAAATGGAGGCGGCACCGATCAATCCGTCGGATCTTGCCATTCTTGCTGGTGCGGCTGATCTTGAGAACGCCGAATATTCGCCCGGAAAATACGTCGCCAAAATGCCCGAGCCGTTCAATGCGGGGTCCAAAGCGCGGCACGGGCTCAAGCTTCCTGCCGGCAATGAAGGTGCGGGCACAGTGATCGCAACGGGTGACGGCGACAAGGCCAAGGCGCTGATGGGGCAGCGCGTTGCCTGTGTGCCCGGCAATGCCTACAGCCAGTATTGTATCGCCGAGGCCGGAATGTGCCTGCCGCTCGGCGATCATTCGGCCGAGGAGGGCGCGAGCGCCTTCGTCAATCCCATGACCGCGTTGGGTTTTGCCGAAAATGCGAAAATGGACGGGCAGAACGCGATCCTGCACACGGTCGGGGCCTCCAATCTGGGCCAGATGCTGACCCGCATCTGCAAAGAAGACGGCATCGGGCTGGTCAATATCGTGCGCAAAGCGGATCAGGTTGCATTGCTCAACGAGCTTGGCGCGACCCATGTCGTCAACTCGTCGGATGATGACTTCATGAAACACCTGAAGTCCGCCATCGACGATACCGACGCCTTCTACGGGTTCGATCCGATCGGTGGCGGGAAATCGGTCGATAGTGTTTTCAAGGCTATGGAGCAGGTCGCGGTGACCAAGATGACCGAGTATTCACGCTACGGCTCCAGCCAGCAAAAGCGCATGTTCATCTACGGCCGTCTCGACACTGGGCCGACGACCTTGTCGCCCAGTTATGGTTTCGGCTGGACCCTGTCCGGCTGGCTCCTGTTCCCGTTTCTTCAATCTGCCGGAACGGAAACGGTGGGGCGGATGCGCAAGCGCGTGCTTGAGAATCTGACGACGACTTTTGCCAGCAATTACAAGAAACGGGTCGATCTCGAAGAGATGCTGACCAAGGAAGCTGTCACCGATTACCGCGCGATGAAGACAGGCGAGAAATACCTCGTCATGCCTTGGAAGTGAGTATTTGTTAGCAGGTCACGAAAGGCATAGATCGGGTGGCCTGAAAAGTCATCCGATCTCTCTGGCGACCTCGTGGGCAATCTTCATAATCGCACGAAGCCGCGCGGTTGGCTCGGGACCGCGCCGGGTGATGGACCAAAGCTCATAGTACCTTCGATGTGGCAGAGAGACGATTTTCAGCCGGTTGCGCTCAGAGAACGCGTCGATCCCGCTGCGTGGCAGCAGAGTGTACCCGATGCCCTCGGCCACTGGCGACGGGAATTGCCCGATCTGGTTTACAAAGGTCCGCACGGTCATCCGATCTGACCCCATAAACGCTTCCGGAAAGTTCAACGATAAGAGATCATCGGCATAGGCGAAGCCGTCGGGATGGGCGACAAATCCACGATCTTCGAGGGACTGGAATGTCACCCTCTCATCCGCGCCATCAGCGGGCAGGATCAGGCAAAGCTCCTCGCGTCCAATCGACTTGGCGTTCAGGCGCGGATGACCCGTGTCCTGCCCCACCACACCCAGATCAAAGCGTCCATCCAAAACACCTGACACAACGGTATCTTGCGGGGCGGCTTCCAAATGGACCAAAAGCTGCGGCGCGACCTTCATGAGCGCCAGAAGCCGTGGGTAGAGCAGCTGGGCGAAACTGCCCGAACAGGCAATCCGCACCTCTCCTACATCGGGATCATCGGCCATGATGGTATCGCGGAGGTGCCGCTCCTCCGTCCGCCGCGACAGTCCAAGGTTGCGCACCGCCTCACCTGCTGGCGTAAGGGTAAAGCTTTTGCCCTCTTGCGCAATCAGGCTTTGACCCAGCTGTTCCTCAAGCTTGCGCAAATGCTGTGACACGCCCGGCTGGGTCATGTTCAGCCTCTCCGCTGCGCGGGTAAAATGCCCGGTTTCGGTCAGAGTGACATATGTTTCGAGCCATGTTGCGTTGAGCATTTTTTGATTTCATTATATTATCATAACTATCAAATATGATAATTTCACAACCGGCATGGCCTTGTCTATCTCTTCTGCAACACAGCACATAATGGATAGAACAAATGACACCTACACCACGCACATTCTCCCATATTGGCATCTCCGTCCCCGACCTGGACGCCGCTGTCAAATTCTACTCCGAGGTCATGGGTTTTTACGTGATCATGCAGCCCAGTGAAGTGACCGAAGACGACAGCGCCATCGGCGTTATGTGTACCGACGTCTTTGGCCCCGGCTGGGATCGCCTGCGGATCGCGCATCTGTCGACTGCTGACGGCATTGGTTTCGAGCTGTTCGAGTTCAAAGAAAACGAGGAACCCGACGACAATTTTGCCTATCGCCGACACGGAACGTTTCACTTCGCGGTGCAGGACCCGAACCTTGAGGATCTGCTGGAGAAAATCCTTGCCGCCGGTGGTAAGCAGCGCATGCCCGTCCGCGAATACTTCCCCGATGAAAAGCCGTTCCGCATGGTCTATGTCGAGGACCCCTTCGGCGTCATCTTCGAGATCTATAGCCACAGCTATGAGCTGACCTACTCGGCAGGTGCCTATTCGTAAGACAGACATCGCCCGATGCACTCGGCAAAGGAGTCTACACTATGAAAGCGGGCATCGTTCGCGATTACGATCTGGATATTAGGCCGCCGACATCGACCCACTTAAACTGCACGACGACTCTGTATTGATCGCCGTCCATTCGGCACGCGTGAACCACATCTTTTACATCATGCAATCCGGTGGGATGAAGGAGATGACACCATTGGAAATCCAGCACGCGATTTCGATATCGTCATTGATATGATGGGTGGAGAAACCTTGAACCGGTCATTAAGGTCTTGGAGCGGGGCGGTACACTGACCTTGATCAGGGCGCAGGACACTGAAAATCTGGTGTCTGAATGTGGGTTTTGGTTCAAGTGGTTCTTCACGAAGCCAGATGGCATAATGTTCGCAGATCGTGGCGTACTTTCAAAAAGGGTGCCGTCAGACCGGTGATTTTCAGCGTTTATCCCATGGATGAGACTGCGAGAGCCTGTGAAGCTCTCGAGGAGGGTCACACCGTGGGAAAGGCCGTAATCGCAGTGTCATGAGACCAGTATCCCTGCCGGTCTAAGACGCGCTTGGGAAATTCATACGCCCGTCCAGCGTGAAAGCCTTGGCTGGTGGCAATCGCAGGCCCAAAACTATGCGGCTCAAGAGACCCGAACGAATGCTGTATGAGGGATAGTTTCGACGTCACCCCATCAGTGCCACAAAGCCAGACAATTGCTGCGCCAGAGAAAAACGGTAAGTGGGTCTCACTGCCGGCCTTCGCTCGGGAAGAAGGCCCTGATTGCGAAGGGTGGTGAGGCGGGGCATTGCGGCTACGGGTGGATCGCTTTGGCGTCTCATGGCAGGTCGTGCCGAAGCGGATGCCGGACCTGCACGCCAGGGGCGATCCAAAAGTCGCGGGCTGCGTCAGCGAGGCCATGATGCAGATGGACAAGATTGACATGCAACACCGGATGGGGCGGCGATAAGGGGGCCTTAACATAGGCGAGATAACCGAGATAGCCTGTCTTCTGTGGGCAGGTTCGACTTTCACTGCGAGGCGCAAGCCTATCGACAAAGTCCAATGCTGTTGCTCGCCGTGCCGCGGGGCGGGGTGCTGATGCAATGTTTGGACGGTGCGGCGCCTTTCGTGATCGATTATGACGCAACACCCTTTGCCATGCAGCGCAAAGACCGGGTGCGGTTCCGCGGCAGCACTGAGGACCTTGGATGTAAGCATCCGGCGTAGGCCGCGGCGAGGTCAGCGCGCGCGCTGACGGTCCATTTCGATGAGCTCTCGCAGGTTTTCGATACCGAACGGAGAGAATGCAATGACGCTGTTGTCTCCAGGGCCATA